>RRZU010960854.1_pt1 | contig 17433 bp, 15 predicted proteins | sample 2165561 | NCBI WGS metagenome assembly RRZU01 (sample SAMN10456909, study PRJNA506462) | wastewater metagenome | isolation source: wastewater sludge | place: USA: Moscow, Idaho | reverse complement strand
GTCAACCGCGAGCCGCCGCCGCTCGTCGCTGCTGACGGCAATTTTCCGCCAAGCGATGCCGCCGCGCCCGATCCGTGCCCTGAATCTCCCCGCCGGGGCCGCAAATCCGGCCAGGTTTCCAGCCTGACGGCCAAGGTCGAGGCCCGCCGCGCCAAACTGGAACAGGCCAGGGCGGAGCTGAAAGCCCTCGCCCGCGAAGCCGAAGCTCGCCGTGAACGCATTGTCGGCGCGGCTTTGCTCGACGCGGCGGAATCCGATCCGGACTTCCGCGCCGTCCTCGTCGCCAGGCTCCGCGCCGCTCCCCTGTCCGCCGCTTCCCGCGCCGAAATCGCCTCCCTTCTTGTCGATCAGGATTAAGCCGCCATGCGCGCCGCCGCTTTTTTCGCGTCCAGGTTTTCCGGTCTGTCCGGCAAGGCTCTGATGTTCACGGGCGTCGTTTTCGCCGCCACGCTCACCGTCCCACCCAAAGCCGTCGGGATCGATGCTTCCGCCCTCGGCCCTTATGCCTCCTTGACCGAAAGCGGGCTGTTCTGGCTCGCCGTCGTCGCCGTGGTCCTGGCCTGGGTCGCCCGCGATGTCATGACCGGGATCAAATCCGCCGCGCTCGTCTTCGGGGTCGCCGCCCTCTTTTATGCGCTCGGTCTTGCCGTCGATGGCCTGGCCCTCGCCGACGCCGCCCTTTCAAGCAAGCGCGGGATCACTTTCGCCGCCATCGCGTACCGCGCCGCCGACAGCTTCGCCGCCTCGGTCGTCCTGCATCCCGATGCCGTCATGGCCCGCCATGGTCTCGCCCGTCCCGGCGCATGGCTCGGCCTGGCCCTGGCAATCTATGCCGCGCTCCGCGCCGACACGAAACGCGGGGAGGCCCTGGCGCTGATCCTGGCCCGCCTCGCCGCTTTCTTCCTGCCTTTCCTGCTCATGGTCGGCATCGGCGCGGGCGCGGGCGGTTCGGATCGTGACATCCTGCATGTCTGCGCCGCCGCCGGTATCGTCCTCGGCCTCGTCGGTCTGCACCGCGCGACCGGCGACCGTCAGCCCCGGCCCTCCCTGCGTTCCGAGAAATTCGCGCAATTCCGGTACGAAAACGGCCTGTGGCGGCCCGTCATGGCCCTCTATGCGGAAAGCTTCGGGGAGATGTTCGGGGGCATGATCCTCGCCGCCCTGGTCAGCCTGGCCCTGCCCGCCATCGCCGCCGCCGTCGCCGTGGGCGCGCTCCTGTGGTTCCTGTTTGCCCCGCTCGTCCGCCTGGAACAGGCCATTCAGGCGACGGTCATTCCCCTCGTTCTGCCCCAGCCGCAGCCGGTCTATGGCGATGAGGGATGGGCCACCCCCGAAGAAATCTTCCGCTCGTGAGGCCCGCCATGCCGCCGCTTTCCCTGCGCTTCCCCGCTCCGGCCATCCTGTGTCATCGATTGCCGGACCCGGTGCGCCCGCCCGCCCTCGATGACGGCCCGCGCGTCCCCGTCCTGCCGGTCCCGAAGCTGAAACCCGGCGTCGATCTGACCACTTCCCCGGAAATCCCGCTCGGCTTCGTCCCCGTCTCCGGCGCTTACCGCCCCTTTGCCCATGCCGGTCCGAAATCGCTGATGCTGTACGCGCCGACCCGATCCGGGAAAGGCACCTGCCAGCTTGTCCCGACGCTGCTTTCCTTCAACGACGGCGGCTCCCTCGTCATCAACGACCCCAAGGGCCAGCTCGCCGCCGTCTGCGCCCCTTTCCTCGCCGCCACGGGCCGCAAGGTGATCTTCCTGAATCCCTTCGGGGTGCTGGTCGAGCGGCTGCCCTGGCTGCAAACCGCGCGCTTCAATCCGCTCGCCGGTCTCGACCAGAATTCCGGGGACTTCACCCCTTCCATCGAAACCATGGTGGAAGGGCTCATTCTCAAATCGGGCGCGCAAAGCCATTTCTACGAAGGGGCGCGCAGCATCACGACCGCGCTTTGCGAATTCTTCGTCGAACGCAGCCCGGCCAAGGCCAATCTTCCCGCCGTCAACCAGGCCCTCAATCTCCCCCGCGAAGAGTTCGTGAAGCTGGCCCTTTTCATGAGCCGGTCCCGCTTTGAAACCGCGCGCACCATCGGGGCCAAGTTCTCCGCCCCGGAAGTGGAAAAGAGCGCCTGGGAACAGCTTGCCGACGCGCAAAACCAGATGCGCCGCTTCCTCTCCCCTTCCGCGATCCGTCACGTGCTGAGCGGCGACGATTTCCGCTGGGATGAGGTCAAGCGCGGCAACTGCGCCGTCTTCATCATCCTCCCCGAAGCCGAAGCCAAAACCTACTTCCGCTTCACCCGCCTGATCTACGCCAGCGCCATGAAGGCCATGCTGCGCCCGCCGAAAACGCCTGTCCTGTTCATGCTCGATGAGCTGGCGACTTCGCTCGGCAACGAGGAACTGGGCGTCGTCGAAACCGCCTTTTCCCTCGGCAGCGGCTACGGGGTGCGGGTGCAGGCCGTCTTTCAAAACTGGCCGCAGGCGGAAGCCCTGTTCGGGGATCGCGCCATGTCGATGCTCTCCGGCTCGGCCATTCAACAGTGGTTTCAGCCCAACGACGGCAAAACCGCCGACATGCTGACCCGGCGCGGCGGCACGGGCACGAGCTGGTATCAAACCGCGTCGCAGTCCTTTGCCCAGAACCAGCAAACCGGCGAATGGGTCTCGACCTTCAACGTGTCGCAGCATGTCGCGCCGCGCCCCCGCCTCGATGCCGATCTGCTCTACGCCCTCGGCCCGGCCCGCCAGGTGATTTTCAAAGAGGGAATCGCCAGGCCGATCATGGCTTTGCGCCGCCCCTACTTCAAAGACCCGGTTTTGAATTCCCGCGCGTTCCCTGACCCCTATGAAAGCTGAAGGAATTCCGGCCATGACGCCGCCCCTCCATCATGAATTGCGCGAGCTGGTCTTCTTCTGCGCCCATACGGACGAACGCTTCGCGGTCCTGTTCGTCCGCGCCCCCGGCGGCCTCTACCGGATCAAGGGCATGGCGCGCGAAACCGGCCTCGCCGACCGCTTCTTCGTCGATGCCGCGCGCCATGCCGTCGAAAACGATATCGAGGGCGTGACGCTGCGTTCCCCGCGCGCCGAATCCTTCGCCCTGTCGGAATTCGACACAACCGGCTGGTCCTGTCTGTGCGGCTGCGGGGATTTCCTGCATTGCTCCGCCTGCGACAGCCTGGTGTGCGACGGAACCGCCTTCACCGATCTTCACGGCCAGGCATGGCACCATTGCCGACCAGGCTGCGGCGCGTCGGGACGGATCATCAAGACCGACATTACCGCGCGGGGCCGCTCCACGGCGCTGCGCCATGCCTCCCCCCTCGCCCTGCCGCCGACAAGGGACCGCAACCCGCGTCCGGCCCTGCCCGCGCCCGCAAGGCCCCTCCTTCCACGCCGCTGACCGGGGAGCCTCCGCCATGCAGTTCAAGCCGCTCTCCGCCCGCGAAATCGCCGAAGCCGACCTCCTTGCGCCCGGCGTCTATGTCTTCACCGTCGCCGCCGATTCCGAAAAGAAGAGCCGGGACAAGGGAAATGACATGATCGAGCTGCGCCTGTCCGTCACCAACGGCACGGGCGCGCGGCGCATCCTCTTCGACTATCTGATGCCCTCCTTCCCCCGCAAGCTGTTCAACGCCTGCCTGGCTTGCGATCTCATCAACAGTTACGAGGCGGGGTCGCTCGCGGCGGGTGATTTTGTGGGGAAGTCCGGGCGAGTCAAAATCGGCATCAAGAAGGACAAAAGCGGCCAGAACCCCGACCGCAACAGCGTTCTTGATTATGTTGTTCCCAAAAATCAGGAAGATGCGCCGCGCGTGACCTTGTGATAAACTTGCGGCGCAGTCGATGGGTGACCCCGGAGATTGCCGCCTCCACGCCTCAAGGCCGGAGAGGCTTACCCCTCTCCGGCCTTTGCCGTTTCGGATGCCCCGTGGCCTTGCAGCGGCGACCGCTGGCGCGTTTTTGGGAGGCGTCGGCTACCACCCCTAGCCGAAAGGGCGCAAAGGCGTTCCTGGTGGCCTTGACGGGGCTTACATGCCATAGGCCACAGAAACACAGAAATGATGAAACACCTTAACACATTAACACAGAAAAACGCCTAAGCGCCGCCGTCGCCGTTCAAGCGGGTCTCGTCCACGGTCGCCCGGATGTTCTCGGTCGTGAGCCGCATGGCCACGGCCTCGACGGCAACGGCGCTCACCGTCTGGAATTCCGGCTTTGGCTCAATCGGTTCAGGCATGATGTCCCCCTCACGCACGGAAAAATGTTTACACACTAAAACAGAAACACAGAAATCATTCTAAGCGTCTTCGCGCGTCCACGTCTCCACGAACTTTCTGAGTTCAATCTGCATTTTGGTCCGCTTGATCGCGCATTTCGCCTTGAAGCGCGCGTGAAGGTCTTCGGGCAAATCTAGGGTCAGGCGGGCCAGCTTTTCGCTCGTCTCCCCGGCGGTCAGGCGCGCTGGCTTGGCTGATTCCGGTGCCTGGGCCTCTTGCGTAACCCAAGCGTCAACGTCGGCGACAGGGGGTTGTTTGTAAGTGGTTTTCTTCGCGGTCATGCGGCTACCTCGTCAGCGCGGATAAATTCTTCAATGGCGTCCAGGATGGCCCTGATTTCGATTGCCGCCGGGCTTTGCGGCTCCATCTCGATCACGGTCGTCCCGGCGGTCAGGGCTTCGGCGAAAATGATGCGCTGGGTGGTTCCCGCCTTGAGGATTGGCAAGCCGAACTCGGCCAGGGCGTCATTGATGTCCCTTCCGAGCGCGGTTCTGCCGATTCTCCGTGAAACAACAAAAGCGCTTTTCTGTGTTTCCTTGAAACTGTGTGCTTCCTTGGCCAGCTTCACGGTTTCCCGGCTTGCCCAGAAATCGGCTCCGCTCGGCTGAACTGGAATAAGCACCAGGTCGGCGGCGGCTATTGCCGAACGCGCGATGTCATAGTTCCGGGGTGCGCCGTCGATGATGGCATGGTCATAGTCCTTGACCATCGAGGGAAGGTCGCGGTGCAGAACCGGCTTTGAGAGTCCGATAACCTGGAACGGGGGAGGGGCTTCCCGCACGGCGGCCCAATCCTGCGCCGTCTGCTGCGGATCGGCGTCGATGAGCAAGACGCGCGCGCCGCGCTCTGCCATGGCCGCTGCAACGTTGAGGGCCAGCGTTGTTTTACCCGCTCCGCCTTTCTGATTCATCACGGCGATAATCATAAAAGCGCCTTTCTGTGTTTCCGTTAAAACGGCAATACGTGTTTACGGTTACACGTGAAACCGTTTTTCCGCAACCCCTCCTGAAAGCCAAGCCCTTTGTTCGACCCGCCGGAGGCGAGGTCGTAAAGTCGGGACGCCCTTCGTCCCGACGTTTTCAGCGGGATCGCGGCGGAGAGGACGAATTGCATAAGCGAAGCGTTGCAATAGGCGGTTTTTCGCAATGCGAAAAATGCGCCGTAGGCGCAAGCCGGTCGTCCGCGCCGTGATATTGAATCCTGAAAAAAGACTTCGCGCAAAGCGCGTCCGATTCTTTCTTCTCTGAGGCTATTCACAGTCGGTGTTGTTGATTGTCTTGAGAAAAAACTTATCCACAGCTTAGAGATTCTAGATTCTACTCTGGATTCATAGATTCGAGATTCATGATGAAAATAGTGCGTTGAATCAATGCGTTGCAGCCTTAATGGTCACGTCTTGGGATGGGTTCGGTCACGTCTTGGGATGGGTTCGGTCACGTCTTGGGATGGGTCACGGTCACGTCTTGCGATGGGTTCGGCTACATCTTGGGATGGGTTGACAGTCACGGTCAACGTATATAGCGTGTGACCGTGACCATGAGCAATTTACCTCGAAAAGCCCTGCGGACCATCGATATCGAACCGGATGAGCACATGCTCATCAAGCCGGGCGAGTTGATTGATATCGTCGAGCTGTCGCCGCTCACGTTGCATGATCGGCGCATTTATAATCTCCTGATCCTAAATGCGTGGGACAGTATTACAGAGCCTAAGGAACACCGGATACACAAGCGGGAGCTGCGTGGCTCTCATAATGTCAACGACAGGGTAGGGGAGAGTTTGCTGCGCCTCATGGGGGCCGTGGCGGAGCTTCGCATCGAACGCGACGCGGGCGATGGCCAAGGCCCGGAAACCTTTACCCGTCGCGTTCAACTGCTCGCCGGTACCGAAGAATCCGCGCGCAACAATGGCTACGTCTATTACAGCTTTCCGGCGGCGATTCGCGGCATCATCCGGGAAAGCTCTCAATATGCCCGGCTGCAGAAGCAGGTGATGTTCGCCTTCAGCAGCAAATATGCCCTTGCGCTCTACGAAATGGTGCAGAAGCGCGGTAACCTGAAATTCAAAACGAGTGAGGAATTTCCACTTGAGCGATTCCGCGCCTTGCTCGGCGTCGATGACGGCAAGCTGCGCGAGTTCAAACATTTCAAGCTCCGCGCCATTGACCCTGCCGTGCTTGAGGTCAACGGCCTGGGGGAGTTCGGCTGCAAGGTCGAGCCGGTCTATTCCGGGCGCAAGGTCACGGCTGTTCGCCTTTCCTGGTGGGCCAAGACCATTTCGGAAAAGAAGCTTGCTATCCATGAGCTTAGCTTCAGCCGGGTGGGTCGCCGCGCTCGCCTGAAGGGGGAGAGCGTCACAGTGCTTCCGACCTCCGAGAGCCTGCCATACCCATCCCAAGACGTGACCGTGACCCATCCCAAGGCGCTGCCGTTGGCCGGGCGGAGTGGTCTGACTGAAGTCCAGGCGGCCCGGTTTCGGCGGGATTTCCCCGGCTTGGATGTGGACTGGTTAGAGCGCGAGTTTCAGGAGTGGGTCGCTGCGCGGACTCCCCCGGATGATTATGCCAAGGCGTTCTACGGCTTCATGAAGCGCAAGCGGGCCGAAACCGAGTAGGTTTCCCCAGCTTTTTTGCCGCGATTCCCTTCGGTCGCGTTCCCGCCGTCACTCCCGTCAAAAAGTCGCGCCGTTCCGCCCTTTATTTGGGAGGTAACTGCCGTTGAACCGGCCTGCTGCGCCGACTTCTATAAATTCAATGCGCCTTATGCGCCTTTATCTCTGGCTTTAGACCCGCCTTACGTTTAGATTGCGCCAATATTTCTATTATAAATGGCGGAAGTATTCTTTCGCATTGTTTGACGGAGCGGGGGCATGGGTCACGATAATGGCCATGGAACGGGGCTTTTCCGTCTTTTCGTTTTTCTGATTTCTTCGCTTGCCGCCGTGACCGGGGAAACCGCCCTGGCCCAGGATGTGACGACGCCCGTCACGGTGACGCAGGACGGGAACGGCATTCCGTCGCTTGCGCCGACGCCCATGTTGCCGTCACCGCCGGAGATCGTGAAGCTTCCTTCGACGACGGCGGATTCCCCGCAACCGCTTCCCGACAACACGCAGGCCCTTCACGACGCCATGGCTCGATCCGTGGAAGGGATGGGCGAACCGCCGCCGGAAGGGGAGAAGGCGGAAGCGTTCCCCGAAGGAACGTCGCTGGGCGGAACGGTTTTGGACCCCCGCGCTCAAGAAGCGCGAAGCGCGATAGCGCAGACGGAAGACGCTCAAGCAGCGCAAACGGAAACAGAAGAGCCGGTCGCGGCGCGTTTGCTGATCGCGCCGGGGCTTGAAGAGCCTCTGGTCGCGGTGAAAGCGACGAGCGCGGAAGAGGACCGGGATATCAAAGCGGCGGTCGAGGCGTTCAGGCGCGGGCCGTCGGACAAGGCGGCGGACGCGATCGATCATTATCAACCCCTGACGGCCTACATGGCGCGGCACCCGGGATCGGGCTGGAACGCGGCGATCAAGGTCAATCTGGGGAATGCGTGGTACCGGCAGGGCTATTTCAGCCGGGCCTTCACGGCGTGGGAAGAAGCGTGGAAAGAGGGCAGGGACGCAACCGGAGTGCAGGCGAAGGCGCTTGTTGACCGGGCGGTGGGGGAGCTGGCGCGGATGCATGCGCGGGTCGGGCATGCGGAGGCGCTGGACAAGCTGTTCGCGGAGATGGGAACGCGCCCGATGACGGGGGCGGCGACGGAGATGGTGACGGGGGCGCGCGAAGGGCTGTGGGCGTTCCGGCACAATCCGGGGATTGCGTATCTGTGCGGGCCGAAGGCCTTGGGCAATGTGCTGCGGGCGCAGGGGGGAAGCCGGGAGGCGATCGCGGTGACGGACGCGGCGCGTTCGGGGCCGCACGGGTTCAGTTTGCAGCAGGTGGGCGAACTGGCGGCGAAGGCGGGGGTGAAGCACCGTCTGGTGAAGCGCGAACCGGGACAGCCGATCCCCGTGCCGTCCGTGGTGAACTGGAAGGTGAACCACTATGCGGCGATCACGGCGGAGCGTAACGGCAAGTATCTGGTGAAGGACCCGACCTTCGCCAGCGGCGATCTTTTGATGACGGCAGAGGCGATCGATGCGGAATCGAGCGGCTTCTTCCTGGTGCCGGAAGGGGCGGAAGCGAAGGGCGGAACGACAGGGGCCGCGCCGTGGCGCGACGCGACCTCCGCCGAAGCCGCCGCCGTGTACGGGATGGGCTACTCGCAGGACGGCGACCTGTCGGCCACCGATGCCGGACAGATCAAGCTGTCGTCGTGCGGCGACCAGCGGGGCATGTGCGGGGCGAACGCGCATATGATGCTGGTGAGCCTGAACCTGACCGACATGCCGGTGGGGAAAGCGCCGCAGAAGGGGCCGTCCACGGCTTTCGTGCTGACCTACAATCACCGCGAGGCGTCGCAGCCCGCCAATTTCTCCTTCGGCAATGTCGGCCAGAAATGGACGCATAACTGGATCGGATACATCGAGGATGATCCGCAGGACCTCTACGGGCCGATGAGGGTCGTTCTGCGCGGCGGCGGCAGCAGAAACTATGACTTCAACGCGTTTCGTTCCGGCGGCGAACTCGGCGAGGTCGGGGGCTCGACGCATGAGATGCAGGGCTCGGCCTGGCTGAAGCGGATTCCGACGGCGACGGATTATCAGAGTTACGAGCGCCGCTTTCGGGACGGGAGCAAGGAGGTCTATGCCCTGTCGGACGGGGCGGCGGTGGCTCCCCGCCGTTTTTACCTGACGCAAATCGTGGACAGGGCGGGGAACGCGGTCAGTCTGGGCTATGACGCGCAATTCCGGGTGACGACGCTCACCGACGCTTCGGGGCGGGTGACGAGCCTCGCCTACGGGCTGGCGGGCTCGCCGCTGCTGGTGACGAAGGTGACGGACCCGTTCGGGCGCGCGGCCACACTGACCTATGACGCGTCCGGGCGGCTGAAATCGATCAAAGACGCGATCGGAATCACGTCGAGCTTCGCCTATGGGGCGGACGGCCCGGTCGCCTCGATGACGACGCCCTACGGCGTGACGAACTTCGCCTATGACGAGAGCTTCACGGGAGATCTGAATTTCCGCTCGCTGGAGATCAGGGACCCGCTGGGTTTTTCGGAGCGCGTCGAATACCGGATGGACGATCTTTCGATCCCGGAGGCCGCAACGCCGCAGGGGATGAACAACAGCGACAGCCCGCTGTACTTCCGCTTCCGCAATACTTTGTACTGGGACCGCAATGTCTATCCAACGGATCACGCGGCGGCGGCCAAAGCGAAGCTTTATCACTGGCTGCATCTGGCGACCGAACGGACACTGGCCGCGCCGGTTCCGGAAAGCGTGAAGAACCCGCTGGAAGGCCGGGTTTATTACAGCTACCCGTGGTATGACGTTGCCGCCACGGGGGGGTATGACAAGCCGGATTTTGTCGGGCGCGTCCTCGATGACGGTTCGACGCAATTACGCGCCTTCACCTATGATCTTTACAATACAGGCAACTATAATCTCGGCACGGGATCGCTGACTTCCGCGACCGATCCTCTGGGCCGCAGCAGTTTCATCGACTATGACGCGAACGGGATCGATCCCGTCGCCTGGCGGCAGAAGACGGACGCGGGCGGCGGCACGACCACCGTTGCGCAATACACCTGGAACGCGCAGCACCGGCCCTTGACGCAAGTGGACGCCGCCGGGAAGACGTGGATTTACGAATGGAACGCGGCGGGTCAGATGACCGCCGTCACCGATCCCTTGAACCGGGTGACGCGCTATGATTACGACACCACCGGGCGTCTGACGAAAATCACCAACGCCAACAATGCGACGCAGGTCAGCTTCACTTACGACGCGCAGGACCGGGTGGCGACGCGGACCGACAGCCAGGGCCATAAGCTGACCTATGCCTATGACGCGCTCGACCGGGTGACGAAAGTGACGTATCCGGACGGAAGCAATGTGAGCTTCGACTATAAGTTCCAGTCGGGGCCGAAGGCCGGGACGCCAAGCCTCGATCTGCGCAAGGTGACGGACCGTCTGGGGCGCGTCACGCTCTATGATTACGACGCCAACCGCCGTCTGATCTCGATCACCGATCCGCTCAATCGCGTGACGCGGTTCGGCTACTTCCCGAACGGCGCGCTGAAGACGCTGACGGACGCCAAGGGCAATGTCACGACCTGGGACGTAGATATCCAGAGCCGGGTGACGAAGAAGACTTATCCCGACGGGCGCTTCGAGACCTACACTTACGAGAACACCACCAGCCGGTTGAAGAGCATCACCGACGCCCTGGGTCAGAAAAAGACCTTCGCCTGGAATCTCGACGACACGATCAAAAGCGTGACTTACACGAACGCCGTCAATGCGACGCCGAATGTGAGCTTCACGTGGGATCCCTTCTGGCCGCGCCGGACGAAGATGGTGGACGGGACGGGGACGACGCTGTGGACATACAAGGCGGTGAACCTGGCGGGGGCGCTGCAACTGGCGTCCGAGAACGGGCCTTTGGCGAATGACACCGTGACGCTGAGTTACAACGCCGCGGGTCTGCCGGTCGGGCGGAGCGTCAACGGGGTCAATGAAAGCTTCGGCCATGACAAGCTTGATCGCCTGACCAGCCACGGGACGGGGCTGGGGACCTTCGCCTATGCGTATCTGGGGCAGACCGGCCAGACGGCCAGCCGGAGCGTGACCAACGGCGCGACGGTGGTCAGCACCGCTTACGCCTATGACAGCAACGCCAACGACCGGCGGCTGAAGACGATCACCAACAGCGGCCCGAGCCGCAGCTACGCGCTCACCACCGACAGGGCGAACCGGATTCTGGCGCTGAATGAAACGCCGGGGGCGGGGAGCCCATGGTCGGCGCGGAGCTGGACCTACACCTACGACGACGCCGACCGTTTGAAAACGGCGGTGGCATCGGGAGCGAATCACAGTTGGAGCTATGACGACGCCGACAATATCACGACGCGGACCGATGCTTGGGGAACCCGCGCCGCGACGTTCAACGCCAACAACCAGATCACGGTCGCGGGCGGCAAGAGTTACGTCTATGACGCCAACGGCAACGTCACCGACGACGGGACCCGCACCTACAAATGGGACGCGGAAAACCGGATCATCCGCATCACCGACAAGGCCGTGCCGTCAAGGATCGTCACCTTCGCCTATGACGGTCTTGGCCGCCGCAAGAGCATCGGCAACGGCACGGCGACGACCGCGATTGAAATCTGGTGCCCGATGCAGGAAGCCGCGCCCTGCGAGCGCCGCAGCGCCGCCAACGCGCCGATCCGCCGCTTCTACCCGGAAGGCGAGCTTCAGATCGACGCCGGGAACCGCAAGCTGGTCTATCAGCAGGACCAGATCGGCAGCACCCGCGACACCATCGACGCGGCGACCGGCGCTCTGGCCCACAGCTTCGACTTCGACGCCTGGGGCAACGCCATGCTCGCCTCGGGCGCAACCCCGCCGACAGCCCGCTACGCCGGAATGGTCTATGAACCCACCTTCGGGCTCTACCTCACCCGCTTCCGCGTCTTTGACCCCAGAACAGGGACGTGGCTAAGCCGCGATCCCTATGAAGAAGGCGGCTCACCCTCGGGCAATCTCTATCCCTACGGCAACAATAATCCGGTCAGCAATGTCGATCTTTTGGGGTTGCGATCAACGATCAATGCCAACGGCACCATAACCATTACCCCGGGAGACCTGTCGGCCCCCACGGTAACGATTGGTCCTATTGTCGGGGCGCATGGCGTCGCGCCGACGGATGCGAATTTTCATCACTACAATGTGCCGACGACTTCATCCGGAGCCTGCGATCTGGCGTCTGTCGGGCATGAATTAATTAATTCTCCCACGCCGGGGCCGGGCAACAGTCCCGCTTCGCCGGGAGGGACCGTCAATGATGCCGGACAGATTGGGCGCTGGCCTATCGTTCACCCGCATAACTATGTGGTTTCTTTCGTAGTTCCCAGTACAAACCCAAACCAAACAGATGCTGTTGTCAATTATACCATCAGCGGAGGTCACTTTCTTGAGGAAGGTTTTGTCATTCGGTGGGGGACTATCGGCAATGACGGTTCTATAACCTTACGCAGCTATGGCGAGGGCAATGGTTGGGGGCAAACGCCAGCGTTGACTTTCTATTGGCAAGGTATAGTTGAGAAAACTTGGGGGGACAATCAAAGCGCCATTTTCAGAGGGTCTGGATGTTCATGCCGATAAACTCAAAACGCATTCAATATGTCCTATTAATTATTGCTGGTTTTTTTGCGCAATGCATTGCCTATGCTGCAATATCGTATAAATATAGTTGGTTTCTTGACCCAAAAGAAGACGAGGCCCTGAGTATAATTATTTTTATAATGCTTGGAGGTTGTGCTGCATTGTGGATTTTGTTTCCTTCTCGGCTTGCCATTGGTGTTATCACTGGCATATGCCTTGTTGCTCCTGCCTTCATTGATTTGGATGATTATTCATTCAGATATCCTGGCATGAACATGCTTAATGTCCCAACAATCGCAGTATTTTGCGTTGTGATTATGCTGCTAGTTGGAATAGCTCATTGGCGACAGAAAATTGATCGTCTTCCACGAAATTGATCCCGCCAAAGCGCCAGTCAAAATCAGACGGATGTGGTGGTCAACTACACCATCAGCGGCGGTCATACGCTTGAAGAAGGCTTTGTCATTCGCTGGGGAACCATTGGCGGTGATGGGTCTATAACCTTGCGCAGTTATGGCGAGGGTAATAGTTGGATGCAGTCACCATTATTGCGGTTTAAGTGGAAAGAGATTGTTGATTCTGTGTGGGGAGCCAATCAAGCCGGTATTTTTCGCAGCTCTGGGTGTTCATGCAAATAAACATAGCCTTTATTCGTTATGTTCCTCTTCTAGTATGTGCATCGCTCGTATTGGCGGTCACCTTCGCCGTCATGTCATATGTGTACGGTTTTTGCATGTATCCTTGCTGTCCTTCGAGGAGCGATACAACTATTCTGGCGATCATAATCTTTATAATGCTCGGTTCGTTAGTTTCTCTGTGGGTGCTTTTTCCATCTAAATTAGCCATCGGTGTTGTTACGTTAGTTTGTGCAATGCTTCCTCTATTTGTTATTGATAATCCATGTGAAGGTGAATATGCCACTAGCCGCCTGATTGACAAGTTGCATTACCTTGTGCCAATAGCGTGTATATTCACTATAATGTCTGTTGGAATAGCCCACTGGCGGCAGAAAATTGATCGTCTTCCACGAAGCTGAGCCTGCCAATCGCTCTACGGTTTATTCAGCTTAACCCGTCGTCTGCCTACCTGAAACATACCCCCTGCGCTCCTTGGCGCGCTGCTGGCGGGTAAGGGCGGCCTCGGCGTCGTGCAGGGTAGGGAAGGGGGCTGAACGAATTTGTCCGGCTCTGCCGACGCGGCCCCACTCCCTGACCACGCACCACGCGCCAAATAAATCCCGCTCGATCTCCAGCTCGTCATTTATGGGCGCAACGCGCCCGCCGAACGCCTCTTCGCCGGGATGTTCTACGAAGGCAACACGGGCCTCCACCTCACCCGCCACCGCGCCTACGACGGAGGAACCGGACGCTGGACGAGCCGCGATCCCTATGAAGAAAACGGCTCGCCCTCGGCTAATCTTTATCCATATGGCGACAATAATCCGGTCAGTAACACGGACAGGATGGGGCTGAAGACCACCATCATAATTGTGTCTTCACCTTGGTTCGGAATATGGCCAAGCGGCCCGTCAACCGGCATTCATGCTGGCATACATATTGATAACGGCGGAAAGCCCATACTTTATGATCCAGGTGGAAGCTATAATCCGTTAGACTCCAATGGTGATCCTATTCGAGGTTCGGATGGACAATTTCATGGCAAGGATGCTGCCTTGTTGCCCTATGAACAATTTGAAATGGGAGATAAGTATAATGTAACAGAGTATGTATTTAATACGACTGATGAAGAAGAAAGGCTGATTGCTAATAATATTGACAATATTAGTGATCCTGGCCCCGGAGCTTGTTCGCTTGCTGTTGGGACTGCTATAGATGGTGTGGGACCGTTTAAGGGAATAGGATCGTTTTTTCCGGGGGCTTTAGGAGAGCAACTGGCTAAGTTGCCTGGTGTAAGTATTACTGTGAAGCGTCCTGTTGCAACAAGATGAGAGGGGCCGTTGACTACCATTATCAAAGAATCAGGCGTTGACTTAAAAATGCGAGATATTGCCATATGTGCATTAAGCGCAACTTTGGCAACAATCTTAGGAAGCCTGTATGGAGCGTTTTCAAACCCAGCCAACGCTGTTTCTGCGGTCATGCCGAATGCAATCTATTACAGCACAATCTTCATTTTTGTTTTGTGTCTTTCTTTGATTTTATATGTTTCGAGGTTTTTGTGGCAGATAGGAAGAATTTTATCTGTTATTTTGGTTGTTGCTGCTGGTTATTTTACTTTCGGCATTGCTAATCTTTTTTCTACCATAGTCATTGATTCAGGAAAAATCATCAGTGATTTCGAGCATTTTTCCATGTTTGATGTGTTTGGTGTATATTTATTCGTTATACCTTTGTTGTATAGTTCATGGGTTGTTAGCGGAATTGCAAGCGTCTTTCTGTTAATCTTGGAGTTCTTCTTGGCTCGCAGGTGAGCGCCAGCCTGTTACTTCCCCGAAACATACCCCCTGCGTTCCTTGGCGCGCTGCTGGCGGGGGCTCTGTTGCAAAGAAGGGAGCAAGCGCGCACGGGCATGGCTGGGCGATGTTCTGAGCGACACCAAGGTGCAAAGCCTGGTCGATGCGATGGCCGAACTGACCATGCCGACGACGACGCCGCCCGCGTCCTATCACACGGAGCTTGATTCCGTCATCGACTCAAGCTGGACACTCATTGCCTGATCGCCGCGCCAGACCCTCGGCTCATGGCGACGATGCGAAAATCGCGGCGGTCGATCCTCCGTCGCCACTAGTTTCCGCTGTCAACTGGCTTCTTTCCGGGAATGTAATTCTGCAAATCGTTGGGGTCTGCCCCGTCTTTGCACATAGCGCCAAGTGATGTGCGCTCGCATTTAGGAGGCGTATTGACATAAACCTGCGTCGGCTTCTCTCCCGTTATCCGGCTAAGGCCATTGACGATTGCCTGCTGAGCCTGCCCCTGTTCGTCCACACACGCACTGGAACCCAGAACAGCGATTGCCACGACTACGGCTTTAGCCGCTTTTTCCAGTCTGCTCATGCATCCCCCACGAATAAAATCCAGTCCAAAGGACGTAAGGTTAGCCGGAACCGTGGTTGCAAGAAAGGCGCATGAATATCTTCGGCCTGGATCAGCGCGAGACCTTCCGGACATACCCCCTGCGTTCTTTGGCGCGCTGCTGGCGGGCCATGGCAGCCTCGGCGTCGGAAAGGGTAGGGAAGGGGGCTGAACGGACTTGCCCGGCCCTGCCGACGCGGCCCCACTCCCTGACCACGCACCACGCGCCGAATAGGTCCCGCTCGATCTCAAGCCGGTAGTAGCGCCGCATGTTGCGCGTCGGGTCCAGGCGGTAGAGGACAACGCCGCTCATGGCGCGAGCCTCGAAATCGTGCTTTGCGACACGTTGTAGCTGCGGGCGATGCTGCGGTGCGATTCACCCCCCTCGCGGCGGGCAAGGGCCTCGCGCTGCTGGTGCGGCGTGAGCTTCGGCTTGCGTCCGAAGCGAACGCCCTTCGCCCTGGCGTCGGCCCGGCCCCGCGCGGTCCGCTCCAGAATGCGGCGGCGCTCCAGCTTGGCGGCGACGCCCAGCATGGCCAGCACCAGCTCGGCGAAATCCGACGTGGTATCGACCACGGGTTCGGCGAGCGAGCGAAGGCCCGCCCCGGCCTGTTGCATGTCGCGGGCGATCACCAGCAAGTCGGTCGTGTCGCGGGAGAGGCGGTCCACGGCGGGGATGATGACGGCATCGCCCGGCGCGAGCGCCTTCATGAGCGCCTTGAGGCGGGGCCGGTCGGCATTGGCCCCGCTCTCCTTCTCGTGGAAGATTTTCTCGCACCCGGCGGCGCGAAGCTGGGCGAGCTGGCTGGTGAGGTCCTGGGCGTCGGTGGAGACGCGGGCGTAACCGTAAATCATGCCCGCATTATGCATCAGAATTTTGCATCAAAAAAGCCCAATCGCCTCAAGCGACTAGCTTTGATGCATCATTCTTGATTTTTGCACAACGCATTTCCGTCTTTGATGGTCGGGCATGGCCAATTACGCTATCCCCAGGCTAGCTAGATAGGAAGTGCGCCCTCATGAAACCGCACGGTTATTCTTCATGCTTTATAAAATATGCATTGAACTCATCTGCCATAAGATTAATTATGGCCGCCGCTGCACTCAGCTATATACCAAGTAACGCCATTGCCGCTTCACTTGTTCTTAGATGCTTTGTTACAGATTATATGGAAGGAGGAAACCCTGTTATTATTCTTAAAATTGATACATCACGACCGTCTTTACAAAATATTACAGATGAACCATTGCGAATTTGGATACCAAGGAACACAAAAGGGATAGATGATGACTCAAGCACATCCAAAGACGGCGATTGTGTACTTAAGCGACGTAGTTTTGTTACGGTGACAGATGATAATATTTCTGCTGGCTGGGATTGGATAAGTGAGAATGATTGCACAACGCGATCTGGAAAACGTCTTGATATTGGTCAAAAATCTGACGATATGGCGCTTTATAATTTAGATCGCTTAACAGGCGTCCTTAAATACCCATTTATACACTTTCAATGCCAACGATGGACCGGTAAGTTATTTTGATTTTACACAAGGCAAGAGGCCGATTTGACGGATTAGCCGTTCTGGGCTACATTGTGGCTCTTGGATAAGGATCATGCCATGAGCGAGAATTCCGTCGTCCGCGCCCGGATCGATGAAGCCACCAAGGCCGAAGCCGCCGCCGTGCTGAAGGCGATGGGTCTCACCGTGTCCGATGCGTTCCGTCTCATGCTGGTGCGGATCGCCGCCGACAAGAAATTGCCTTTTGAACCGCTGGTGCCGAACGCCGAGACGGTGGAGGCCATGCGCGAAGCGAAGGCGGGCGGGCTGCCCCGCTTCAAGACGCCCGCCGCCCTGTTACGGGAGCTGAATG
>RRZU012629627.1_pt1 | contig 17437 bp, 21 predicted proteins | sample 2165561 | NCBI WGS metagenome assembly RRZU01 (sample SAMN10456909, study PRJNA506462) | wastewater metagenome | isolation source: wastewater sludge | place: USA: Moscow, Idaho | reverse complement strand
CCTACGAAGAATCCCGCAAAGATAAAAGTTACTATTGCAACGATAGCTTGAAGAGAACCTTTTATATTCTCTTTTGCTTCGCATCTTGTTGTTGTTTTCATTTTTATTCGCTCTCCTTGAGCTTTTTTGCGAATCTAGTCGCTATTTTTAAGAGAAAATGCCATTAGGCAGCATTTCTCTAACCTAATCGGCAATTTCTATATCTTCCCACAACTTCTTATTTTTGCTATAATCTCACAAAAACAACAGGAATCTTATATGTCTACAATCTTTCGTGTTTCCCTATTGTCACTATTCTTTTTTATTCCATCAATCTATCTAATAGTCAATCACTCATCTAGCAAAGAGCTGTCTGGTGGTTTATTATTTTTAACTGTTGGGATTTTTTTGTTCTATGTTTCTGTTTACAGAAGGGAACTTTTAAATAGGATTTTTGGTAATATGATTTGATTGTGTTAAACAATCCCTTTTTTTATAGCAGTTTCAATCTCAATTAGTCCTTGACCATTTTCGATTTGGTTACTATAACAGTAGATATGTTTTTTTCCATCTACTTCTTTCCGAAATTGTGGATTCCAGTATTCCCATAAATACTCTTTTGCTAAATCAATTGCACGATACGCTTGAGCTCTTGGTTCTTTGAAGTAGTAATTGGCACCTTTTGATGTTACTTTTTTGAGCAACCCCATATTTACTAATCTATCTATCATCTCTTCGCCAATCAATTTTGCTGAATCGTGTTTTCTATAAACATAATAGAGTATTGTCGAAAGCACTGGTGAACCACTATATATCTTTCCAATTTTCGGTGTTACTCGATTTTTTCTGTTTGCAAAGTAGCTCATTTTTAACTCCCTATAATTATCAGGAGTGTCATAGATAGAACCATGCTCCAAGGAGCTAGTTCACTAAAGTATTTTAACTTTAGCTTGTTTTTATCCGTTGGTGACTTTTCTACCCTTATTAGGTGTAGAACTCCAACAAATAAAATATAAGTAACAAACATAAGTACTGCAGCTATTTTAGTAGCTACTAGTGTTGTTGTTATTGCCAATAACCAAGGAACTACTACCACATGTACAAATTGCAGTTTTTCAATCTTTTTATCCCTTGTTTGTCCAAAATCCAATGCAAGCAATGCATCTAAGATTGGTTGCCCATTTTTTTGAGCATTTTTGATAACCGCAACTTGGGTTTCGTAATCCCTTTTTGATAGTGGGTTTGATATAAACATCTTTTTTCCTTTTTGTTTTATCAGGAAAACAGAACACACAACCCCGCAGGGAGTGACATTTCTGTTTTCCCTACGGGTAAGCCAACATTTAAGTTGGCAACTTTTTGACAATAAGAATCCCTCTGAATAAATCAGATTTTCTAAAGTAACAACGTTAAGTTAGGTTTTTGGGATTTTTTATTATTTAATAATTGTCTTGACTTTTTCTTCGATAATCTATAAAATCTGTCCATGAATAAATTACTACTCCTTTTAATGACAACTTTTGCTACTATTTTCGCATATGCTATATTTTCAGAACAACACTTATTAGCCATCTCTATACTGCTTTTAGTGTTCTTTATACACAAGTACACTAAAGATTTAAAGTTTAGAAAATCTATAGATTATTTATTTTAAATTACATTAAGTCTATACGATGGAGTCTCTTTCAAGAACTCTTTATATAGCTCTGGGTGACACTCTTTGAAACGCTCCAAATCAAACCGACTAGTACTAGTTTCTCCAAGCATTGCAACAGTTCTTGAATAATCATCTTTTATTTTTGATTGTCCAAAGTTAACCATATGCTCTGTCACCCTTTTCTTTGCTTGTTCTGCTTCTTTTTTAACAACGGCAGCATTTTTTATAATCTCTAGATCTTTTTTAATGCTTTCGGTTGCTTGTGTTGCTAACAAGCCAGCTGCTGGGCACTCCATCTTATATTGACAAGATGAACAATAGTGCTGAATGATTGCAATTGGTTTTCGTCTGCCCGCAAACATATCTTGTAGATATTCTGCCTGAATAAGACATAAGCCAAAAAACTCATCATCAAATTCTATTTCATGGATTTCTAGTTCTCCATTTTGAACATTGGTTGCTATAATATAGCCCTCAACTTCAACATCTGGTCCAACCTCTTCCATATACATCCCCATTTGGAATATTATTTGTGCCTTCCAGTTTTCTTGCACCGTTTTTACATCTTCAGTTGTTTTAACCTCAAATATTCGGTGCTTCTTTGAATCTCCAAGGAGAAAATCCAGATGTGCAACCATTGGTTCATTATTAAGTTCGTTAATAATTTTAAGTTGCTTTTTTACTGAATCTTTTTTGAAGAACTTCCCTATAGTTTGTTCTCCAATATGTCCCCTCTGGAAGATTCTCAGCTGTTTAAAGCTGTGTTGGATTGGATGCTTTGCTTCCATATATAGTTTATATGGGCATCCACCTATTGCTGCTCCAATTTTTGATGCAGATACGGTTACTTTATATTTCTCCATATCTTCAAATTGAAGCAACTGCTCCTCTTCAATGTTTTCTCGAAAATTCTTTTCGAAATATTGAAGCATTGCTTGCTTTTTATACTCTTCCACTTTTTTTCCTTTCCACTTTTTAGGCAATTGAAAATTCTTGCAAGTAAATGCAATTAAATATTAATATTGTTTAAAAGTGTTTTTTGTGATTTTTAAAGTGGAGTTTGAATAACTAAACAACGAACCCCAAAAGGGAAGTTATTTCATTTCCACTTTTGGTGATTTTGTGTTGTTTTTTCTAGCAGGTGTTCTTTTTAAGACTTCTCCAAAGATAAACATAAATACGATTATCCCGCCTACTATGAGAATTGCTGGGTTTGTTAGTGCTTCAATCATTTGATACATCCTCCTTTACTCCTTTTTCTATTTTATCGTAGAAGAAGCTTTTTGCTCTTCTGCCAAATCGTTTAAGGATTATGCCACAAACAAAAAGAAAAAGCAATTGGTAATTTGTCATCGTGTCATCATTTAACAATAGTGCTACTACTGAAACTGATGAAATTGAAGGGCCTAACTCCATCGTAAAATAGATGCATGATGCAACATCATTTCTATATTTCACATCCTCTTTTGCTCTTTCTATAGCATAATTACTATATAGGTACATTAACCAAATCAAAAGTGGAGGCAATATAAAGAAAACAAAAATAAAAACAAATAAAATTGTCATAGTCCAAACTGATATTTCCATATTAAATCCTTTTGTGAGAGATTTTAGGAACAGTTTTGAAACCAGCATCAGCAAATCTCTTTACCAATTGTGACTCTATTTGTCCTTCTTGTTTTTCTTTAATAACGAGTTTAAATGTTGCCATCACCTCAATCTCTATTTCCCCTTCTTTTAGCTGAGTTTTTTGCTCAACTACTGAAGTAAACTGACCCATTCCATACTTTTTTAAAGTAGGACGACTAGGTTGTGTTGGAATTGTTTGAGATTGCTCTATTTTTTCTTGAGCAGCTTTTCGCTCTAAATCGGCTTGAGCCTGTATTCTTCTTGCCTCTTTTTGGATGATCGCTTCTTCCATAGCTTTTTGTCTTGCTATCTCATTATTGATTACCTGAAAGAGTTTTTTTGTATACACAGACTCATCTCTTTCGTAGATGAAGTTTGAGATATTGGTTTCTGTTAAGCTTGTCATCAGCCCTGCTTTTAAACAAGTTCCCTCTAATGTGAGTCTTCTGTTCGAAACCAACTCTTGGAACCTTTTTGCCTCTATGACTCTATCCACTATGGTTTCAGTCGCTTTTTTTGAAAGTCCCCTTAGTGTTTTGTTCGAGATTATCGCGAGGTCATGAACTTGAACAGTTCTAAACTCTGCCGTGACCCCGATTTTGTCATATTGGTACTCAAGTTCGTTCTTAAGGTCCACTAGACACTCTGCTCTAGTTTGGTCCTCAAAAACTTTTGTTTGAGAAAGTATTTCGTTTCTCGTTTCTTGGCATAAGTTAACCAGTCTAGCTATTGCCTCTTCAAACTCAGCTATCGGGCCATACATTTCTGCGATTTTTTTGTTTCGCATATTGTTTAATCTCTCCTGATAGCTTATTAATCTCGGTTGCTACTAATTTGGCTGCCTTGACACCATCCTCATCTACAAGGAACATAGAAGCACTTAGTTTTTTTCTAAGCATCTCCTCTAGTTTCTCAAAATCAGCAGAGATTTTTGGTTTCTCAATTTTTACATTAAGAACCTCTACTGTGATTTCGTTTTTTTCTTTTACACTTGGCTCATCAAAAACAAGTGTTGTTTGCCCTATCATAATATCCTCCTTTTTTGGAAATCCTCCAAAAGAAAATACTCTCCCGCAAGGGGTAGTTTATTTCCCCTTGAAGGTGATAGTGTTGTTGAGTTTCCTCTACTTGATAGCTTTTGTTCTATGCTGCTTCGCTCTTGTATTCTTCGATTAGTTGAATTAATTGCTCTGCATTTTGAAGAACCTCTTCTATCTCCTCATTGTCATCCCTTGACAATCCTAATACGCCACTAACAAATTCACCTGATTGCTCTTTCGTTAATCCATTTGCAAGTAAGTAAGCGAATAATATTTTTGCTGGTGTCGTATCTTTCTTTTCAATCTGAGGAGGATTGACCACATTTTCTTTATGCCCAATTTCCTCTTTTTGAACAATTTGCTCAAGAGGTTTTTTCCACTCTTTATTCATGTAAGTGAATCCCAACTCCTTAAGCATCTGTCCTTTTTTGTATGCATCTTTTTCAGATATTACTAGATATCCATCCTTTTCCGCCATTGGTAATCCAAGTGATTCAACCGTAGTCAATCTTACTTTGTTTTCCTCTGCTTCTAAGATTTTATCGTTCATCTCCTCAATCGTCTCATAGACTTCAAATCTTCTGTTATTTGGTATAACAAAATCTCCATAAGCTCTTCTTGCAGCTTTGTGTCTATATGTTTGAGACTGATGCATTTGAGATTTGATCTCTTTTGTCACATCCTGTAAATATTGGTATTCAACAAATACTGTTTGCTTATGGATTTCATTTCTCAAATCCAAAAGGACAACATCAAATCCGATAAAATGTTTTTTAAACCATTCTGAATTTGATGTTTTTAACTGGGATTGGTATTTTCTGTTTGGCTCTTCGGTTGAATAAAATTCATCATCACCAAACTGAAACACCGAGAAAACGTTAAACATAAACCCGCATTCATAAGCCATTTGTTGTATCCCATTAAGTGGAATAATAGCTTGTGGCAACATTACTTTTACATCTCTTACTTTTGTGTTGTAGGGGACGATATAACATTGCTTTGCTTGTGGTTTCAAACTAAGTCCTGCTTGGGTAATCCCTTTGCAGAACTCTATTAAAATTTTTCCATCAACCATTGACAACAAATAATCATTATCGTAGATTGAAAGAAAATTTTGTTTAAAGTTTTCAATCTCAGATTGGGTCATTCCAAGCAAAACTTGTGGATTTGCCTGGAATACTTTTACTAAGTATTCCTTGTTGTTTTCAACAACAGTTAGTGCAGCGTTGTCCTCAACAATAGCAATTGTCTTGTCCATATTACACCTCCTCTCTGCTGAAAGCAAGAAATTTTAATAAAATTCCTTTTTCTATTGTTTTTTTCATTTTTTGTTTCTCCTTGCCCTTGGGCTAATCTTGTAAGCTTTTACAGCACCAGTCACTTCATTAAGTCATATAGACTTATATAAATGGACAAGAGATTAAAAATGAATAGAATTATCGGCATAAGCCGACAGTATTCAAGATTTCTCTTTTGTCGACTTATATATGCCTATAATTAGTATATAAAAGGGAGCTACCCTTTAGTTATTCTCCTGAATCGGAGAAAATATGCACAGAAAGATTGCTACTCTTTTACTTTTGCAAACTTTTAAGGATGGTTGCGTCACATCGAAGTGAACAATACAACACATAATCAGGTCTTTTGTTGTTTTATTTTTATTCGATCCTGATTAGAACTTGAAACTTTTTTGGAATCAAGTAACCCTCCGAAGTAAATCGGAAAACATTTTTCAACATTAAAATATTAAGTATTGATTTGTTTACTACGGATGTAGTGGGTTTTAGTGGTGAGCCTTTTTGTGCCAAATATTATTATTATTGTTACATAAAATAATACAGGCAAAGATAGCTCCTACCATTTTTTCTCCTTTTAATAACTTCAAATGAGAATTAGTATTTTTGTTTCTTTGTGCTAATTGCCAAGAATAATCCAGCCAATGTCATCACAGAAAGAATTGCAAATTTTACTAATTCTAAATTTTCCATTTTAAAGAAATGGTTTATGCGTGCTTATGTGAATTATTATTCTTTCTAAAGAAAGTTATATACACGGCTAGCATAGCAAATGCAATGAATGTTATTTCCTGCAATCCCATTTTATCTCCTTTTTGTATTTTTTGTATTCTATCTCTTTTTCCTCTGTAAAGTCAAGATATTTTCTTCTTGATTTTACTGTGCTCAACTATCATAACAATAAAAAAGACCAAAGAAGTTACAAAGTAAATCATTTGGTTTCCTAATGCTGGTTCATTGAACATTGAGAATACACTAGTCACAAATGCAGCAAGATATGAATCTGTCATTATCTTTGGGTCATCCATAAAGTTTTTTAATTTTTTATGGAATATTTTTACTGGCATTTGCAACAATGTGAAGATTTTATAGAATACAAATATTATTGTACTCAGTATCATTGTTATCATTCTAATCACCCTATTCCTTTCACTACCCCCTCCCCTCGGAGATAGCAATAATTATTGATTCCGAGAGGTGGACATTGTAAAAAATCTTGGTCTTTGGTGATTGAAATATTCCCTTAACTTACTAAATAAATAGAAGCAGCCCGTGAGGACTTAGAAATATTCTTTCGTCCCTCAGACATAACTTGCTACCTATTTTCATAAGTGCCTAGGTTTGTTTATGCTCCCTTATCCTATGGGAAAATGATATGCTAAAATGGAATCTCATCGTCGTCGATGTCAATATTTATTTCTGGCACCTGATAAGCTGGTTCCCTCGTTTGAGCTTGTGCCCTTTGAGAACTTCCATGGTCTATACCAGGGTGTCTATATTCATCTTCTGGCACTCTGTGATAATCTCCTCCATTATCATTCGTAGTTTTAGAATCTAAAAACTTAAATTCTTCCACTCTTAGCGAATGTCTTTGTCGAGATGTACCATCTTGAGCAGTCCAGCTTTCTAAAACTAAACGACCCTCAAGCATAACCTTAGAACCTTTTTTAACATATTGGTTTAAAACTTCAGCAGCTTTCCCAAATACATTAAAGTCAAGAAAACAAACTTCTTCTTTTTGGCTACCATCTTGTGCTTTATACTTATGTGAAGTTGCTATTGCACCTTTTGCAATCGCTGCACCACTTGGAATATATTTTAGTTCGATGTCCCTTGTAAGATTGCCAATTAAAATCACTTTGTTATACATAATATCTCCTTTTTGAGTTAGTAGGGTGTATATTTTACCCTAATTGTTGAAAGCCTTCAATTATGGCATTACCCACTTTTTTTATTGATGGCTAAACCTAATTGTTGAAAATCAACACGCAAAAAGGGACAAACATACCTCAAAAGAGGATATGATATTATCCCCTTTTGGGTATTGACGTTTTTACAAATGAATATACTCATCTGTGTCACAAGAGTTGCAATCTTTATCTCCTTGCAGTACTTACTTTCGTGTTCCACTTCAATTCTTTAAAAATTGTTTCTTGCCATTGGTAATTATGCAATACATAAAAATATTTTTATGTATAAATTCGAATGCGTTCAGTTTGAATTGCAATTTCAAACCCGTGTTTGAATTATTTAGATATGTGCTTTGTGCATTTAAGGTATGCGCATATCTTAACTTTTCTACACTGCTCTATGTCACCATAGATGTCCAGACTATATCTTCAAGATAGACTATCCTGCTCCCCATTTTGAAATATCATTGTTTAACTTACTAATCATTACCTACTGTGCTGCTGTTTCCGTGTTTTTTGCTTCTGTTGTTGCTTGTTCTCTCTCAAGAGCTTTAGCGGCTTTTTGTGCTTCTCTTTCCTTTTGTTTTTCCCAAACATCTATAGATTGTTTTAATTGGTCTGGGTCCAATTTGTATTTAGATGCAACTTCTTCTAAGTTGAACTTTTTATTTTTTGCTTTATCTTCCATTATGACATCTTTGAATGTATTATAATGTGTTCTTTGTGCATTGATATAGATTTGAGCTATCTCGTTCTCCCTAACCTCTAACTCTTCTGCAACTTCTTTGAGACTCTTATTCTCTGTGGCAAATTGCTCAACTTTTGGTCTAATTTCTTGTAGATATTTTACTTTTTGTGCTTTTGCTATATCTTTATTCCCGTAACCAGCTATATAGCATTTTTTCAGCATGTCATCAATTTGTTTAATTAATGACGTTTCGATATCATCTTGCATTTTCTTAGAGAACAACAAGTCTTGTGTCATTTGTTCACTAAAACCGATCTCTCTATTGTTGTTCTTTTTAAAAGAATTACTATATATCGATTGAAGCATATTGTTAAGCTCTTTTACCTTTTCTGCTAATTTGCCTATACCTTCAAGCTCATATCTCAAGAAGAATGTTCCACTATCGCTAGTCACGGCACCTTCGATTGTAAGTAATGCGGCTTTGTTTCTAGCTACAAATGCTCTATCTTCTGCATTGCTATTCGATAGCGATGATAATTGTGAAATTTGAGCAAGCAAATCTTGCTCAAACGAACCTTTGAATGGGTGAATATCTTTAGTTGGGATATTTTTGATTCTATCGATCACTCTATCTTTTTCTTGTTCAAATTTTACAACTTCTTGGTCTCTTCTTTCGTTCCATTCTTCTGGCGTGAGCTTTTTGTAGACCCTATTTGATGGTTTCTGATTTGATTTTTTCCCTGCATTTTGTTTTTGAGTAGGCACATTTTTATTTTGAGCTGTGTCTTTTTTGTTTTGAGCTACGGTTTCTGCACCCGTAGAAGTTTGTTGTAGATTTTTTTTCTTTTTTGCCATTTTTTCCCTTTCTTGTGAAAATAATTTATTGCCTTTTGGCACTTTAGCATTTTGTTTTAGATTGGAGCATGGTAATGATTTTTTGTAGTGTAAGTTAAACTGCCTTTATATCCCTACGCCTCAGAAGCTCTCGCTTCGTCATTGGCTAGTCGTTGAACCTTTTACTTATAAATTACTTTACGAGTACCTTGGCTGCGTTTAGTAGATTGTCTCATTGTTTTGTCGTTTTTACCATCCGTGTCGCATTATCAACACTGCTACCCTATTCGTGAAATTTTTACATTTCATCGCACATCACTGTTAGGTGCGGTTATCTATATATGGTAATATACAGATAGCGGTTTCCCGCAGACAAAACCCCTCAGTTTCAAAATAAAACTGGTATGTTATTTTCGAGCACATCACATACAATGTGTCTTATCTTCTATTGCATAAAATAAAGATAAGAAGTTCCCCGCAATTAAAGGAGTTTTAAAACGGCTATTTTGTTTACCGTTTGTAGTACTAGCTGCTTGGTCTCCCAATCACACTCACATTCTAAAAAAAAGAAGTGCCAAAGCTGTACGAGGCTTTGGTAAGTGTGGCCTTTGATCAATAAATTGATAAAAAAATAAATAATAGAGAATTCTATCTTTTTTTACTTAAATTTATCTAAATATTCTTATTTATTTTATTTTTTATTAAGTTATAGTTGGCACAATTCAAATATTAAAAAACAAAAAAAAGAGTAAATAGTGGATGATATTTTAACTACATTGCAAAACAGGCTAAATTCAACCTCTGTTGTAAAGATTATCCCTTATAATGATACTTTCACCATGACTGTATACAGCGACGGTTTGTTGAAATTTGAGGATGACATTGAATATTTTTTTATAGATAATGGTTTGCTTTTAAAAGTATTTAATAAGAATGAGGAAAAAGAAAAGGAACTCAAAGGCACTAAAAATGAAATGCGATCATCAGCAAATACAATAACCACAGAGGATCTTCTAAAAGTTTTCACGAGTTTATTTAATAACAAAGCTATGTCTGATCAATCATTTGGTCAACAAGAAGATAGAAAAAAACAAGATGAAGCATTCGTTCCAAACAGAGATTTTTCACCCCCTCTAAAAGATATTAAAACTTCGCTTGATTTTATGGACAAGAAATAATGACACAGAAAGAATTTGAATCAAAACTTGAGCAAATAAGGTCAAAACTCTCTTCAATTGTTTTTCACAAGGGAGACGTTACTAGGAACAAGTACAACGATAGACTTTTAAGTGCGATAGAGAGATTTATAACCTTTAAAGAGATTGCATTAAAAAGGAACTGTCAGACATCAATTATAAATCACGTTGATGGTTCCACTCTTGCTTTAACCAATCTTCTTATCTTAGTTGAGACACATCTTTCCAAAATCAATAAGAATCAAGAATTAATGTTTAGAGGGCACGAAAAGATTGATATTAAAAAAATGGAGCAACTTTTAAAAGAAAAGCAAGAGATACAAAATGTCTTATTAAAGGCAACTAGCGAGATATCTCTAGTGATAGAGAAAAGCATGAAGCGGGATGTTAAGGCATAGTTATCATGGGAAAAAGAAAGGATAGAAAAAATATTTTTAGCACCCCTTTGGCAAACAGAATACTAGAGATAGCGGCAAGAGTGTCTAATTTAGAGCAAAAAGCAAGCAAGATTAAAGACCCTACTGCCCATGCCAAACTCCTGATTGATGTACATACTCATTTAAGCAACTTTTCTAACGAGATTGAAAATCTCTTTACTCACAAAGTAAATGACCAATAAGCAATCACAATTATTTCTTCTTCAAGAAATTTATCAGTCCATTTCATCTCTATATGGTTTTGATAATTTTACAATCGAAGCGCTCGTAAAAGGTGCACTAGGAAGAGTTTATAATGGTGTTGGTCCAGCTGTTATCGACAAAGATGGCGGGATTTCAATTTTAGTTGAAAGCCCTACTTCCAAAGAGCTAATTATTAAAACATTTATTCTTTCCTCTCTTAATAAAAAGAAATTTAAAAAAGAGCTATCAGATGCTTTAGAAAATGAATCCAAAACTCGTTTTAGGAAATCACTCAGGCAAGTTCTTAAAAAATCAAAAGGTTTTCTTTTTTGTAGTTATGCTTATAGCGAAAATGGTTTTCATTTCTTTAAGATTTTTGACATTTACAAAAGAGAAATTCCAAATGCCTTTTTGTATTCTTGCGACAAAGACTTACTCAAAGTTAAGTACATCAAAGATAGGCTGTATCTTTTTACAACCACGCATAGGCCAGAGATTATTTCTAAAGATTATAAACATTATATAATTGGATACAATAACACCCTCTCCGTTCTTGGCAACTTGTTTAATAGAATGCTCAACAAATTCAATACTTCTGTCGACTCTTCCATAAAGTACTCTTACAAATCAATCTTTTATGATTTAAAGAGAGAATGTATTGTTGTACAGCTAAACAACACTTTCATTTCTCCAATTGCTGCTTCTTTTTTTAAACAAGAGTTTTTAAATCAGACTGGATGTTCTCTAATCCTCTTGACAAACATCACAAAATAGTATACTATTCCATCACTCTACATTGTAGAGTAGTTATTTTGAGATAGGCTTTAATGCGACTTCTAAGGTTGAGAAACTATGAAGGACCCGACAAAAGAGAAATCTTTTATTTAGGGGATAATCTCTGGTGCTACATTCTGTGGCACTTTTTATCACTTTTTTCAAATCACACTAGATTCTTAAAGTAATTGTTTTTTGCTTGCATAAAGAACTTCCTTTAATTAAGATATACGTATATCTTAATTATAATTTCATTTGACTTCTTTTTGTTTTTTTGATAGAGTTCTGTATTACTTAAATTAAGGAGCACAAAATATGGATATTGCAAAAATCATTGCTATTATGAACGGGAAAGGTGGTGTTAGCAAGACAACCTCTACAAAATTTTTAATTAAAGAGGCTCTCAAAAGAAAAGGAGCAAGAGTTTTGGCGATTGATTTTGATCCGAAACAATCTAGTCTCAGTGGTGGCTTTGGAGTTGAGCCTTATTCTGAATTTAGCTATGATGGTGCACATAACTTAGTTAAAATCTTTCAAGATGGCGAGTTGCCAATTCCGATTAAAACAAACATTCACGAAAACCTTTATTTTCTTCCTGCATCCAAAGGATTAGAAGGTGTTGCTAATTCTTGCAATCGAAGCAAAGATGTGAGATTGAAGCTCTTTCTCAAAACAATTGAGCAAGATTTTGATTATATCTTTATAGACACCAATCCAGGAATTACTTCACTTCAAAACAATGCTATTTTATATGCTGATGTTATAGTAATGCCTTCTCAAGCTGAGGGAAATGCTGCGGCTGGAATGCAGTCTATCTTTAATGAAATCAATTCTTTAATGTCTGATTACGATTCTATCAAGCCTAGAGAGTTTTTTGTAATTCCATCAAGAGTTAAAACTCGGTCTACGACACACAAATTAATTATGGAAAGCTTTTTGGGTATTCCAGCATACACCAAAACATTAAGTTATCTAAGGGATAAGAAAGTTGAAGTTTTAGAGCCAATATTTGAAAAAGAACTTATTATGCAAGCAGACTTAGCAGAGGGTGTGTATTTTGTGCAAGACTATATTGAAAAATATGACACAAAAGAAAGAAAGAAATATATAGACAAAGATCCGCAAAGCATCTTGGGGGTTCTTGAAAGAATAGGGCGTAGGATTTTAGATTAGTATTAAGGTGTGCGCGTATCTTAATTGAAAATAAATAAAATGAGAATAAATATGAAAGAATTTAATACAGTCACGGAATATTATGAAGTTGAAATTAAAAATAGGGTGGTTGGTGCCAAGTTCGATTGGATATACATTAAGCAAATTTGTACTCCTGTCGAATTAGAGATATTGACAAAAGAATATAGTATTCACAAGAAAGCAAATCTTGAAGAGTTTGTTTTTGGCACATTAACACTTGGTGATATTTTTGAATTTATCAACGAAAATCACAGCAAGCCAATAATTCTTCCGCCATTGCCATACAGACAACTTGAAACGGCGATACATATGCTTACATTCGCTTTATTTTTAGCGATAACGAAACAGTACAATGCTAAAAAGACACCAAAAGAAGTTAAAGAAGCCTACAAGAATCTTTCTCTAAAGTTTAGTGCTTGTTTTGAGAGTGATATTAAATTTACAGTAAAAAAATACTTCGAAATCGAATCCATTCCTGAAGAAATACTTAGATACTTTAAAAACTGCTTTGAGGAGCAATTTTTAATTGATAGTATTCCTCAAAGTATTAAGAAGCAATGTGTAGTTCAACCTACAACAACTACTCAAACAATCACTCCTTTGGTGACAAAAGAATTAAGACGTAAATATTTTGAAAAATTTCAAACAAAAGTATAAAAATAATTAAAAGGAAAGATTATGATATCAAGCAAAGCTATACAAAGAGTATCTGCATATGATAAATTTAAAGAAGAACGCAGAAATAAAAACAAAGCGGCACTTCGTAAACACTTAGATGCGATAACAAAAAAAGAGATTATGATACATGCCTATAATGTTTCAAAGAATCTTAAACTTAAAGATGTATATAAGAATGTGCAAGAATTGCCACTATATATAGAAAAAGAAACATTAATGGTTCCTAAAGCACTTATTGGATTTGTTAGAGTAGAATTAGACGAGTTCTTAAAGAATCATCGTGGCCCATATACAATCTACAATACCAATGAGTATATTATATATAGACTTTTCTTTTTTAGATATCCAGGTGTAAATAGTGACGATAGTAAGATAAGATTCTACGAGGAAGATGTACAATATCACAATGAAGTTTACCACACCAATGGAATAATAAGTAGAAAGTTTAAATCCTGCATTATTAAATCAATAGATGCTAGCGGGGAATCTTCTCTTCACCCTTTTAGAGACAAAGAACTAGAAGAGAATTTTGGACTTATTAATAACCTAGTTGCGGGGAAAATCAATAGAGAAAGAGAGCGGGAGATATATAATTCCTCTTCCAAATTAGCTAAGTTCTTTATGAATGAACCTGGGCATATCGCGACAAAAAGAGAAGAGAAGACTGATGAAATAATTGGGAAAATACTACAGTACGGAGCATATATTGCGTTTGCACTGATTGCTGTTTCATCAATAATAGTATTAATGATTCAATAAGAATAAATAATTAAAAAGGAAAAAAATGCCACCGAAATTAAAAGCACAAACAAAAACTTTTTTTCAAGTATCTGACACACCAAATGAAGAAGAAATAGAAGAAATAACAAACAAAGCGGTTTCATCAAATTCGATTTATGATATTAAAATATCTTTGATTGATAATCCTACATTTCATGATAGAACTAGTTATAGCGATGAGTCTATCAAGGAATTAGCAAACAACATAAAAGCAACAGGTCTTATCCAGCCTATAGCTCTCGTTAAAACTCAAAATGGAAGATACAGAAGAATTGCTGGTTTTAGAAGAATTGAGGCATATAAGCTCCTTGGATACACCGCAATAAAAGCTGTTCTATTGGAATTTGAAAGCGAATCCGATATGAGCTTTGCAATGTTATCTGAAAACATACAAAGGGTAAATCTTGATGTATATGATGAAATAAGAGCCATCACAGAGGTCTTATCAAAAACAATCAACCAAAACTTTGATGATACAATTTCATTAATCTCTAGGTTATCTAATTTTGATGCTGGTGTAATTAAGGAGATAAGCGAAACAGAATTGAACTACAAAAAACTAATCGAACACAAATTAAAAGAGCTTGGAAAATATACATTTGCAACATTTAAGAAAAAGTTAGCCGTTTTAAATATGCATTCCTCTATAATTAATGCCATTAAAAATAGACAAATAGATTATTCAATAGCTAAAGAGTTGCATAGATTAAGAAAATACGAAGCAAAAATGTTAGAACTTTTAAATCAATGTATTAATGGTGATGTTGCGAGCAGAGAGCTTCAAAGAACTATTAATGACTTTCTTAATGATTCTAATACCTCGAGTAAAGATGAGAATAAAGGATTTGGATTGAAAAAAACAAAAGATGGATACAGTATAAAGATTATAAAAAAACATCTTACCGAAGAAGAAAAGAAAATTATTGATAATTTTATTGCTACTTTTAATAAGAAAAAGGTTTAAAAATGATTATTCAAATAGAGCGAGCTGTTTTAAGTACGCTTTTTTTCTATCAGAACACAAAAGAGATTGCGAATATATTGCGACCGTATGACTTTTATCTTCCTGTGCATCAAGAGATATTTGGAGCAATGGTAAAGCTTTCAAATGAAGGTATATCTATTGATGAAACTTTTGTTTTAAAAAATACAAAAAATGTGCAAGAAGAAGACTTAATTCAAATATTAAGTGTTAATGCGATTGTGAATTTCATGTCTTATGTGGAAGATATAAAAGAAGCTTCAAGAAAAAGAACTATTGAACGGATTAATGTCCAAGTTAAAAAAGAGTTAGAAAATAATGAAAAATCTGCTTTTGAAATTATCCATGATTTAAAAAAAACTATTACAAATTTTGAGAAAGAGCAGGTTAGAGTTGGGCCTTTAAAGATTAAATCATTTTCTTCAATTGAAGAATCTGAACCAGAGTTTTATTTAGAAGATGATTTGCCAATACAAAAAGAGGAGGTAAATATTATTTCCGCAAAAGGTGGAAATGGTAAAAGTTATGTTGCTGCTTTATTGTTACTACTTCTTGCAAATAAACATAACCTAAAATGTTTTGGATGGTTTAGTGAAGATAAGGTTGGTGTCACAAAGAAAAGATTTAATTTGCTTGCAAAACTTCACAAGTTAAATACAGATAATATTACAATTATAGGCAAAGAGAATAGGGCAATGCAATTTGTCTATTTAGATGGTAGAAAATTAATAATAAGTCAAAAATTTCATGAAGTTAAAATGCAATTAGCAGAATATGACATAATTCTTTGGGATCCAATTATTGGTTTTTATGGTGCTGATGAAAACAGTAATAGTGAGGCTAGATTTTTTATGAATTTAATCAATGAGTGGTGTGAAGAGCAAGGAAAAACTTTTATTCTTATTCATCATCACTCTAAAGGGGATGGTGGAACAGCAAGAGGGGCTGGAGCTTTCATAGATGCTTGTAGAATTCACTATACAATTGATTACAAATATAAAAAAACAACGAAGGGCTTTGTACCTGAACCCAATTTTAGAACCGCTAAAATTGAGAAAACTAATCATTTTTCTGGCAAAATGAATTATGATTTAAAACTATTTGATAATTCAAAATTAACATCTTCTATGATAAAAAATAAGAGTACCTATATTGATGATCCAGATAATGATAAAATTGATGATTTTTAAGGAGATTGTATGGCAAAAAAAAAGGTAGACAAACAGGTTCAGGTTCAATCTGTAATAGATTTTGACCTCAATAAATTTGATAATTTTAATGCAACCGTTACTGAATTAAGAACTGGGATTTTTGCTCCAATTGATAAAGTTTCTGCTAATTCACAAATTTATAAAAGTTTTGTTGCAAATAAAAGAAGTAGGGAGATTGAGACGAGTTGGGGTTCTATCTCTATTACTGGAAACATTCTTACTCAAACGCACAGGGACCTTATGGATTGTATCATGAAAGTATCCGAACAACCTGTTCACTTAAAAAGCTCCAAAGATGGTGGTGTTGCATATTACTTTTCAATTGGGGACCTAGTAAGAGAATATAATAAGAAAGTTGGGAAAGAGGTAACTTCCAATAACTATACATGGATAAAGCAGAAACTCAGGGAGATATTAAATACCTCTATTGAAATTAAAAAGAAAGATAGCAGGGACCATGTGGCTTTCAATATGCTAAGGAAAACGGGCTTTAGTGAGAATACAGACAGCTTTGGAATCGTTTTTAGCGAAGATTATAAAAAGTACATAGAGGACAATGTGACAGTTGATTATGGTGAAGCACTTGATAGCTTATTGAAAGTGCAAAGTGCGCTTCTTAGAGCTATTGTAAGGTTCTTTTGGACACATAAACATATTAATATATCTGTAGAACAATTATTAAAAAGCATCGGTTTTCCAATGGAGAGTGTACGAACGCTAAGTAGTGCAAAAAAAGAGATTAGGGATAATGCGGAAATGTTAAAAAATAATTTTGGCATCTTTTACAATAAAAAAGATAATTTCTTATATACAAAAGAGAACGAGAACATTATCTTCAGAGGAGCAACCAAATATCTAGAATAGAGAGTGGCAAGTTATATTGCCTCTCTATAAAGATATATCTTTAAATATATCTTTAATATCTTCAAATTAGCCGTTTTTCTCATTAAATGACTTCCGATTTATCCAT
>RRZU011236628.1_pt1 | contig 17437 bp, 9 predicted proteins | sample 2165561 | NCBI WGS metagenome assembly RRZU01 (sample SAMN10456909, study PRJNA506462) | wastewater metagenome | isolation source: wastewater sludge | place: USA: Moscow, Idaho | reverse complement strand
TTAGTTGCTAAGATCATATCCTCGAAACCCCTTTCATGGGAACACCACATACTAATGTAGTTATTTCTAGAATTTTTACCAACAATCTCTTTCATAAGATTATATCGTTCCTTAGATGCAGCCCGTGGACGAGCATCAGGATAATCAAATAATAGATCTCGCCAGTTCATGATATTAACAGCGCGCTTACCTGTCACAATATATTGCAAAGTATCGAGTAGAAAATCTTTACTTGTGTCATATATATAGTCATTAGTTACTAACTGTTGTTCAGCCCACGCCCAAAAGTCACCATACGTTTGAGTAATGGTGATTAATGTTTGTCGTCTAAAGTCCCAACCAGGATTCATTTCATTTCTGGCAACGAATCCATGGAAGATTTCAGAGACTGGTCGTTCAAATTCTGATTTAAGAATAACCTTAGGTCGAACTGTAGCTAGTACTAACTTACCTTCTTCGTTAATAGTGCGGCTAAAACCAGAAGGATAAAGAATAGTACTGTTCACATTATACCCCTTCTACACCATATTTTTCTTTCATCTTGGCTAACTTAAAGTTAGATTTATCAAGACGTTCCTGAGTAAGCTCAATTGCTTTCTCAATTTTTGGATCTGGCTTACCGCTTTGTAAGTTACGATAATTGAGTAATTTAAACTCAAGCATCTTAGATTCATCTTTTAAACGCTCATAGCGCTCTACTTGATATTCTGCTACATAACGTCCAAAGTGATAGAAAGGATTCAGTCCTGGAGGAATGAAACGTGTTTGGAACGGATCTATCTTGGTACGACCCACTGTTTGCATTACTGCATCAATATCGTTTTTACCAATAGTTAAATCAGGTAATGCTTTTAATGTATCTTCCAATTGCTTTTCAGTTACATCAAATAGATTGATTGCAGCACCAAGGGTAGCGATTTTAGTTTTAACATCATCAACGAACGCTGGTGTTAAACCATCAATCTCAATTGAATTGCCTGCAACCTTATTTGATTCGGCAGTTACAACTAGGTTAAGTACCTTTGGTGAGAAGTCCGCAATGAATGCAGCAGTCTCTAGTAAACGAATAACGTTATATTCAACAACTGACATAGCAGTATTAGCAATATCGTTTTCTTTACTAAGTTCAGCAACAGCTTTAACCTTTTCAACCTTACCTTGTAAAGTTGGTAGGATTTTATTCAACGCCGTAATGAAGTTACCACCACGGTATTTAACATATTCACCAAGTGCTTTGTTAATATTATTAGCAGATTCAGATTGGAAGTTAGCAGCCTTAAATACAGTAGCAGCTTGTTCATACTGAGGAATAACCTTAGTACGTAAGATGTCTAATGTCTGATTAGCATCTTCTTCTAAATCACGACGCGTTAATAGTTCACTAAGCGAACCTAAGTAATCACTTAATTTTTTCATCACTACACCTTAGAAACGAGGAGCTTGTTGTTGTTGATAAGATTTAAGAATCTCCATAACATCAGGCTGTTTACTAGAACCACTCTTAATAGACTTCAATGGTAGTTCAGTTGGTTGATCGATAGTACGATGGTAAATAGTAACCATTTCAAAACGAGTGTCTACTACAAACAATAACATAAGTAGAGTGTCTTGGAATAATTTAGCACGAACGCGTGGGTTAGATAATTTACCACCAACAACTTGTTCAACCTGAGCTGCTGTTTGATCACTGATGATCATAATGTTTGAAGCTTTAGCTACAGACGGACGAGTACCCAAAGAGAAGATCGTAGACCATAAACCTTTACGTTTACGTTTCATGATTTCTTTATAAATACCAGATTGGTCATTTAGCATAACTGAACGTTCTTTGTCAATTAAGTCTTGACAAACTGCCATGTCCCAAATATCCAACATGCCAGATTTAAATTCATAGTAACGTTCTTTAGCGGTATCTGGTTTAACAACTAATGATACAATATCAGTAATTGTTTTAGTAGGTACTGGTGCAACGTTTAAACGCACGTTTACTGGAATGGTAGCTTTATGTCCCTGAGACTCTAACTTAAGCTCTAGCATGATGCCAACGCTTAGATTAGGGTTTTCAGTTAACTTCTTAATGAATTCACGTCCACCCTCTGTAAAGTCAGCAGTATCTTGTACATCATACTCATTACCATTAGCGGTAGTAAGTGTTAAATCTTCTAAAGATGCACGTGCTGGTAAACGTTTAATTTCAGGCAAACCAATAGGGTGTGCTTCTGAACTTAATATGTCATTTAATAACAATGCTGCAGAATTTTTAGGGTCACGATCGTTATTAAGTTTATCTAATAACTTTAATGTTTTAATACTACCAACGTCACATTCGATAGCTGCAGCTTGTAAGTAATAGCCTGCAATCATATAGTTTGCGGTTAATAATATGTCATGAGCGTAAGGTTGTGTAGCGACAGAACGATCCATGATTACGATCGGTTCTACTCGTGCTGCTTTAGTAAACTCGATTAATGAATCAGATCTAGAAGAAGCTAAAGCCTTAGGCAAATTTGCTAGAATTTTCATAAAGGCAGTGGTAGCGGTGGCCGCTACAGCTGTGCCCACTAACGTGGATAAAATCATTTTAACCTCGGAGTATATATGGCTGAGAATGATATAGATGCTCTACTGAATGATGGTGATAATAATCTATCATCAGAAGCCGAGCTTAATGAAATATATGGTACGGGTAAAAGATTCGCGGGTGCAGAGAATATCTTTGATGACCTAGCTGCTTTTAATGGCTTACCACCACTGAAAGCGATATCTAGTTCTACCTATTATGGTATTAACATGACGGGCAGTATGACTGTCCCGAACCCACAAAGAGACCAACCTGGTCTGGTATTTTTTACGCGACCGCGATTAAACTTATCATACGATAATACAGTTAACGACCGTATTTTAGGAACATTGGTAAATACTAACAAAAGATCTGTTGAAAGTATCGTAAGAAGTTACCTAGATCCTGTTGGTCATAGTGGTAGACCTGGTAAACAACAGATGGATTATTGGGGGTCAGATTTAGTTGATCCAATGAATCCCTTTATCACATGTATGACTAATTTATGTCAAACATTAAGTGGTTGGCCTGATCAAATTACGGATACTTATAAAACTAAACCTGGTCTGTTTAAAGAAGAACATATCCAATATGACAGTTTTGCAGAAAACTATAGTTCATATAGTTTGTCTGGCACTTTCTATAACCCCGTTGGTAAACCTGTTAGTTATATGTCACGCATATGGCAACGCTACGGTGCGTTAGTGAAGATAGGTGATATAGATCCATATCCAGAACATTTGTTTGAAAACGAGATGGATTACAATACGAGAATATATCGCATTACACTCGATTTAAGTCGAACATATATAACTGGTATTGCCGCATGTGGGGCTGGTATCCCGACTACAAATAATGCTGGTACTCAATTTGATTATAATGCTGAAGATACAGCTACCGATGGTCAGTTTACTACTAACATTACTTTTGAATGCGTTGGAGCTATGTATAATGATCCTATCTTAATGGTAGAGTTCAATGAAGTAGTAACTATGTTCAATCCATTGATGGCTGACAATACACGTAAAACACATTACGTTAAATTGAGCTTACGGGAAAGAATGTTCTTAAACTTTAAAGCATACCCACGAATTAACATTCATACCAGTGAACTTGAGTGGTGGACTAGTAAAAAGAACTATGCTACTTATACTAAATTAGGAAAAGAGTATGGCTACAATTAATGAGTTAAGTAAAAATCTAACACTGTATCGTAATAATCCTATTGGTTTATATCAAGAAGTTATTAATTTAGTTGAAGCACAAAGTAATGGTGAGACTCAAGTCTTATCAGCCACTACACCCTTTGCATTAGCATTAGAAATGATGACTGCAATTGGTTCTGGGGCAATGAATGAAAATGACAATAACTTACGTAAACAATATAAGAGTTTAACTCAGTCTTCTGATGAATTATATTTATGGATGGCTGATAGAGATTACTTAGGTTTATTTGCTACAGCTGCAATGGGTACATTTAAATTCTTGTTTCGTATTGACACTATTCGTTCCAAAGCTGTTAGTCTAGGTCCTGAAAGTAATGTACGTAAATTGATTATTCCTAAGCATAGTCAGTTTGAAGTAGATGGTACTAGTTTTTGTATGCAGTATCCTGTTGAAGTTATTGTATTGCCTCACAATGGTATTACTGTTCAATATGGTGAGTCTGAAGTAAGTCCTTTATATTCGACTAGTAACAATCAGTTAAGTACCCGGTTCATTGATCGTGATGGTGATATATACATGGAGGTTAGTGTACCTGTAACACAGGCTAAACTAAATACCCATGTTGCCTCACTTAATGCTGCCATTAGTTTAAACAAAACCATTGCTTACAATGATAAGTATTTATATACTCGAGCTTATATTAAGAACGAGTATGATAGTACTTGGTCTGAAATCAAGGTTATTCACAACAATGAAGTATATGACCCATTAGAACCCACTGTATGCTTGTCTATAGGGGATGAAACACTTTCCGCATATGTTCCACAGATTTACTTTGAAAGCGGTCTAATCAAAGATACTATTCGTTTTGACGTATATACAACTAAGGGTAATGTAAACTTAGTTATGTCTAACTATAGTCTAGATGCCTACAAAGGGGTTTGGGTAGATCTTGATACAACCAGTACATCTAAGTATTCTTCACCTATTCAGACTATGGCGGTAGATATCTATTCTGGCGAAACAGTCAGTGGTGGTACTAATGGTATTGATTACAAGGTATTGCGTAAGCAAGTCATTAATGGTAAACGTAGAGATGATGAATTTATTATTACCCCTACACACTTAGAAACTGAGTTCATGGATGATGGATTTGACTTAGTTACTAACATTGATAATATTACCGATAGGCAATATTTAGCAACTCGACCTTTACCAAGCCCATCTAATGATTCAACAATTACTGGAGTTGGTACAACTGTATCTACTTTACAATTGACTATTAATCAATTATTGCAAAACCAATATTGTAAAAATAATGGTCAGCGTACTACTATTTTACCTAAGGCACTATATCTTAAAGATAATGGAATTGTAAGACCTATTCCAGATAGTGTTTTAAATGGTTTAATGGATGGTGGTAGTTATACGTTAGAAGGTTTGGTTAACCACGTAAATGCTACGAATTATTTATACTCACCTTTCACCTATGTTTTAGAAACAGATATTGATTATTTCAATATTAGACCTTACTATTTGAATTCCCCTAAGATTGCTTCGGTATATACAAATAAAGTAAATAATGAAGTAGGTGTTTCTGCCGGTATTACAGCATATACTCTTTCACGAGACAATGATGATACAGGATACACATTAGATATTCAAATTGAGGGTGGTGGTGTATTTAATGGCTTAGGTTATGAAAACATTGCTTTGCAAGTTAGTTATGGTGAATATGATGGTGGTTCTCGAGTATTCTTAAACGGAGATTTTATATCTCAAATTGATACTCAAACTAATCTACCTATTGATAATAAATACATTTATCGTTTCCACATCAATACTAACTTTGATATTAACTCTAAAAATCAATTGATATTAACACCATCTAACACTTCTATTCCACTTAGTGGAACTTTAGATATTGTTTTGGTTGTTAAAGATTATTTACCAGAAAATGCTACGTTATCTTCTATTGATAAGATTGTTAATTTTGCATCGTTAAATAACTATGCATACACATCTAATTTTATCTCTACTCATAGATTTAAAATGGATATTGTTTTAGGTGAACACTTACCGAACTTATGGACTCGTGGTAGAACTATTATTAATGATGATCAATATGATCGTTATACGAATAACGTTTATTATGTCTACGATGAAGATGTGCCAAAGCGTGTTAATGGTCTAGTGGTTTATGATGTGGTAGATGGCAAACTAGTTACTATATTTGATCATCGTAAAGGTGATAAAGTATTAGATGAATTAGGTAGCCCTATTATTCGATACTACGCAGGTGATGTTAAAATAGATCCTGTGACTGGTGAAAAAATCATCCTTGCTGAAGATGGTGATCTGTTACGTGAATTTGATTTAGTACTATTTGATGGTCTTTATTATTTCGCTACTGCTGCTGCAACTACAGATTATTTAAAAGAAGCAATGGATACAGTTATTACATGGTCTAAGAATAACATTCCTAGATTAGGTAAAAACTTAATTGATAGATCGGATATTAAGTTCCATCCTAAAACAACGATTGGTGAGGTTACGTTAATTGGTGATGCTGGTGAAGAAATTAAAGTTTCTGCTTACCAGGATATATCTGTAACTTATTACCTAAGTGAAGAAAAGTTCGCTAATGCGGAATTGCGTAAATATATTACTGAACATACACCATCAGTAATTAATGAAGCTATTTCTAAAACAACTGTAGCTAAGAGTGATATTACAGATGCATTGAAAAATGTAATGGGTGATGACATTCTTGGTGTTAATGTTACCGGGTTCATGGATGATAAGTATAACATCATCACTGTTAAGGATGCTTCACAATTGCCATGTATTGGTAAGCGTTTAGTTATTAATAACAACTTGACACTTCAAGTAGAAGATAGAATTACTATCAATCCAGTAAAACATCGTTAAGGGCATAGTAGCAGGGAGTAATCCCTGCTACTTGTGCCGTTTTAACTACCGTACTTAATTGGTGATCCTTTAAAGACCCCAACCCAGGCTTTGTTTGTGTTACTAACAACATTTACCAATTTCTTACATACACCATTACCAATGTTACGCACAGCAATTGCACCAATAGATACACCCATGAGATTATTAACCTCATTTTTAAGGATAGTACCAATTTGTTGACGATTGTTTCCAATTGCTTTATCTGGGAACGTGGTATGTTCTTTAGACAACTTAGTTACACGTTTGAGTAACATGTCAATATTCTTACGAACATCATCTAAGACACCAGTATCATCAGGACTGTATGAGTTAGCATTAAGTGTTTCATAAGAAGGAATAGCAACTTTGGTTTTAGTTAAAGTAGCAATGGTACTACTCATGTAATCACCAATTTTGTTAGGGTCCTGTGGTTTATTTTCAAAACCAAGTTGTTTCAAGATGCCGCCAGCTTCTTTCCAATCCGTTGCGTATTGTGCTGGATCCATAATGTTAGTACTACGGTAAGCTGTTTCGTAATTAGTAAACTTAATTTCTAATTCCTTTAATTTTTCTAAAAGGAATTTACTAATACTAGCCATACCACCATTAATGTTTTTATTAGTAACAATAATGGAATGTAGTTTACTATAGTTCTTAAACTGCTGATGAGTATACTGTTGTAAGAACACATTGTTAGCTTCGGCAATATTATCAATTTTTACACTGTAGTTACTGCCAAGTAACTCTGCACATTTAGCATTGATGTTTTTAACAATAGTTGGACTAGTACGAATTGTATCAATGTGCTCACGAGCAATATTATTAATATCTCTAATGATATTCTCTTTCTTGCTCTTAGCTGCACTGATTTCCTTATTACTAATTTCAACACTACCACTTAACTTATCACGAACCCATAGTAACATTTTAACTATAAGGCCAAAGATAACTGCGCCGCCTAATACTTTAGCACCAGTTACCCAGTGTTCAGTAGCTTCAAGCGAAACCATTAAGTTAGTTTTAGTTGGATATGTTGTAAAGCTTTCTAAGCTTACACGACGTGTTAAGATACCTGGTTGAATATGTTCTAAAGCCACAGCCATAGCTTTATCGATACCACCCACTTCTTCAATGTTGCTACGGATCTCAATTAACTTGAGTTCAGCATCTGAAAGTGCTGCTGTATATGAATCAACATAATTTTTATCATGTACGATGTCAGCATAAGTTACACCATCTTCATGATGAATAGGTAATAAACTTTCAGATGAAATTGTACGAATCGTATTGATTAACGTTACGGCATTTTCAGCATCGTAAGGAGTTATATCGTCATTTTGATTAATATCGTTATCAAGCAGTACACCAAACTCATCTCGGATATTATCACTTGTTTTACTGATATTGGGATCATCTAATGGAACGACGGCCATTTGTGGATTAAAATCAGAAGATGTTATTTCTGGATTTGTACCTGTTTCAATATGTGCTACCGAAGATTCAACACTAGCAAAGAACTGTTGAAAAGTCGTTTGTCTATTTACCGCATCAGTATTTACTACTGGTTTATTATCTTCTACAGATGGTGAAGCTGCTGATTTACTATAACCAAATATTGAATCAGAACCAACAGCTTCGTGTACAGAATCGTCTTCTAAGACTTTATCTATATTAATAACATCATCATCAGAGTTCACTACGTTTGCAGGATCATGCGGTGCCATTGCATTACCTGTTTCACCTAGTTTAGGTGGGTTGTTATCATCGACTACGTCGTTTACGACAGCAACAGTGCTTGCATCAAATAAAGACATATTAGTTCCTTAACTAAATTTCGCGTCATATTTATCTAATAACATATTGTAATGAATATAATAAGCATTATACTGATGGACAATAAGTTCAATAGATTTAACGGAGGTAATAAATTTCCCAAAGAAAATTGTATTTGTTTCAGCGATCACTTTAATGATATTAAGATTTTCTTTAATAACATTCATATAACCTTCTGACAATCTAATACGTATTGCTTTTTCCTCAGGGCTATGAAGTTGGCTATCTCTTAAATCCTGCATACTTTTTTGATGTGGACTATCTGAATTTTCTAAATCATAGGTAACTGTTTTCATTAATGTTGCGATTTCAGTTTCTAAAATCTTATCACTAGTTATAGCTACCAATTGTTTTAGTAAAGGAGTTTCTTGTACCAAGTGCATGATGTTACCAATATGTTCCATTTTAACTGGACCACGATATGGTGTTAACCAATCATTAGTGACTTGTTCTTTTAATTCCTTTGTGGCGTTTAATGGTAAAGCAAACTTCTTTTGTAACAACGCACTGATGGGTGTAAGGTAAGTACTATAATCATAACCTTGCGTCGGTGTCTTAGTACCACTCAAAGCACGAACCATACCACCACGTAGATCTGCCATTTGTTCAGTAATCTTACGAATGTTACTCTTTAAATAAGAATAATATTCAAAGTAACGTTTAAAATCACCATCAAGATCATCACTAAACATTATTGCTGGTAGTTTAGCTGCTAATATATTACCTTGAGCATTTGATCGATGTTCACCACGTTTATCCACAAAGGTTTTAATTGCTTCTACTGGTTTTGCTGGATCAACAACAATGCCTGTACAAGTTTTATATGCACGGCAAATGCGAAACATAATTTCTTTAACATCATTATTATCATTTACCCAACTAGCAAACTCAACACGATGTTGGGAATCATTTAATTGTTGCTTGAGTTTAGTTTCTTTTTGAGAAGTTGTCTTTTCCAATTCTTTCATTTGGGTAGACATGTTATCAATGTTTTCCATTGTCTTCTCAACGCTTTTACCATTACCAGTGATGTAGTTAATAATTTTCTGAACCATTTTATAAATGAATCCACAAATGATAACAACAGCACCTGTTAGCAATGCTAATTTACCAGCATTAATTGCTTCTAAACTAATAGCTAGATTAGTTTTAGATGTTTCGAAAGTATAGCCACCAACAGGCATATTTCTTGTTAGTAACCCTGGCATTATAGATTCTACAGATAATACTGTATCATAATTAATGCCATTATTATCAGTAATTTCATCTGCCCTGAATGTTAGTTGCTTATGGCGTTCTAATAAATCAGACACTGATTTTTCAACACCAGTGTCTCTATTTTCATAGATTGATTTAGTATCACCAATAGCGTGGATGGTAATATTTGTACCATCCACTTCATCTTCAGGACTATTAAAATTAATAGTCATAGATTATCCTATATCCGAATTTTAGAAACTGCTGGATTATGCATCTGTTCAATGACATCTAGGTCTTTTAAAATTAGTCGGGTTACTTTTAAATGTTTGATAACCAACCCTTCCCAAGCACGAACATTACTAATTAATAGTAAATAAGACTTGGCAATATCTTTAAAAGAGTTGGTCATATTAGTAATAGTTTTCTTAACTAATAATCCCATCTGTTTACGATCTGCATCATTAACACCGTGTGCAACCAATTCAGCATCAAGGGTTTTGAGAACATCATCCATATTCATACTAGAGATACCCTTATAAACAGCAGTACATTCTGTTTCTGCTTTTTCTAAGGATTGGATGAATGTTGCATCATATACGTTGATTTTCATATAGTCAGTCAACTGGGTAGTTGTTACCGTAGTACCCTTGATTTCATTTGGGAACTTAAGACCATAGCGTTGTTTTAATCCAACAAGATCTTGATCAATAGCCGCACATACTGCACGCATCTCTGTCAAGTTCTTAACATTATCAAAACGTTTGTCAAACAATTCTTCAAGTAAACCGTCAGTCATACCTTTCATAAAGGCTGAATATGTAACAAATTCCTGACTAACTTTAAATTTACTAAAGTCATAGAAAGCAGCAAGCTTAACACCATTGTGCGCATAGCTAACACTGTTCGATTTAATATCCTGAATTGGATTACCCTGTAAGATTTGTTTAGATAAATCTTTAGTGTCACCCGTAACTTTAAGATGATTTAACTTTTCTTGAATTCGTTTTGATTGAGCAGCGAAATCAACATTAGTAGTTTTAGCTGGTTCTTTTAACGTAATGTTAATTGCAGCCATATCTTTATTGATTTGATTACGCAAAGCCTGTACGTCACTAGTGTGCTTAGCCGCATTCTTAAAGAAGGTAGCATACACAGCCCACGCCATCAATGCACCACCTAGAATCATAAACATAATACCCATCTTTTGGGTACCAGTCATTGCTTCAGTAGAGATGCTACGATATCTATGAAAATCACGCTGATTATAAAGATTGTTTAATTCAATTAATGCTGATTCATTTGAAACCAACATTTCTTCCATACGTTTTTGAATATCTGCATGGGATTCTGGTTTATTAAACATTTGATAAAATGGGGTATCAATAGGTAAGTGATCTAACTCATGCAGAACACTACGCTCTAAATGTTCCTTACGGACATCGTATACACCCTTGACCATACTAACAATATATTCAATTAATTCTTCTTTATTACTATTGGTAATTGCTTCTGACATATTTTTAGATAATATATCATTAGTAGTTAGAATAGATAATAAACCACGAACAGTAGCTACAGGTTCATATGTCAACTCATAACGCGCTTCTATGGTAGAACGATACGCTGCAAATAAAGAATCTGTATCAATGGTAAGTTTTTCAACTAACTCATTTGTTAAAGAAACCGCAAATGGATATGCGGTAGTTGCATAGTACTCATTAAAATCAACGGCTGTACTAGGTAATGGTTCAGCATATCCAATTATTAATCCAGCTACAACACTGATGATAATTGAAAGCTGGCGTTCATCTAAGATATCTAAACGTGTACCATCGGAGGTAATTCGTTTGGCAGACTTAATAATGGTTTCACGGAAACCATTAAGTGTAACTAATAACCCTTTTTCACGAGTATTAGTTAAAAGTCGATGGAAAGGAATATCTAAACTTAGATCATACTTCATTAAGATATTTTTTGCTGCGTTAATCTTAACACCATTATCCATAGCATTTTGATTAAACTCAATGCGCGTAATTACTGAAAACACATTGTTAAGTGTGTTTAATGGATGCTTACGACCTGTAATAAAGATATTACGAATGTCGCTAATTGTACGTGCACCCGAATCATACCAAGATTTATTTAAGACGATATAATTTTTAAGAACGCTTGATAAGTCATTAACTCTATCGGATACAGTTGCGTCATATCCTTTAGATAAAGATGTATCTGCATCATAAAAACAATCCGTTGTAAATCCTGCCACAATACCTGCAGATAGTGAAGCTAATTTAAGTTTTTCCATACGGTTAGGTATGATAGAACTCATTTGATTTAGATTACGGATACTTACCGCAATATTTTGATCACACATTTGTATACACCTTATCTGATTTTGAAATCTTTAGACTTAGTAAGATTAATAATTTCTTCATGATATTTATTAATCAATCTTATTCCATCACCCGCAACAACGTTATTAGAAGACACTACTTCTTTACATGTATCTGCAACGTCTTTATAAAATTGCCCAATCTTTTCTTTAGCCACAGCGTTTTCGGAAGTAAGCGCAGGTAGGATATTACTAACAATCCATCCATCAAATGCTAATGATTTACGAGTAAAGAATGAACGATCACTAAATTGTGATTCTATCAGTGATAACGCACTAAGGTTCTTTTCACTATAATCGATTACTAATTCATCCCGCACAATCATTGTGTTTAATAGGTCATGTACGACCTTGTATAAACTTTGTACACGATTTTCAACTGTAGACCAGTCTTTAATCAATGCATTAAATGGACCATAGTTTTTATCTAATATGATCTTTTGAACCGTACCTGTAAACTTATCGTAATTTGTAGCTTCTGAAGTATTTACAATAGCTTCATCTACTTTAAATCTGAATGATGTACGGATGTGTGGATATGCTGCAATATCATCAGCAATGAATTGTGCGATAGATTTATTATCGTCTTTTAACATTAAAGAAAGATCTTTCTTATTGATAAGATCTTTTACACTATTGAATAATGCTTTAAATTTCCCATCAGCATGTTCATTTAGATATTGTGCTACGCTAGTTTTATCACTAGTCTTAATAGCTGTTTCAAGACCATATTTAAATGAGTTCTTTTGTGCCTCATGATGTAACTTTATACCGCGACTATAATGTTTTTGACCAGTACTATCCCATAGTTTAGCAAAAGCCATAACTGCTAAACGTATACCTAATCCAGCTAAGACAGGTATAGCTTCTTGACTGATTACTGGTAATGGTGCATCTTCATTTTGTAAGTTCATAATAGTTCCTTAGAGAGCGGGGTATTACCCCGCTCGTTATTTGTTAACCCGGTGTATTTACATATTCAATATACATAACAGTAGATGCTTTATAGAAAGAGATCATGCGGTTCATATGTTTATTAACAAATAATAACCAAGTAGAAATTTCAGCTAAATCACGTTCGAAGTATTTAATGGCATCAAACATATCTTGAATATATTCACCAAGACCTTTATTTACATAACCAATTAATCGATCAGGATTTTCTGTTCCCGATTTCTTAATTTCTTCTTCAAATACTTTTGATGCTTCAGTTATAAGATGTTCTTTAGATGACTCTAATTGTTTAAGTAACTTAGCAACCCTGGTGTTGATACTCGTAACATCGATAGAATCAGTAATGGTTACTTTATCTAACTTATTAAGAATAGGGGCATCTAAAATAGTACTTTCACCAAAGTCCATTAAACGTGCTGAATTGACTAAATCATCCACAATCTCTGGTGTTTTGTTCCCATCTTTAGGAGCAATAGATGCTAGCATTTGTGGAGTAAAATAATGGTTAAGATAATTACTAAGTGTAAGCTTAGATCCCATTATGCGTGGAACTTTCTTATCATCAACACTACCATACTTCTTAAAGTAAGCACGGAGAGTTTCAGGTTTAATAGCGGTTATCATGCCATTAATTAAAACATCTAATTGATTACCTACTCGATTTGCTCGAGAGATAGTTGCATTAAGTCCTTCAACAGTGTTAATACTAGTATTAACATAATGTTTACTATTTGCTTTCAAGTACTTATGTAAATGACCTTTGATAGTATCATTAAAGAAGTAATCAATGTATACACCAAGTTGTTTAAGATCATCTAAACCTTTAGGTCCAAACTTCTTAACTAACTCTGGATCCATCTTACTGTGGATGGCATATAGTTTAGCAAATGACACACTTTCACTAGTGAAGTCATCATCAATTACTCGACCTAGAATACCAAACATTGGTGAATCAGACATCCGTAATTGTAATGGGTTAGCTACTGGTTTCTGTGGTTCTGGAGTTAATGGATTAGGTTTAGTAGCCTTATCTACAATGTTACTTAACTCTTTAGTGATACCCAAACTTGCTTTAAGTTCTTTATCAATTTGAGCTAAAGCTTTATCAATCTCATCTGGGGTTTTAGCACCCGCATTTGTCGCAGCTTTAATAACTTCCACTACCTTTGGTTTTTGTGCAGCGATGTTTGCCATTGGTTTTTCAATTTGCTCTAACGCTTTACTCTTTTGAGTAATCTGTTTTGGAGCATTTTTAATATTACCACCAGACTCATTAAGTTTCTTAATGATTTTCCAGATGATAGCAGCAATAGCGGCAATAGCTACAACGATGGCACCAATAGCAAATCCAGTTAATGCCTCAGTAGAAACTACTTTTAGTTTAAACGATTCATTACTAACATTACTATCTAATTTGTATTTACTAACAATGGCGTTAATACTATTTAACTGCTCATTACTAACTTCACCAGTTTCAATGATAGAGGCTTGTACTTCATTTAAATAATTAACATCACTATCTAATTCATTAAAGTTAACACCATCAGACATGTCATCTTCTAATGCATCTTCACGACTTTCAAGTAATGCAACTACCGCATCATCCACTAATGGATTAAATTCTTCGATAGAATCAAAGATAGCAGCTTTTTGATATAGATCATTAAACAAAATACCTTCAAGGATCTTTTGCGATTGTTCTTGTTTAACACCGCGACGATATGATGGTGATAATACTGTCCAAAGTAAATGATCTAAACCTTTATGGTCTGATAAACGATTAGCATGTTTACCAGCAGCTTCAATACTAGCTAATAATGATTTACGCATTTCTGGATCAAGGTTACGATTTTTTAATGTACCACGCATTTGCATTTCAATATACTTAGCACGTGCCGCAGGATCATCATAACGTTTAATAGATGGGTTAGTTACCATGATGATTAATAATGACACTGGTAATGTTAATGGTGTCAATAATAATTTAAAGAATTCACCAATCAAATAAATTGGATATGGTAAGATAGCATCATGTCCACACATTTCATAGAACTTATTTAAACCACTAATTAAATGTGGTCCAGCACCATGCATAGTTGCAAAGTAATCTGCTAATTGTTCGCATGAACGGAAATCGTAAATATCGGTACCAGTAGTATTTGCTAATGTATAACGATGCGCATTAATGAATAAAGTTTCCATCTTATTTTTATCTAATGATGGTTGTTCCGCTAAAGCATTAGGGTTGTAAAGCTCTGTACCTAAACGACGTTCTGCAGCCTTTATTAGTATTTTACGTTTCTCAACGTCACGGGTACCAACAATCTCTTGAGCATATGAGCTAATTAAGAAGTTAGCAAAGAACATGCGACCTAAGTAATAGAAATATGTAAATGCATGACCTAGTTCATGTAAAAGAATGGCTGCAATTTCTTCAGATGTGAAATGAGATTTAAAGAAATCTTTACCGATATAAATACTTACAGGTACATCCGAATATACACCCCCAACAGTTGCATCTTTATAATTAATCTCAGCAATTGGATCCCCTTTACCACGAAGGATCATTTCGCCACTTGATGCAAATAGTGGATAGTCTACAAAGTAATTATTTTGAAATGGGTGACTATTATCCATTGGTGGCATATACATATATGCGCCCCAACCTTGTTCAATACTAATAGTAACATTCATACCAGTAAACTTATTAGCTATCCCACTAAGATTAGCTTCTTTAACACTAGCTGTGTCAAATTTACCTTTTTCTTTAATTTTCTTAATACCGCCAACAAGGGCAGATAAAAAGTTTTCACCCTGATACATCAGTGCCTCAATACCAATGAAGGTTTTTGCACTACTTGTATCAAGGGCTAATGGGAATAAATTAGAATTCATTATTCTCTCCGAATGTGAAATGAAAGTTAATTTTAACGTCACATGATTACGTCGATTGACATATTTAATTTTACATTTATCCTTATTTAATGTAATCAATTAGAGCACCGTATCATGGGTAATGACTTATCAACCTTAGGGATTAATAAAGACGATATTAAAGGCTTTGAATGCCGACATGCAACATATACTACTACTGCAGATAAAAAACACGATTGTGTTACTGTTAAAGAATATATTCATTTGAAAGACGGAAGACGCATTCCGAACATAAGAACTATTATAGATTTTAAAAGACCATTTTGGGTAACGGGTAAAGCTAATCGTACACACAAAGATCATTTAGAGTGGGATAAACTAGAAAATTTAGTTAAGTATGAATCTACACAATCAAATCTTTTAGAAAGTGTTGCGCGTGCAACTGGCCAATACCTTGGTCCGCGTACATCATTAAAAACCTTGGCACAAACACCTGGGTTATATGGTACTGACATTCGTTCTACTGAACTTATTAAACATTCATATGGTAAGAAGTTTCCAGACTGCATTAGCCCAACAGCAGGTGTAGCTGCACTAGATATCGAGGCAGACATTGTATATGGTACTGGAGATATTATTTGTGCTTCATTAACGTTTGGTAGCAAGGCTATTCTTACAGTTAATAAATGGTGGCTTAGTCCAGAAAATGAAGCTAAGTTACATGCTGCATTTGATAAGTACTTAGGTAAGTATAAACGTGAACGTAATATCGTACTTGAAATTGTCTTCTGTGATAATGAAGCTGAATGTGCTAAGTTATTGATTGATCGTGCGCATGAGTGGAAACCTGATTTCATATCTATATGGAACATGAACTATGACTTAAAGAAAATTGATGAAGTATTCAAAAAATATAACTATGATTCTGCTCGTATCTTTAGTGATCCTGCTGTACCGGATGTTTTCTGTAAATGGAAATATAAGGAAGGTAAAACACAAAAGGTAACTCAGTCTGGTAAAACAACTGGTTTACATCCTGCGGATCGTTGGCATATTGCTGAATGTCCAGCATCATTTTATTTCATTGATGCAATGTGTTTATATAAGCGTATTCGTTTAGCAGCGGGTATGGTTAGTAGTTATTCATTAGATGCTACATTAAAGCGTCATTTGGGTATTGGTAAATTAAACTTTGCTGATGTTGATAAACTTAACGGTACTGCATGGCATAAAGAAATGCAGACGTCTTATCGCGTTGAATACTGTATCTATAACATATTCGATAACATCGGTCAAGAATTACTAGATGAGAAAACTGGTGATATTAACAAATCATTTACTGCTTTAGTTGGTGTATCTGATTTTGATAAGTTTAACTCTAATCCTCGACGTATTGTAGATGATTTACATTTCTTCTGCTTAGATCATGGTTTAGTAATATCTGCAACGCCAGATGATGTTAAACATGAGCTTGATAAATATGTTGTAGGTTTAAATGGTTGGAT
>RRZU013255534.1_pt1 | contig 17439 bp, 14 predicted proteins | sample 2165561 | NCBI WGS metagenome assembly RRZU01 (sample SAMN10456909, study PRJNA506462) | wastewater metagenome | isolation source: wastewater sludge | place: USA: Moscow, Idaho | reverse complement strand
ACATTGAAAGTCTGACATGGTAAAGGTGCAGGAGCTGATAGTACAGATGATTATGAAGATTTAGGTACCATCTATACAGATCCTGAAGTTGCAAAGAAATTTGTAGAAATGACAAATGTAGATTGCCTTGCCGTTGCATTTGGAACAACACATGGTGTATATCTTACAGAGCCTAAATTAGATCTTCCAAGAGTCGCAAGACTTCGTGAAGCAACAAATATTCCACTTGTTATGCATGGTGGTTCTGGTGTATCAGATGAAGACTATGCAGTAGCAATTGAAAATGGTATTTGTAAAGTGAACTATTATACATACATGAATACAGCAGGTGGAAAAGCATCAAAAGAATACTGGGCTGACGACAGCAAACCATTATTCTATGATTCTATGTCATTAGTTGCGACAGAAGCAATCAAAGAAGATGTAAAACGTGCGATCAAAGTATTCCAGAAAATCAAATAGTTCAAAGAAAGAAGGCGTAAAAATGGCAGTTTATAAAGAAACGATCTTATTAAAATCACATGGTAAAACTCCAACATATGTAAATATCACACCACAGGTTCGAGAAGCAATCGAAAAAAGTGGAATCCAGAATGGAATCTGTACAGTCATTTCTCCACATACAACATGTTCTGTATTTTTTGAAGAATTTGTACATGATTATAATGAAGCAGGAGATGAGTTCTTACAGGAAGATTTGAACGATGTGTTAAAGAAGATCATTCCTGATCATGTAAGTGCAGATCAGTATAATTATCCAGGAGAAGAACATTATAAGGCTGTAGAATCATGGCCAGATGCAGATACATATCTTCCAAACGGAGATAGAACAGCTTTATTTAATGGTGATGCCCACTTAAGATCAACACTGATCGGTTCCAGTGCAACATTAGAAGTTGACGAAGGAAAATTAGGAGTTGGAGCTACAGGATATGTATATTTTGTAGACTTTGACAGAACAAGAGAAAGAACAAGAAAATGTAAGATCATCGTAATCGGAGAATAGGGGGAAAAAGATAAAATGGCAAAAGCAGAATCTCCATTTTTAATTGTTAATCCTAAATCTTATTTATATGGTGAAAAAATCTTAGAATTAGCAAAAGCAGCAGACAAGACAGCAAAAGAAACAGGACTTCAGATTTATTTTACATGCCCATATGCAGATATCAGACTGATCAAAGAAAATACAGAAAACCTGATTGTATGTGCACAGTCTATGGATTCATTAACACCAGGACGAGGAATGGGACATGTACTTCCAGAATCTTTAAAAGAAGCAGGAGCAGAAGCTGTATTCTTAAATCATGCAGAAAACCAGAAAACAGTATCTGAATTATATGCAACGATCAAAAGAGCAAAAGAACTTGGAATGATCACGATCGTTTGTGCAGATTCAACAGTAGAAGCAAAAGCAGTTGCATGTATGGATCCAGATATCGTATTAGCAGAGCCAACAGATCTGATCGGTACAGGTAAGGTAGCAGACGATTCTTATACAATTGAAACAGTCAAAGGACTTCACGAAGTCAATCCAGATGTTTTAGTTATGATCGCATCAGGAGTCAGCACAGCAGAAGACTGCTACAATGTTGTAAAACTTGGAGCAGACGGAACAGGAGCAACTTCTGGAATCTTAAACGCACCATCTCCAGCACAGAGAGTACAGGAAATGGCAGAGGCTATTGTTAAAGCGAAGAATGAGAAATTTTAATTTTGTAATTGGCCAACTGTAGATTTTGAGTATATGATAAAAAATAAATAAACGATCGGAAGAGCAGCTAGAGAATTTTACTCACGTTTTTTGCGAATTCGCAAAAAACGTGGCAAAATTCTAATGCTGCTCTTCCGATCGTTTATTTATTTTTGTCACATATACGAAAGCCTACAATCACAAATCACAATTTTAATGCCTTCCCAAAATCATCAGTTTCTTTCATACATTCAATAAAACTTTCTTTCGTAACCCCAGCATTCTTAGGTCGAAATTCCCATTCTGTTGTAGTCATGACTTTCTCTGCCATAGCATCGAAATCGTCTTCTGTGATCTCAATATCTTCAAAACATACAGGCAATCCCATACTTTTATTAAACTTCGCAATACGTTCTCTTTCTTCATAAGCTTTTTCAAATGTAAGCAGACAAAGAACTCCAAGTGATACGATCTCACCATGTAAATGTTTTTCACCGCCTTTTGTTACAGTTGATCCGTAATATACGCAGTGTGCAAGACTTGAATTATAGTAGTATTTTGGTGCAGCACTTACCATATTAGATACTAAACCTGTGCTGATAATGATATCTAAAGCAACCTGTTCTAATTCGTAAGATACTTTATTTGCTTTCAGATCATCTAAAGCTTTTTTTCCATACTCAACTAAAGGAGTAGTACAGATTTTACTTAACTGAACACCCATCATTGGAGTATGAGATAATTCATCTTCTTTTGATGCAAAAACAGCTTCGCATTCTTTGCTTAGCGCGTCTCCAATACCAGCCCATAACAGTTCTTCTGGGGAGTCTGCGATAATAGATGATTCGATAAATGTATGGTTTGCATTCTTTGGATAATAATATTCTCTAAATGATCCATCAGGATTATAAATAACAGAAATTGCTGTAACAGATGCACAGTTAGAAGCCACTGTTGGAAAGCAAAATAGAGGTTTATCCATTTCATTTGCAACATATTTGCAAGTATCGCAGGCACGACCTCCACCGACTGCAAAGATCATATCAGCCTTCTTGACAACATCCATATCGATTAGTGCATTACCATTCTCATATGTGGAATCACCGCCATACCAGATAAAATCAAGAATCTCTACATCAGAACCCTTAATTCCCTCCAAAATCTTATCCTTTGCTTTAGACATGGCAATCTTTCCGCCAATCACAACCGCTGTCTTTCCATAAAATCTGGTTGTATGAGGAATTTCCTTATAACATCCTTCTCCGATTGTATAGCTTGGTAAATTTACACTGTAATAATTCATTATGTTTCGTGGCCTTCCTTTCATTTATATTGTCTTTATTATAGTCTTCTGTTTTTAGAAAAGCAAAAGAATTGCTGTTCTTTTTCTGATTCATGAAGAAGTTTAAACATGGATGAATCGAAGTTGATTTCTATGCAACTTAATAATCTTTATGAAATCATAGAGTAAAATTTTCTCGGTCTGCTAAAATACAATTAATAATATAAGCAATTCCGTCACGAGTATTAGCACGAGTCTGATAGACACAGATATTGCGAATCATATCGCAGGCATTTTCCATAGCTACAGAATGGATACCAGGAATGGATAGCATAGAATAATCGTTTTCACTGTCACCGATCGCAACGATCTCATCAGGAGTTAATCCGTCTCTTTTTGCATAGTCTAACAAGGTACTTCCTTTCTGGGCATGTATAGAAGTAATTTCGATATCTGTCGGAACAGTTGAAACAACAGCAAGTCCAGGAATTTTTTCAAGTTCGACTCTCAATTTCTTTAATGCTTCATGGTCTGTGGAGTTTGATGAGATCTTTAAAATTCGATGATCGCTGTTTAATAAAGCTTCTTGTCCATCAACAAAGATAACATTGTCTACAAGTTCACGGAAATCATCAAGGGTATATTTCATATCAGGATGATTGATCTGAATTGCAGGGATAAATACATCTCTTGTGTAGATTTTACGTTCTTCTAATGGAAGCAGAGAAATACGTCCTTCGGTTGTATACAAAGATGGTTCCATAGAGTATTTATTAAATGCATCAAAAATCTTGTGGATTGTTTCTTTGTCAATTTCGTGTTCAAATAAAAGATTTCCATCTTTATCAAATGCACAGGAACCATTGCTGCAGATCAAGTCGCATTTTAATCCGGCAGCTTCAATGAGAGCACGAGCATTTGGATATTCACGGCCTGTATTGATAATAAAATTGATACCATTTTCTTGTGCTTTTTTGATCGCTTCGATATTTATTGGGGTAATCTGTCGATAGCTGTTAAGAAGAGTACCATCCATATCGGATGAAATTAATTTAATCATGTGATAGCCTCCTAATATTGGGTAAAAATTTTGTATGGTTTTATAGTATCATAACTAGAACTTATATAGCATTTAAATTTTGTAAAATATAAATGAGAGATAAAATTACTGCTGTGAAAGAACCTGCTCGAATACGATCGCAGCACCATCATCATCATTGCTTGCAGTGTGATGGAGACAGATATCTTTGATGATATCAGCAGAATTTCCCATTGCAATGCTTTCTATATAAGGTAGTCCAAGCATGGAATAGTCATTTTCACTGTAGCCAATGATCATGGTATTTCTAAGAGAAATATCATAAAGAGATGTATAGAAATTGACTGCAGCACCTTTTAAAGCATTGACTGCAGTGACATCCAGACGATATGGGCTATGGGATGATACTGCAAAGTCAGGAACCTGAGTGTGAAGAGTATTTGTAAGGGTGTTCAATTTCTCAACATCTGGTGATTGTGTGGAGATCTTAATGATCTGAGGATTTTCATCAAGAAGAAGTCTGCTGTTATCATAAAAATGTGCATGAATGATACGATTTTGAATATAAGTATCAGATTCAATCTTCAAAGAAGGAAATTCTTTTTTAATAGAAGGAATCACTTCATTTTTAAGATAATTTTTATATCCAGTCTTGGAACCAAGAATACATAATCCATTCGCACTGTGGATTTCATAAAATGTGCGGCAAGATCCAAAGATACGAAGCATTTCTGGAATTCGCTCAGAAGGAATGTAAGAAGCATGCAATTGTTTTCCATAGGAATCAAAGATACAGGAACCTCCGAAACAAGCGATATCACATTGAAGATCGTATGTTTCAAGAATCTGCTGGGTGTCAAAATAATTCATCTCCGTGTTGATCAAAAGACGAACACCCTTTCTTTGAAGTTGTTTGATCGCACGGATTGTGCGTTTGGTTATTTGCTGGTCACTGTTAAGCAGTGTTCCGTCAAGATCAGAAACGATCAGTTGAATCATCTTGCTGTCCTCCTTTATTTTAATATTTAAAATCATCGTATCATAAAAAAGGACAAAAATATAGTAAAAAACAGGGTTGAGGCTAAAAGTTGATTTGTGTATAATAAGGAAATAGCATGAAAACTAGATATATAATATTGAACAGAAATATTGTATAAATATTCTCAGAGGTAACTACGAATGAAGGATTATGTTGCATTTGATCTTGAGACCACTGGTTTGTCATTGGAGAGAGATCAGATCATTGAAATAGGGGCTGTTAAGATCAGAGATGGGAAGATCAGTGGAAAATATAACTGTATCATTCATCCAGAGATCGAGGTCAGTGATTTTATTATCAATTTAACAGGAATCGACAGGGATATGCTGAAGAAAGGAATTTCACTGAAAGAAGGTGTTGAGGGATTTTTGGAATTTAGCAGGAATTTTCCGGTTCTTGGTCATAATGTAATGTTTGATTACAAATTTATGAAGAAGGCAGCAGCTTCATTTAAGCATAACTTTGAGAGAGAGGGAGTTGACACGCTGAAAGTGGCCAGAAAACTGTTAGGTGAGCTTGAGAACAAGAAACTGGAAACACTGTGTGCACATTACCATTATGTGAATCAGGCAGCACACAGGGCTTATGATGATGCACTGGCAACGGCAGTTGTATTTGAGCAGATGAAGAAAGAATTTCCAGAAGAGAAAGATATATTTATGCCAAGACAGCTTCAATACAAGGTCAAGAAAGAACGACCTGCCACAGCAAAACAAAAGAAATATTTAGCGCAGTTGATAGCATATCATGCGATAAGGGAGAAGATTGATGTTGATCAGATGACACAAAGAGAAGCATCAAAGAAGATTGATCATATTATATTTAATTATGGAGTGATGAAGAAATGAAGAAGAAAAGATTTTTTGTATCTGTAGTTGCGATTCTTCTGATCATCGTTATGGTTGGAACAATGGTAGCCGGATACCTGATGATGTAACTGTAGAATTTTTGAGAGGAAGTAAGACATAATGAAGAAAAAGATAATTATTGCAATTGCTGTGATCGTTATTTTGGCAGCGGGCGGATTTTTCTATATGAATCATAAGGTAAACAGTGCAGTAAAAGATGGAAAAATCTTAAATGGTGTTACATGCGATGGAATTTCTGTTGGAGGAATGACGAAAGCTGAGGCAAAGAAATTAATTGAATCCCATATGAAAGAGATTCACAAAGAGAATATCACGTTATATGTAGACGAGGAGAAGACAGATGTGAAAATCGAATCATTAGGAGCTATGGCAGATGCCGATAAGACAGTGGAAGAGGCATATGCACTTGGAAGAACAGGAACAATCTTTGAGCAGTACTCAGATTCCAAGAAAAAAGAACATAAACTTAGAGTATATCGTCAATATGACAAAGCCAAGTTTAAGAAGAATGTCAAGAAGGCAACAAAAAAGATTATCACAGAGCCAAGAAATGCGAGTGTTAAACGTAAGAATGGAAAGTTTGTCGTAGTGAAAGAAAAGACAGGCTATACACTGAATATGGATGAAACATTTGCAAATTTTAAGAAATCTGTAGAATCTGGTAAATCAAAAGCCAAATTAGATGTTGTTAAGCAAAAAGCAAAATACACATCAAAAGATATGGCACAGATCAAAGATGTATTAGGCACGTACACAACAGAATATGGAGGTTCTCCATATGGACGTAAAGTGAATGTTGCGAATGGTGCATCAAAGATTAACGGAAGCATTGTGTATCCTGGAGAAACATTATCTGTATATAAGACTGTATCACCATTTACAAAAGAAAATGGATATGCACTTGCTGGTTCTTACGAGAATGGACAGACAGTTCAGACATATGGTGGTGGAATCTGTCAGGTTTCTACAACATTATATAATGCGGTAATCCGTGCAGAATTAAAGATCGTAGAGAGATTTCCACATTCCATGACTGTTCATTATGTACCAAGATCAGCAGATGCTGCGATCGCAGGAACACATAAAGATATGAAATTCAAGAATACATTTGATACACCAATTTATATTGAAGGTAAAGCTAATGGATCAACGATCACATTCACAATATATGGAAAGAAGAAAGATCCAAAGCGTACAGTTGAATTTTTATCTGAGACAACGAATATCAAAGAAAGTACAGAAAGTACAGTAGAAGATGCGACACTTCCAGCAGGACAGAAGGTTGTGCAAAGTTATGGACATACAGGATACAGTGCAAGATTATGGAAGATCGTAAAGGTCAATGGAAAACAGGTATCAAAGAAAGTGTTCAATACATCCACATATATGTCAACACCAACAGTGTATCGTGTTGGAACAAAAAAAGCAGAAAAAATAGAAGAGAAAAACGACAAGAAAGATAAGAAGAACGATTCAAAGAGTAAAACGACAACTGCTGCAAAATCAACGACAGCACAGAAAACAACAACGAAAAAATCTTCTACTGCAAAATCTGGAGAAAGTACAGGAAACTAAATATGAAGATAGGAAAATTATCAGAATCTGCATTGCAGAAAGTAGTATTTGAACAATTGCATACAAGAAGAGAAGAAGTTCTTGTCGGACCAGGGATCGGAGAAGATTGTGCAGCATTAAAACTTCAGGAAGGAGAAGTTTTTGTTACATCAACAGATCCGATCACAGGAGCGGTGAAAGAGATTGGGAATCTAGCAGTTCATGTAACTGCCAATGATCTTGTATCTGCAGGAGCAGAGACGATCGGTCTTATGGTGACAGCACTTCTACCTCCGATGATCAAAGAAGTACAGATTAAGAAGATGATGCAGCAGATCAATACAGAATGTGAAAAGTTAAATATTATGGTACTTGGAGGTCATACAGAGATCACAGCTGCGGTAACACAGCCTGTATTATCTGTGACAGGAATCGGAAAGGTCAGAGAAGATGAACTGATCTTATCGGGAGGTGCAAAACCAGGTCAGGATATTGTTGTGACAAAATATCTTGGAATGGAAGGAACAGGGATCATTGCAAATGAAAAAGAAGATGAATTAAAAGAATGGTTTTCTGATACATTCATTGAAGATGCAAAAGCATTTTTGAATGATATTTCTGTGGTGCCAGAGGGACTGATCGCACGAAAATATGCATCTTGCATGCATGATATCACAGAAGGCGGCATATATGGTGCACTATGGGAGATATCTAAGGCATCTGGTGTCGGAGTCGAAGTTTGTATTGAAGATATTCCATTAAGACAGCATACGATCGAATTTTGTGAAAGATACGATCTGAATCCGTACCAGTTGATCTCAAGTGGTTCTATGCTGATCACAACAGATCATGGAAGAACATTAGTAAATGAATTGGAACAGGCAGGTATCAAAGCAACGATTATTGGTCATACAACAGATTCCAGAGATAAAGTGATCTATCGCCAGGGAAAGGCAGCCAACTTAGAAGCACCTAGACAGGACGAGTTATACAAAATATATTCTGAGAATAATAGAAATTAAAAGATTGGAGAGTTAATAATGCTTCATATAGTATTACATGAGCCGGAAATGCCGGCAAACACTGGAAATATCGGAAGAACCTGCGTGGCATGCGGTGCAGTCCTGCACTTGATCGAGCCACTTGGCTTCCGTTTAAATGAAAAGATGATCAAGAGAGCAGGTCTTGATTATTGGGACAAATTAGATGTCCGCACATATATTAATTTTGAAGATTTCCTGGAAAAGAATGATAATCCAAAGATTTATATGGCAACAACAAAAGCTAAACATGTGTATTCAGCACCCGCATATGAAGAAGATGAAGATGTATACATCATGTTCGGAAAAGAGAGTGCAGGAATTCCAGAAGAGATTCTATTAGACTATGAAGAAACCTCAATCAGAATTCCAATGCTGCCACATATCAGATCATTAAATCTGTCCAATTCAGTTGCAATTGTAGCCTATGAAGTGCTGAGACATCAAGGATTTGAAGCATTCCAGATGGAAGGACAGCTGCATCATTATCATTGGTAGGATTTTAAGTTGTGGTTGGAGAATGGTATTGGTTATAAATTAGAATTTTTTAAGACAGATGATATTTCTTTGATCTTCTGTTTTATGTGACAAAAATAAGATAAGAATCAATATTTAAAACAACTGGTGGCAACGATTAGCAGATTTTAAGTGCGTTTTTTACAAATTCGCAGCGCCCTGTGGTTGATTGTTTGAACGTAGCTGCGGACATTTTGGTTCGCAGCCAGTGAGTTATCAAAGGAACAGGCGCGGATCGGCGATTTGTAAAAAATGCTCTTAAAATCTGCGTGTTGCCACCAGTTGTTTTAAATATTGATTCTTATCTTATTTTTGTCACATATACGAAAGCCTATCAAATCAGAATTTAGTATACTCGAATCACAGTAGAAATTTCACGAGTATGATCCATTCCCTTAATCTCAACTAAAGCATCTGCAAAATTCTGCTCAAGAACGAGATCTGTGATTACAACTAATTCAGCTTGATCTTCAATCTTATTCTTCTGAATGACCTGTGCAATACTTACATTGTTCTTACCTAATGTAGATGCGATCTGAGCAAGTACACCTGGTTTGTCATCTACAAGAAGTCTCATGAAATATTTACTTTCAATTTCTGTGATCTTCTTGATCGGAAGATTCTTGTAGCATGTACAATGAATTCTTCCGTTGCAGTAAAACTGGATATTGCGTGCAACATCAATGATATCTCCCATGACAGCACTTGCTGTAGGAAGTTCTCCAGCACCTCTTCCGTAGAACATTGCGTCATCTACGGCATCCCCATGTACGAATACGGCATTGAAAGAGTCATTAACTGTTGCTAATGGATGATCGCTAGGGATCAGCATTGGGTGAACACGAACTTCGATTCCAGTATCTGTATTCTTAGCTACACCAAGAAGTTTGATCGTGCATCCCATTGCTTCAGCATATTTGATATCTTTTGCTGTAATGTTAGTAATACCTTCTGTGTATACATCATTAAAGGTAACGCGGGAGTTGAATGCGATAGATGCCATGATCGCCATCTTACGTCCTGCGTCATATCCTTCAATATCAGCTGTTGGATCAGCTTCAGCATAACCAAGTTCTGTTGCCAGAGCTAATGCTTCGTCAAATTCCATTCCTTCATGAGTCATTTTTGTAAGGATAAAGTTTGTTGTTCCATTTACAATACCCATGACTTCTGAAATATAGTTGCCAGCAAGACACTGTTTTAAAGGACGAATAATTGGAATTCCTCCGGCTACAGATGCTTCAAATAATAAGTCACATCCATTCTCTGTTGCGATATCCAATAATTCGCCACCATGAACTGCCATTAAATCTTTATTGGCTGTGACTACATTCTTGCCTGCTTGTAAGGCCTGTGTGATATAGGTACGAGCTGGTTCGATTCCACCCATGACTTCTACGACGATCTGAATGTCATCGTCAGTAATAATATCTTCCCACTGATCAGTCAGATGTTCTGGATTAATACCCTCTCTTTTTTTATTCTTATCTCTTACTAGAACTTTGCTTACAGAAAGATTAGCACCGATCTTATGAGGTAATTCGTCTTTCTGGCGTTCGATCAGTTTGTACACTCCGGTTCCTACTGTTCCAGAACCTAAAAGGGCTATTTTGATATTCTTAAACTCTTCCATGATACACTTCCTTTTCTGATTTGTTTTTGTGATTATTTTATCTAAATTTGATCCTTTTGATCGAATAAATTTGTATAAGTAATTTTTAGTATATCATAATTCACTTGATTATCCTATATTTTTTTGTTTATTGGTTAGGAAAAACTACCATATTTCTCAGAAAATCTGTTTTGAAAAAATAGTTGAAAATTTTTTTCAAAATAGTTGATTTCCTTATAGATCTGTATTATATTAAAGACATAAACAATTAAGCAAACGTTTAATTGAAGGAGGAATTTTTATGAATAAAACGGAGAAATATAACATTCAATCCATAGATATTCATGGTCATGGTTGTGATGTTACAGAATTAAAACATGTTCTCCCGCCAGAAGAATTTGCAATAGAAACGGCTAGTTTATTTGGGCTTTTAAGTGACAGCACAAGACTTCGTATTTTATATCTTTTATATCATCGCGAGGTATGTGTCAGAAATATTGCTGAAGCGATTGAGATGAGTCCGCCAGCTGTTTCACATCATCTGCGCTCATTAAAGCAGTTGGGTGTTATCACAAGTCGAAGAATCGGGAAAGAAGTACATTATACAATTGCTGATACGGCAGACGGGGCGTTAGTTTCTGATCTGTTGAAGACAGTATTTGAAAGGAAGGGAATGTATGAAGAGGACATATGAGTTTGAAAATCTTGGTTGTGCTCATTGTGCTGGCAAGATGGAAGAAAAGATCGGGAAACTTCCAGAAGTTGAAAGTGTAAATCTCTCATTTCCAATGAAGAAGATGTATGTTGAAACTTCCAGTGAAGATCTTCTTCCAGTGATCCAGAAGATTTGTACGGATATTGAACCAGACGTTATTGTAACGGAAGTTTTAAAGAAATCCTCTAAGAAAAGAAAAGATGAAGAAGTTCATGAAGAGCACTGTGGATGTGGTTGCGAAAGTCAACATGAAGGTCATGAACATCACCATCACCAACATCACCATGATCATGAACATCACCATCATCATGACGAAGATCACTGTGATTGCGGCTGTTGTGATGACGATGATGATGACGAGGGGACAATTGCTGCAGCAACAAAACGCCAGGGAAATGGAAAGGCAACGGTATTTATTGTTGAGAAACTTGGCTGTGCACATTGTGCAGGTAAAATGGAAGAACAGATTTCACATTTGCCAGGAGTTGAGGCAGTAAACCTGACATTTGCAACGAAACAGTTACGTGTATGGTCTGATGATGCAAAGGCATTACTTCCACAGATTCAGGATATCTGTACATCCATTGAACCAGATGTTAAAGTTGTTATTCGTGAGGACACAGTACGTGCACAAAAGGAAGCAAAAAAAGCGAAAAATAACTCTGAAGATAATAGAGAATACTTGGAACTTGGAATAGGAATTGTTTTATTTATTGCTGGAAAAATCTTTGAATCGTCTAAGCCAGTATACAGTACAGCATGTTTTTTATTGGCATATTTAATCCTAGGTATTAAAATCGTATGGACAGCGTTAAGAAACATTTCAAAAGGGCAAGTTTTTGACGAAAACTTTTTGATGAGTATCGCAACGATCGGGGCGTTCGGTATTGGAGAGTATGCCGAAGCGGTAGGAGTTATGTTATTTTACCGGATTGGAGAATTATTCGAAGAGAAAGCAGTAGAGAGAAGCCGCTCACAGATCATGGATGTGATCGATATGCGTCCTGAAGTCGTAAATCTTGTGAATGAACACGGAGATGTTTCAGTGATCGATGCAGAAGAAGCAGAGATTGGAGATATTCTATTAGTACGTCCGGGAGATCGTATTCCTTTGGACGGAGTGATCACCGATGGTGAAACAATGATTGATACATCACCTGTAACAGGAGAACCAGTGCCGATATCTGGTTTTGAAGGAACGGAAGTAACTTCTGGATGTCTAAATACTTCTGGAGTTATCAAGATCAGAGTTGAAAAAGTGTTGGAAGAATCTATGGTTACAAGAATCATGGATTCAGTTGAAAATGCAGCAGCCAGCAAGCCGAAAATGGATCGCTTTATTACACGTTTTTCCCGTGTATATACACCATTTGTCGTATTTATGGCATTGGCGACAGCAATCATTCCTTCTATCATAACAGGTAACTGGACACACTGGGTGTATACAGCACTCACATTTCTTGTGATCAGTTGTCCATGTGCACTTGTTTTAAGTGTACCGCTTGCATTCTTCTCAGGAATTGGAGCAGGATCTAAGATCGGTATCTTATTTAAAGGAGGAGCGGCTTTAGAAACATTGAAAGATATTACTTCTGTGGTTATGGATAAAACAGGAACGATCACAAAAGGAAACTTTAAGGTACAAGATGTTGTTACTTTTGGAGATGTTACAAGAAATGAATTGTTATCCTTGGCTGCTTCCTGTGAAGAATCTTCAACTCATCCAATCGCAAAGAGTATTATGGAAGCTGCAAAAGAAGAAAATATATCTTATAAAACAGCAGAAAGCGCAAAAGAAATTGCAGGACATGGTTCTGTGATCAAACTTGATGGATCTGAAGTCTTAGCAGGTAATAAAAAATTAATGAATCAGTATCACATTGCAGGAGAATATAAAGAAACAACATCTTATGGAACAGAAGTATTTCTGGCAAAAGACGGAGTGCTGATCGGAGCTGTTGTGATCGCTGATACACTAAAAGATGATGCAAAATCCGCAATTGCATCTTTAAAAGCACAGAAACTCCACACGGTTATGCTGACTGGAGATTCTGAATCAGCTGCAAATGCAATTGCAGAGGAAACGGGAATTGATGAAGTTTACTCCAAACTTTTACCAGATGAAAAGCTTTTAAAACTTCAGGAACAGAGAACAAAACATGGAGCTGTTATGTTTGTTGGAGATGGCATCAATGATGCTCCAGTCCTTGCAGGAGCAGATTGTGGAGTAGCTATGGGAAGTGGAGCTGATGCAGCAATTGAAGCTGCTGATGTTGTATTTATGACATCAAGTGTAGAAGCAATTCCACAGGCGATTGCCATTGGCAAGAAAGCAAGTCGTATTGCATGGCAGAATGTCGTATTTGCACTAGTTGTGAAAGCTCTTGTCATGATACTTGGACTACTTGGATTTGCTAATATGTGGATGGCAGTATTTGCGGATACCGGAGTAGCAATGCTTTGTGTATTGAATTCGATCAGAGCTTTAAAAATACAATCTTAAGAAATGAAATAAAATCAATCAAAAATAATAATCCAGTAAGACAGGATAACAAAATGTCTTACTGGATTAATTTTATATTATGGAATAATATTTTTGCTGTGATACCCCAGATTATGTGATTTTCATATTCATAAAACAATACTTCATATTTACCTTTTGCCCAAGGATAATTTCGGCCTCCAGGAATTTTGTCAAATGGAAAATCATGTTCTGGCTGCATTTGTACATTATTATAATATCGTTTTGGTAGTGTATTTTGAAAGAATTCTAAAGGCACCATAAATATATCTGAAACTTCATCAATACTGTACTGCCCATTATAATTTCTTAACTCTCCAAGATATACATCAATACGCATACCAGCAGGAGAAAGAAAATAATCTAAAGAACCATAGACTTGAATGTCAGATTCAGAAACCAGAAGTTCTTCACATGTTTCACGAACGGCTGTCTGTAAGGAAGTTTCCAGAGATTCTCTCTTGCCGCCTGGAAAACAGATCTCTCCGGGCTGGTGTGAGAGATTATTTGAACGGATCTCGAACAGGATATGATATTTACCGTCTTTTTTGATCAGAGGGATCAAGACAACGGATACTTTTTCTTTTTCTTGCTCGATTCTTTTAGGAATTCGAGTGTTTAAATGATCGAACATAAAAACCTCCTAGAATCTAAAATCACGTTTTCCTTCATGAATATTTTTAATATATTTTATTATATGGAAATGAGGGAAAAAGTCAATTAAAGAAAAAAGCAGACAAATAAGCTTGTCTTTCAATGGGATTCATTGTATATTTTTATTATAAAGAAAATGTCATTACCAGACTATAAAATGGGAGAGATACAAGATGGAGATATTACAAGTCAATGAAGATCAGCAGAAGAAATTGGCAACAGTTTTGAAGAATTTTCGGATTCAATTGTTCGAATATATTGTAGATGAAGATAAGCTTGTAGTTTATGATGATAAGTTTCATATTAAGAGAACAGTAACAGATTATATGGAGTACATCGACCATAAGAGTAAGATTCATCCAGATGACCGAGAAAAAGTAAAACAGTTATATATGGAAGTGAAAGAAGACCCAGTCGAGATTCGTGAGATTGAAAAAGATGGGACAATCTCTCATACATTATTAGAATTAACAAAGTTTGTAGATGAAGCAACAGGCAAGACAATCCTGGTAGGAAACGCAAAGGATATTACAGAACAGAAAGAACATGAGAAGATGCTTAAAGAACAAGCAATGAAAGATCCTCTGACAGGTATTTATAATCAGATATATGGAAAGATGCTGATCAATAGGTATTTAAATAGTAAGAATCCATTTGAAGCGTGCGGGATGATCTTATTAGATATCGACTATTTTAAAGCAGTGAATGATCATTATGGGCATTTGTTTGGAGATAAAATCATACTTAGTTTAACTGATCTGTTAAAGAAATTATTTAGTGATAAAAACAGTGTGCTTGTAAGAGCAGGTGGTGACGAATTTGTTATATTTATTGCAAATATTTCAAATATTGAACTTGTAAGAAAGAATGTTCAACTGATGCAGAACATTAGAAATATAAGCTTTGAGGATAATGATTGTAGGTTTACATGCAGTGCAGGTGTTTGTTATCTTCCAGAGAATATATCAGGATATAGTTATGATCAGTTATTTGAGAATGCAGATATAGCTTTATATAAGGCAAAAGAACGAGGAAGGAATTGTTATGTCTATTGTGATAGCCTGCAGCATTTTACTATGATGTCGACAGAACATGAAGAATATGAAGAAGAATTGGATGCAAGATATTTTCAAAATGATATCGTAGCAACAGCATTTGAAATCTTTGAGAAGACCAGCAATTTCGATGCGGCAGTGAATCTATTGATGAGAGTGATCGGAACAAGGGTTGGACTTGATCGTATTACAGTTATACGGGCTGATATTAAGAATCAGGAAGTTTATTCAGATTATCAATGGAATAAGAAAGGAATACCAAAAGTATTAAAAGAAATTAATAAGTTTGATAAGAAAGATTTTCTTACATTATTTAATAATTATGGAGAGAATGGGATCATTGTTCTTCAATATGATGATATGGAAGAATATTCACCGGGGGCACAGAAACTTTTGATGCAGGGAGATGCAAAGACCGTAATATATGCCGCAATGTATTGTGAAGGACGTTATACAGGAGCTATTTCCTATGTTGTGTGCAAGGAAAAGAGAAACTGGTCCAATGAGATGTTAAAGCAGATATCAGAAGTGACCAAGATCATTTCTACTCATTTTGCCAAGAATGAGATTATGAATCATGCATATCAAGGTGCTGTTACCAGAATGGAACATGACACTTTGACGGGATTGATCTCTTTTGAAAGATTTCATGAAGAAATCGAACGTATCATTCTTTCAAATAAGACCAATAATTATCTTATGATCTATACAGATTTCGAGAATTTTAAATACTTTAATTATAAATACGGATATACAGTTGGAGATCAGCTACTTAAGGATTTTTGTAGTTCGATCATCAGTAAGATAGTAGATAAGCATAACCTTTATTTTACAAGAGTTGTATCGGATCAGTTTTTGATGTTTCGTCCAGCCAGATATGAAAAAGATGAATATGAGAAACTTATTGAAGAAATTGAACAGAAGAATATAGATTTTATGCTCAGGCAGAAAGAACGTTTTCCACAATCTAATGTTACATTAAGAACTGGTGTATACTATGTGACACCAGAATGCATGAGTGCATCATATGCAATTGATGTAGCAAACTATGCAAGGCAGAAGGTAGATAACGACAGTAAATGCAGTGTTAGATTTTATGATGATGAGATGCAGAAACGAAGAACGCTGGAGAATCAGATCGTTAATGAGATGAAAGAAGCAATAGAACAACATCAGTTTAAGGTATACTTCCAACCGAAATATTCGATTAAGAATCGTGAGATCACAGGAGCAGAAGCTCTGATCCGCTGGGAAAGGGAGAATGGAGAAGTGTTAAGTCCAGATTCTTTTATTCCAGTATACGAGAATAATGGTAAGATCGTAGAACTTGATTTTTATGTATTTGAAACAGTTGTCAAATATCTTGCGAAGAATCAGAAAGAAGGCAGAAATCAGGTACCGATCTCAATCAATGCATCAAGCTTGCATGCTATGGATTCGCAGACGATTACGCTTTATATGGATATACTTAAGAAGTATGACGTTGATCCATCATTGGTAGAGATTGAACTTACAGAGACGGCAGTTGTTTCAGAATATGAAAGTGTCAGAGAATTATTTGATGAATTCCAATTGCATGGTATTAAGACAGCAATGGATGATTTTGGAAGTGGGTATTCTATTTTAAATACGATCGTAGATATTCCGGTTGATGTCATTAAGATCGATCGTGGCTTTATCACAAGCTGTCTGGAATCAGACAGGGGAATTTATTTCTTGAAACATTTGATTGATATGATAAGGAACCTCGGCTATCAGATAATCTGCGAAGGTGTGGAGACAGACCAGCAGATTGAGATCTTAAAACAGATCGGATGTGATGAGATACAGGGATATTGGTATTCAAAACCATT
>RRZU010812682.1_pt1 | contig 17444 bp, 12 predicted proteins | sample 2165561 | NCBI WGS metagenome assembly RRZU01 (sample SAMN10456909, study PRJNA506462) | wastewater metagenome | isolation source: wastewater sludge | place: USA: Moscow, Idaho | reverse complement strand
TCAAGACGGCGCGCAAGCTGCTCGGCAAGTGAGCCGAACCACCCACTAGGCATTTCAACAAGGAGATTCGATCATGGCACGCGTCAAGCGCGCAGTGAACGCGACGAAGAAGCGTCGCGAGGTTCTGGACCAGGCGTCCGGTTACCGGGGGCAGCGTTCGCGCCTCTACCGCAAGGCGAAGGAGCAGCTGCTCCACAGCGCGACCTACAGCTACGCGCACCGCAAGGACAAGAAGGGCGACTTCCGTTCCTTGTGGATCCAGCGGATCAACGCGGCTGCCCGCGCCAACGGCATGACGTACAACCGATTTATCTCGGGCCTCAAGGCCGCTGGCGTTGAGGTTGACCGCAAGATCCTCGCGGATCTGGCCGTGACCGACGAGAGCACGTTCGCGTCGTTGGTCGAGTTGGCCAAGGCGAACCAGCCTGCGGCTGCCTGAGAGGGCACTTCTCGACGCTGCGCGGCAGCCCCGGCCACGGCTGGGTGCTGCCGCGTTCGCGTCCCCACAGGGCTTGCTTCAAGGCCCCGTTGGTGCAGTAGTGATGGTGAGAGGAAGGAACGGCCATGACGCAGGATCGTCTGGAACTCGATGAGGCCCGTAAGTCCGTGTTGCGGGAGTCGCGCGCGTTGTTGCGCGGCAAAGAGCGACGCGCGCAGGGCCGTTTCCTCGTGGAGGGGCGCCAGGCGGTGCGGGAGGCGCTGCGCGGTGACGCCGTGGTCTCTCGGCTGTTCGTCCGTTGGGACAGCGCCCGTGACAACCGCGATCTCATCGACCTGGCGCGCGCTGGCGGGGTTCCGGTCCACGGTGTGAGCGAGCAGAACCTCGCCACGATGTCAGACACGGTGACCCCGCAAGGTGTCATCGCTGTTGCGGACTCCATCGACGTTTCCCTGGAGCAGGCGCTGAGCGGGGCTCCCCGGCTGGTGGTCGTGTGCGACCAGATCCGTGATCCGGGTAATGCTGGCACCGTCATCCGGTGCGCCGACGCCTTCGGAGCCGACGCCGTGGTGATGTCGACCGATTCGGTTGACCTGCACAACCCGAAGGTGGTTCGTGCGAGCGTGGGCAGCATCTTTCATCTGCCGATCGTTGTGGGGGTCGAGTTCTCTGGTGCGCTGCAAGCGTGCCGTGACGCGGGCCTGCAGGTCTTCGCGACCGATGGCGAGGCGGAAGCCACCTTGGTGGATCTGGGAGCCGCGTTGGCCGCGCCCACAGCGTGGGTGATGGGCAACGAGGCGTGGGGTCTGCCCGATGAGCATCGTGAACTCGCCGACCGGGCGGTGGCCGTTCCCCTGTACGGTCATGCTGAATCTCTCAACTTGGCGACGGCCGCCGCCATCTGTCTCTACACCTCCGCCAGCACGCAACGCGCAACCGGACACTGAACCGACAAGGAGGGCCCATGTCAGGGCCGAATGACAACTACGATCCCAAGCAAGTGGCCGCGTTGAGCGCCGAAGCGTTGGAGGCGATGGTCGCCGACGCCGAGGCAGCCTTCGCCGCTGCGACCACCACCGCTGACCTGAAGGCGGCACGGCTTGCCCACGTGGGCGAGAAGTCGCCCATCGCGTTGGCGAACCGCGAGATCGGTGCGCTGCCTCCCGCCGCGCGCAAGGACGCCGGTCAGCGGATGGGGCGCGCCCGGGGGCAGCTCAACGCGGCGTTGGCGGCCCGTCAAGCCGACGTCGAGTCCGCCGAACTGGAGGCGGCCCTGGCGTCGGAGTCGGTGGACGTGACGCTGCCGGTCGCCTTGGCACCCGAGGGCGCCATCCACCCGATCACCGGGCTGATGGACCTCATGTCGGACGTGTTCGTCGCCATGGGCTGGGAGGTCGCAGAAGGGCCGGAGGTCGAGGCTGAGTGGCTGAACTTCGATGCCCTCAACATCGGACGCGATCACCCCGCACGGGGGGAGTCCGACACGATCTTCGTCGCCCCGGCCGGGGTTCACCGCGTCCTACGGACCCACACGTCACCGGTGCAGATCCGTTCGCTGCTGGAGCGTCCGTTGCCCGTCTACGTCGTGTGCCCTGGCACCGTGTACCGGGCCGATGAGTTCGATGCCACGCACGTGCCGGTGTTCCATCAGATCGAGGGCCTCGTCGTGGACAAGGGCATCACCATGGCTCACCTGAAGGGGACCCTGGACCACCTCGCCCAAGCGATGTTCGGTGATGTCCGGACGCGTTTTCGCCCCAACTACTTCCCGTTCACTGAGCCCAGCGCCGAGATGGACCTGGAGTGCTTCGTCTGTCACGGGGCTTCCGTGGGGAACCCCGACGCCCCTTGCCGGACCTGCCGCAGCGAGGGCTGGATCGAATGGGGCGGCTGTGGAGTCGTCAACCCGCGCGTCCTGACGGCTGCCGGAATCGACCCGGAGGAGTACACCGGTTTCGCCTTCGGGATGGGGATCGAACGCACCTTGATGTTCCGCAATAACGCCGCTGACATGCGCGACATGGTCGAAGGAGATGTCCGGTTCAGCCGGGCGCTGAAGGGAGAGGCCCGATGAGGGCGACGAAGAGCTGGATCGCCGAATACGCCGCGCTTCCCGACGATCTCAGCGGGCGTGACCTCGGCGAGGCCTTGGTGCGCGCTGGCCTGGAAGTCGAATCCGTCGAGACGATCGGTGGGGACGTCAGCGGTCCGGTCGTGATCGGCCGCGTCCTCGGGTTCGTGGAAGAGCCGCAGAAGAACGGCAAGGTCATCCGCTGGTGCCATGTCGACGCCGGGGCGCAGCATGCCCCCCAGGACGCGCCCGCTCCTCTGGAGCGTGGGGGGATCACCGCCCCGCTTCAGGGGGAGGACGGCCCCTATTGGCCGCGCGGGATCGTGTGTGGGGCGAGCAACTTCAACCCCGAGGATCGGGTGGTCGTCGCCCTCCCGGGCAGCGAATTGCCCGGTGGTTTCGGTATCGCCTCCCGCAAGACGTATGGCCACATGTCTGACGGAATGATCTGCGCCGAAGACGAACTGGGTCTGGGCTCGGACCATCAGGGCATCATCGTGCTGCCGAGCACCGACGCGGAGGGTGTTGCCTGGACGATCGGCGCGGGCGCGCTGGACGCCATGGGCGTGGTGGACGACGTCTTGGAGATGCCCATCACCTCCGACATGGGGTACTGCCTGTCGGTGCGCGGGTTGGCCCGTGAGGCCGCCCAATCCCTCGACGTCGCTTTCACCGATGTGGTGTCGCTCCCGACGCCCGCCGCGCATGCGGACGGCTACCCGGTGCGCTTGGAGACCCCCGCCAGCGGGCTGTTCGTCGCGCTCACGGTGGAGGGGTTCGATCCGAGCGCCGCAACACCGGACTGGATGCGGCAGCGTCTGACCGCGGCAGGGATGCGCTCGCTGTCCCTGAGCATCGATGTGTCGAACTACGTGATGCTGGAGACCGGCCAACCGAATCACTGCTACGACGCGGACGCCCTGCGTGGCCCCCTCGTGGTGCGCACGGCCGCCGCAGGCGAGCATCTGGTGACCTTGGACGACGTCGATCGGACCTTGGATCTGGCCGACGTCGTCATCGCCGATGATCGAGGCCCGATCGGTCTGGCGGGCATCATGGGTGGCCAGGACACCGAACTGCGCGACACCACGACCCGCATCGTGATCGAGGCTGCGCACTTCGACCCGGTGACGGTGGCTCGGTCATCGCGGCGTCACAAGCTCAGCAGCGAGGCTTCCCGTCGTTTCGAACGCTGGGTCGACCCGGGGGCGGCCTATAGTGCGGCTCGCCGCGTCGCCGATCTTTTGATCGAGTTCGGCGGGGGAGCCTTGGTGGCTGAGACGGTTGCCGGAGCGGTCCCGACGATGCCGACGCAACGCATCGAGGTGGGGTTGCCCGAACGCGTCCTGGGAATGCCGATCCCCGCATCGACGGTGGTGGAGGTCTTGCGTCGCTCAGGGGTCGAGGTGACCGATGAGGGCGCAGCGCTGACGCTGGTGCCGCCGACGTGGCGGTTCGACCTGGTCGATGCCTACGACTATGTCGAGGAGGTCGGCATCAAGGTCGGATTCGACCACTTGCCGTCCGTGGTGCCGCCCGCACCCGTGGGAGGCGGGCTCACCCGCGAGCAGACGGCCCGGCGTGCCCTCCTGCGCGCTCTGGCTGCCGCCGGTTTCGTGGAGGTGCTCACGTTCCCGTGGGCATCGGAGGCCGACCTGGATGCCCTGGGCTTGGACGCGAGCGACGAACGACGCGCCACCGTCCGCCTGGTCAACCCGTTGGCGGACACGGCGCCCCTGCTGCGCACGAGCCTGCTGCCGGGCCTGTTCGGCGCCCTGCAGCGCAACGCGTCGCGCGGCGTCGACGACATCGCCTTGATGGAGATCGGCCGCGTGTTCTTCACCTCCGGCGATGCGGCATCACCGGAGCCCGGCGTCAGCGAACGCCCCAGCGATGCCGTGCTCGACGAGATCGCCGCGACGTTGCCGCAGCAGCCGCGTCACCTCGGTGCCGTGGTGGCCGGGGCGTGGCGTCCGGCCGGGTGGCAAGGGCCTGCGGAGCCTGCAGGTTGGCAGCAGGTGTTCGGGTTGGCGGAGTTGGCGGCACGTACCGTCGGCGTGTCGTTGGAGCGGCGTCCGGCGACGCGTGCGCCCTGGCATCCCGGGCGTTGTGCGGCGCTCGTCGTGGACGGTCAGGTGGTCGGCTATGCCGGTGAGTTGCACCCCGCCGTCATCAAGGCGTTCTCGCTCCCGGCGCGCACGGCGGCGCTGGAACTCGACGTGGATGCGCTGATTGCTGGCGTTGGTGGCCCCGGGTCCCTGCCTCTGGTCTCGGGTCATCCGGTTGCCAAGGAAGACATCGCCTTGGTCGTCGACGAAGCGGTGACCGCCGCCCAGGTGGAGTCGGCGATCACCGCGGGTGCAGGCGAACTGCTCGAGTCGGCGACCCTGTTCGACATTTACCGGGGCGTCCCGGTGCCAGCGGGCAAGAAGTCGATGGCGTTTGCTCTGCGCTTCCGCGCTCAGGATCGGACGCTGACCGCCGAGGAGGTCGCGCTCGCCCGTGAGGCGGCGATCACCGCTGCCGGACAGGTGGGGGCAACGCTTCGCGCTGAGTGAGCGTCGTGTGCTGAACCCGGGGGTCTCGTCTGCGTGCAGGCGGGGCCCCCGGCGTCGGGTCAGGGTGCGGTGGTGCGCGTCCGGGTGTCGCGTACCGCGTGAGAGCATGGGAGGGATATGACGATCCTGGATTACGTGCCGCCCGCAGGGCACCGAGACGACCCCGACGCCGTGTTCGAGCGGTTCAGTGCGTGGGCCGGACGCGATGGGCTTTCCCTGTACCCGCACCAGGACGAGGCGCTGATCGAGATTCTCAGCGGGGCGAACGTCGTGGTGACCACCCCCACCGGTTCTGGGAAGTCACTGATCGCCACCGGGGCCCACTTCGCGGCCCTCAACTCCGGTCGTCGCAGCTACTACACCGCTCCGATCAAGGCCTTGGTGAGCGAGAAGTTCTTCGCTTTGGTGGACGCGTTCGGCGCCGAGAATGTGGGCATGGTCACCGGGGACGCCTCGGTGAACCCCGAGGCGCCCATCGTGTGCTGCACAGCGGAGATTCTGGCCAACATCGCCTTGCGCGAAGGCCACGACGCTGAGGTCGGGCTGGTGATCATGGACGAGTTCCACTTCATCGCTGACCCCGATCGCGGCTGGGCCTGGCATGTGCCGCTGGTGGAGTTGCCGCAGACCCAGTTCGTCATCATGTCGGCCACGCTGGGGGACGTGACCCGCTTGGCGGACAGCCTGACCGAGTCGACCGGCCGGGAAACGGCCGTGATCGGTGGCGTCACGCGTCCGGTGCCGTTGACGTTTTCATGGTCGCTGGAGCCCATTCATGAGACCATCGCGAACCTCGTAGCGACCCATCAAGCCCCGGTCTACGTCGTCCACGGCACGCAAGCTGCGGCCGTCGAACGCGCTCAGGCTTTGCTGAGTCAAGGAGTCTCGGGGGCCGCTCACCGCGAGGAACTCGCCGATGAACTGCGCGGGTTCGCGTTCGCGTCCGGCTTCGGACAGAGCCTGGCCAAGCTGCTGCGGGCTGGCATCGGGGTGCACCATGCGGGAATGCTGCCGCGCTACCGCCGCCTCGTGGAGCGGCTCGCGCAGCGAGGCCTGCTAGGGGTGATCTGCGGGACGGATACGCTCGGGGTCGGGATCAATGTTCCGATCCGGACAGTGTTGTTCAGGGCGCTGACGAAGTTCGACGGACGCCGCCAGCGGGTGCTGCGCAGCCGCGAATTCCACCAGATCGCCGGGCGGGCAGGTCGCGCCGGGTACGACACGGTCGGTTACGTCGTCGCACAGGCCCCTGAGCACGAGGTCGAGAACGCCCGCATCGTGGCGAAGTTCGCCGACGACCCCAAGAAGCTACGGTCGGTTCGCCGCAAGAAGCCGCCGGAAGGATTCGTCAACTACACCGAGGCGACCTTCGCCAAGCTCATCGAATCCGAGCCGGAGGAACTACACCCTCGACTCAAGATCACCCACGGGCTGTTGCTGAACCTGCTGCAACGCGACGAGGACACCGGGGCGGCCGTGGTGCACCTGATCGATTCGATTCACCCCGACGCGACCACGAGGCGCCGACTCATCCGCCGAGCCGCGCAGTTGGCGCGATCACTCGTCCGAGCGGGCGTCGTCGAGCGGTTGGAGCATCCCACCGCGGGTGGGCGCCGGTATGCGGTCGCCGTCGACCTGCAGCGGGATTTCGCGCTCAACCAGCCGCTGTCGGCCTTCGCCCTGGCGGTCATCGAGACGCTGGATATGGAGACCCCCACCTACGCGTTGGATGTGGTCAGCGTCATCGAGGCGACGCTGGAGGATCCGATGGTGATCTTGCTGCAGCAGCAGTTCACGGCACGGGGTGAGGCCGTGGGGGAGATGAAGGCGGACGGCCTGGAGTATGAGGAGCGGATGGCCGCGTTGGAGGAGGTCACCTGGCCCAAGCCGCTGGCCGACCTGCTGACGCACACCCACCAGGTGTATGCCGCAGCTCATCCGTGGTTGTCGGAGACTCCGGTGAAGCCGAAGTCGGTCGTCCGCGACATGTATGAGCGGGGCATGCGCTTTGGGGAGTTCGTCGCCCACTACAAGGTGCAACGCAGCGAGGGGCTGCTGCTGAGGTACCTTTCGGACGCCTACCGCGCGCTTCGGCAAACGGTTCCCGAAGCCTCACGCACAGACGAACTGGCCGACCTCATCGCGTGGCTGGGCGAGGTGACCAGGCTGGTCGACTCCTCGTTGATTGATGAGTGGAACCGGTTGGCGTCCTTGTCGGCCAGCGACACTGCCGAGCCCGATGCCCCCAGTGAACCCTCGCGTCCGGTGACCGGAAACGAGCGAGCGTTCACGGTGATGGTGCGTAACGCGTTGTGGCGTCGCATCGAGTTGATGGCCAGCGATGACGTGGAGGCGCTGGCGAGCTTGGAGACGGCGCAGCCGGTCGTGATGACGCGTCCGCGGTGGGATGAGGCCCTGGGGGACTACTGGGATGAGCACGATGAGATCGGCACGGATCAGGACGCTCGTGGCCCTGCCTTCTTCGCGGTGAGCAAGCGTGATCGAACGTGGCAGGTACGCCAGATCGTCGCCGACCCGGCGGGCAACCGCGACTGGGCACTCCATGCATGGGTCGATCTCGATGAGTGCGACGCGGCGGGAGACCTCGTCTTGCATGTGACGGATTTCTCGCGTCAGGACTGATCCGTGCGGGGCAGTGTGGCGGGGCGTGGACACACCGAGCGCCGGTTTGCATCATTATGTTGATCGGCACATAATCATGCCATGATCAAGATCGCAGTCGCGGGCTGCACGGGCTATGCGGGCGGTGAACTGCTGCGGTTGCTGGCCGTCCGAGACGACGTCGAAATCGGCGCCCTGACCGCGAAGTCATCCGCCGGGACGATGCTGGGCCAGCACCACCAGCACCTCACCACGTTGCTCGAGCGCGAGGTGCTCGACACCACCGCGGCGAACCTGGCGGGCCACGACGTGGTCTTCCTGGCACTCCCGCACGGCGCGTCCGCGGAGGTCGCTGCCACCCTGGGGGACGACACCGTGGTCGTCGACGCTGGCGCCGACTTCCGCCTCGAATCTGCAGTAGACTGGGCGCACTTCTACGGCACCCCCCACGCAGGCACCTGGCCCTACGGTCTGCCCGAACTACCGGGCCAGCGCGAACGGCTCGCCTCAACGCGGCGCATTGCCGTGCCGGGATGCTTCCCGACGACCATCACCTTGGCCTTGGCACCCGCGTTGCAGGCCGGTCTCGTCGACGGTCATGACGTGGTGGCCGTCGCGCCGACCGGTCCCTCAGGTGCCGGGAAGGCGCTCAAGCCTCACCTGTTGGGCGCCGAGTTGATGGGATCCGCGTCCGCCTACGGGGTGGGGGGAGTGCATCGTCACGTTCCGGAGATTTTGCAGAACTTCCGCAAGCTCGGGGCCGCAGCGCCGAGCATCTCCTTCACGCCCGTTTTGGTGCCGATGTCGCGCGGAATCCTCGCCACGGTGACGGCACCCCTCACCTCTCCGATCAGCACGCGCGACGCCCGTCAGGCCTACGCCGCGGCGTGGGAAGGGGAACCGTTCGTGCGTCTGCTCCCCGAGGGATTGTGGCCCCAGACGCAGTCCGTGCTGGGGAGCAACTATGTGCACGTCCAGGTTGCCGTCGATGAGCAGGCCGGTCGCCTGGTCGCCGTCGCGGCCCTCGACAATCTCACCAAGGGCACCGCAGGTGGCGCCATCCAATCCATGAACCTTGCCCTGGGTCTCCCCGAAACCTTGGGCCTCACCACGATGGGAGTCGCCCCGTGAGCGTGACCGCAGCACGTGGCTTCGTCGCCGCTGGCGTCGCAGCAGGAATCAAACCGACCGGCAAGCGGGATCTTGCGCTCGTGGTGAACGTTGGCCCGCAGCGTTGCGCTGCCGGGGTGTTCACGAGCAATCGCTTCCAGGCCGCCCCGGTCGTCTGGTCGATGTCTGCCCTGGCCGGGGGCGAACTCGATGCCGTCGTCCTCAATTCGGGTGGTGCGAACGCCTGCACCGGCGCCGAAGGCCTGGCCGACGCCTCAGCGATGGCTGAGGCGACCGCAGCTGCCGTGAACACCGAGGCGGGGCGGGTGGCGGTGTGTTCGACCGGTCTCATCGGCGTCCGGCTCCCCTTGGACGCGATCCGTGGGGGAATCGCCGATGCGGCTCATCACGCGTCCGCCGATGGGGGAGCGGCGGCCGCCGAAGCCATCATGACGACCGATACGGTCAGCAAGCAGGCCGCCGTCACCAGCGAGGCTGGCTGGACGGTGGGCGGCATGGCCAAGGGCGCCGGGATGCTGGCACCTGCCCTGGCCACCATGCTGGTCGTCATCACCACCGACGCCGACCTCACTCCCGAGCAGGCGGACGCCGCCCTGCGCGCTGCCACACACGTCACCTTCGACCGCACCGATTCCGATGGGTGCATGTCGACCAATGACACCGTCCTGCTCCTCGCCAACGGAGCCTCCGGGCTCGTGCCGGATCAGGAGGCGTTCACTGAGGCGTTGACCGGCGTCTGCGCCTCCTTGGCGCGTCAGTTGCTGGCGGACGCCGAGGGATCCAGCCATGACATCGCCGTCACCGTGACGCATGCCGCCACCGAGGAGGACGCCCTCGAGGTGGCGCGGGCCATCTCCCGCTCCAACCTGTTCAAGACGGCGATCTTCGGCAACGACCCGAACTGGGGTCGCGTCCTGGCCGCAGCGGGGACGACGCGGGCGACCTTCGACCCCGAGGCTGTCAGCGTGAGCTTCAACGGCGTCACGGTCTTCCGGACCGGCGGGCTAGGGGAGGACCGTTCCCTGGTCGACCTGACGCCACGCGAGGTGAGCGTGGAAGTGGATCTGGCTGCCGGGTCGACGTCGGCCACGATCTGGACCAATGACCTCACCTACGCCTACGTGGAAGAGAACGCGGAGTACTCCTCATGAGCCCGATGACCACCCGCACGGCGCAACTGCAAAGCGAGATCTATACCAAGGCCGGGACCCTCATCGAGGCGTTGCCCTGGCTGGAGAAGTACGCCGGGAAGACCGTGGTGATCAAGTACGGCGGCAATGCCATGACCAGCCCCGAGTTGAAGAAGGCGTTCGTCGAGGACGTCGTGTTCCTGCGCCAGTGCGGGGTGCGTCCGGTCGTCGTGCATGGGGGCGGGCCGCAGATCAACGCGATGCTGCGACGCCTCGACATTCCCTCGGAGTTCCAGGGAGGGCTGCGGGTCACCACCCCTGAGGCGATGGAAGTCGTCCGGATGGTGCTCGTGGGTCAGGTGGGCCGCGAGTTGGTCGGGTTGCTGAACATGCACGGTCCCCTCGCCATCGGGATGTCCGGCGAGGATGCCGGCTTGTTCACCGCGCAGCGGCGGGGGACTCTCGTTGATGGGCACACCGTCGATCTGGGACGCGTCGGCGAGGTCGTCGACGTCAACACGGGGGCGATCGCCGACCTCATTGAGGCCGGACGCATCCCCGTTGTCGCCAGCGTCGCTCCGGATGTGCATGGGTCGGTGCTCAACGTGAACGCCGATACCGCCGCGGCCGCCTTGGCTGCAGCACTGGACGCGGCACGCCTGCTGGTCTTGACCGACGTGGAGGGGGTGTACAGCAACTGGCCTGACACGAGCGAGATCATCGCCTCCATCACGACGACGGAACTGCGGGCGATTCTGCCGTCGCTCGCCTCCGGCATGATCCCGAAGATGGAGGCCTGCTTGGAGGCAGTGGAGGCCGGCGTGCCGTTGGCGACGATTGTGGATGGACGCCGACCGCACTCGTTGCTGTTGGAGATTTTCACAGACGAAGGAGTCGGAACGATGGTGGTTCCCGCATGAGCACGATGATGGAGCGGTACGGCACCGCGATGATCAAGGCATTCGGGACCCCGCAGCGCGTCCTGGTCCGCGGCGAGGGCCCCTACGTGTGGGACGCGGAGGGAACCCGCTACCTGGATCTGTTGGGCGGAATCGCCGTCAACGCGCTGGGGCATTGCCATCCGCGTCTGGTGGCGGCGATCGCTGAGCAGGCCGCGACGCTGATGCATGTCTCGAACCTGTTCACGACTCCGCAGCAGATCGAGTTGGCCGAAAGGCTTGATGCGCTTGTGGGTGGCGGACGGCATGCTCGGACGTTCCTGACGAACTCCGGCTCGGAGGCGAATGAGGCGGCGCTGAAGATCACGCGCCTCACTGGTCGCCACAAGATCATCGCCATGGAGGGGTCCTTCCATGGCCGGACGCTGGGTGCTTTGTCGCTGACCGCGACCGCGAAGTACCGCTTGCCGTTCGAGCCGCTCCCAGCGGGGGTGACCTGGGTTCCCTATGGTGATGCCGACGCGTTGGCGGCAGCGCTGGACGACGAGACGGCCGCGGTGATTCTGGAGCCGATCCAGGGCGAGAACGGGGTGGTGGAGCCACCTGCGGGTTACCTGCAGTTTGCTCGGGAGCAATGCGACGCGCACGGTGCGCTGCTGTGGTTCGACGAGGTGCAGACCGGGATGGGACGCACCGGGGCGTGGCTGGAATCCGCAGCCCAGGGTGTCCAGGGTGATCTGGTCACGTTCGCCAAGGGGCTCGGCGGAGGCTTCCCCATCGGCGCTTGCGTGGCCGTGGGGCAGGCGGCCGATCTGATCCAGCCGGGGCAGCACGGGACGACGTTTGGTGGCAACCCGCTGGCCTCTCATGCGGCGTTGACGGTGTTGGACATCATCGAGTCCGAGGGGCTCTTGCTGCATGCGGAGCGCACGGGAGCGTGGCTGGCGTCCTCGATCGAGGCTGTGGGCTTGCCGCAGATTGATCATGTGCGGGGGCGGGGCCTGCTGCGGGGCGTCGTGCTGACCGAGCCGATCAGCGCCGATATTGCCCGGCGGGCGCTGGAGCGCGGGTTTATCGTCAATGCTCCGCGTCCGGATGTGGTGCGTTTGGCGCCGCCGTTGATCGTCACCACCGATGATCTTCAGCCGTTCATTGACGCCTTGCCGGATCTGGTGGCGTGAGCGAGCGGCCCCAACTGGGGACGAAGGCGGCACGGCAACGGCGGATCGTGGAGTTGCTGATGCGCCGTTCGATTCGGTCGCAGACCGAGTTGGCGGATCTGCTGGCGGACGAGGGGTTTGCTGTCACCCAAGGGACGCTGTCGCGTGATCTGGTCACGGTGGGCGCCATCCGGCTGCGGGCCGCCTCGGGGGAACTGGTGTATGCGGTGCAGGACGTTGAGGCGGCCGACATCGGACGGGCTCGTGCGCGGCTGGCTCGACTGGCGGCCGAGCTCTTATTGAGTGCTGAGGCGTCCGCGAACTTGGCGGTCCTCAAGACGCCGCCGGGGGCGGCCCAGTTTCTCGCTTCGGCGATCGATCGGGCGTCGTGGGACAGCGTGCTGGGTACGATCGCCGGGGACGATTCGATCCTGCTGGTGAGCCGCGACCCTCTCGGGGGTGCGGCGCTAGCCGAGGAAATGCTCATGTTGGGTGCAGGCGGTAAGGAGAACGAGGGATGACCGAGGCTGGACAAGGGCGGCTGTGGGGCGGTCGCTTCGAGGGTGGGCCCGCCGAGGCGATGTTCGCCTTGTCGAAGTCGACACAGTTCGACTGGCGCCTGGCTCATCTCGACATCGCCGGGTCGCGCGCTCACGCCCGCGCGCTGCACCGAGCGGGATTGCTTTCCGACACCGAGTTGGAGCAGATGCTCGCGGCGCTGGAGCAGTTGGACGCCGACGTGGCCTCCGGCGCGTTCGTTGCCGCTGAGACAGATGAGGACGTCCATGGTGCGCTGGAGCGTGGCCTCATGGAGCGGGCCGGTCATGAGTTGGGGGGACGCCTGCGGGCGGGGCGTTCGCGTAACGACCAGATCGCGACGTTGATCCGGCTGTATCTGCGCGACGAACTGCGAACCATCTCGCTGGGGGTTGCTGACGTGGTCACCGCGCTGGCGGGCCAGGCTCGCACCCATCTGGGTGTTCCGATGCCGGGGCGCACGCACCTGCAGTCGGCCCAGCCGGTGCTGTTGTCGCATCATCTTCTGGCGCACGCCTGGCCGCTGCTGCGCGATCTGGATCGTATCCGCGATCTGGATGCCCGGTTGGCGCTGTCGCCCTATGGTTCTGCGGCGCTTGCGGGCACGTCGTTGGGGCTGGATCCGGAGTTCGTCGCCGCAGAGTTGGGGTTTGACGGGTCGGTTCCCAACTCCATCGATGGGACGGCGGCACGCGACCTGGTGGCCGAAGCGGCCTTCGTGCTCGCCATGATCGGTGTGGATCTTTCCCGGGTGAGCGAAGAAGTCATCCTTTGGTCGACCGTCGAGTTCGGGTTCGCGAAGCTGGACGACGCGTGGTCCACTGGCTCTTCGATCATGCCCCAGAAGAAGAACCCCGATGTCGCAGAGTTGGCTCGGGGCAAGGCCGGTCGGTTGATCGGTCATCTCACGGGCCTGTTGGCGACCCTCAAGGGTCTCCCGCTGGCGTACAACAGGGATCTGCAAGAGGACAAGGAGCCGATCTTCGACGGCCTTGACCAACTGCGGGTGCTCCTTCCGGCCGTGGCGGGCATGATCGCCACCTTGGACTTTCAAACCGGCCGCCTCGCTGAGCGTGCCCCGCAGGGTTTCTCGCTAGCCACCGATGTCGCGGATTGGCTGGTCAAGCAGCGCGTTCCCTTCGCTGAGGCGCACGAGATCGCGGGCAAGGCGGTGCAGTACTGCGAGCAGCGCGGTATCGAACTGACGGATCTGACTCCCGAGGATGTGTCCCAGATCGATCCGCACCTGACGCCGGGTGTTTTGGAGGTTCTCAGCGTCGAGGGTTCGATCAACGCGCGCGACGGGCGCGGCGGTACGGCCTTGGCGCGGGTGACCGAGCAACTGGCAGAGGCTGAGCAGACGTTGGACGCGCATCGTCATTGGCTGGCTGACTGAGCAGCCCCCGCCCTTGGGTCACGGGGCAGGGTCTGGGTTCTGCGGTGGCGTCGTGCCGCAGGGCGCAAGGCCCTCCGCTAGGTTGGAGGGCGTGAACGTACTGATCGATGAACTGCAGTGGCGCGGGCTGATCGCCCATTCGACGGATCTGGACGCCTTGAGCGCCCATCTTGATGCCGGATCGGTCAGCAGCTATGTGGGATTCGATCCGACGGCCCCCAGCATTCACATGGGAAACCTGGTCCAACTGATGGTCCAGAGAGCCCTCCAACGCGCGGGTCATCAACCGTTCTTGCTGGTCGGTGGTTCGACGGGGCTGATCGGTGACCCCAAGCAGGCTGGCGAGCGCGTCATGAATGACGAGGAGACGGTCCGCGGATGGGTGGAGCGTATCCGGGCCCAGGTGGGCCGCCTGATTGACTTGGACGGCCAGCGGGGTGCACGCCTGGTCAACAACCTTGACTGGACGCGCACCATCAGCGCGTTGGATCTCCTGCGCGATGTCGGCAAGCACTTCTCCGTCAACCGGATGTTGGATCGCGAGGTGGTGAAGTCTCGCCTCGAGGCGGGGATCAGCTACACCGAGTTCAGCTACGTGCTGTTGCAGTCGTTGGATTTCCGTGAGTTGTACCGGACCTACGGCGTCACCATGCAAACGGGGGGCTCTGACCAGTGGGGCAACATCACCGCTGGTATCGATCTCATCCGGCGTTCCGAGGGCGCCCGGGCTCATGGGGTGGGCACCCCCTTGCTCACCAAGGCTGATGGGACGAAGTTCGGCAAGACGGAGTCGGGGACGGTGTGGCTGGATCCCGAGATGACCTCGCCCTACGCCTTCCACCAGTACTTCCTTAATGCCGAAGATGCCATGGTGGTCGCCTACCTCAAGGTCTTTAGCGAGCGCCCCCGAGAGGAGATCGAGGAGATCGCACGGCAGTCGGCTGACAAGCCACATCTGCGCATCGCTCAACGCGCGTTGGCCGACGACATCACGGACCTCGTGCATGGCCGCGCGGAGCGTGAATCGGCCGCCGCTGCGGCCGCCGCCCTGTTTGGGCAAAGCGAACTCCACGATCTGGACGCACGCACGCTAGCGGCCGTGGCGAAGGAGCTGGACGCCGCACCGGTGGCCGACGCGGCGCAGCTTCCGAGCGTGGTCGAAGCTTTGGTTGCTACCGGGGTTGTGGCCTCGAAGTCGGCTGCTCGGCGCACGATTGACGAGGGGGGTGCCTACGTGAACAACGTGAAAGTGACCGATCCCGAGGCGGTGCTGTCCAGCGACGATCTGCTTCAAGGGCGATTCGTCGTGGTGCGCCGTGGACGCAAGACGGTGGGGGCGCTCGCCCTCACCGACTAGCGCTCGCGTGCGGGCGTCCCTCGACGGTGGCTTCGGCACTACGGCACCAGCACGTCGACGCCGGCACTCCGGCGCCACTGCGTCGACGTCGGCACTCCGGCGCCACTGCGTTGACGTCGGCACACTCCGGTGCCAGCACTTCGACGTCAAACCGCAGGTGCCGACAGCCCGACACCCGGAAGTCCCGCACCAACAGTCGGACGTGAGAACTCCTGTACCGACAGTCCAACGCCCGGAATTCCGCCGGCACCACTTCAACATCAGCACTCGGTCACCGTTCGGCCGCCCGTTGTGTGGGGTCGGTGACTTCCTCACTACGACAAGGGCTCCCAGACAGGGGGCCCTTGTCGTGTCTAGGGATTTCCCCTTCTCGTGTGCGAAGGCTTGCCCAGCCTCCCCATGTGCGAAGGCTTTGCCAACTCGTCCCGCATCCGGCGATGCGGGAACGTCACGTTCCCGGTACCAGTGAGGTTCGCCGCGAACCCGCGTCCTGTTGATCCCCGGAAGGCAACAGTCGGGACCGCCCGGCTGGGAACCCGGTTGCCCATCGCCGGGACCCCGCGTTGCCCATCAACGCGGGGCAGCCCCACGCGCATCGTGCGGGGCTGCCCGGGATTCCAGTAGGCCGAGCTTGGGTGGGCCCCGCACAACCAGTGCCCCGTCTAGCCAGTGCCCCGTCTAACCAGTGCCCCGTCTAACCAGTGCCCCGTCTAACCAGTGACCGCGCAAACCGATGCCCCGCGAAGGTAGCCGCCCGCCCCGCCCCTCCGATCCCGCCCCGAACCAGGCACCGGCCACAGTGATTCGCTCCCTTTTGCCGAGCGGCACCCCGGGCACCGAGGTGCCGAAGATGCTCCCTTCACGCCACATCCGAAGCCGTGGCAACGGTGTTGCCGGTTGTGGGGTGGGGTTTGGTGGGGTTGGTGGTGGGTGTGGGGGGTGGTTGATTTGGTGGTGGGTTGTGGTGGGTGTAATGTTTCTCAAGCGCTCGGGGGCTGGTTGAGCTTCGGTTTGAGGGTTCTTGGGTGTCGCGTTTGGTGCTGTTTGGCCTTGTGTTTTGGGGTTTGGTGGTGCTGGGTGTGGCTGGGAGTTGGGTTCGGGAGCGGGTTTGCTTCTGGGTTCGGGTTCTGGTAAGGTTGGTCGAGTGCCCCGCTGAGGGCCCTGCCGGTTGGTTGGGGTGTTTGGTGGTGTGTGTCGGAAGTTTGAGAACTCAACAGCGTGCTTAGGTCAATGCCAGTGGCCGAATGTTCATCATCGTTTGGTGGTGGGTGTTTGGTTCATATTTTTGATGCACATGAACCTTTAGGTTTGTGTGTCCTCGTTAACCAACCGTGTGTTGGTTTTCTTTTGAGATTGTAACAACCTTTTTTAGGGTTGGGTTTCTTTCTCTCATTGTTTTTCGATGGAGAGTTTGATCCTGGCTCAGGACGAACGCTGGCGGCGTGCTTAACACATGCAAGTCGAACGATGATCTGCTCTTCGGAGTGGTGATTAGTGGCGAACGGGTGAGTAACACGTGAGTAACCTGCCCTCCACTTTGGGATAACTGTGGGAAACTTCAGCTAATACCGGATATTGAATACTGCTCGCATGGGTGGTGTTTGAAAGATTTTTTGGTGGGGGATGGACTCGCGGCCTATCAGCTTGTTGGTGGGGTAATGGCCTACCAAGGCGATGACGGGTAGCCGGCCTGAGAGGGCGACCGGCCACACTGGGACTGAGATACGGCCCAGACTCCTACGGGAGGCAGCAGTGGGGAATATTGCACAATGGGCGAAAGCCTGATGCAGCAACGCCGCGTGCGGGATGACGGCCTTCGGGTTGTAAACCGCTTTCACCAGGGGCGAATTTGACGGTACCTGGAGAAGAAGCACCGGCTAACTACGTGCCAGCAGCCGCGGTGATACGTAGGGTGCGAGCGTTGTCCGGATTTATTGGGCGTAAAGAGCTCGTAGGTGGTTTGTTGCGTCGGAAGTGAAAACACAGGGCTTAACTCTGTGCTTGCTTTCGATACGGGCAGACTTGAGGAAGGTAGGGGAGAACGGAATTCCTGGTGGAGCGGTGGAATGCGCAGATATCAGGAGGAACACCAGTGGCGAAGGCGGTTCTCTGGACCTTTCCTGACGCTGAGGAGCGAAAGCGTG
>RRZU012099332.1_pt1 | contig 17447 bp, 16 predicted proteins | sample 2165561 | NCBI WGS metagenome assembly RRZU01 (sample SAMN10456909, study PRJNA506462) | wastewater metagenome | isolation source: wastewater sludge | place: USA: Moscow, Idaho | reverse complement strand
ATCAAGTGACGGCGCACCCTCGGCATACACGGAGGACGGGCCACCAGACAAAATAATGGCGGACGGATTCTTAGCAAGGATCTGCTCCGCGGAGCAGGTGTGGGGGACGATCTCGGAATACACCCGAGCCTCACGCACACGGCGGGCAATCAGCTGCGCATACTGGGCGCCAAAATCGACAACGAGGACAGGACCAGGATTCTCAGTGCTCACGTAAAGAGGATAACGGCGCAGAGAGCTTTACGCACCGCTGCTCACGCACGGTTTGGCCACACTTTTCGCCGCGTCCCTTATTATCATGTCCCCATGACCCGTCCCACCCGCCGCGGCATCGGCGCCCGTCCCCTCCGCATCGCCACCGCGGGCCCCGCCTTAGAGGCCGTCTCGCGGCTCCTCCCCCATCGCGCCGCTGACCTCCCCGCCGCCTTCGAGCGCGGCGACATTCTCGACGACGACGGCACCCCTCTCACCTCCACCACCCGCGTCACCCCCGGCTCCACTCTCTGGGCTTTCGATGCCATTCCCGACGAACCCGACCACCCCATCGAGCTGCGCGTCCTCGCCCGCACCGAGCGCTGGATCATTGTCGACAAACCGCACGGACTGGCCACTATGCCGCGCGGCGCTCACGTGGCCCAGACCGTCACCGTGGCTGCCCGGCGCCAGTTGAGGAACGACGACGTCGTCGCGGCCCACCGTCTCGACGCCCTCACCGCCGGTCTCATCCTGCTGACCACCGCTCCGCAGTGGCGCCGCCCCTATCAGCAGCTTTTCGAGAGGCAGCAGGTACGGAAGGTGTATCACGCCGTCGTCGATACATCGGGCGACTCGTGGCGGGACAACCTAGCGCGGTTCGGTGCCGGGCCGGAGGGCGCCGTCGTCGTTCCACTACATCTTGAGAAGCCGCGAGGATCCTTGCAGACGCTCGTGCGCCCAGATTCAGCAAACCCAAATTCTCTCACCGAAATCCGCATACTGGAGGCAGGGACTCAATACAGCAAGCTGGAACTGAAACCGCGCACGGGCAAGACCCACCAGCTACGGGCGACGTGCGCGCATCTGGGGATGCCGATCGTTGGCGATCCGCTGTATCCAGAGGTACGAGAGGGCTGGACGGGTAGTTCTGGGAAAAGCGATGATCTGCCGTTGCAATTGCTGGCGGCGTCGCTGGCATTCGTCGATCCGGTGGATGGCCAGAACGTCAGTATCCTATCCGAACGGACACTGAGTCTGCGGCCTGTCGGACCCTAAAATCTCAGGTTCTGGTAACAGCTACGAAACACGCAGCCAACGTAACACGTGCAGTTCCTCACGAGCTTTCGCCAATCTGCGGAAACTATGGACCTAAGCCCTAGAGATTATGAGACTATCGGATGAGCGAGAAATACCCGCCAGCTGACAGGTTCGGGCACCCTGAACCGAAAGGATTGCATCGTGGCATACAGCGTCTACTTCACGGCAGTGAAAGATAACTGCGGCACTCAATCGGTCGCCAAGGCTTACCTCGAATTCCTGACAACGCAGTATGAGAGGGTGGGTGTCTTCAGGGGCTGGGCCAATGGTCCTATCGAACAGGACACGGGCTTCCTCGAACTGCTGGATGTCCTCGGCCGCCGCGACGAAGCTGATCGCGCCTGGGGAACCACGCGCGAAGCGTACGTCAAGAATGAAGATGCGGCAATGACCGAACTGGTCAAGCGCTACACCGATTACGCCGACGATTTCGACGCGGTTCTCATTCTCGGTGTTATGGATGGCGATCCCATCAACCCCGGCCAGGTGGCCCGCAACGGTCGCGCCATCGCCAACCTCAAGACGTCCGTCATCCTCGTGGTTCCGGGCGCGGGCCTCACGACAGCTCAGATCATCACTCTGGGCTCGCTCTCCGCAGACGTCATCACGAACGAGCATGCCCCGCTGGCAGCGATCATCATCGGCGAGGCCGAGGAAGGCGCCGAGACCGCAGCAGCGGCTCTGGAAGCGCACGCTCCGGTACTCGTTCACTACGCCAACACGGACGCGGTCATTAACGAGCGCGACGCCCAGGTGCTGCGCGCCGCGATGGAACTCGGCTCGGACGTCATCACACCGCTGAACTTCCAGGCGTCGCTCGTCTCCCGCGCCCGCTCCAACCCGCAGCGCATCGTGCTGCCGGAGTCGGAGGATCCGCGCATCCTCAAGGCCACCGATGAGCTGCTGGCGCGTGGCGTTGCCAAGGTGATCCTCCTCGGTGAGGAGGAGAAGGTTCGCGCCGATGCCGCCGAGCTGGAACTCAATATCGAAGCCGCCGAGATCATCTCCGTCAATGACGAAGAGTACCTGAGCAAGTACGCCACCGAGTTCGCCCGGCTGCGCGAGAAGAAGGGCGTGACCTACGAGCAGGCCTACGAAACCGTCAAGGATGTCTCCTACTTCGGCACCATGATGGTGCATATGGGCGACGCCGACGGCATGGTCTCGGGAGCCCTGCACACCACGGCCCACACCATCGTCCCCTCCTTCCAGATCATCAAGACGAAGCCGGGCGCCAAGCTCGTCTCCTCCTGCTTCCTCATGCTCATGGAGGACCGCGTCTACGTGTACGGCGACTGCGCCGTCACCACCAACCCCACCCCCGAGCAGCTCGCAGGTATCGCGCTCTCCTCGGCCGAGACCGCCGTCCAGTTCGGTGTGGAGCCCCGCGTCGCGATGCTCTCCTACTCCACCGGAACCTCCGGTAAGGGTCCGGATGTCGACGCCGTCGTCGAAGCCACGGCCATCGCGCGTGCCACCGATCCCGATCTCATGATCGAAGGACCGCTGCAGTACGACGCCGCCGTGGACCCGGACGTTGCCAAGACCAAGCTGCCCGATTCCCCCGTAGCAGGCCGCGCCACCGTTTTCATCTTCCCCAACCTCAACGCGGGCAACATCGGCTACAAGGCTGTGCAGCGTTCCTCGGGCGCCGTCGCCGTCGGCCCGGTCCTTCAGGGCCTCAACAAGCCGGTCAACGATCTCTCCCGTGGCGCGCTGGTGCAGGACATCGTCAACACCGTCGCGATCACCGCCATTCAGGCGCAGGCCCAGGCCTGATGTTCACGCACCGTCGCGGCTGACAATTGCTGTCGGTCTCGGCGGTGCGTTCCCTATCTTTTTTCGTCATAAGCCAAGCAAGAGAGAAGAAGTCTTGTCAGTACTTGTTATCAACTCCGGTTCCTCCTCCATTAAGTACCAGCTGGTCAATCCTGAGACGGGTGAGGCCATCGCTCACGGTCTCGTCGAGCGCATTGGTGAAGACGAGGGTCACATCGAGCACTCCTACAACGGCACAACCACCGAGCTGAATGATCCCGTCCCGGATCACGGCGCTGGCCTCTCTACCGTGCTCGCGCTGTGCGAGAAGGTCGGACCGTCACTGACGGACGGCTCCATTTCCGCAGTGGGTCACCGCATCGTCCAGGGTGGTAAGTACGTTGACGGCCCGGTTGTCGTGGACGACGAGGTCGAGAAGCTCATCGAGCGGCTCTGCCCGCTTGCCCCGCTGCACAACCCCCCGAACCTCGCAGGCATCGTCGTGGCTCGCAAGCTGCTGCCACAGGTTCCCCACGTAGCCGTGTTCGATACCGCCTTCTTCCAGGGACTCCCGGGCGAGGCAGCAACCTATGCGCTCGATCGCGAGGTTGCTGAGAAGTACGAGATCCGCCGCTACGGTGCACACGGCACCTCCCACCAGTACGTGTCCGGTCAGGTCACCAAGCTGCTCGGCGAAGGTCTCAAGCAGGTCGTACTTCATCTGGGTAACGGCGCTTCGGCCTCCGCGGTTGTGGACGGCAAGGCAGTGGAGACCACCATGGGTCTGACCCCACTGGAGGGCCTGGTCATGGGCAGCCGTACCGGCGATATCGATCCGGCTGTGGTGTTCCACCTCTCGCGCGTTGCAGGCATGAGCATCGACGAAATCGACAACCTCTTCAACCGCCAGTCCGGCATGAAGGGACTGACCGGCGAAAACGACATGCGCCAGGTGTGGAAGCTCGCCGACGAGGGTGACGAGAACGCCCAGGAAGCTCTGGACGTGTACGTTCACCGCCTTCTCAAGTACGTTGGCGCTTACGCCGCCATCATGAATGGCCTGGATGCTCTGACCTTCACCGCGGGCGCGGGCGAAAACGATGGCCGACTGCGCGCCGCCGTCGTCAATCGTCTCTCAGGCTTCGGAGTGAAGCTAGACGAGGCGAAGAACGACGAGCGTTCGAAGGAAGCCCGTGTGATTTCCACCGAGGATTCCACCGTCAAGGTTCTCGTTGTTCCCACCAACGAGGAGCTGGCGATCGCTCGCCAGGCCATGACTGTGGTGTGATGGATTTTTGGCACCTCGTGAGGCGGTTGCTTCGCACTCCATCACGGTGTGCCGAAATGATATGAGAAACCGTTGAGGTTTCGGCCGGGGCCGGTTCGCGAAGGCGAGCTGGCCCCGGTCTTTTCGTGAACTAACCAGTATTTGCATGAACTAGGCAGGATGGGCCAATTCCCAGCCCTAGCATTCCTTCACTCCCAATTGATATCATTTATCTAAATCGATATCAGGAGGTGGAATATGAGTGCAATTACTGTCCGCAACCTTTCTCCAGAAACACACCGAGCCCTCAAGGCACGCGCTCTCGAACATGGCCGATCCACAGAAGCGGAAGTCCGCGCCATTCTCGATGAGGCTGTCGCTCACAACACTGCCGAAGGCATCGGTTCCCTCCTTGCCCGAGTCGGTCGAGATACCGGTATCGAACTCGAGATCGAGCGGCATCAAACTAGCAGAAACCTCCCGGATTTCTCATGATTGTTCTCGATACAAATATCATTTCCGAGACAATGCGGCCTGAACCAAACCAGACAGTTGTCACCTGGCTCGACCAGCAGCATCCCCAAACACTCTTCCTCACTACCATCACGGTGGGCGAAATTCGTGCGGGTATCGCCTGTCTTCCCACCGGAAAGCGTCGCGAGAGACTATCCGGACTCTTTGAAACCGACATTCTCGCGGCATTCGCTGGTCGCATTCTGGACTTTGACGAACCCGCTAGCAAATCATTCGCAAGGATCCGGGCTTCCATGCGGGCAGCAGGAAAATCCATTACCGACTTCGATGCTCTGATCGCCTCAATCGCAGATACACACGGCTTCACTGTCGCTACGAGAGACGCGGCCCCCTTCGAGTACGCAGGACTTCCCGTCATCAATCCATTCGAGACATAAGCTCTCAACACGAAGTTGTGTTCGCGTATGAGCATTCATGACGACTACTAATGTTTCGTTCTCCACATTGATGGCTGTCGCGACTACTTCGTGTCTCAAGGCCGAGCCACGAAGGGACACTAATCTACGAAATGAGAATCAGTACATGGAAAGTCACGAGAAGTTGTCAGTTCGACATGCTCTAATGTCCGATCTGGACAGACTCACCTCATTGAGTATCGAGGTTCAACGGCTTCATTCGGATGCTCTCCCAGACCTCTTTAGGGAACCTAATCCAGAAGCCCTTCGGAAATACCTTGAGAAAGAACTGAAGCTCTCGCTCCGCAAAGACCTCAACAAGGACCAAGGAGAGACGTCAGTTCTATTCCTCGTAGCCGAGCAGGAAAACCACTCCATCGGCTACCTACTTGGAAAAACCGTCAACAGGTCAGAGAATCCTTTCCGACATTCAGCTCAGGTCTTCTACGTTGATCAACTCGTTGTTGCCAGATCGGCACGCCGATTAGGCGCCGGACGCAAGCTAATAGAGGCAGCAGAAACGCACGCCATAGCCGCTGGCACCTACACCCTCCAACTCGACTCCTGGGCGTTCAATACGTCTGCCCACCATTTCTTCAAACAACTCGGTTTCACCCCTATAAACATCGTCTTGGCGAAAGAGCTAACGGCCGATTAATCAGCACATAATCCACACTCCCGGACCAACCCCCACAACCAGTCTCGCCCATCACCTACCCTATCGTTTTTCGATAAAGTATCGCCATTCGATATGTTATTGAAAAACGATAGATCTGCGCAGTCTGGTGCTTTTCAATCAGGACCAGGCCCAGCTCTACAAGACAAACTCATATTAGGAACGAGACGACCAAGGAGTCGACTATATGGCTGATGACTGGAATGTCAGATGGGACAGGAATCGTGCCACCATCACCGACGACAACATTGAACCTCAAGACTTCTGGTACTGGGGCAACTCCCACGTCACAGGCCCGCCAAGTATGAAGCACTAAGCCTCTCGTAGACACCACTCCACAGCCACCTCCCACGTCTCATCCTGCATCAACCCCACTACCCTGGGGATTGTCTGTGTTAGATTCGGAAAGAGATTGCGCCAATGGGTATGACCCACCAGCATGATCCCCGACTCCCAGCACTCACCCTCTCATCTGGAGGCAAGATGTCCCGTTCGCCCCGCTCCAGCCGACGTTTTTCTTTTGCTGCCCTCGCGGCCGCGGCCATGCTCGTCCTCTCGGCATGTGGCGGAGGCGATGGAACCTCCAGTTCCGACGGTTCCGGAAACTCCTCCGGCTTCCAGACCCTCACGGACGGCAAGCTAACGATCGCGACCGGCGAGCCCGCTTTCTCCCCGTGGGTGGAGAACAACAAGCCCGAATCCGGTGAGGGATTCGAGGCCGCCGTCGCCTACGCCGTCGCCGAGGAACTCGGTTTCGAGGACGACGACGTCGTGTGGGTGCGCACCCCGTTCGACACCGTCATCGCCCCGGGACCCAAGAACTTCGACGTCAACATCCAGCAGTTCTCCATCACACCGGAGCGCCAGGAAGCCGTCGATTTCTCTTCGCCGTACTACGTAACCAGCCAGGGCGTCCTCACCGTAGAAGGAACGGCGGCCGCAGATGCCAAGTCCCTCGCGGACCTCAAGGACGTCAAGTTCGGCGTGGCCGCCGGGTCCAACTCCGCCAAGATCATTGAAGACCAGGTCGCTCCCGCGCAGGAAATCGGCGTCTTCAACTCCAACGACGACGCCATTGCCGCGCTCACAGCCGGCCAGATCGACGCCGTCGTCACGGACCTTCCCACGGTTCTCTACATGGCCGCTGCGGTACTCGACGGCGGTATCGTGGTCGGGCAATTCGACACCTCCGAAGGTGGGGACGAATATGCGTTCCTACTGCCCAAGGACTCACCGCTGACCTCGGCCGTTTCAGGTGCCGTCGACACCCTTCGTGAGGATGGCACACTGGACGAACTCGCCCAGGAGTGGCTCGCAGACAACGCGGGTGCACCGGTTCTCAAGTAGCGGGCACGATGGTCAAGCCGTCCGCGATGGATTCGGCGGCAGCACCGCGGCGACCAAGCGGGTAATCTTCACCCCATGAGCACACCCGTTTCGCGACCTCGCCCCAGCGAGATTGAGCTGGAACGCCGCCTTTACCGCAAGAAGCAGAGCGCTCGTTCGATCGTCATCTCGATGATTTCCACCGTGGTGTTTGCGGTGGTCGTGGCCCTCATCGTGGTCAATTCTCCCGGTTGGGAAGCAGTGAAGCGGTCATTTTTCCATTGGCCTACAGCGGTTGAATTCTTCCCTGGGATCCTGCGAGGACTGTGGCTGAACATCCGCGTCCTCTTCTTCTCGGTGATCGGCGTGGCGATCTTTGCCTCGCTACTCGCCGTCGCACGCACACTAAGGGGCCCAATTTTCGCTCCGCTCCGGCTTGGGGCGGCCATCTACACTGACTTCTTCCGCGGCGTCCCCCTGCTCCTCGTGCTCTACCTCGTGGGCTACGGCATTCCTGGTCTCGGGCTCATCGACCAGCGGCTTCCTCCAGAATTCTGGGGCACCATTGCCATTATTCTCACGTACTCCTCCTATGTGGCCGAGGTACTGCGTGCCGGGATCGAGGCGGTGCATCCCTCCCAGCGGATGGCCTCGCGTTCGCTGGGGCTCAGCTATTACCAGACGCTCCGTATCGTGGTGCTGCCGCAGGCGATCCGCAAGGTGACGCCAGCCCTCATGAATGACCTAGTGTCGATGCAGAAGGACGTCGGACTCATTTCGATTCTTGGCGCCGTGGACGCAATTCGCGCCGCGCAGATAGCGCAGGCGCAGGTCTACAACTTCACGCCCTACGTGGTGGCGAGCCTGCTGTTCATCGCTATCTCCTGGCCACTCATTCGCTTCACGGACTGGTACACGGCCCGCACGCAGTCACGCGAGCAGGTGGGAGGCACGGTATGAGTCGGGTTCTCTCAGTCACCGGCCTGCACAAGTGGTTCGGCGACCGGCACATCCTGAGTGGTATCAACCTCGATGTGGCACGCCACGAAGTTGTGGTGCTGATCGGCGCATCCGGCTCTGGCAAATCCACCCTGCTCAAGACCATCAATCTGCTGGAGCGTGTGGACGACGGCCAGATTTTCCTCGGCAGCGAGGACATCACCGATCCGCGTATCAAGGTTGACGACGTCCGTGCGCGCATCGGTGTGGTCTTCCAGCAGTACAATCTCTTCCCCCACATGAACGTGCTGGACAACGTGACGCTGGCTCTGCGCAAGGTGAAGAAACTGCCCCGCGGAGCAGCCGAGGCACGCGGACGCGAGCTACTGGAGCGTATTCGGTTGGCGGATTTCGCGGGGGCGTATCCGGATCGTTTATCTGGCGGACAGCAGCAGCGCGTGGCGATTGCTCGTGCCCTCGCCACCGAACCGGAGCTGCTTCTGCTGGACGAGATCACCTCGGCCCTCGATCCACAGTTGGTTGGTGAGGTACTGGATCTCGTGCGCGAACTCAAAGGCACCGGTTACACGATCGTCATGGCTACCCACGAGATGGCCTTTGCTCGGCAGGTTGCCGATCGGGTTGCTTTTCTCCATCAAGGTGAGATCGTGGAAGTCGGTACGCCGGAGCAGATCTTCGAACATCCGCAGCGGCTGGAGACGCGGGAGTTCTTGGCGCGCCTGAAGGAGAGCACGTAGGGGTCTCCGTCACGAACGGTAGGTGCTCCCGTTTTCGATTGTCGCGAACGTGTAACCGTGGCTGGCAAACTTAAGTGGCCTCCACAGCAACATCCCTCGCCGCATGCGGCACGGCTTGCCGCTCAGAGGCCATCGAGGAATCACATCCCAGTCTTGGCGTGAGAATAGCCGGGCAGTTAGTGAGTTGACGGACGCCCAAGAGGCGCCGTGGTCGTCTCCGTGAGAGTATCCAACCGATCCAGCAATTCTGCGGAGGCACCTGTATCTAGATAAGCGTCGTGGGCAAACTCGCGCACGCCACAAGTTACCTCCCTGACTGAGTCAACGACTCGGCCATCATCAAGGCCCGACACCCGGGCGAGCTTTCGCCAATGTGTTTCCCGGACCGCTTGGGATATCTTCGCACCCGAGATACCCATGGCCAGAGAAGGTGAAAACTGGGGCCACAAACGCGTGGGCAGTGCGTCGTAAAGAGGCGCGAGTCGGATCGGGCCGTCAAGCATGATGGAGTAGTTCTTGGCGTGGGCGTCGGCATTTCCGATAGCAACATTGAAGGCTAGAAGCCGGATGAAATCGTGCTGGCTCTGTTCCGACACCTCGCTGCCGAGCAGCTTGATGACTTGCTGAGCCGTCACGTTGTATTTCCTCTCAGGCGGCAGACTCAGTGCTTGCGCAACATCTTCCATATGAATACGTGACGCGATGTCAGTGGAGGTATCCCGGTCAAACCGCTCTGTCACGTACGTGTTCTGGTCCAGAAACTCTTCGGACCAGGCCCGTGCCGATGGTATGCCGAGTCGCGCGGCAAGAAGCTGCGCTCCAGCCTCAACCACTGGAGCTTCGTCAAGCTGGTGCGGAACCGGCTTGAGAATGTGGGTCGACGGCACCAGGGCGTTCGACCACGCCCAATTATCGCCAACCCTTGCCAGAGTGAACTTCCCTTGGGCACCCGCAAGCGACATGCGCGCCCGGCCAAGTTGTTCGGGAGCCAACCATGCATCCTGGTCCGCGCGAATCGCCGCAATCCGATCAGCAATCTCGTCCTCAGAAGCGAATCGGAGTTCACCCGAAACACTCAGGTCCTGTCCTTCCGGAACTAGAGTCAACGCACCGGCGACGTCTTCTCCCATGCGCGATAGCAAGTCGAATGCTCGACTAGGGACAGACAGGTGGCGCGCCCACCGCAATCTGACATTCTCACTATCCGGCAGGAGATTATCGAGGAAGTTGGCCGCTGCCCGACGCTTGTGTTCACCGGAGCGCGGAAGAGAAAGAGAAATCGGACGCTCTGACGCGTCCGCGTCGTAGTGAAACGTGATCGTGAGTCCGTCACGGACGAACACACCCACGTGCCGTCCATTCCAATAGGTATCAAGCGCGTCCACGGTGCTCATTGCTTCGCCATTTCTCTTTGACGCGTTGCGAAACCTGCTCGAGCTGGCACCGAAACCCCTCGGTCGGGAACCGATTCCAAGTGGTCGCGGGGGAATTCTTCTCCGTTACGGGTCCGCTCATCGTTGCCACCAAGATATTCACTCTTCACTCTGCCATCCGATCCAAACGTCCAGGCTGGCCGGATCGGCATGGCGCGCGGTTCGATGCCAAGCTGATTGAGGACGCGAATCGTCTGCGAAATCTCCGCGCGTTCGATGCCATTCTCGATGTCGTCAAGGAAGTCGAGGCTCACCCCGGCAACAGTGGCAAGTTCTTCTTGCGTCAGGTCACGTGCTTCTCGTGCCACCGTGACGATCGCGGCCAGCCTCTCCGCACTATTGATAAAAGGGCGGGTGATGAGTGGTTCGGGAACAGATGGGGTACCACCGGTCGATTGGTCATGAGCTCGCGGACGCCCGGTTTGCTGCTCGGTATCAAGCGAAGTGGAACCCTCCCCGTCCTTCGAGGCAAGAACGACCGGGCTCAACTCCAGCGCACGGAAGAGCTGAAGAACCTTCTCCAGTTCAGCGCGCGGATGCCCCTTCTCAACCTCCACAACAAACTTCCGGCTCACACCTGCCTTCGCCGCGAGCGCCTCCTGAGTGAGGCCAGCATTCTTTCTCATCTCAGACACGGCTCGCGCCAAGCGCTCCACGGAGTCAATCGGCAAGTGGCTGTTCATACGCTCATACTACGCGCGGTGTAACCGTACGTACACATGTGGCAAGAGAGAACTCAGATCTTACGCAATGATGCGATCCAAGAGCTTGGTGATGCAAAGCGAGAAGAGCTCATCGTCCGCGACATCGTGTGCACCACTCCGTTCGACCTCATAGGAATCTGGGGATCCTGGACCCCATCCTCGCGGCCTCGTACCTACTACCGCAGAAATGCCAGGACTGCGAGGACTCGTCGGTGATCATCCGGAGCCACATAAAGGCCAAGCTTGGTGAAGATACTGCTGATGTGTTTGTTGACCGCAGCTTCGGAAACGAAGAGCCGACTGGCTATCGCGGCGTTGGATCGGCCTTCGGCCATAAGCGACAACACCTCACGTTCACGCGGCGACAACTTCTGGAGAGGGTCATTCTGATTTCGTACAAGTTGGCGTACAACCTCGGGATCGATAATAGTGCCGCCTGCTGCAACAACTTGGATGGCATCGACAAAGTCCCGAACGTCTCCAATGCGGTCTTTCAGCAGGTAACCAATTCCAGCACCGCCTTGTGATTCAAGTAGGTGCGCCAGGTAGGACTGTTCGATGTACTGGCTGAGTACGAGGACAGGTTGGTCAATGCGTTGCTGTCGGATTGTGATTGCGGCTTGGAGACCGTCATCGGCGTTGTTGGGTGGCATACGAACATCGGTGAGAACAAGATCAGGTGCGAGTTCGCGTGCTGCCTGCACGAGTGCAATCGCATTATCGACCGATGCGACAACCTCGTATCCGAATCGATTGAGGAGTGTCTCAAGACCGGCTCGGAGGAGGGTGTTGTCTTCCGCCAGCACGATTCGCAGCGGGCGAGTTACATGATCATTGGTTAGCTGATACGGCATGGGATCTCCATGTGCGCGAGGGTTGGACCGCCCTGAGGGCTGGAGATGCGGAGTCTCCCATTGACAACTGCGAGGCGGTCGGCAAGCCCGGTGAGCCCGGCACCTTGCTGCGGGTCAGCACCGCCGACGCCGTCATCGATGACGGTCAAGGTGAGAACGTCGTTGTGCACATTCGCTTGGATTTCAGCGTGGATCGCACCACTGTGCTTGGCGATATTGCTGAGGAGTTCTGCTGCGACGTAATAGGCGGTGGTCTCGACGTTTGTGGCAAGCCGCGGTATCGAGGCTTGGACAGTCACGGGGATTGCGAAACGGTTTCCTAGGTCTGTGAGTGCGCTGGCGAGTCCGTTATCGGTAAGCACCTGCGGGCGCACGCCTCGCGCAACGTCACGGAGCTCAGCAAGTGCATCCGCGGCTTGCTGCTGAGCTTGTTCAAGTTGCGTTGCCAACGATGAACCTGCAGGCACGTCGAGCTGCATCATCCCGAGGATCAGTCGCAATGATGCGAGGCGCTGTTGTGGTCCGTCGTGCAGGTCTCGTTCAATTCGCACTCGTTCAGTCTCGAACGCGGTGACCAGGCGTTCGCGCGACTGCTTCACCTCGGTCAGTTCTCGTCCGAGCTCGGCATCTCGAGGGGCAAGGACCGCGCGTGCCAACGCACCGTGCGCGGCGGCCCACACGGTGATGATGAACGGCGCTGTAGGGATCACGACAGCACCAAGGATCGCCAAGGGCCAGACGGTGGAATCGAGCACCGCTGATTGAATCAGGATGAACGGAACACCGAAAGCGAAGAACAGTACAAGCCCGTCAACCCACCAGAGCCCTAAAACTGAGAGCGCCATGAAACCTAGCTCCCGCCAGGTGACCTGCTCGTTAATTCGCGTGCGAACCCAGTTCTCAGCGCCAGGCTGAGCAGGTTTCACGTGCGGGTCAGGCGCGGGGTCGAGATCAATAAGCCGAAGCCTTCTTCGCTCGATAGCGGCCACCGGAACCCCGGCTAATGCCACGGAAGCGAGGATCGCTATTCCCACCAAGACCAGGGTGGTCAACACCCCAGCCGCGAGAACCAGCATGAGCACGAGTGCAGTAACCGCGCCGAACGTCACCCCGCTGAGAAGATACACCAGCGCACGCCACGGCCACACGGTAGCAACAAAGCCCAGCGGGCGCTGGGCGATCGCTTGCCATGCTGTTCGTGCCTCCACCCAAGCAGCTTATCCGAACGGTTCAGGCCTCCGCAGTAGTGCTAGCACTACCTAGACGCTATCAATAACATCAATGTGCGGGGCTTTGGTAACGGATGGAATGGATACCATGAAATTACGAAAGAGATCCCAGTTCACGGGCACTCCCATGGATATTCAGCCAACATCCTCCGTCGTACGTCTGGTTTCAGCACGCCGTGTCTACGGTCGCGGCGAATCATCTGTGGTCGCGCTAGATGATGTGAACCTGGACTTTCATGCGGGTACGTTCACGGCGATCATGGGGCCGTCAGGATCCGGGAAGTCCACGTTGTTGCAGTGCGCAGCCGGGCTTGACCAAGTCACAAGCGGCAAGGTATTCGTCGCCGGTATCGAACTCGACAAGCTGAATGAACGCCAGCGAACGCTGTTGCGACGTGATTACATTGGCTTTGTCTTCCAGTCTTTCAATCTGGTGCCCTCCCTCACGGCCACACAGAACGTCGAACTCCCACTGCGTTTCTCAGGTCGCAGGCCCTCTCCCGCCGAGGTCACAGCTGCATTGACCGAAGTAGGCCTTGCGGATCGAGCGCAACATCGACCCAGCGAGTTGTCCGGTGGCCAGCAGCAACGAGTTGCACTGGCACGAGCATTAATTACCCGACCGGCTGTGCTCTTCGCGGACGAACCCACGGGCGCTCTCGACACCAAGACCTCCCGCAACATACTGGAACAGTTCAGGCGCATCGTCGATCAGCACCAACAGACGGTAACAATGGTCACCCACGACGCGGCGGCGGCCTCGTACGCCGATCGGGTGATCTTCCTTGCCGATGGTCGGGTCATGGACATCATCGGTCAAGACCCGACAGATCGCAGAGCAAACGCTACGTTGATTGCTGCCCATATGGCTCGGCTTGAAGGGTAGGCGCTTCATGTCACGTCTCACGTTCACGTCCGGTTCGGGCGAGATTCTGGTTATTGCCGCGGCCAATGTGCGAACTCGTTGGTCAAGCTTCATGGGAGCGTTCGTCGCCGTCTGCCTAGGCGTTGCGATCTTGACGATGACCATGCTCGTGTGGACGTCTTCCGCCGCGAAGGTACCGCCGCGATTCGCGGGCACCCCACTGATCGCGGTCGGCCAGACGATCTCGAACGAGAACGGCACCCCATCAGACCTGCTCCCCTGGTCACCAGCAACAGCCACCGAACTCGTTGACAAGCTGACGGCACTCCCCTGGGTGGACAAGGCGGTGATCGACCGATCGTTCTATGCCCAAGTAGTTCGCGACGGAGCCCCAGTACCGGCGGGCGATGAGGCATTGACGGCAGGGCACGGCTGGTCGAGCGCCGTCCTTGCCCCCTATGAACTTGCAGCCGGATCGCCACCGGTGCAGCGCGACGACGTCGCCCTTGACCAGCGGTTCGGATTCGACGTGGGCGATGAAGTATCACTGCTCTTCGTGAGCGGCCCACGCACGATGACCGTTACCGGCCTGGTAGATACGGAGCCGAGCAACGGCGAGCCCATGCCGCTGGAACGCTCGGTTTTCGTCACTGACGAACTCGCGAGTGAACTAGCGCCGGGAGTATCAGTGATCGGGTTCGTGCTCTCACCCGGAGCGAACATCAACGACATTCGAGCCGAAGCACAACACCAGCTCGACAGCACCGGAACGGTGCTTGCCGGTCACGACCGATCAAAGCTGCAGCCGCCGTACATCGCACATGATCGTTTCGTCGGCGCGCAACTACTCAGCGCCATGACCGCTCTGGGTTTTTTCGTCACCGTATTTATCGTCGCCTCCACCTTTGCGTCTCTCACAGCACGACGACGACAGGAACTCGGACTGCTTCGCCTCGTCGGTGCTCTCCCTAACCAAGTGCAGCGCATGGTACTCATCGAATCAGCTATCACCGGAACGCTCGGCGGCTTCGTCGGTGCCGGGCTCGGCACCCTTGGTGCCCCGCTGCTGGCGAGCATCATGAGACGTATTGAGGTCACCGCCGTGGACTTCAATATCGAGTACACACCTGGGCCAATCCTGATTCCAGTGTTCGTCGGCACCATCGTGGCGACAGGAGGCGCCTGGTTGTCGAGCCGCAGGGCCGCGAGGACAACGCCGATGGAGGCGATGCGATCCGCGAGCATCGAACGCTCAGCCATGAGCCGTCCCCGCTGGATCGGCGGTGGCCTCACCATGGGTGCTGGGATCGGGGTCAGCATCCTCACGGCGACGGCAAACACGGATCAGCGCATCCTTCTCTCACTACTGGGAGCCATGCTGTTCACCGTCGCTGCCACGCTACTGGCACCGGTACTCATCCCGCCGTTTGCACGAGTTGTGACCCGGCCACTTCGCGGCGCGCGGGGAGCCGGATCAATGCTACTGCGCGCCGAACTCTCCACCAGTGGCACGCGCAGTGCAGGGCTCACCGCACCGATCATCGCGACCGTAGCGTTCGCCGTGCTGATCAGCGGATATGTGCCAACCAGCCAGGTCGCGTACCCCGCAGCGGTTACCGCACAGTTACAGGGACAGTCGATCGTCTGGCCAAAGAACAAGCCTGGACTGACCGATGCGGAGGTCAACGAGGTCTCAACCGGGCCTGTGGTCCGGGCGGGGCTCGCAACCCGGCTCTTTGTGGACAAGCCCGGCCAAGGAATCACAGTCATGGACGGTGTCGGATGGCTCTCTCCCGAAGACGAGGGCGTAGACCACGCCGTAGTCTCAACGCTGCTTGCCGAGAAGTTCGGCTGGCACGAAGGTCAAACACTGGAGGTGACTTTCGCGGGTGGCGGCACAGAAGAGCTAACGATCATCGCGATCAGGGACTTCGAACCCGCAATGGCAGGGTTCTATCTCTCTCGAAATACGGTTCGCGCACATGACCCAACGGCGCTCACCGAATCAATCTTCGTTCCCTCGGAGAATTCCCCAACCGATCTCGGTCCCGGTGCCATTGTGTATGACGCAGAGAGCTACGCCTTAGCCGATTACCAACGAGATTACTGGCTTCTCCTCCAGTTCAGCCTCGTGCTCATCGTGGTTGCTGTCGGCTACACCGGGATCGCGCTGGCGAACACGATGGCGATGTCTATACAAGGCAGGCATGAGTTCTTCCGAGTACTCAAAATGTCCGGTGGCAGCGCGGGACAGATCGTGACTATCGTTGCCGCAGAAACATTCGTGATCGTCAGCGTAGGTGTTGTGCTGGGGCTCGCCATAGCCCTTCCGTCACTCGCAGGAATCGCGGCAGGTCTTTCTGAAACGGTCGGGCAGCACATCGCCCCGCAGATCGATATGACAACCACCATGGCTGCGATCCTCGCCTGCTTCACCTTGGCCCTCGGAACCAGCACAACCATAACGTGGCGATCAATAAAAGCGATGGGTGACCATGGTTAGGCAACCACTCCCCAGGAAACTCTGGTGAATCCCGAATTTCAACTTCGTAAGAAGACCCTATCTGTGACATATGTACAGATAGGGCACGCTAGCAAAGGCGAAACCCGCGGCCAGGGAATAATAGCTTCGGAATTGCACGTGGCCTGTACGTCATGCACAGGCCTGTGCTGATTCCAAAGGTATTTTCCAGGTAAACGTGCGGAGAGTCTCGAAGCTGCGTGAACGCCTTACCTAGCAAGGCCCGTAGGCTAGAGGTATGACTGACGACCAGCACTCCGATTCCTACGGCAACCGCGGTGACTCCTTGAATGATCGCGCCGGATCCCACGGCGGAAGCTCCAGCAACACCAATGACTCCAACCGTTCTCACCACTCTGGTAGCCGCGATGGCGGCTTCGGCCGCAACAACTTCGGCGGGCGGGGTAACCGCGACAACAATCAGCACGGCGGCAATCGTGGCCGGGGTGGCCGCAACCGCGACCAGGCTTACGCGGACCAGCCACCACGCCGCCGCGAAGGCCTCGACGACGAACTCATCAGCTCACTCCATCGCCTCGACGGCCGCAACTATGGCTCGTACAAGTCGCTTATCGGGGACTGGGATTTTGGTGCTTTCTCCCTCGCCATCGACAGGGTTCAGGCTGATCCGTACGCGCCACCGTCATCGCTGCGAGCAACCACGAAGCCGGAGAAGGTCGGACTTCCCACCGAACTTCTCGAAACGGCTGACCAGCGCGTCGCAGTAGCCGACTTCCTCAACCGCGCATTTGACCGCAATGTTGGGCGTTTCGCGCGTCCCTCGACGATCCAGATCACGCGCCCCGGGCAGGAGATCCTGCGCCGTTCTGCCTGTACCGTCTCCGAAGGCCGCATCGAGCTACGCTTCCAGGTGCACATGCCGGCACGTGGCCGT
>RRZU011214227.1_pt1 | contig 17449 bp, 18 predicted proteins | sample 2165561 | NCBI WGS metagenome assembly RRZU01 (sample SAMN10456909, study PRJNA506462) | wastewater metagenome | isolation source: wastewater sludge | place: USA: Moscow, Idaho | reverse complement strand
TGGATGGATCCCCTGCGCAACGTTCGGCTGCCTTTGTTCAAGTATCTGCAGGCATCGGGCGAGCGGCGCGTGCGTGTTTCCGAAGACGGGAAGACCGCGCATACCATCTTCCGGCTGCTCGCGCGCTGGGAACGCTTCAGCCTGCTCGAGGCCGAGCTGAAGACGGGGCGTACGCACCAGATCCGCGTTCACCTCGCACATCTGGGTTACCCGATCGCCGGCGACGAGAAGTATGGGGATTTTGCGCTCAACAAGACGCTGTCCAGGGAAGGATTGAAGCGCATGTTTCTGCACGCCTCTCGGATGCGTCTGCCACATCCGCTGGAAGACCGGATGCTGCTGCTCGAAGCGGCGCTGCCGGCGGCCTTGGCAGATTTCGTGCAGCGCGTAGCGGCGAAGGAAAAGCAGGATTATGGCGAGACAATTTGATTTGCTGGTTTTCGATTGGGATGGCACGCTGCTCGACTCGGCGGAGTCTATCGTCGGCGCCATCAATGCTGCCTGTCGGGACATCGGTATTTCCGCACCTTCGGACGAGCGGGCGAGACATGTGATCGGCTTGGGTTTACACGCTGCCCTGCGCCACGCCGTACCCGATTTGCCCGAGGAACGTTACCCGGAAATGGTGGAACGTTACCGCCACCATTACCTGTCCCACGATCACGAACTGCAGTTGTTCGATGGCGTTGCCGAGTTGATCAGCGGCCTTGCGACGGCGGGTTTTCGGCTCGCCGTGGCGACCGGCAAGAGCCGCCATGGTCTGCAGCGCGCCTTGCGGTTGAGTGGGCTGGGCGCGTATTTTCACGCGTCGCGGTGCGTCGACGAGTGTTTTTCCAAACCACACCCGCAGATGCTCGAAGAACTGCTCGATGAGTTGGCTGTCGACCGCATGCGCGCACTGATGATTGGCGATACGACGCACGATCTGCAGATGGCCAACAATGCCGGCGTTGCGTGCCTGGCTGTGGCGTATGGCGCGCACCCGGCGGCAGCTCTCGACGCACTGCAGCCACTGGCGCGCCTCGATAACCTGCCGGAACTATCCGAATGGCTGTGGCTACACGCCTGATCTGTCCTTCCGCCGAGTTGTCTGACGGGGGGCCGGGGGTTCGTTTTACCGTCAACCGGCACGGCATCGAGCAGCCGGCGTTTGCGGTGCGGTTTCAGGGCCTGGTTTTTGCCTACCTCAATCGTTGCGCCCATATCGCGGTCGAACTCGACTGGCAGCGCAACGAATTCTTCGATGATTCCAAGGTATACTTGATCTGCGCAACGCATGGTGCGCTCTATTCACCGGAAAATGGTCGCTGTCTGGGCGGCCGTTGCAACGGCAGGGGGCTGACGCCGCTACCCGTCGAAGAACTTGATGGCGCCATCTATTTCACTCCACACGAGCAGACACCTTGAACATCCCCGAAAACGAACCGCAGTGGGAACGACAGTTGCTGGAGAAGGTTGCCTTCGCGGCGCTGCAAGAACAGCGAGCGAAGCGGCGGTGGGGGATATTCTTCAAGCTGGCCGGCTTGGCCTACCTGGTCGCGGTGCTGGTTCTGGTCGTTGACTGGGGCGGTTCAGAACAGATGGCTGATGGCCGACATACTGTGGTCGTTCACCTGCATGGCACGATCGAGGCGCAGGGTGAAGCCAGTGCGCAGAATATCAACGACGCGCTGGACGCGGCCTTTGGGGACAAGGGGACGGCCGGGGTCATTCTGCGCGTCAACAGCCCGGGTGGCAGCCCGGTGCAGGCAGGGATTGTCCACGACGAAATCCGCCGCTTGCGCACCACGCACCCGCAGATCCCTCTCTACGTAGTGGTCGAAGACGTCTGCGCGTCCGGTGGCTATTACGTTGCCGTCGCAGCCGACAAGATCTTCGTAGACAAGGCCAGTATCGTTGGCTCGATCGGTGTGCTGATGGACGCTTTCGGGGTCACCGGAGCGATGGAGAAGCTGGGGATCGAACGTCGCTTGCTGACCGCCGGCGAAAACAAGGGTTTCCTCGACCCCTTCTCACCGCAGGACGCGAAGCAGAAGGAACACGCGCAGGTGCTGCTGCGTGAAATCCACAAGCAGTTCATCGCGGTCGTGCGGCAGGGGCGCGGCGAGCGCCTCAAGGAAACACCCGAGATGTTCAGCGGCCTGATGTGGACCGGCAGTCAGAGTGTTCGCCTGGGTCTTGCCGATGGTTTTGGTACCGTTGGTTCGGTGGCGCGGGACGTGATCAAGGCCGACAAGATCGTCGACTTCACGATCAAGGACAACATCGCCGAGCGTTTTGCCAGACGCCTGCGCGCCGAGGTGCCGCCGGGTGCCTTGGGTTCCCTGCTCGATGCCGGCCGGCCGCTCTTCCGCTGACCTTGCTGTCTGCGTTATGCCTGCATGAGGAATACCGTCGGTCGGCGAGTGATCTCGGGTAGCTGCTGCCGTCGCCATTCGGAAACCGTACGCGTCGTGATCTGCTCGCTGTCGAGGGTGAGGTCGGTGGCGACGCAGATGCGCGTGCCGGTTGCGCAGCTGGCGAGCAGCGATTCCAGCATCTGGCGGTTGCGGTAAGGAGTTTCGATAAAGATTTGGGCTCGCTGCTGCCGCCGCGAGTCCCTCTCCAGTTCACGCAAGCGATTTTCCCGCTCCGCAGTGGCGCTGGGCAGGTAACCGTGAAATGCAAAGCACTGACCGCTCAGCCCAGAACCCATCAGGGCAAGCAGGATCGAGGACGGGCCGACCATTGGAACGACCGGGACGCCTTGCTGATGGGCTAGCGACACCAACGCGGCACCCGGGTCGGCCACCGCCGGGCATCCGGCCTCGGAGATCAGTCCCAGGTCGCTTCCAGCCAGCGCCGGTGCCAGCAGTCGCGGTAGCGCGCTGGCCGGAGTGTGCTGGTTGAGTTCCTGAATCTCGATCTGTTGCAGCGGCAGGTCCGAAGGAAGCGACTTCAGGAAGGCGCGGGCGGTTTTTGCGTTTTCGGCAACGAAGTGGGTGAGGCGCTGCGCGCACGTCACCACGGCTCCTGGCAGGACAGCGAGCAGCGGTGTCTGACCGAGGGGCACCGGGATCAGATAGATCGTGCCGGTTTTCATGAGCTAGGGTGCCTAGGTCGGCTAGGGGCCTGATCAGAGTACAGATAGGTTCTCGATTCGCAAAAGGTCGCAAAGGGCGATCAGCGGCAGGCCGATCAGTGCGTTGGGGTCGTCGCCGTCGATCCTGGCGATCAATGCAATCCCCAGCCCTTCTGATTTCGCGCTGCCGGCGCAGTTGTACGGTTGTTCCTTGCGCAGGTAGGTTTCGATTTCCTCGTCGGTGAGGTCCCGGAAGGTGACCAGCGTCGGGACGCCTCGCCGATGCGCTTTGCCGCTGCGCGCGTTCAGGAGACAAAGGCCGGTGAAAAAGTTGACACGGTGACCGCGCATGGCCTGCAACTGCCGGACAGCAGCCGCGTGGGTTCCCGGCTTGCCGAAAATCTTGCCGTCCAGGTAGGCAATCTGGTCGCTGCCAATGATCAAGGCGTCGGGGTGGCAACTGGCGACTGCGCGGGCCTTGGCTTCCGAAAGACGCAAGGCGCCTGCTTCGGGTGTTTCCCGGGGCAGTAGCGCCTCGTCAACGGCAGGGTTCGCGGTCGTGAATGGCAGGCCAAGACGAGCCAGAAGTTCGCGACGGAATGGCGAGGTCGAGGCGAGGATGAGCGGAGGCTGGGGCATGAGCGGGTGCACAACGGCGCGAGAATCGTGGCAAGGTGGAAAAAAACAGCGAATGACTGGATTTGCCGTATCGGCGCTTTGACTTCAAAAGCCGAAAATAATATCATGCGCCCCTTATGTCGCGACGCGTTGTTATTGACAGCCGGTCTTTTGCAAGTGACGGAGCTTCGCTGCGAGGTGAATTGCCCGCCGTGGCCCTGACGCGGGTGCTTGATTTGCTGACCAGTTCATCCGGTGGCGTGCAGTATCGGATCACGGGCCGCAGCGGTGATCTCGGCGGATCACAGTTGCTGGTGGAGGTGGATGGTACATTGTCACTGTGCTGCCAGCGCTGCCTCGAAACGATCGAGTATCCGATCCAGGTGCGCAGTCTGCTTGAGTTCGTCGATAGCGACGACGATCTGACCCAGGAAGAGCTGGAGGATGACTCCAGGGATTTTCTTCCGCATCAGAAGGATCTTGATGTTGCCGCGCTGATCGAGGATGAAATCCTTCTGGCGCTTCCCACCGCGCCGCGGCATGACGATTGCGTGCTGCCCGGGGCGTCGCGTGAGGCGGCAATCGCGTCACCGTTTTCCGTATTGGCCAGCCTTCACGGCAAGCCTCAGTGAGTTTGATTCTAGGAGTTCGTTATGGCTGTTCAACAGAACAAGAAATCCCCGTCCAAGCGCGGCATGCACCGCTCGCATGATTCCTTGAGTGGCATGCCGCTGGCTGTCGAGCCGACGACAGGCGAGGTGCACCTGCGTCACCATGTCAGCCCGACCGGTTTCTATCGAGGCAAGAAGGTGGTCAAAGGCGCGGGCGAGTGATTTCTGTGGATTGGGCAGGCCGCTTGCCCTGAGGGCCAGCGGCCTGCCTGCCAGCGGATGACTATTACCGTCGCCATCGACTGCATGGGCGGGGACCACGGTCCCCGCGTGACCGTTCCGGCGGCGTGCGAGTTTGTGCGTGATCATCCCGATGCGCGCGTGATCCTGGTTGGCCTGACGGAGAGCATCCAGCCCTTTCTGGAGGGCTCGACGGAAGTCCGCGTGGTGGTTCGCCACGCGGCCCAAGTGGTGGCCATGGACGAGGCGCCGGCTTTGGCGCTGCGCACCAAGAAGGACTCGTCGATGCGGGTCGCCATCAATCTGGTCAAACAGGGCGAGGCGGATGCCTGTGTTTCGGCCGGGAACACTGGTGCGCTGATGGCCATGTCCCGGTTTGTCCTCAAGATGCTGCCCGGTATCGAGCGGCCGGCGATCTGTGCCGTCTTGCCGACGCTCACCGGACACACGCATGTGCTGGATCTCGGCGCCAATGTCGACTGCGCTCCCGAGCATCTCCTGCAGTTCGGAATCATGGGCGCTTCGCTGGTTTCCGCCATCGAGCACCGGGAACGGCCAACGGTCGGGATCCTGAACATTGGCGAGGAGGCCATTAAGGGTAACGACGTGGCCAAGCGTGCAGCCGAGTTGCTTTGGGGTTCGGGTCTGAATTTCATCGGTAATGTGGAGGGTGACGGACTCTACAAGGGCGAGGCTGATGTCATCGTTTGCGATGGCTTTGTCGGTAATGTTGCGCTGAAGGCGTCGGAAGGTCTGGCGCAGCTTCTGGCCACTTTTCTACGGCAGGAATTCCGACGCAATCTGCTTACCAAGTTGGCGGCCGTGCTCGCCATGCCGGTGCTCAAGAGGTTCAAGAAGCGGGTCGACCATCGCCAGTACAACGGCGCTACCCTGCTCGGCCTGAAGGGCATCGTCGTCAAGAGCCATGGCTCGGCCGATGCCTTTGCCTTCACGCGTGCGCTGCAGCGTGCCGCAGAGGAGGTCAGAAGTGGCGTGCTGGCACGTATCAGCGAACGCATTGCGCAACAACAACCGCTTCAGGAGAGTGCCTAGCATGTTTTCCCGCATCACCGGGATCGGCAGCTTTCTGCCTGGTCAGGCAGTCAGCAACCATGAACTCGCGCGCCGTGGCATTGCCACCAGCGATGAGTGGATTACCAGTCGCACCGGTATTGGATTCCGGCATCTCGCCGAAAACGGTGAGACGTCCAGTGACCTCGGCCTGGAGGCGAGCCGGCGGGCGCTAAGCGCGGCCGGTCTGGAGGCGTCCGATATAGACCTGATCATCGTCGCCACCTCGACCCCTGATTACATTTTCCCGAGTACTGCCTGTCTGCTGCAAAGCAAGTTGGCTAACCATGGTGCGACAGCCTTTGATGTTCAGGCGGTCTGCAGCGGTTTCGTCTATGCCCTGACGATAGCCGACAAGTTCATCCATTCGGGTAGTCACAAACGGGCTTTGGTGGTCGGGTCCGAAGTGTTTTCGCGGATTCTCGACTGGTCTGACCGTGCCACCTGCGTGCTCTTCGGCGACGGTGCCGGCGCGGTGGTGCTGGAGGCCTCTGACCGTCCCGGTATCCTGGCGACTTCCTTGCACGCTGATGGTGCGCACCACGGCATCCTGTCGGTACCGGGCAGTGTCTGCAACGGCAAGGTGATTGGCGATCCTTTTCTGCGCATGGATGGGCAGGCGGTTTTCAAATTTGCCGTGCGCGTTCTGGCAGAGGTTGGCGAGGAGTGCTGCGCGGCTGCTGGCATCCCCTCTGCGGGTATCGACTGGTTGATTCCGCATCAGGCCAATATGCGCATCCTCGAAGCCACTGCCAGGAAAATGAAGATGCCGATGGATAAAGTGATCGTCACCGTTGATCGGCATGGCAATACCTCGGCGGCCTCGATTCCTCTGGCGCTTGATGAGGCTGTTCGGGAACGACGCATTCAGGCCGGGCAAAAGGTCTTGCTCGCCGGCGTTGGCGGTGGTTTTACCTGGGGTGCGGTTCTGTTCGAGCTTTGAGGGAGACGGTACATGGCGTTTGCTTTCGTTTTTCCAGGCCAGGGCTCGCAAGCAGCCGGCATGATGGCCGCTTACGGCGACTCGGCAGTGCTGCGTGCTACCTTCGACGAGGCATCGGGCGCGCTCGGCCAGGATCTCTGGCAGTTGCTGGCCGACGGCCCGGCCGAAGCTCTGGCGCAGACGGTCAACACGCAGCCGGTGATGCTGACTGCCGGCGTGGCCGTCTATCGTCTGTGGCTCGACCGCGGCGGCAGGGTGCCGTCGGTCGTTGCCGGGCACAGCCTTGGCGAGTACTCGGCGCTGGTTGCTGCGGGCGTCATCGCCTTCAAGGACGCGGTGCCGCTGGTACGGCTGCGCGCTGCGGCGATGCAGGAAGCGGTGCCCGCGGGCAGCGGGGCGATGGCCGCCATTCTCGGACTCGATGACGAAAAGATCGCTGCCGCCTGTGTCGAAGTTACTGCCGCGGGCGGTACTGGTGAGGTGGTTGAGCCGGTCAATTTCAACGGCCCTGGGCAGACGGTCATTGCCGGCAGCAAGGCCGCCGTTGAACGTGCCTGCGCCGCGTGCAAGGTGCGTGGCGCCAAACGTGCACTGCTGTTGCCGGTTTCCGCGCCATTCCACTCTTCGCTGATCCGGCCGGCGGCCATCAAGCTGGCGGATCGTCTCGCCGAACTGAGCTTTGCGGTCCCGCAAATCCCGGTGATCAACAATGCGGATGTGGCCATCGAGGTCGACCCCGCCCGCATCAAGGACGCGCTGGTTCGGCAGGCGTATTCACCGGTGCGCTGGGTCGAAACGATTCGGAAAATGGCTAGCATGGAGATCACGACGGTCGTCGAATGCGGACCGGGCAAAGTTCTGGCCGGTCTGAGCAAACGCTGTGCAGAGCAACTGACGAGTATCGCCCTGGCTGATTTGGCGGCGATTGAAGCTGCCGTCGCAAACCTGGAGTGATGGAAATGCTCGACGGACAAGTTGCCCTGGTCACCGGCGCGTCGCGCGGCATCGGTCGGGCTATCGCCCTGGAACTCGGACGCCTGCGGGCGACCGTGATCGGGACGGCAACGCGTCCCGAGGGGGCGGCAAGAATTTCCGCTGAGCTGCTTGCGGCGGGCAGCAGAGGCGAGGGTTCGCTACTCGAAGTGTGCGACGCCGCACAGGTCGATGCGCTGGTCAGCCAGATCGAGAAGAGTCATGGCCCGCTATCGATCCTGGTCAATAATGCGGGCATTACCCGCGATAACCTGGCGATGCGCCTCAAGGACGATGAATGGGACAGCGTCCTCGACACCGACCTGAAGGCCGTCTTTCGCCTGTCCAGGGCGGTCGTTCGCGGCATGATAAAAGCCCGCTACGGTCGAATCATCAACGTCACCTCGGTGGTTGGTCACGCCGGCAACCCCGGGCAGGTAAATTACTGCGCGGCCAAGGCGGGCGTTGCGGGGATGAGTCGGGCGCTCGCTCGCGAACTTGGCAGTCGCAATATCACGGTCAATTGCGTCGCACCTGGGCTGATCGATACGGATATGACCAGGGCGCTGGATGGGAAGCAGAAGGAGTTGCTGCTGGCGGGTGTTCCGCTCGGTCGCCTCGGCTCTCCGGAAGATGTCGCTGCCGCGGTTGCATTTCTGGCTTCGGCGGGGGCTGCCTATGTCACCGGTACGACGCTGCATGTCAACGGCGGCATGTTCATGGGCTGAGGGATGACAGCAGCCGCAGTCGTGGGCGCAGGGTGGCGGGATAATTGGTAACTTGCGGGCGTTTTGTTAGAATGGCGCGTTTTGTTTTACATTTGAACCTGGAGAAGGAACCCTTTGATGGAAAATATTGAGCAGCGTGTCAAGAAGATCGTCGCCGAACAACTCGGCGTCAATGAAGTGGACATCAAGAACGAATCGTCGTTTGTCGATGATCTCGGAGCCGATTCGCTGGATACGGTGGAACTGGTGATGGCTCTGGAAGAAGAGTTCGAATGCGAGATTCCGGACGATGAAGCCGAGAAGATCACTACCGTTCAGCAGGCCATCGACTACGTGACCGCGCACAAGAAGTAAGCGGCTGCCCAGGGACCCTGCGCAGACCGGTCAAGGACCGTGTCTGGCAGGGCGTGTTGGTGAGAAGGAAGTTCCTGCTTCCGTATGTCCTATTCGTCGGAGTACAAGTTGACACGTCGCAGAGTGGTCATCACAGGCCTTGGTATCGTTTCTCCGGTAGGTAATTCCGTCGAGGAAGCATGGCAGAACATCCTTGCCGGACGTTCGGGCATTGGCCAGATTACCCGTTTCGATGCCTCCAGCTTTCCCGTGCGCATCGCCGGTGAAGTCCGGGATTTCGATATTGGCCAGTACCTGTCACCGAAGGAAGCGCGGCGGATGGATGTCTTCATCCATTACGGGATGGCGGCGGGTCTGCAAGCCATACGTGATGCCGGCCTAGACGAGCCGCCCGTGGATCCTGAGCGAATCGGAGTGTCGATAGGGTCGGGGATCGGTGGTTTGCCGATGATTGAAAGTACCTGCGACGACTTTACCGCAGGTGGTGTGCGCAAGGTGTCGCCGTTCTTCGTTCCCGGTTCGATCATCAACATGATCTCGGGTAACCTGTCGATCATGTGCGGCTACAAGGGTCCCAACCTGTCGCTGGTCAGCGCCTGTTCGACGGGCACCCACAGCATCGGTGACGCCGGCCGTCTGATTGAATATGGCGATGCGGACATCATGGTTGCCGGCGGGGCCGAAGGCTGCGTCTCAAACCTCGGGCTGGGTGGCTTCTGCGCACCGCGCGCGCTGTCGACGCGCAATGACGATCCACAAACCGCGAGCCGCCCATGGGACAGGGATCGCGACGGCTTTGTCCTCGGCGAAGGAGCCGGCGTGGTGGTGCTCGAGGAGTATGCGCATGCCCGGGCGCGTGGCGCTCGCATCTACTGCGAACTGGCTGGTTTTGGCATGAGTGCCGACGCCCACCACATGACCGCTCCCCTTGAGGATGGTGAAGGTGCCGCGCGCTGCATGAGCAATGCCCTGCGCAATGCCGGACTGAATGTGGACGACGTGCAGTATGTCATCGCGCACGGTACGTCAACGCCCCTTGGCGACAAGGCTGAAACGATTGCCGTCAAGCGCGCTTTCGGCGAGCACGCCCGCCGGCTGGTGGTCAATTCGACCAAGTCGATGACCGGCCATCTGTTGGGTGCGGCTGGCGGCATCGAGGCCTTGTTCACGATTCTGGCGATTTATCACCAGGTCTCGCCTCCGACGATGAATATTTTCAATCAGGACGAAACCTGCGATCTCGACTATTGCGCCAATGCTGCGCGTCAGATGAAGATCGAAGCCGGTATTTCGAACTCGTTCGGTTTCGGTGGCACCAACGCGACCGTTGCCTTCAAGCGCATCTAGATCGTAGTAACGCGCATCGGCGCCGGTGCACGGAATGCAGTTTCCGCTGCACATCGATTTGCGCCACTCGCGCCGCCTTTCTTTCCTGATCGTCCTGCTGCACGCCGTCGCTGGCGGCTGCCTGTGGGTGCTACCGTGGCATCTGGCAGCGCGCTGCGTGCTGCTGGCGATGGTCGGGTGGTCTGCGTGGCAGGCGTTGCGACCATCGAGCATCGTCGGCCTGCGCCTCACTGAGGGCGGTGAGTTGGCGTTGCTCAGCGCGGCTGACGAACCCGTTTATGTCGCCGTGCAGGCAGGCAGCACGGTGTTCAGCGAGTTGATTGTACTGCACGTACGCGATGAAGAACACGGTCGGCTCAGTAGCCTCGTCCTGCTGCCGGACAGCATGCGCGCAGAGCATTTTCGCCTGTTGCGCTTGTGGTTGCGCTGGCTGGCTAATCCCGAAGGTCCACCCGCGGACGACGTCTGATCACCGTGTTGCGCGCACGTGGCAGCGTATCGGGATAATTGCGACTGAAGTGCAGTCCTCGGCTTTCGTGCCGGCGCAGCGCGCAGCGGATGATCAGGTCGGCGGTGACGACCAGGTTGCGCAGTTCGATCAAGTCGTGACTGACGCGAAACTGCGAGTAGAAGTCGTCAATTTCACGCACCAGCAGGCGGATCCGGTTCTGCGCGCGCTGCAGGCGTTTGGTGGTGCGGACAATCCCGACGTAATCCCACATGAAGCGTCGCAGTTCATCCCAGTTGTGCGAGATGACGATCTCTTCATCCGGGTCGCTGACGCGGCTGGCGTCCCACGGGGGTAGCTGTGGGAGATCCCCTGTCGGCTGTTCGAGAATGTCATTGGCTGCAGCTTCGGCGAACACCAGGCATTCGAGCAGCGAGTTGCTGGCCAGACGATTGGCGCCGTGCAAGCCGGTACACGAAGCCTCGCCGGCGACGTACAGGCCAGGGAGGTCGGTACGTGCGCGCAGGTCGGTGACGACGCCGCCACAGGTGTAGTGCGCGGCAGGAACAACGGGGATCGGTTGGCGGGTGATGTCAATGCCGAGGTCCCGGCAGCGCGCCAGGATGTTCGGGAAATGCTCGTGGAGAAAATCCGCTGGTTTGTGCGAGATGTCGAGATAGACGCAATCCAGCCCGCGCTTTTTCATCTCGAAATCGATCGCCCTGGCCACCACATCGCGGGGGGCAAGTTCGCCGCGCGTGTCGTGCCTGGGCATGAAACGGCTGCCGTCAGGAAGGAGCAGCCGCCCGCCTTCGCCGCGTACCGCCTCGGAAATCAGGTAGGACTTGGCCTGAGGATGGTAGAGGCAGGTCGGATGGAACTGGATGAACTCCATGTTGGCCACCCGGCAGCCGGCCCGCCAGGCCATGGCAATGCCGTCGCCGGTCGAGGTGTCCGGATTCGTGGTGTACAGGTAGACCTTGCCGGCACCGCCGGCAGCGATCAGGGTGTGCCTGGCGCCAAGAGTCAGCACCTCGCCGCTGGCGCTGTCCAGCACATACGCGCCATGGCAGCGCTCGTCCCCTGGTCGCAATTTGTCGCCGGTGATCAGGTCGATGGCGATATGTTGTTCGAGCACCGTGATGTTCGCTTGCTGGCGAATCAGGCTGGTCAGGGTGCTCTGCACCGCCTGGCCGGTAGCGTCGGCGACATGGATGACGCGCCGGGCGCTGTGACCGCCCTCGCGGGCCAGGTGGTAGCCGCCTTCGTCACGCGTAAACGGCACGCCCTGTTCAATCAGCCAGTCGACAGCGCGCCGACCGTTTTCGATCACGAAGCGAGTGGCGCGCGGGTCATTCAGGAAAGCACCCGCGGTGATCGTGTCGCGAATGTGGGCTTCGATCGAATCGCGGTTGTCGAGCACCGCGGCAATGCCGCCCTGCGCCCAGCTCGAGGCGCTATCTTCGAGGGTGCGCTTGCTGACCAATGCCACCTTGCGTGTTTTGGCCAGCCGCAGCGCTGCGGCTTGTCCAGCCAGGCCACTGCCAATGATGAGAACGTCGAAGCGAAGCGCCACGGTGGGGCGTCCTGCCAACAAGGGAGGACAACTATAGCACGGGAAGAGAGTGCAACAGGCGCCGAGCGCGCAGTGCTCCACGACATGCCACCGTAGGCTGCCAGCGCCGACACGATCAGCAGGACGATGCACAGCGTGTGATACAGGCGGGGGCTGCTGCTGCGGTCGGACATGGCGAGGATGTGCAGGGCACCCCAGGCGACAGCCAGTCCAGCGATCAGCGGGATGCCAACGACCTGCACCTCGATCCTGCTGAGCGACAGCATTCGGCTCTCCCGCCAGGGCACGGCGAAAAAGAGGCCGAAGGTCCAGAACAGGGCGGTGCTGCCGGCAGCGCAGATCGCGGCGGCGCCGCGGGTGATCCACTTTTCCATTCAAGTTCCTTGTCGTCAGTTGCTGGCCTGCCCGTTGCCTGATCCGGATGGCACACCGGAGTTCCGCTCAATAGAGGAAACGATCATGCAATTCGTCGAGGTTGAGTGCGTGCAGGATTTCTTCAAGTCGCTTCGCCGCGTTGCTGCGCGGTGCGCCGGTGTGCTTGGCAATGATCAGCTCGTTTTTCAGCGAGTGCTCCCAGCCGACCAGTTCGGTGACCGTCAGCTGATAACCTTGTGCTTCGAGTTGCAGGCAGCGCAGGGCGTTGGTCAGCTGGCTGCCAAATTCGCGGGTGTGGATCGGATGTCGCCATATTTCGGACAGCGGCGTTTTCGACAAGGACTCATTTTTCCGGCTGCGCAACACGCGGGCGACTTCGGCCTGGCAGCAGGGGACGAGAACGACATACCTTGCCTGCCGGTCCAGGGCGAAGCGGATGGCGTCGTCGGTGGCGGTGTCGCAAGCGTGTAGCGCCGTCACCATGCCCACCCGCGCCGGCAACTCGGGCGAGTCGATGGCGTTCTCGACGCGCAGGTTCACGAAGGACATGCGTGAAAAGCCCAGCCGCATGGCCAGACTGCGCGAGTGCTCGACGAGCTCCTGGCGCGTCTCCACGCCGTAGATGTGGCCGCCGCTCCGCCCCTTGAAGTAGCGGTCGTAGAGGATGAAGCCGAGGTACGATTTGCCCGCGCCATGATCGGCGACGGCCAGGCTGTCGCCGTTGGTGACGAGTTCGCCGAGCAGCGGTTCGATGAAGTGAAGCAGGTGATCGACCTGCTTGAGCTTGCGCCGGCTGTCCTGGTTGAGCTTGCCGTCGCGAGTCAGGATGTGCAGTTCCTTGAGCAGTTCGATCGACTGCTCTGGCCTGATTTCGGGGCTTGCCGACAAGCGTTTTCCTGACACGGATCGGGAGAGATCCGTATTCTAGCGCCTTGTCGACGGTTGTAGCGGCTGCAGAAGAGTCAGGAGCAGCGAAGCGGTGGGATAATGACCAGTCTTGCAGACACTTGGACTCTTCATGGCAATCCAGTGGTATCCCGGTCACATGACTTCGGCGCGCAAGAAAGCAGCCGAGACGATGGCGTCGATCGACGTGGTCATCGAGGTGGTCGACGCGCGCTTGCCCGAAGCAAGTACCAATCCGCTGGTCCGCGAACTTCGCCTGCACCGCCAGCGGCCTTGCCTCAAGGTGCTCAACAAGGCCGACCTGGCCGACCCGCAGGCGACCCAGGCGTGGATCGATTACTATAATCGGCAGGACGGCGTGCGTGCGGTGGCCCTGTCGTGCAAGAAGCCCGCCGAGGTGGCCCGCCTGCCCGGCCTTTGTCGGACGCTGGCGCCGCATCGTAGTGAAAACACCAAACCGCTGCGGATGTTGATCATGGGCATTCCGAACGTCGGTAAATCGACGCTGATGAATGTCGTGCTCAAGCGCAAGCTGGCCAAGGTCGGTGATGAACCGGCAGTGACCCGTTCGCAGCAGACTGCGCAGCTCGACGTACGGCATTCGCTGACCGATACGCCGGGACTGCTGTGGCCGAAGATCGAGTATCCGGTCGACGGCCTGATGCTCGCCGCGAGCAATGCCGTTGGCCGCAACGCCATGATCGATGAGGAAGTGGCGACCTTTCTCGCCGGCTTGTTGCTGGCGCGTTACCCGGCGTTGCTGGCGAAGCGCTACGGCTTGCCGGTCGAGGCCATCGCCGTGCTCAATGCGGTGGCGGCGATCGAAGAAATTGCCCGTCGACGTGGCCTGCGTGTGCGCGGTGGCGATCTCGATCGTGGCAAGGCAGCGAAGGTATTGCTGCAGGATTATCGTGATGGCCTGCTCGGACGTATCAGCCTGGAGACGCCGACCACACGTGGCGTCATGCTGGCGGCTGAGTTGGCCAGGAAGGAAAGCTGACCGATGCGCAGTTTTCTACCCGCACCGCTGATCGGCGTGATCGCTTTCCTGTTGTTGCTGCTCAACTCGCTGTTCTGGGTACCGATCCTGCTGCTCGTCGCCGTCATCAAGCTGCTGTTACCGTTTACGGCGGTTCGTCGGCACCTTGACCCGCTGCTGGTGCGCATTGCCGAGGCGTGGATCGCGTGCAACAGCGGCTGGATGGCGCTCACCCAGAAGACGGCGTGGGACGTCCAGGGGATCGAAGGACTCGACCCGCGTGGCTGGTATCTGGTCAACTGCAACCATCAGTCGTGGGCGGATATTCTCGTCCTCCAGCACCTGCTGACTGGCCACATTCCCTTGCTCAAGTTCTTTCTCAAGCAGCAACTGGTCTGGGTGCCGGTCATGGGGCTGGCCTGGTGGGCGCTCGATTTTCCCTTCATGCGTCGGCACAGTGAGGCAGTCCTCAAGGCGCATCCGGAACTTCGCGGCAAGGACCAGGAAGCGACCCGGCGGGCCTGCGAGAAGTTTTCGCTGATCCCGACGAGCGTCATGAATTTCTGTGAAGGGACGCGTTTCACGGTCGCCAAGCACCAGCTTCAGCAGTCGCCGTACCGTCACCTGCTGAAGCCGAAAGCCGGCGGCATAGCCCTGGCGTTGAACGTGATGGGAGACCAGTTTCGTGCAATTCTTGATGTGACCATCGTCTACCCGGGTGGGGCTCCCGATTTTTGGGATTTCCTCTGCGGCCGGATGCGGCGTGTGCAGGTTCGCGTGCACACCCTGTCGGTGCCCAGACACCTGGCGATCGGGGACTATGCCAGCGACCCCGCAGTTCGCGACGCCTTCCAACAGTGGATGCAACAGGTCTGGCAGGACAAGGACGCGCAAATCGAGCGGCTGCTCGCCAACCGCGTGCACTGACCGCGTGCCTGGGTGCCTGGCAGCGCCGGAAAACGCATCAAGCGGTGAATAAGCTACGCAATCGATGCGCAGTTTCTGTCGTCTGACGTATCATCGCGGTCTTTCGTTCACGCGGCCTTGTGCAGGTCGCCGCTCGGGCTAGCGATGCCATTCGTCCAGATCGTCCGCAGCAAGCTGCATCTTCCCCGGGTCCCCGGCGACCTGGTCGTGCGCAACGAGTTGCTCGCCGTGCTCGAAGCGGGCAGCGGCCTGCCCTTGACGCTGCTGGTGGCGCCTGCGGGTTACGGAAAGACCGTCCTGGTCAGCCATTGGCTCGCTGCGCGTAACGGGGCGAGAGCCTGGCTTTCGCTGGACGAGGACGACAGCGCCCCGGTCGTTTTTGTCAGTTACCTGGTTGCCGCCGTACGGACGGCAATGCCCGATGCCTGCGCTGAGACGCAGCGCTGCCTGAATGGCGGGCAGCCGCCGTCCGTGTCGTCACTGGCGGGCAGTCTGAGCAACGATCTGGAAGCACTGCCCAGTTCACTGGTACTGGTGCTCGACAATTATCATCGCATCGACTCGCCGCAGACACACGCCCTGCTCGATCGCCTGTTGGTGCATCCGGCCAGTGCTCTGCGCCTGGTGGTTCTGGCCCGTCATGATCCTGTCTTGTCGCTGGGGGCGTTGCGCGTTCGCGAGGCGATGCGCGAGATCCGCCTGGGTGATCTGCAGTTCAGCAGAGGCGAGACCGCCATGCTCATCGAGCGCTGTGCTGGACGAGCGATTTCCGGTGAGCTACTCGATTGCCTCCAGGAGCGCACCGAGGGGTGGCCAGTCGGCGTTCGCCTGGCCGCGCTGGCGCTGCGCCGTGGCGGCGCTGCTTACCGACTCGAACACGGCGTCAGCGGCGCTGCGCCGCTGACGCAGCAGTATTTTATCGAGGAAGTGCTGGCCCAGCAAAGCGGCGCCGTGCGTGACTGTCTGCTCCGAACGTCGATCCTGGAGCGCCTCTGCGCGCCATTGTGCGACGCCGTTCTCGGGGAGGGCGTGGCTTTCGCAGCAGGCCTCGGCGGGCAGACCTTGATGCAGCTGGTGGCCGGTGGAGCGATTCTCTGTATCGCCATCGACGACCTTCCCGGGTGGTATCGCTACCATCGTCTGTTCCGCGAGTTTCTGCAGGAGCAGCTAAGATCACGGCATGCCGCGGGCGAGATCGCCGAATTGCATCGGCGGGCGGCGTTGTGGCTGGAAGCGCAGCATCTGCTGGAAGAAGCAATTCCGCATGCCCTGGCCGCAGAGAGTGCGGTGGCTGCCGGGCGCTTGCTGGCGCGCCATCACCAGATACTGGTCAACCGGGAGCAGCGACAGCGGCTGGAACGTTGCCTGCGGCTGTTGCCGCCGGATAGCGTCGAGGACGCGCCCGAATTGCTCTTGCTCAAGGCCTGGCTGATGTATCACCAGGAGCGTCACCTCGATATTCCGGCAGTTCTCGATCGCATCGAAGCACTGAGCGGAGAGGACATTATGGCTTCCTTGCGCGGTGGCGTGCTGGCGCTGCGCAGTCTGCAGCGATACCTCGAGGGGCGAGCGGATCTCGCCATCGGCTGTGCCGAGCAGGCCTTGCAGTGCTTGCCGGCCGCCTGCGCGCAGGCCCGCGTAACAGCGCAGGCGGTGATTGCCGGGGCGCGACAAATGCGTGGCGACCTGAGCGGCGCACGTCAGTGGATTCATCAGGCGCTGGCACACGCGCTGGGGCCGATCGACGTTTGCCAGGCACCACTGGTGGCGACTCTCTGCTTCATCGACTGGATGGCCGGCGACCTGTCGGCGTTGCAGCGGATCGCCGCTCAGCACGACAAGCTTGGCGAGGCGTGCGTTGGCCGTGCAGGCACCTTGGCGCTGGGGCGTTACTTCCATGGCCTGGTTCACTATCAGCGCAACGAACTGGCGCTGGCCGAGGCGATGCTGCTGCCCGTCCTTGCCCCGCAGCAGGCGCCTCGCCTCGGTTGCCGGAGCGAAGGTTCGTTTGTTCTGGCGGCGGTCTATCAGGCGCTCGGGCAAGCGGATCGCGCGCGCGCGATCGTCGACGGCGTGTGTGCGCATCTGTTGCGCAAGGGCGATTCACCGGCATTGTTTCGCGCGCAGGCCTGCCAGGCAGAGCTGGCGTTGCGCCAGGGGCGAATCGACGAGGCACGCGACTGGGCACGGAATTTCGATCCGGGGCCGCTTCAATTCGTTTACCGCTTTTTCAATGCCCCGCACCTGACCTTGGCCAGGGTGTGGATCGCCGAGGGAAGCGCCGAGAGCCGCG
>RRZU010947033.1_pt1 | contig 17450 bp, 13 predicted proteins | sample 2165561 | NCBI WGS metagenome assembly RRZU01 (sample SAMN10456909, study PRJNA506462) | wastewater metagenome | isolation source: wastewater sludge | place: USA: Moscow, Idaho | reverse complement strand
TCTTTCCAATGCAGAAAGATATATTACAGAAGAGTTAAAAATATATGAGTCAAAAATTCTTAATGCAAAGGACAAAATAGAAGGGCTTGAATATGAAATATTTAAGAAGTTAACAGATGAGATTAGAGTTTATGAAAAAGAACTTCAAAAGTTAGCAAAAACTCTAGCATATCTTGATGTAATTATGGCTTTTGCTCTGGTTGCCGTAAAAAACTCTTATATTAAGCCTTTATTTAACGATAATAAGATATTGGATATTAAAAAAGGTAGACACCCAGTTGTTGAAAAACTCATAGGGGAAGAGAATTTTGTAAAAAATGATATATTCTTAGATGAAAAAGAGAGAATAATTATCCTTACAGGGCCTAATATGGCAGGGAAATCAACTTACATGAAGGGAATAGCTCTTATAATACTTATGGCTCAAATAGGGTCTTTTGTTCCATGTGAGCAGTGTAATATTAGTCTGGTGGACAAAATATTTACAAGGGTAGGAGCTAGTGACGACCTTGTAAGTGGACAATCAACCTTTATGGTGGAAATGAGCGAAGTAGCCAATATAATAAATAATGCCACAGAAAACTCCTTTATTATTCTTGATGAAGTAGGAAGAGGAACCTCTACCTTTGACGGAATCTCTATAGCTACATCAATCACAGAATATATAGATAAAAATATAGGAGCAAAAACTATATTTGCAACTCATTATCATGAGCTTACAGACCTTGAAGATACTTTGCAATATGCTGTAAATTACAGAATTGAAGTAAAAGAAACAGATAGAGAAGTAATATTTCTTAGAGAGATAGTAAGAGGAGGAGCAGACAAGTCTTATGGAATAGAAGTAGCAAGACTTGCAGGGCTTCCAAAGGAAATCCTCCGTAATTCAGAAAAGATACTTGATAAATTACAGGAAAAAGAAAAAAATAAAGAAAGAGCCTTAAAGGGTTTACAACTAAACCTATTTGAACAAATGGTACCTGTAGAAGAAGAAAAAAATGCAATGAAAGAAGAAGAGAAGGAAGCGCTAGAAACTATAAGAAGCTTGGACATAAATCATCTTTCGCCAATGGAGGCAATAGTTTTATTAGATAAACTTAAAAAAAGTGTAACTGATCAGGCATAGTAAAATAGAAAAATTAAATTTTATTTGTTTTTAGGGGTTCGGGGCAAAGCCCAATGTCATCAACTTAAGAAAAGTCAAAAGCTCAAACTCACCCCACCCCCTCGCTCTGCATAAAATATTCTAAGTTTTTCAACTAAGAATATTTAATCTTTTTCTAAAGAGAGGGGCTAAAAAGTCTCCCTCTTTAGCTAAAGAGGGATTAGATAAAATTAAGTCTTTAGACTTTAGTTTATCTTATGCAGAGCTATTTAGAGGGAGTTTGGTCATTTAACTTTTGCTGTTTTCCACTAAGTTGACGACACTGGGATGCATAGTTTTCAAACTGCTTAAGCAGTTACAAAAAAAGTTTGTAATTATTATTTGGAGGAACAATGCTTAAAAAAGCAATGATAGCTATTATCGTATTATTTACAGTTTTTTTTATATATATAACTTATGTAAGGAAAGATGAAGTTTCTTATGTGGAAAATTTCAAAACCAATTATTTTGGAGTAGAGTATACTAATGGAATTTATACTCTTAAAGCAAAAGAAATGATTGAAAATGCACAAGACGGCACTTATACGGCAACAGATGTTCAGTTTATTAGTGGAGATACTGTTTTAAAAAGTAAAAGCGCAATAAAACAAGTTAGTGATGACGTGAACCTAACAGGAGATGTTACAGGAGAAAATCCTAAAAATGGTTGGTTAATTAAAAGTCAGGAATTAAATTATTTTAAGGAACTTAATAGAGTTAATAGTAATCAGCCAGTAGAAGCTTATAACTCAATTAAAAAACTATTTGTTAGTGGAGACTATTTTGAAAGTACCACAAGTTTTGATGAGATACTTCTTGATAGAAATGTAAACACAATTAATGATAATTTTGAACTTATAGGTGAAAAAGCCTTTTATAAACAAGAAATATTAGAGCTTGTTAATAACGTTCAAATAGAAATTAAAAGTCTTAACAAAAGTAATAATAGTGAGAATAGTGTAGTTGGAATATTTCCAGGTGCGATTTATGATACTAAATTTGGACTACTTAAAGCTACAGGAGCTTATCAAATGTATTATAAAGATTTGACCATAAGTGCTGATGAACTTTTGTATGATGAAAAATCTGATATTATTACATCTAAAGGAAATGTTTCAATAGCAGGAGAAAATCTCTATGGGACTTTTTCAGAAGCAAAATTTGATGTTAAGGAAGATAAAATATATTTTGTAGGGCCTATAAATGCGACATACAATAACCTTTCTTACACAGGAGAGATTGGAATATATGACAATATAAAAGAAACTTTTGAAGTTTCAGGAAATGCAACAGTAACTAGTGATATTAATGTTCTTAATGCAGGGAAACTTTTTTACACTAAAAAAACAGGGATAGTAGAAGTTTTTGGAGAAAAGGGACAATTTACTTATTTTGGTGGAAATAGAGAACTAGTTGGAAAATATGCAAAATTTTATGTAGATAAAAATCTAGTAGAAGTCCCTGGAACATTTAGTTTTAAGTATGAATCAAATGCTGGAGAAAATGTAGAGGGAACAGGGGAAGCTTTAAAACTTAATACTACGACTCAAAGTGGAGATGCAAATAAACCTGTTTTGACTCAAGGAAAAAATAGAATTGAGGCTCAAAAAGGTGTTATAGACTTTACAAAGGGTGTACACAAGTTAAAAGGAAAAGTCTTGGGAACTTATGGAGACTATAAAATAACAAGTGAAGAAGTAGATTACATAGAGAAGACTGAAATTATTTCTATAAAAGTTCCTTATACAGTAAATTCTAAAACAAGTAATTTAAAAATTTGGGGTAATAATATTGATTTTGATACTCTAAATTATAAAGTAATAGCTAAAGGGAGAACAAATTATATAAATAATGGTTTGGAAGCATATGGAACAGATTTAGATTATGATTTATTAAAAGAAGAAGGAAAGTTTACTAAAGAATTTTATGGAAAAGTTCCTTCAAATGGCATTGAGCTTAGCGGGAATTTAGTAGAATTTAAAAATAATTCTTATGTTACTTTGAAAGAAAATGTAAAAGTAAATCATATGGATTTTATTGGTAAGTCTACTAATGTTACTTATAATTATGTTAAAGAAACTATAGACATGCCTGATGTAGCAGAGATGGAAACAAAAGATAGAGGTTTAACAGGAAGGACTCAAAAAGGTCTTTATGAACTGAAAAAACAAATATATACAGGGCATAATTTCAAGGGATGGAGCGAAAGAGCTAATATAAACAGTGATTTCATTGTTTATGATATGATGAAAGAAGAAGCTTACCTAAAAGATAACATATTTATAAAAGACAAAGAAACAGGAACAGAAATTAAGGGTAAAGAAATAGTGTATTTTATGAAAAGTGATATAATAAATTCAAAAGAAGCTCTTGAAATAAAGAGAGATAATATTTTTGTAACAGCAAAAAGTGGTAGTACAAATCTAGTTGATAAGACTTTGACTTTGAATAAAACTATACTTACTACTAGTAATAAAGATAGAATAAGTGGAGATAAATTACAAGCAAATCTTTTAAAAAATGAATTTAGTTTTGATGGAAATATAGAGGGAACTTTATATAGTTTCAGCGAAGAAGAACTAAAAGGTATGAAGGAAATAGACTATAGTAATCCAATTAAGTTTAAAGGAGACTTTACAAGGGCTTTCTTTATAGAAAATGGGCCTAAGCAGTATGTGGTTACAAGAAATGAGATAATTAACAGTTCAGAATTTACCTATAAAGATATGAAGCTTCAAGGAGATTTTATTGAAGTTGAAAATTCTAATCAGAAAATTTTTGCCAAAGGAAATTCAAAAATATCTCTTAATAATGGTAATAAACTTTCTGCCGAGAGTATAACTCTTGATATGCTTAAGGAAATCACAAACCTAAAAAATAATGTAACTATTACTAATAATGCAGGTGCTATTGGTGGTATAAATACAAGGGCTGATAAAGCCATATTTAAAAATAATGAAAATATTGTTGACCTTGAAGGAAATATTGAAAGCTATAAGGGGAAAACTAAAATACAAGCAGATAAAGGAATTTATGACCTTATAAATAATAGACTAAATGGTAAGGGTAATATATTCTTAAGTCTTGATTTTGAAACAGCAGAGCAAACAAAAATTAAGCAAAAAAGAGAAAAGGAATTAAATGATAAAATTTTGAAAGCTCAAAAAGCTACAGAACCCCCTCAAGTAATAGTGTCAAATGTCAATCAAATTGATCTCAAAAAACAACATGAAGGGGTAAATATTATTTGGAAAAGTTCAAATGAAGATTTCCTTACTCCAGATGGTAGAGTTTATCATCCAAACTATAGAGAAAAGGATGTTGTTGTAACTTTAAATGCTACTTATATTTGCGAAGAAATTACAAAACAAGTTAGCTATAAAGTTACAGTAAGAAAAACAGATGCCAGAACCTTCCTTAGAGAAAAAATGGAAGAAGAACTTCTTGTGGTAGATGAAAATAAAATATCTGTAAAAGACCCTCAAGAAGGGATTAAGATTAAATTTAGTTCAGATGATGAGAAGTTAGTGGACTCTAAAGGAAATATTAAAACAGATGATTTTTCTAAATTAAATGGATTAAGTATAAATTTATTATATACTTTGGAAGGTATAAGTATAAAAAAAGAATATAGAGGAAGTTATATTAACGGAAAACTAAAATTCATCTCTTTACCATATTAAAAATTGTAATTACTTAGGCGACATCCAAGGGTTCACGCTAAAGGCGTGGACGTTTGGGCGGGAGCCTCAATGTTGTCAAATTAGGGTGCCCACAAGAGGCGCACCCTACAGAACATAATGAATTTGTAAGGGCAATCCCTTGTGCTATGTTAATTATTAAAGGTAACCTCACCCTAACCCTCTCCTAAAAACAGGAGAGGGAACTCTAAAGTCTGTATCCTTCTCCTAATTCTAGGAGAAGGTGCCGGAGGCGGATGAGGTTAAACAGTAAACTTGTATTTGCTTAAAATTCCTTAAGTTAATGACATTAGGCTTTGCCCCAAAACTCATAAAAACAAAGAAATTTAATTTCTTTATGCCTGAGTAGATGCTAAAAATTAAATAATCTCATAGAGGAGAAGAAATGAAAAGTATATCAGCAGTTGGACTGGAAAAATACTATAATAAAAGACAGGTTGTAGGAGGCGTAAGCCTTGAAGTGAATAAAGGCGAAATAGTTGGACTTCTTGGTCCAAATGGAGCAGGGAAAACTACAACTTTCTATATGATAACAGGTATAGTTAAACCTGATAAAGGTTATGTATATCACAATGAACTTGATATTACAAAGTATCAAATGTACAAAAGGGCAAGACTTGGAATAGGTTATCTTGCTCAAGAACCTTCTGTATTTAGAAATCTTTCAGTAGAGGATAATATTTTATCAGTTTTGGAGCTTAGAAAAATTCCTAAAAAAGAAAGATTTGAAATAAAAGATAAATTACTTGAAGAGTTTAAACTTACCCATGTACAAAAATCCCTTGGATATGCCTTATCAGGAGGAGAAAGAAGAAGGGTTGAGATAGCAAGGACTATAGCTAATGACCCAGATTTTATACTTCTTGATGAGCCCTTTGCAGGAGTTGATCCTATAGCAGTAGAGGATATTCAAGAGATAGTAAGATATCTTAAGCAAAAAGGTCTCGGAATACTTATAACAGACCACAGTGTAAGGGAAACTCTATCAATTACAGACAGAGCCTACATTATGGCTCAAGGAAAGGTTCTTATTGCAGGAACTCCTCAAGAAATTGCTGAAGATGAAGTGGCTAAAAGAGTTTATTTAGGGCAGAATTTTAGACTTGATTAAAAAAATTAATTGTCTTAAAAACTATATTTAAAACCGTGCTTATGCAGCACACCGCACCACTCCACGTCGTTGCGCTTGTAATATATTCTAAACCTCTTTCGAGGTAAAGAATATTTAAAAACCTTACGTTGGATTGAATAAAAACAATAGAATTTATTTGATTGTTTTTATAGGGTTAAGCGTCACGCTTACGAGGTTTGGACGCGTAGTCCAAGGTTTAGAATTTTGATTTTAAGACCTTGTCTTGGACAGCTTGAAAATTAAAGAATTTATTTTTTAAAATAAACTACAATTAACAAAGTTTAACTTTTTAATAAAGAAAATAATAATAATTTTTATTTATTATTTGCAGTAAAAATTGACAAAGTCCTACAAAATAGGATAAGATATAACAAAATGTTTGGAGGTATAAAAGTAAATGCTTACAGGTAATGAAGTAAGAAGTAAATTTATAGAGTTTTTTAAAGATAAAATGCATAAACACTACGAAAGTGCATCTCTAATCCCAGATGATGAGACACTTTTACTTACAGTAGCAGGGATGGTTCCTTTTAAACCTTTTTTCTTGGGACAAAAAGAAGCACCTCATAGTAGAGTAACTACATATCAAAAATGCATAAGAACAAATGACCTCGATAATGTAGGAAGAACAGCAAGACACCATACTTTTTTTGAAATGCTTGGAAACTTTTCTTTCGGAGATTATTTCAAAAAAGAATCAATAGAATGGTCTTGGGAATTTATAACAGAAGTATTAAAACTTGATAAAAGTAAACTTTGGATAACAGTATATAAAGATGACCAAGAATCAGCAGATATTTGGCATGAAGTAGTTGGAGTACCAAGAGATAGAATAGTATTCTTGGGAGAAGAAGACAACTGGTGGGCAGCAGGACCAACAGGAAGTTGCGGACCATGCTCAGAAATACACGTAGACCAAGGAGAACACCTTGGATGCGGGCCAGACTGTAAACTGGGCTGTGAATGTGATTCAGATAGATACTTAGAAATCTGGAATCTTGTATTTACAGAGTGGAACAGAATGGAAGATGGAAGCTTGCAAGCGCTTCCGAAAAAGAATATAGATACTGGAGCAGGACTTGAAAGAATAACTGCTGTTGTACAAAATAAGAAAAATAACTTTGAAACTGATTTATTATTCCCAATACTTGAAGAAATAGCAAAAGTTTGCGGAAAAAAATACGGAGAAAACGAAAAAACAGATTTCTCTCTAAAAGTTATAACAGACCATACTAGAGCAATAACTTTCCTTATTGGAGATGGAGTATTACCGTCAAATGAAGGTAGAGGATATATACTTAGAAGAGTATTAAGAAGAGCGGTTAGACATGGTAGACTACTTGGAAATACAGAACTTTTCTTGAATAAATTAGTGGATACAGTTGTGGGAGTTATGAAATTTGCTTATCCAGAACTTGTAGAAAAAGCTGAATACATTAAAAAAGTTGTACTTATAGAAGAAGAGAAATTCTCAAAAACTCTTGACCAAGGAATAAAACTTGTTAATGATGAAATTGATAATTTAAATCAAAAAGGTGAAACAAAATTACCTGCAGATTTAGTGTTCAAACTTCATGATACTTTTGGATTCCCTTATGAACTTACAGAAGAAATTTGCCTTGAAAGAGGAATTAGCCTTTCTTATGAAGAATATAAGGCAAAAATGCAAGAACAAAAAGAAAGAGCAAGAAGTTCTAGAGAAGTAATATTTGAAAAGGGTCAAGACGACTTTATAGAAGAATTTTATGATAAATATGGTAAAACTATTTTCTTAGGTTATGATGAAAGTGAAACTAAGGCAGTAGTTTATTCTGTAAAAGAACTTGATGATAATAAAGTACAAGTTATATTTGATAAAACTGTATTTTACGCAGAATCAGGAGGACAAGCTTCTGATAGCGGATTAATCAAATCTGATACTTTCCAAGGAAAAGTAGTAGATGTTGTTAAACAAAAAGAAATCTATATGCATATAGTAGAAGTTTTGGCTGGAGAAATAAAAAAAGGCGAAGAAGTAAGCCTAGTTTTGGACCAAAAGAAAAGAAACAGTATTAGAAGAAACCATACTGCTACACACTTGCTTCATAAAGCATTAAAAGAAGTTGTGGGAGACCATGTACAACAAGCAGGGTCACTTGTAAGTGAAGATAGATTAAGATTTGACTTCTCACACTTTGAAGGGTTAACAAAAGAGCAAGTAGTGAAAATAGAATCTATAGTTAATGAAGAAATATTTGAAAATCATAAAGTTACAGTAACTCATATGGACATAAATGAAGCAAAGGCAAAAGGAGCTCAAGCTTTATTTGGAGATAAATATGGAGATGTTGTAAGAGTTGTAGAAGCAGGAGACTACTCTATGGAGCTTTGCGGAGGAACTCATGTGGATAATACTGGAGAAATCGGATTATTCAATATAGTTCAAGAGCAAGGGATAGCAGCGGGAGTAAGAAGAATAGAGGCTACTACGGGTTATGGAACTTATAAGGCTGTAACTCATATGGAAGAAGAACTTGAAGAAATAGCAGAAATGCTTAAAACAGATGTAAAAGGCCTAGCTAAAAAAGTTCAAAAAATGATACATGATTATAAAGATACTCAAAAAGAACTTGAAAGAGCAAATAGTAAACTTTCAACTTATGAAGCAAATTCTTTATTTGAAAATGCTATAGAAATAAACGGTGTAAAAGTTATATTAAAAGCCTTTGAAGGAAAAGAAGCAGATTCTTTAAGAGAGATAGTGGATAAAGCTAAGGATAAATTGAAATCTTGCGTTGTAGTTCTTGGAACTAACAATGAAAAAGCTGTATTTGCTGTGGGAGTAACAAGTGATTTAGTTTCTAAAGTAAAAGCTGGAGAACTTGTAAAAGAAATTGCTCAATTTGCAGGAGGAAATGGTGGAGGAAGACCTGATTTTGCTCAAGCAGGAGCAAAAGATGGACATCTAGTACCAGAAGCTTTAAATCTAGCTAAAAAAATATTAAGTGAGAAGCTATAATGAAATATTTGGCTCTTGATATAGGCGACGTGAGAATAGGCGTTGCGAGGTCAGACATCATGGGGATGATAGCTAGTCCCCTTGAAGTTATTGACAGAAAAAAAGTTAAAGCAATTTATAGAATCAAGGATATTTGTAGGGAAGAAAATTGCTATACTCTGGTTGTTGGTATTCCTAAAAGCCTTGATGGAACAGAAAAAGTACAAGCTGAAAAAACAAGGGAATTTATGAAAAAATTAAAAGAAAAAATTCCTCAAATTATTTATATAGAAATAGACGAAAGATATACAACTACCGCAGCTCACAGTATGCTTACAGAAATGAGTGGTAAGAATCAAAAAGAACAAAGAAAAGTAGTAGATAAAGTAGCAGCAACAATAATATTGCAAAAATATTTGGATATGCAATATCGACAGGGGTTATCATGAATACTAAAAAAATAAGAATAGAGCATTTTTTACTCCTAACTATGGCTTTTTTATTTCAATTTGTTACTAAGGATAAAGTATTTGTTAAAGAAAAAGATATAAATTTTTTCTTAGAAAAATCCTCTAAAGAAGAGAAAACTTTTTATAGTTTTATTAGAGAATTTCAAGAGAAAGCTACAAGTCTTGGTGTAAAGAAGACAAATAATTTCCTTAGAAAAAAAGAATTTTTAGAGCCAACAACAGATGATTTTTCTTATTCTGATTTTTACTTTGGGACTCTTTTATTGAATAAAAGGGAAAGCTTAGTAAAAAATTATGAGAGAAAAATTTCTTTTGACTTTGTAGGATTAGGAGAAAAAATGCACAAAGGGACTTATCTGGTCTAATATCCTTTTATATAAAAAGCTTTTAGTAATAGAAATTTGTCTATTATTTGGAAAGAAATGAAAATATAAACCAGAATCTTATTCAGCTTCACCGAACCAGCTTGACGCTGGACTCATAATTTAATAGGAGAAATATGAACGTTATGTGGGGTTAAGCGTCCTACGCTTAGGTTTTTATTTTTAATAAAAAAATAGGAGGATATAATGAGAAAAAAATTATTAATAGAAATTCTTTTAGTGCTACTAGTAGTGGCAGGAGCAGGATATTTTGCCTTTGTAGAAAAAACAAAATTAGGACTAGACCTTAAAGGTGGAGTGTATGTTGTAATGCAAGCTAAACCTGAAGAAGGTAAAGAAATAAAACCATCAGACATGACAAATCTTGTAGAAGTTTTGGATAGAAGAATAAACGGACTGGGAGTAGCAGAACCTAGAGTATCTATTTCTGGAGAAGACAGAGTAATAATTGAGTTACCTGGAATCAAAGATTCAGAAGAAGCAGTAAGATTAATAGGTAAAACAGCACTTTTAGAATTCCAACTTGTTGAAAAAGACGGGAAACTTACAAAAACTGGCCTTGATGGAAAAGCTCTTGTAAAAGCTGAAGTTAGCACTGGACAATTTGGGGAAGCTCAAATAGCTTTTGAATTAAACTTAGAGGGTGCAAAAAAATTCGCAGAAATTACTAGAGATAATATTGGTAGACAACTGGCTATAACTCTAGATGGAGAAACTCAAACAGCTCCAACTATTCAATCTGAAATTCCAGGTGGAAAAGGAGTTATAACAGGAAGTTACACTATTGATGAAGCAAAAAAAATGGCTACACTTCTAAATGCAGGAGCATTACCACTTACAGCAGAAATTCTTGAAACAAGAGCAGTAGGAGCAACACTTGGACAAGAATCTATAGATAGAAGTTTCAAAGCTGGACAAGTAGCCTTTGGTCTTGTAGTAATATTTATGATACTTATGTATAGATTACCAGGACTATTATCAGGAATAGCTTTATCAGCATTTGGAGTAATAGTATTTGGAACTCTTAATTACTTTGGAGCAACTCTTACTTTCCCAGGAATAGCAGGATTTATACTATCCCTTGGAATAGCAGTAGATGCCAATGTAATTATATTTGAAAGAATAAAAGAAGAGTTAAGAAACGGACAAGCTCTAATAAAAGCAATAGATGCAGGATTTAGCAAAGCATTTTCAGCTATATTAGATGGAAATGTGACAACATTAATAATAACAGCAATATTATTCCAATTTGGAACTGGACCTATAAAAGGTTTTGCTATAACTCTTACGATAGGAACTTTAGCTTCTATGTTTACAGCAATTACAGTAACTAGATTACTTCTTAAAATTACAGCTGTATACGGAAAAATCACTAACACAAAATTATATGGTGTAAAGGAGGCTAAATAATGAGAGTAGAAATAATAGGAAAATCAAGACTTTGGCTAGGAATATCTATAGTATTAGTTTTATTATCGTTAGGAGCAATATTTACTAAGGGTCTTAATCTTGGAATAGATTTTACTGGAGGAAGCTTATTTGAATTTAAATTTGAAAAAGCAGTAACTTTAGAAGAAATAAATCCAGTGCTTGATGAAATAGCTAAAGAAGTAACTCAGTTTTCAGCAAATAGCAGAATTGCTCAAGTAGATGAAAATGGAGTATTAATAATAAGAACACAAGCTTTAAACGAAGAAGAGAAAGTAAAAACTCTTGAAATAATGAAAAAATTTGGAAATTATGAAATTTTAAAGGCAGAAAAAGTAGGAGCAACTGTAGGAAAAGAACTTTTAACAGGAGCTTTATGGTCACTTTTACTAGGGTCTATACTTATAATAGCTTATATTTCTATGAGATTTGAATTTAGATTTGCTCTTGGAGGAATAATATCTTTATTGCATGATATAATTATAGCAATAGGAGTTATCGCTCTTCTTGGATATGAAATAAATTCATCATTTATAGCAGCTATACTTACAATATTGGGATATTCAATAAATGACACAATAGTTGTTTATGATAGAATTAGAGAAAATATGAAAAGACATAAGGGAGTTTCTCTAAGAGAAAATATTGATACATCTGTAAATGAAGTTATGACAAGATCGTTAAATACATCATTCACTACATTACTTGCAGTTGTGGCAGTATTAATATTTGGTGGAGATACATTAAAAAGTTTTATGGTAACACTACTTATTGGAATAGGAATAGGAACTTATTCATCAGTATTTGTAGCTAGTCCAGTAGTTTATTTATTAGAAGGTAAATTAAAAAATAAAATAAAAAACTAATGTTTACTTAGGGGGTATGAAAATGAGATATTCAACAGAAAAAATAGGAGCTAATGCTGGAAAAATTTGGAGTTCTTTAAGTGAGAATTCACACCAAACATTAGCTAGTCTAGAAAGAACCACTGAACTAAAGAGAGATGAAGTATTACTTGCTTTAGGATGGCTTTTTAAGGAAGATAAAGTGGCTATAGACACAGTTGGAAACTCGGTAAAAGTATCACTGAAATAGGGAAAAAAGAGGCTAACCAGTAAAAAGGTTAGCCTCTTTTTTACGAAATATTTACGAAATTTTAATAGCGAAAAAATAAAAATTAGTATATAATCAACTAAATACTCAGAATTAAGGTATTATGAATTTGTGTCGAAAATATAAGTAAATAAAATTTTATAGCGAAGGTGAGAAAAATTGAGTTTGAGTCTTATTTCAAGGTTGTTTAATAAGCTTATAAAAGTTAAAACTAAGAATAAAGAAAAACTAAAAATTATTGCTAAAAATACATTTTTGGTTAAAGGAGACATAGATTTGAATACTCTTGCAAATCTATTACAAATAGATTTACTAAATAATAGAAGCCTTACTCTTAAAGAGTTCTTGGAAGAAAGAATAAATAATAATGGAGCATTTCATGATTCTTTTGAATACAAAAATTATATATTTATTCCTCAAGATATTTATTTTCAAAGTATAATGATTAAAAAACAATGTTTAAATGGAAAACCATTGTTTTATGTATAATAATTGAGACTGAGGAGGTCTCTTTTTATTTATAAAGAAATTGACTAAAATTAAAAAAGATGATAGAGTATTTTTATAACTTTATAAAAGTATTTTAATAAGTAGGTGAAAAATGAAAAAAATTATATTTTTGGATGTAGATGGGACTTTAGTTAATGATAATGGAGTTGTGCCTCTTAGTGCTGAAAAGGCTGTAAAAAAAGCAAGAGAAAAGGGTAATGAGATATTTCTTTGTACAGGTCGTTCTTTGGCAGAAATTTATCCTCATATACTTGAAATAGGTTTTGATGGAATAATAGCTGCAGGTGGAGGATATATTGAACACAATAAAGAAATTATTTTTCATGAAACTATAGATAATGATTATCTGGTGGAAGCTGTTAACTTTTTTGAGGAAAATAATATAGAATTTTATCTAGAATCTAACGAAGGTCTTTATGCTAGTACTAATTTGAAAAAGGATTTAAGAACTATTGTGGATAATTATCCTGTAAAAAGTGTAGAAGAAAGAGAAGAATTAGAACTTGGTTTTGGGCATTTTTTTGATGCTTTAATAGAAAATAAATATAAAGACCTTAGAGATGTAAATAAAATTGTATTTTTAGGTTCTGATACTCCCTTTGATAATATAAGAGAAAAATTTGAGTCGAAATTTACTCTTCATTATATAACTGTTCCTATGTTTGGAGAAAATGGAGGAGAATTGTCCATAAAAGGTATTAGTAAATCATCTTCAATTAAGCTACTATTAGACCATATGGGAGCTAGGCAAGAAGATACTTTTGCCTATGGGGATGGTATGAATGATTATGATATGCTTTTGTTTGCAAATAAGGGCATAGCCATGGGAAATGCTAAAGAAGATTTGAAAAAGATTGCAGACGATATAACAGATACTCATGATAATGAAGGAATTTATAAAAGTTTTCAGAAATATTTATTGATTGATTAAAGTTTATAAAAAAATAGGCTGATTTATTGAGTCAGCCTATTTTTTTATTTGGACTTTTTTAACTAAGATTTTTATTTTTAATTATTTTGTAACAACTCTGCATACACCCTACCGTCCATGCCTGTGGCGTGAACGGTAGGGTGGGAAATTACGGGGCTTTGCCCCGAACCCCATAAAAACAAAAGAATTTTCTTTGTTTTATTTATTGTGCCTGAGCAGTTACATTATTTTAACATATTGCCTTTGTCAAAATAACATTTGCAAAGGATGTGCTTTTGGTGTAAAATTTTTAAGATAATATTTTCCTAAGGAGTTTTTTATGTTAAAGAATTTTTTTGATAAATTAAGTGAAGAAATAGTTTTTCTAATTTTATTTGTATTATTGTTTATATCAATGTTTTTTAGAACACCAGATATAAAAAGTATTGACTTAGCTGTTATTGCAGCTCTTTTTAATCTAATGCTTGTGGCTATAGCTTTTGAATATGAGAATTTTCTGGATTATATAGCTCTAACTGTGGCAAAAAAATTTCATTCTGAGAAAAAATTAGTATTTGCCATGATATTTACTTCAATGTTTATATCCATGTTTATGACTAATGACGTAGCTTTATTAACCTTAGTTCCCATAACAATACTTATTGGGAAAAAAGGAAATTTTAACCCCTATAAGATTGTTGCCTTTGAAACTGTGGCAGCTAATCTGGGAAGTGCCCTTACTCCCTTTGGGAATCCTCAAAATATTTTTATTTTCAATTTTTTCAAAATCAATACTTTAGATTTTATGAAAATGACTATACCCTTTACAGTAGTTTCTTTGATAACTATGTGTATCTTAGCTAATTTTACTTCAAAGAAGAAAATAGAATTTGAACTAAAAGATGTAGAGATTAAATCTAAAAAAAGGGTTTATATTTATGGCTTTTTATTTATATTAGCCATTTTTTCTATAGTACATTTAATTTCTTACAAAATAGTTACATTAGTAATAATAACTAGTTTTATTTTTATGAATAAGAAATTAATATTAAATGTCGATTATTTTTTATTAGGAACCTTTGTTTTATTTTTTCTTTTGATAGATAATATAGCTTCCTTTGAAACTTTAAAGATATTTTTTGAAAGAATATTAAATAGCGATAGAAAAATTATGTGGTACAGTGCTATTAGCTCACAAGGGTTTAGTAATGTGCCTACAGCTATACTTTTTTCTCCCTTTGTAAAAAGTGCAAAAGCTCTATTGTGGGGTGTATCTTTGGGAGGATTAGGAACTCTTGTAGCTTCTTTAGCAAACCTTATTTCATACAAACTTTATATAAAAGAATACTCAAAAAAAGAATACTTCAGTTATTTCACAAAAATAAATATAATACTTTTTGTAACTATAGGAATAATTATTAATTTTATGATTTAAATTGAAGAAAGTACTTACAATTTATAGCTAGAACAAGTATAATATAGAGTAATAGAAAATTGTTTTAAGGAGTTAGTAAATGAGAACTTGGGCAGAGATAGACTTAGACAATCTAAGTCATAACATAAAGACACTTAAAAAATATGCAGGAAACAAAGAAATTATGGGCGTGGTGAAGGCTGATGCATACGGGCATGGAGCTGTAGAAGTTGTAAAAGCTATGTCCTTAGAAGGAATTAAAAACTTTGGAGTAGCTTGTGTAGATGAGGCAAAGGAACTTAGAGCAAATGGAATAAAAGACGAAATACTTATTTTTGGATGCACTCCCATTGAAGAATGGGAAACAGCAGTAAAACTAGATATTCAACTTACTTTGGCTTCTTTTGAAGAAATTAAAATGATTGAAGAAAGCAAAATCTATCCAACAGTACATGTAGCTATTGAAACAGGTATGGGAAGAATTGGATTTGAAATAGATGACGCAATAGAGGCTATTAAATATATAAGAAGTAAAAATCTTGCGAATATTGTGGGAGTATATTCTCACCTTTCTAGTGCAGATGTTGCTGAAGAAGATGAATATACAAAAACACAATTAAAGAAATTTTCTATTTTTGAAGAAATGGATATTAAATACAGACATATACTTAATTCGGCAGGGACTCTAAAGTATCACGATCTTACAAAAAGTAATATGGTTCGTGCAGGAATAATAATTTATGGCATAAGACCCTGTGAGGGAGATGAGCATGAATTTAAACCTGTAATGACTTTGAAATCTAAGATACTTTTTATGAAAAAGATTAAAGAGCCAAAGTTTATTTCTTACAATAAAAGATACTTGGCTGAAATAGGAGAGCTCATTGCTACTATTCCAGTGGGATATGCTGATGGACTAAATAGAAAATTTACTAACCTTGGAACAGTTCTTATAAGAAATATAGAGTGTCCAATAGTGGGGACAGTTTGCATGGATCAAATTATGGTTAGAATTCCAAGAGAACTCCACGACACAATAAAACTTGGAGAAGAAGTGACCCTTTATTGGGATAATTATAATGAGAAGGCAAGCAGCATAGGAACTATAGCCTATGAACTTCTCACCACTATATCATCAAGGGTTGAGAGAATCTTTATAAAAGATGGTAAAATAATAGGAAAAAGAGGTCTTTTGGGAAGGGAATGATATGGCTTTAAATATAAAAAAGGGACGACTAATTACTTTTTTAGATATTTTTCTCATATTTGTAATATTTATTTTTTTAAGAAATTACATGGGAAGAAACAATAAAAACAGCACTAAACTAATTAAAGATAAAGTTACTTATACTTTGTTGATAAATAGCCAAAAAATTAAAAAAGATGAACTTTTGAATATAAGAATTAAGTTGGAAAATAGAGATAAAAATCAAAAATTTTTGGAGTTTAAAAAAGCAGTACCCTTTAATTATGTAATTGAAAAAGATGGTAAATTTATTTATAAAAGAGATATCATGGAAAGCATGAGTAAAAGTCCTAAAAAAATATATTTAAATAGATATGGCAAAACAGAATTTGGGACAGAATGGTATGGGAACACCTTGGAACAAGAAGAAGTTGAACCGGGTATTTATACACTTACAGTTTATAGCACAGATTTGGATGTAAATTTGAGATTAAATTTTGAAATTATTCAGGAGGCAGAATGAAAAAAAATATAGGATTTGTTTCACTTTTGGATAGATTAAATAGGGCTAAAAGTTTTTTAATAACAATGTTTTTGTTGTCTAGTTTAGCTTTAGCTACCACAAAGCCACCAGTTAATCTATATGAAGCTGATGAAAGCTTAAAGTTTCAAGGAATAAAGCAAATTGAAGTGCAAGTTTTAGGTTATGACCTTGAAAATAGCGGTCTAAGTTTTGAAGATAGATTAAGTATGCTTGAGAGAAGAGTTTTTGGAAATGTAAGTTCTGATAATGTTCTTGTAAGACAAAGAAAATTATATGACTTATTATTCCTAGATAGTAGCTATTTTAGTTTGATTACTAAAACAGATAATTTGGAAGATTATTTATTTCAAAATAGAAAAAAAGAAAAAGACATAATGACTAGAGTGGAAAGAGTAGAAGAATATTTGTTTGGAACTCGTCTTGAAAAAGATGCTCTTGTTTCCAGAATAGATAATTTGTATGAGTATTTACTTTTGAGAGACCAAAATTTTGCTATAAAGGCAAAATTCCTTCAAAAAGAAATCGATATATTTGAAAT
>RRZU010531663.1_pt1 | contig 17461 bp, 16 predicted proteins | sample 2165561 | NCBI WGS metagenome assembly RRZU01 (sample SAMN10456909, study PRJNA506462) | wastewater metagenome | isolation source: wastewater sludge | place: USA: Moscow, Idaho | reverse complement strand
CGAAATCTCCCGCTTTACCGAGTTGCGTGGGGCGCTGGATGACAAGCAAACACAATGGGAAAAGCGCGTGATGGAGCGCCTTGATGCCCTGGAAAATCACCTCAAAGCCCGCGCCGAAGAAAGTGACAACGTGCACGCTGCGTACCTGGGCCAGCTTGAAGAGCAGCTGCGCAATCAGCCGGGCAAGGATGCGCCTAAGGCGTAAAACGCTAAAAATTCCCTTTTTAAGGCCTTTGTAAGGCCTTTTTTTAATGGTGAGCGTTGGACTTCACTGATGCCTTGGCCTGGCAAGGTTGGTTGTACGTGGTTGGCGAGGTGGGCCTGTTTCAACTTGTTGACTGTATTCCACGGATGAGGGGGTGAAGCCAACTACTATCGACCACTTAACCGTTAGGTTGCCGGTGGGGCTCGGCCTGTCAGGCTATGCGTTGATCGGTGTGTTTCAGTAGGCTGACAGTTTTTGGGGAGTACTGCTCACGGTGCGATAAATGCAATGGTTGAGTTAATTGGCATATTTTTTGCTTAATATTTTTCTTGCGTCGGTTTTCAGCCGGTAGCAAGTTAATTTTGAAAGAGTACGGAGGATTTATTCATGTGGCCTGGCGCTTTCGCTTCAGGTCGTTACCCATAACATACCGCGCCAATAGAGCGCAGGTGCTAGGAGACAAGCCATATGCCAGCTGAAATAGCGGCGCAACAGCCTTTGATGAATGCCATGGGTGGTGTGCCAGACTACACAGAGGTGATTACCCAAGCCCACCAACGCTCGCAAGAGTATGGTGTGCATGTCCAAGATCGTCCCGATTTTGCGATCGTGGACAAGGGCGATTTGATTGATATGCATGAGCAAGCACAGGTGCTTTATCGACATGCTATGCCGGTCATGGAGACGCTCTATGACCAAATCGCTAACACCCATAGCATGGTGCTGCTGACCACTGCGGAGGGGTTGGTGCTGCATTCACTGGGCGACCATGATTTTTTAGAAAAAGCCTCGCGCGTGGCCTTGGCCCCGGGGGGGGATTGGTCGGAGCAGGCCAAGGGTACTAATGCCATTGGTACGGCGCTGATGGCGCAGCAGGCCGTCACCGTGCATGGCAATCAGCATTACCTGCAAGCTAATCATGTGCTGACCTGCTCTTGCGCACCAATCTTCAATCCCCATGGGCAGGTGGTGGGGGCGCTGGATGTCTCGGGGGACCACCGCAGTTACCACCAGCACACGTTGGCGCTGGTGCGTATGTCCGCGCAGATGATTGAAAACCATATGTTTGCGGGCAGCTTCCCGAAGGCGGTGCGCATCCACTTTCATGCCAGGCCCGAGTTTTTAGGTACCTTGGTCGAGGGTATTGCCGTGTTTTCACCCGAGGGGCGGTTTTTGTCGGCCAACCGCAGCGCTCAGTTCCAGCTTGGGTTGCCATTTAGCGCCTTGCAGGCCCATACTTTTTCGTCGCTGTTTGACCTACCTATATCGGCGTTACTAGAGCTGTTTAGCGGCACTGGAGCACCCAAACAGTTGCATTTACACAGTGGCGTGGCAGTGTGGTGCAAGGTGGACGTTCGCCCGGCCAACCCCTGGTCGGCGCCGGCTTTTTCCGATCACAACCCTCCCTCCACGCGCAAGCCGCAGGCCCAGCACCTGTCATCGCTGCAATACCTGGACACCGGTGACGTGCAAATCAGCAGTGTCATTCACAAACTGCGCAAGGTAGTGGACAAAGACATTCCGGTGATGATTTTGGGTGAAACTGGTACTGGCAAAGATCTGCTGGCTCAGGCCTTTCACAACGACTCGGCGCGCGCGCGCCAGCCGTTTGTGGCGGTCAACTGCGCCTCTATCCCCGAGGCGCTGATCGAGTCCGAGCTGTTTGGCTACGAGGAGGGGGCTTTTACCGGTGCGCGTAAAAAAGGGGCCACTGGCAAAATCGCCCAAGCCCATGGCGGTACGCTGTTTTTGGATGAAATCGGCGACATGCCTAAGCATTTGCAAGCACGGCTGCTGCGCGTGCTGCAAGAGCGGCGTATCAGCCCGCTGGGTGCAGGTAAAGAAATTGAGGTGGATGTGGCCGTGGTCTGCGCCACGCATAAAAATCTCAAAGAGTTGATCGCCCGAGGTGACTTCCGTGAAGACTTGTACTACCGCCTGAACGGCCTGGTGGTGCGCCTGCCCGCGCTGCGTGAGCGCAGTGATTTTGATGGCGTGGTTCACAAGGTGCTCAAGTCTTTATGTAACAAAGGCACCCAGATCAGCATTGCCCCTGAGGTCATGGAGATGTTTCGCCGCTACCACTGGCCGGGTAATGTGCGCCAGCTGCACAACCTGCTGCGCACCGCGGTGGTCATGGTTGGCTGCGAGGGACAGATACAGGAAGAGCATTTGCCGGATGACTTTTTGGAAGAGCTGCACGGCAGCACGCCGGTGGCCGGGCCCTTGCTGTCGGCTGTCAGCACGGCTTTGGGTTCCCAGTCATTGGCCGAGGTCAGCGACAGCACCAGCTTGCAGGACGTGACGATTCAAACCATGGCGCAAATGTTGCAACTACACAAAGGCAATGTTTCGGCAGCAGCCAAGGCGTTAGGAGTGTCACGTAACACCATTTACCGCAAGAAAGAGCTGCTGCCACCGGGCTTGCTGGACTAAACCAAACAGGAATCAAGCAAATGCAACATCAAAAATATGACCGTTTTTCTGTGCTGCTGCACTGGCTCATGGCTGCTGTGCTCATAGGTCAAATTGCCTTAGGCATGTGGATGTTGGGTCTACCCAAAGATGCCAGCGGCCTGCGCATGGGCTGGTTTAATGTACATAAATCCTGGGGCATGGTGCTGGGACTACTGGTGTTGGTGCGCCTGGCCTGGACGCTGCGCCGCCCGCGTGTGGCCCCGCTGGATCAGCCGCGTGCCCTGCAACTGCTGGCCAGTAGTGCGCACCGTCTGCTGTATGCGCTGATGCTACTGTTGCCGCTGTCGGGGTTTTTGGGCTCGGTATTTTCTGGTTACCCGATACGCTTTTTTGGTCTGGTTCTACCCAAGTTCGTGGAGCGCTGGGAGCTGGGTAAGGTGGTGATGAGTGGTCTGCACCAATGGGGTTCTTGGGCGTTGCTGCTGCTCGTTGTGCTGCATGTGGCGGCCTTTGTGCAGCACCAGTTCATCCTCAAGCACCCGGTACTACAGCGCATGCGCTGATTGTTGCAGGGTAAGTCAGCTGCAAACTGGCATTAAATTTGCTTATTTTCTGGAGATGTTATTGGTGTCTATTGATGAGGCCCATTGAAGTCTGCACAGGCTGTAGGAGCGACTTTGGCCGCGAACAGTGTTATTCGCGGCCAAAGTCGCTCCTACGAATTCAAACTTCAGCGGGCCGCAGCAATAGTAAGGCGATACAGCCTGTCACACAGACTGTTCCATTTTGTCGCTCCAAAATGTCACAAATAGGTAAAAATCCTTGTTTTTATTTATGATGGTGCTATTCATTTTAATAAAGGGGGCACATGCTGTTACGCCGTCAGTTGTTGTTCAGCGCTGCTGCTATCGCCGCTGTCGTCAGTCGTCCAGTGCGGGCGGCAGGCGCTGTCAATGCCGCCGCCAATGTTTTGAACGATCCTTTGAATTCATCGCAATGGCCCCAGCTGCGCAAGCAATACTTGGGCGATGCCGCCATGCAGTTCACCGACCAGGTGTTGCTGCACACCCCGGCCTTTGCTGACGATGCGCTAAACGTGCCGCTGCAAATCGACGCCCGTGCCCTGCACAACACCGGCGGCGGCATTGCCAAGTTGGTAGTGATTGCCGAGCGCAACCCGATTCGTGAGGTACTTACCTTCGAGCCGCTGCGTGCCTTGCCGATGCTAGCGTTTCGCATTCGGCTAGAGCAAGCATCGCCGCTGCGCTGTATGGTGCAAACGCAAGATGGGCGCTGGCATGTAGGCAGCACCATGGCCCAGGCAGCCGGCGGTGGCTGTACCGTGCCGGGTGTAACACGTGCTGACGGCAGCTGGAGCAAAACCTTAAACCAGGTGCAGGCGCGCTTTTTTACCAACCTTGCCGATGCCAGTCGGCGCCTGCGTCTGCAAGTCATGCACCCCATGGACACCGGCTTGGTGGCAGGGATACCGGCGTTTTATTTAGAGCAGTTAGAACTGCGTGACAGCGCCGATCAGCCCTGGTGGCGCTTGCAGCTGCATGAGCCGGTGTCAGAAAATCCACTCATTACGTTAGAGCTGCCCACCCAGGGGCCGCGCCAGTTTCGCCTGCTGGGCCAGGACAACAACGGGAACCGCATTGATACTGAGGTACGCGCATGAAAGCCCTGCGTACCGCTTTGGCGCTGCTGGTTGCGCTCTATTGTCTGCCTGCGGCCTGGGCACAGACACCCCGTGCCCCTGACCAGGCCAGCCTGAACTACCACTTGCAGCCGCGCAAAATCGCTACCGACACCTGGGTGTTGGAGGGTGCGGTGGCCGACTTTGCCTTGGCTAATGGCTGCAACATCATTAACACCGCTTTTATTGCCACGGGCGATGGCGTAGTGGTCATCAATACCGGCCCGTCGCGCCGCTATGGCGAGCAGCAGCGCCGCGCCATTGCTAGCGTCACCCAAGAGCCGGTGCGCCAGGTACTGAACCTGAACCTGCACCCGGATTACTTTTTTGGTAACCAAGCCTGGGCAGATATCCCTACCCAGGCGCTGGCTGGCAGCATCGCCGGGATGCAGGCAGAGGGCGAGAGCTACGCCGACAACCTGTACCGCCTGTGCGGCCCCTGGTTGCAAGCCACTCAGCCCACTCCGGCGCGCCAGGCCGTGCAGCCCCAGCGCTTTACCCTGGGTCGCCACGACCTGGAGCTGCGCCGCCTGCAAGGCCACACTGGCGATGACCTGGTGCTGCTAGACCACAGCAGCGGCGTGTTGTTTGCCGGTGGCTTGGTGTTTGCCCAGCGCGTACCAACCACGCCGCATGCCGACATTGGGCAGTGGCTGGACAGCCTGAATACCTTGCAGCAATGGCAGCGCCAGGGTCAGTTCAAACAACTCGTGCCTAGCCATGGCCCGCTGGCCCAGGGCCTGCAAGGCATTGAACAAACCCGCGACTGGCTGCAATGGCTGGAGCAATACATGCAAGACAACGCCGCCCAGGGCGTGGACTTGAGTGAACTGCTACGCCAGCTACCCCCGGCACGCTTTGCCCAATGGGCCGCGCAACCGGCGGAGCTGCAACGTAGCTTGGTGCAGTGGTACCCAGGCTATGAGCGGCGGGCGCTGGCCGAGAAATAAGTGTGGATGTACTGGAGGATGGAGGGCCCAGACTGTTCACTATAAAAAATATGATTTTATGCCTCTAACGCTTACCTAATAAGCGCCAATAGCTATTAATTTTAATTTTCACCACCCTCAAATGAAGGAGATCCCCACGATGTCCAAGCATTGCTTACTAGCGCTGCACCAGCGCTGCCGCCACCCTGGCCCTACTGGCCGGTTGCGCACAAAACCCGGCCACCCCGCAAGACAACACTGACCCCACCGCCCAGGTCAACCAGCTAGAGGCCACCACCGGCAAATTTGCCGGCCAGCGCCGCTCTGGGGCCAAAGACATTTGCGCCACTGGCGAATTTGTCGGCACGGCGCAGGCGCGTGCGCTGTCCAGTTCCTCGGCCTTTAGCGGCCAGGCCGTGTCCGTGGTGCTGCGCTTTTCTTTGACCGGAGCCAATCCAAAAGCCCCGGATACCTGTGCCAGCGAGCTTTGCCAGCCTGAATTACTGGGGCGTGCATGGCTTTGGCTTTGTCAATACCCAAGACCAAACCACCTGGGGCAAATGGCTGTTTGAGCCCGTCGGTGGCATTAAGGGCTTGAGCGACGACGAAGCCAAGGCCAAGGGCACCGACTTTTTGTTTGCCGACCTGCGCCAGCGCGTAGCCAGCGGCGATGCCGTGTTCAAGTTCAACCTGGAGCTGGCCGAGGCAGGCGATAAGCTGGACAACCCCACCGTGCCACTGCCCGCCGGGCGTAAAAAGGTTGAGCTGGACACGCTCAAAGTCACCGCTGTGGCCGCCGAAGGCCAGGGCGCTTGCCAGGGTGTGACCTTCACCCCCATCGTGCTGCCCAAGGGTGTGCTCGCCGGCAACGACCCTGTGCTGGCGGCACGCGCCGCGCCTTATGGTATCTCGCTGGACGGACGCACGGCAGAGGCCGGGGCTAAATAAGTTTTTTGTGTAATGAAAAAGCCGCTGAAATAGCGGCTTTTTTTTGCATTTTGGACTGACTTACTGCTGGTCGCGGCGCTCTTCCAAGTAGGTGCGAATTGACCAGATAGCTTCCTGAGTGAGTGTGCCTTCAAACGGCGGCATATAGACGCGGCCATCGCGGGTGCGGCCACGGCGCACAGTGCCCGCGTAGTAGTCGTCCATTTCTTGGTAACAGACTTTTTTCTTGTCAGCATCGGCGTACCCGGTGCACTCTTCATCAAACTTGCGCAAATCGGGTGCAATGCCTCCGGACATGGCTTCTAGGCCGTGGCAGCGGGCGCAGTTTTGGTTATAGGCTGAGCTGCCAATACGCAGCGCCTCTTTGTGGCCTTCACCGCTGCTATAGGGGTTGGATTCCAGCCATTTAGATCCCAGCTGCGGCAGGCTACTGGTATCTACCGCTTGCGGCACCACGTCGCCGTGGGCGAAGGCGGTGCTGCCGGTGGCGGCTAAGGCCAGGGCGATGAGGCTGTGGCGGGCGGATGCCAATAAAGAACGGCGCATGGGGTGTCTCCTAAATAAAAATAGATACCCCAGCTTTTGCAAATTTCGTGCCAATTATGATTGGGTAGCTAGCTTGCGTTCTACCAAACCATGCGGTGGCTCTTAGTGTTACGTATCTGAGCAGCTTGCGTGACACCAATTGCGCCACAATTTCACACTTGGTACTGACAGGTAAGGGGGCTGCTGTTATCGGTTTTGCTCGCTGCATTAGGGTGAAAAAAGCACTTTTTGAAAATTGGCATGGATTTTGCAGAGTAGTGGATGCGAGTTTTAACGCATTACACACAAGGAGCAAACCCATGACACCAGCGTTCTCTCACACCCTGCGCCTGACTAGCTTGGCCGTTGCCGCCACTTTGGCGCTGGCTAGCCATGCGGCCAATGTCAAACCCGTTACCTGGGAAGACATTGCCAATGACCATAAGAGCACCGACAACGTGCTGACCTATGGCTTAGGCCTGACAGCGCAGCGCTACAGCACGGCCAAGACCTTGAATACCAAGAACGTCGCGGGTCTAGTGCCAGTGTGGAGTTATTCCTTCGGTGGTGAAAAGCAGCGCGGCCAAGAAGCCCAGGCGCTGATCCATGACGGCGTGATTTATGTCACTGCCTCGTATTCTCGGTTTGTAGCGCTGGATGCACGCACGGGCAAACGTCTGTGGACTTATGAGCACCGCCTGCCAGAAGACATTCGTCCTTGCTGTGACGTGGTCAATCGTGGTCCGGCAATTTTTGGCGATAAGGTGTACTTTGGCACACTGGATGCACGCATCGTGGCGCTGGATCGTAATACCGGTAAAGTGGTTTGGAATGAGAAGTTTGGTGACCATAAAGTTGGCTACACCATGACGGGTGCGCCGTTCATCGTGAAAGACGAAAAAACTGGCAAAACTTTGCTGGTGCATGGTTCTTCAGGGGATGAGTTCGGAGTCGTCGGCTATCTATATGCTCGCGACCCTGACACTGGCAAAGAGGTCTGGGCACGTCCGATGGTTGAAGGCCATGTGGGCCGCCTGAACGGCCAACCCAGCACCCCAACGGGCGATGCCAAAGCCCCAAGCTGGCCGGATGATCCAAATAGCCCCACCGGCAAGGTCGAGGCTTGGAGTCAGGGTGGTGGCGCACCCTGGCAGACACCTTCGTTTGACATTGAGACCAACACCATCGTTGTTGGCACTGGTAACCCTGCGCCCTGGAATACTTGGAAGCGTACAGCCAAGGGCGATGACCCACGCAACTGGCCTAGCTTATATACCTCTGGTCAAGCCTACGTGGATCCAGGTACCGGCGAGCTCAAGGGCTTTTTCTCGCACACGCCCAATGATGCCTGGGACTTCTCGGGTAACAACTCGGTACTGCTGTTTGATTACAAAGATCCCAAGAGCGGTAAAACCATCAAGGCTTCGGCCCATGCTGACCGCAACGGCTTTTTCTTTGTGACTGACCGCGAAAAACTCGCTAAGGCAGATGGTGGTCACCCGTGGAAGCAAAGTGCCATCATTGGTGCCCATCCTTTTGTAGATGGGATTACCTGGGCCAAAGGCTTTGACCTGACAACAGGGCTGCCGATTGAGAACAATAACCGCCCGCCAGAGCCCAAAGAGGGGGAGGAAAAAGGTGAAAGTATTTTCGTCTCGCCCCCGTTCCTGGGCGGCACTAATTGGATGCCCATGAGTTACAGCCCTGATGCGGGTCTGTTCTACATCCCGGCCAATCACTGGGCCATGGATTACTGGTCTGAGAACATCACTTACAAGGCAGGTGCAGCCTACTTGGGTCAGGGCTTCCGTATCAAAAAGCTCTATGACGATCATGTGGGTACGCTGCGCGCTATCAACCCACAGACCGGAAAAATTGTCTGGGAGCATAAAGAGCAGTTCCCGCTGTGGGCCGGTACTTTGGCCACGGCTGGCGGTTTGCTGATTACGGGCACTTCGGATGGCTTTGTTAAAGCTTTTGATAACAAAAATGGTAAAGAGCTGTGGAAGTTCCAAACCGGTTCGGGCATCGTTTCTGTGCCTGTAACCTGGGAAATGGATGGTGAGCAGTACGTGGCCATCCAATCGGGCTACGGCGGTGCCGTGCCTCTGTGGGGCGGTGACATGGCTGAGCTGACCAAGCAAGTCTCGCAAGGCGGCTCGATGTGGGTTTTCAAGTTGCCCAAGGCACAGAAGGTAGCTCGTAAGTAAGTGAGCGCAAGACCAGTCATGGTCACCACTCCCTCTTCCTTTTAAGGAGGGGGAGTCTTAATTATTTTGAGAGCATGCCTATGAACTGTTTTACCCGCTTTATCCGTATTGCCCTGGCTGGGGGAATTTTTTTTAGCACAGTAGGCGTCGCCCAGGCCCAAGCTACCCAGGAGAGCAATGGCAATGAGCCCCTGGTTATCAACGGTTGCCCGATTTGGGCTTATACCCGCTGCCCTGGGGCTGACTTGCGCCATGCCAATTTGGTGGGGAAAAACCTGGCAGGCGCTGATTTGCGCGGCGCCGATCTGACCCGTGCCGACCTGCGCGGAGCGAATTTGTCTGCCGCTGACCTAGAAGGGGCTAACCTGACCGGCGCACGGATGTCCAAAGCCTCGGCAGCCAATACCGATTTTAAAAATGCCCGTTTCATAGGGACCGATTTAGAAAGCGCACGCTTGATGCGCTCAGATTTTTCGGGAGCGCTGTTTGATGGGGCTAGTCTGGAAATGGCGCGACTGAACAATGCTTGGTTTGTTGGTGCGCGTTTTATTGCCACCGACTTGCAAGAGGCTAAGTTTGTGGCTGTTAATTTGACCAATGCTGTGTTTGAGGGCAATCACATCCTCTACACCCTGGTGACCGAATCAGAGCTCGGGGGCTGCAATGGCTGCCGTCCGGATTGGAGATAATATGAAATTGCTATCAATAAAGAAGCTATTTGCGCTTGCTGTTATTGTGTTACAAGCGGTTTTTATTGTGAATGTGGAAGCTATTGAGCAGGTCGCTCCGCAGGTGGATACATCGCAGCTACCAACTCAGGCTCAGACTTGGCAAGAGCCCAACCCGTTGCGTGGCAATGCCCATGCGATTGCACTAGGCCAGAGTGCCTTTAACCAAAGTTGTGCACGCTGCCATGGCGAGAATGCCGTTGGTACCCGTTCACCTGCGCCTGACTTACGGCGCATTGGAGGGCGCTGCAAAAACATTGAAGATGCTGCTTTGCGCCAGCGTTGCCAAGCTGATGCCGATGCGTTTTTTATTAAATCCGTGCGTTACGGTAAGCAAAAATTCGGCATCGTCCATATGCCGCCTTGGGAAGGCATGATTGCCCCTGAGTTGGCCTGGGCATTGCGCACCTTTGTCGAGTCTGCTCCCAAGGGCACTGGCATTGAGTCGCTGTCGCCGACGGTAGAGAAATGATGCTGGCCTGTCTATCGCGACCGAATCACGACGTTAAGAAAGTTTGTCATGCACATTGATGCTGCTCTGCAATCGCCTGAGATGAGCGTGCCCGAGCTGCCGTATTTGTCGCGCCGCCTGTGTTTGCAGTACCAGGCTGCGCAAACCAGTTGGGTGTTACTGTACCCCGAGGGTATGGTGCAGCTCAACGACAGCGCTGCCGAGATTTTGCGCCGCTGCGATGGCCGTCACACTGTGGCTGACATCGTTAGTGAATTGGAGTCGCTGTTTGATACCCAGGGGATTGCCCCGCAGGTGTATGAACTGTTGGCCGAGGGAGCTCGCCGTGGGTGGATTGATTGAGCTTCTAATTTGAAGTATGCAATTTATGGCGTCGAAATTGGCTTTAAGCCTTATGTATAAAGCGCAATCAGCTATTAAAAAAATAGTTCTTTGGGCGGTAGTTTTAATCTCCTTTCCCTCCGTTTGCATGGCGCAAACATCGGCCCCCCGGTCCTTGGGCGAAACCGCTGTGCTGGCGGCTACCTGCGTGACCTGCCATAGCGCACAGCCCAGCGCCAGTTCGGCTGATATTCCCAGTTTGAGCGGCCGCAGCGCTGAACAATTGCAGCGCAGCCTCCAAGCGCTACAAAGCGGGCGCGTGGCAGATGCCACTGTGATGCCTCAGCTGCTGCAAGGCTTGAGCGACCAGCAACTGCAAGCCTTGGCCTATTGGTTTGCCATGCCGCAGCCGCAGTGGGCTGCGCCAAGCAAGCCATGAGTTACTCGCGCCGCCAATTTTTAAGTACCGCCCTGGCTGCGCCCATGCTGGCCGCCCCTGCGCTGCTGCGTGCCGCCAGCGCCCAGGTCGTCATCGTGGGCGGGGGTTTTGGCGGGGCGACGGCGGCGCGTTATTTGCGTGCCTATGCGCCGCAGCTGCAAGTGACTTTGGTCGAACCAGCTGAGCGTTTTGTCACCTGCCCGTTTTCCAACCATTACCTGGCCGGCCTGCGCAGTTGGGACAGCATCAGCCACGGCTACGATAGTCTGCGTGCGACCGGCGTGCAAGTGATTCACGCACGTGCCGAAGATGTCAACGCCAGCACGCGCAGTCTGCGCTTAAGCAATGGCCAAACCCTGAACTGGGACAAGCTGCTGCTCTCGCCCGGGGTGGTCATGCGTTGGGACGCGCTGGAGGGCTATAACCAGGCTGCTGCCGAACTGGCCCCGCACGCCTGGCAGGCCGGGGCGCAAACCCAGCTGTTACGCCGCCAGTTGCAGGCCATGCCTGACGGAGGGGTGTTTGCCATGGTGATACCGGATAACCCGTTTCGCTGCCCGCCCGGGCCGTATGAGCGCGCCAGCCTGGTGGCCTATTACCTGAAAACATATAAACCGCGCAGCAAGGTGTTGCTGCTGGATGCGAAGAATAATTTTTCTAAAAAAGAGCTGTTTCTGCCCGCCTGGAAGGCGCTGTACGGCGACATGATTGAATGGGTCAGCTTGGCTGGCGATGGTCAGGTGGTGCGCGTAGATGTCCAGGCGCTAGAGGTCGAAACAGCGTTTGGCACGCGCCACAAGGCCGCTGTGCTCAACGTCATACCGCAGCAGCAGGCGGGCTTGATTGCTGCACGCGCTGGCGTGCTTGATGCTAGTGGCTGGGCTCCGGTGCGTGGTGAAGACCTGGCATCGACCCAGGTAGAGGGCATTCATGTGCTGGGCGATGCGGCGCTGGTAGGGCCGATTCCAAAATCCGGCTTTGCCGCCAACAACCAGGGCAAGCTGGCCGCCGCCGTGATCGCCGCTGAGCTGACCGGCCAAGCCACTCCCACAGCCGTTTATGCCAACACCTGCTACAGCCTGGTTGCACCGGGCTATGGCATTAGTGTGGCGGGCATGTACCGTGCCGAGCAGGGCCGCATTGTGGATGTACCGCACAGCGTGGGCATTAGCACCATCAACGCTAGCCCAGCCTATCGCGCTGCCCAGGCACGCCATGGCAGCGCCTGGTATGCGGCTATTAGTGCCGATATTTGGGGGAGTTGAGAGCAGCCAGGGCTGCCTGATGCTCAGCCAGTGCTTGCAGCAGTAAGCCTGCTTGCAACTGCTCGGGCGTTGGTGCGGCTTGCGGGGTTTGGCGTGCTTGTAGTAGCAACCAGGCCGCCCCCAGCAGTGTCTGGGGGTGTTGTGCCAGGGGGGCTGCGGTGGATCTCATGGCTTGGTGGCCAGCACCCAGGTGACCAGCAGCTTTAAATCTTCGGCGCTCAGGCTGGAGTGGGCTGGCATGGCGGCCCGTCCCCATTTGCCCTTGGAGCCCATTTGAATAGATTGCGCCAACTCAGCAGCTGCCCCTTTGTCATCAGCGTACTTTTGTGCCACTGAAACAAAGGCTGGGCCGACAATTTTTTCTGTCGGTGAATGGCAGCTAAAGCAGCCATTGGCCTTGGCCAAATCAGCCACAGCGGCTAAATCGGACGTGTTGGCATGGGCAGCAGTGCCGACCAGACTAAGGGTCGCGAAGCAAAGAGTAGAGAACAAACGCATTGTGGAGTCCGTAATGAAATTGACGACACTTTATTTAAGCAACATTTATGCCAATATTTTTTAATAGCGTTTTTTTATGTGTAGCAAAGGTTTAAGTCATATTTTGCTTGCTATTTTTAGAACTTAGAAAATTGGGGTGTACTTGGGCAGATGTTGCATTACGGAACACTTAATTTATTGATATTTAATGCAGCGCAAGAAGTGACTTAGGAAGCTATGCTTGCTGGGCTTGTTCCTTTTGTACGCGAAAGAGGGGGCAGGTCAGGCTCCATCAACAAGAAAGCGGTGCCCCTATACACACAGACTAGAGCGGGTTGCCTGTGTGTATAAGAGCACCGCCTTCGGTGCGATGGGTTTAAAACCGATACGCTGCACTTACCCCAGCCAGCCATTGACGGCCTGGGGCAGCTTCATAGAAGCGGCCATTGCTTTCATTAACGATGACGGAGCCGATGTAGCGCTTGTCCGTCAGATTGTCCAGACGGGCAAAGGCGTTGAGTGTCCAAGCGCCTACGTTGCGCTGGTAACCAGCACTCAAGCTGGCGGTGCTGTAACTGGGGGCATAGACGCTATTGCTGTCGTTCGCAGCCAAGCGGCCGACATGGCGCCAATCCAGGGTCAGCGTCCAATCAGTCAGTGGCATCCAGCGCAGTGCGACATAGGCTTGGTGGCTGCTAGTGCCTGCGATGCGTTTACCGGCGGGGATGCAAGTTTTGCCGCTGCGGTCGCAAAAACCGTCCCGCAGTCGCGCGTCTAACAGAGTCAGAGCCGTATCTACACGCCATTGTTGGCTTTTCCAGGCGCTGGCCGCCAGTTCTAAACCTTGGCGGCGCGTGCGGTTGGCGTTGTGGTAAGTAGTGCGGCCACCAGCGTTTTCGGCGGCCACGATTTCGTCTTGGGTTACGGTCTGGAACACGGCTGCTGACCATTGGCCGTTAATGCCCGCGACTTGCAGGCGTTGGCGCAGGCCAATTTCTGCGCTGCGAGAACGTGCTGCTTGCAGCCCGAAGTTCAGTCCTGCACCACCGCCTGGGCGGTAGGAGATTTCGTTAAATGTTGGTGTTTCAAAGCCACTGGCCAAACTGGCATAGGCTTGGGTTTGCTCGTTGATCTGGTGCTGCAGCGACAGCATGGGCAGCAGGCGTTGGTATTTGGCCTTGCCACTGTCGTCCCCATTGCCGGGGGCAATGTAGTCATCACGCGAATCAAAGCGTACCTGGCTGTAGCGCAGGCCTGCATCCAGCGTCCAGCGCGGGGCTAGTTGCCAAGACAGTTGTGCGTAGGGATCGATGTTGTAAAGGCGATTGCGCTCGTTGCGACGCAGTGCTCCTTTAACACCAACTTGCGTGCCCAAGTAATTATTAAACCCTTTGCGATCCTCGCTCACGGTATTGGTGGCCAAGCCGACTACCAAGCGCAAGCCATCCCATTGGCCGGCCCAGCGTGTATCTAGGCCACCGTATTCCCGTTTCAGGTCGATCACTCCACCGGCGCTGGTGGCAGGTTTTTGCGCGGCGATGGGGGTGGATTGGTATTGGGTGATATGGCGCTGGCCGGCATAGACCATCAGTCGCAGCTGCTGGCCGCTGCCCAGGTCATGTTCATGCACCAAACCGACCTGGGTTTGTTTTAAGTATTTACGGGTGTTGAAGTCTAGTGGCCCTTGTGCCACGGCACGTGGGTTGGCCTGCCAATCAGCGGGGGTCACTCCGCCGGGGTCGAGTGAATCAATGGCGACATGGTTGGCCACGAGCGTCCAACGTGAACCACTGTCGCTGCTGGTGTCCAGGCGGGCGTTGAAAAGATTTTTATCTGCTGCGCTTTGTGGGCGGTAGCCGTCGGTCATGAACCGGCTAGCACTGACGACATAGCCAATGCCGCGCTGCTCGCCGCTGGCTTTGAGGCCCAGGCGTTTTTGGCCGTCGCTTCCAGCGGCAAAGCTGCTGTGTAGCTCGGGGGAGCCCTCGCCGCGCTCGGTAAAAGCTTGGATGACCCCGCCGGAGGCATTGCCGTATAGGGTGGAGTAGGGGCCGCGCAACACTTCCAAGCGTTCTAACGAGGACAGATCAATATGGTTAGATTGACCTTGGCCGTCAGGCATGGTGGCAGGGATGCCATCAACATAAATTTGGATGCCTCGTTGGCCAAAGGTTGATCGTGCACCGTGACCACGTATTGATAGCTGTAAATCTTGCGCGTAGTTATTACGGTTTTGGAGCAGCAGACCGGGTACTTGACCTAGCGATTCAGACAAATTTACCTGGGCTTGTTGGGCACGCATTTGTGCGCCATCGACGATGCTGACCGAGGCTGGCGCGGCCTCTAGTGGTGCGGGTAACAGGCTGCTGCGCACGGTGATGGTCTCTTGCATCACGGTGGCGGCCGGGTTTTGTGCCCAGACGTTAGGGGCCAAGAGCCACCCGGCTAAGATCACAGGCCGGTAGGCGCTGCGGCAAAGTGAAGATAGGTGCATGGTGTGTCTCTGTAATAGTATGAAGTTGTCGTATGGCGGCTTGGGTAAACGCGCCATATGAAAACCCCCATTACGGGGGCAGCAGCGATACGTGGGTAGCTAGCGCTGCTGTAGGGATGTTTTAGAAAAAGCCCAGCGCTTGCGGGTTGTAGCTGACCAGCAGGTTCTTGGTCTGTTGGTAGTTGGACAGTGCCAGCTTGTGCGTTTCGCGGCCGATGCCCGATTTCTTGTAGCCACCAAAGGCGGCGTGCGCCGGGTAGAGGTGGTAGCAGTTGGTCCACACGCGGCCGGCTTGGATGGCGCGGCCCATGTGGTAGGCGACGGTGCCGTTGCGGCTCCAGACGCCTGCGCCTAGGCCGAACTCGCTGTCGTTGGCGATGCGCACGGCATCTTCCACATCTTTGAAGGTGGTGACGGAGGCGACGGGGCCAAAAATTTCTTCCTGGAACACGCGCATGTCGTTTTTGCCGTACAGCAGTGTGGGTTTGACGAAGAAGCCATCGTTGATTTGTCCACCGGCCCGTAGGCGCTCGCCGCCGGTCAGGCACTGGGCCCCTTCTTGGCGGCCAATTTCCACGTAGCCCAGGATGCGCTCGAGTTGCGCTTGCGACACTTGCGCTCCGACCATGGTGGATTTGTCCAGCGGGTGGCCTTGCTTCATGGCTTCGACCCGGGCCACGGCGCGTTCCATAAAGCGCTCATACACCGATTCTTGTACCAAGATGCGCGAGGGGCAGGTGCAGACTTCGCCTTGGTTGAAGGCGAACATCGAGAAGCCCTCCAGCGCCTTGTCAAAGAATTCGTCATCAGCATCCATCACATCGGCAAAGAAGATGTTCGGGCTTTTGCCGCCCAGCTCCACGGTGGAAGGAATCAGGTTGTCGGCGGCAGCGTGCAGGATGCGCTGGCCCACAGGGGTGGAGCCGGTGAAGGCAATTTTGGCAATGCGCTTACTGGTGGCCAGCGCCTCGCCAGCCTCTTTGCCAAAGCCGTTGACGATGTTCACCACGCCGGGGGGCAGCAGGTCGGCAATCAGGTCCATCAGCACCAAGATGGACGCGGGGGTTTGCTCGGCCGGTTTCATCACTACGCAGCAGCCAGCGGCCAGGGCAGGGGCCAGTTTCCAGCAGGCCATCAGCAGGGGAAAGTTCCAGGGAATGATTTGCCCGACCACGCCAATGGGCTCATTGAAGTGGTAGGCCACGGTTTTGGAGTCAATTTCCGAGATCGTGCCCTCTTGCGCACGGATGCAGCCGGCAAAGTAGCGAAAGTGGTCAATGCCCAGGGGAACATCGGCAGCGGTGGTTTCGCGCAGCGGTTTGCCGTTGTCGATGGTTTCTGCGGTGGCCAGCAGGTCGATGTTTTGCTCCATGCGGTCGGCAATTTTCAGCAGGATCAGTGAGCGCTCGGCCACCGAGGTTTTGCCCCATTTTTCCTGTGCAGCGTGGGCGGCATCCAGTGCCAGGTTGATATCGGCCGCGTCGGATTGCGCCACTTTGCAAAAGGGTTTGCCGGTAATGGGCGATACATTGTCAAAGTAGCGCCCAGCAACGGGGGCCACCCATTTGCCGCCAATGAAGTTGTCGTACTGGGTGCGGTAGGGGAAGGAAAGGGTGAGGTTGAAGCGCTTGAATTCAAACATGTCCATGGTGCGGTCTCCGAAAGTTTTGGTTTTACAAAGCCGAGAGTCGGCTGCCAGGTATTAAGCACATTGCGTGCCAAGTTTGATGGCCGCCTTGAAAGCCGCGTATTTAAGGGGCGAGGGCTGCCCAGCAGGGGCTTTCTGGAGGACAGGTGGGCCCAGCGTGGCGTGGCATTTTGGGACAGTGGTGTGCCAAGTTGGGGGCAGCTGTCACACAGCTGTCACATAGCTTGTTTAAATTTGCGTTCGTGGCGAAACGATCCACAAGCACTTTGAACCGAAGGAAAGAAGAGATGACAACCACAGCTACTACCAAAGCCTGCACGATCGCAGGGCGGATCTTGAGTATCCTGACTGTTACCGCTGCAGCTTGGGGTGCCCCAGCCTGGGCCCAGCAAGAAGCGACCGGTGCCGGTGCCAGCTTTCCTGCGCCGCTGTACTCAAAATGGGCGGCCGATTATCACAAGGCCACGGGCGTGAAAATCAACTACCAGTCGGTCGGCTCCAGTGCGGGTATTAAGCAGATTGAGGCCAAGACGGTGGATTTTGGTGCCTCGGACGAGCCCCTTAAAGATGCCGATTTGCAGGCCAAGGGGTTGGTGCAGTTTCCCACCGTGATCGGTGGCATCGTGCCGGTGGTGAATATCAAGGGTATTAAGCCCGGCGAGCTCAAGCTCACGGGCCAGGTG
>RRZU010193174.1_pt1 | contig 17466 bp, 16 predicted proteins | sample 2165561 | NCBI WGS metagenome assembly RRZU01 (sample SAMN10456909, study PRJNA506462) | wastewater metagenome | isolation source: wastewater sludge | place: USA: Moscow, Idaho | reverse complement strand
TTTTCACGTACGATGGCTATCGATGTCATCATGGCACAAATAAGAATCAGAATCATACCAAGTACGCCGGGTACAAAGTTAAACGCACTGATCATTTGTGGGTTATACAGCATTCTTACTTCGGGGTTAATACGATAAGCTCCCGAATTACTACCTGATAATTGTAGCTGATAATCATTTATGATATTGGAAGCATAAAACGTGAAGGTTGTTGCTGCATTTGCATCGGTAGCATCGGCTATAAGTTGGATATGTGCTTTTCCGTTGTGAATCAGGTTTTTACCAAAATCGTTTTCGAAAACCACTATCAGTTTAGCTTCATCGCTTTTAAATACCGATTCAATTTCACTGCTGCTGTTTATCCGGCCTGCTACATTAAAATACTGACTATTATCCAGCTTTTGAATAATTTTATCGCTCACTTCATCGTAAGCGGGAGCCAATACCACTATTTGAGTGTTTTTTACTTCGGTAGTTAGCGCAAATCCAAACAAAATCATTTGAATTACCGGTATACCAAGTAAAATTAAAACAGTGGTTTTATCTCTGAAAATATGATAGAATTCCTTTCGGACAAATGACATTAGTTGTTTCATAATGAATGTGTTTTAAATGTCGGTTCGGGTTGCTTTGCGTGCTAACTGATAAAAAACATCGTCCATACTTTGAGCACTGAACTGCTCTTTTAATGCTTTGGGTGAATCGAGGGCTTCAATTTTTCCGTCTACCATTATTGATACTCTATCGCAGTACTCGGCTTCATCCATATAATGCGTAGTAACAAAAACAGTGATTCCACGCGAAGTAGCATCGTAAATAAGTTCCCAAAACTGACGGCGTGTTATGGGATCAACACCACCAGTGGGTTCGTCGAGAAAAACAACTTGCGGATGATGAAAAATTGATACCGAAAAAGCCAGTTTTTGTTTGAACCCGAGTGGTAAGTCGCCCACTAATTTATTGCGTTCATTTTCAAAATCCAGTGTCTGAAGCAGTTCGTTTGTTTTTACTTTAATTTGCTCAGATGTAAGACCATAAATTCCTCCAAAGAGCTCAATGTTTTCCCATACTTTCAGGTCGTCGTAAAGTGAGAATTTCTGGCTCATATAGCCTATGTTTTTCTTCACTTTTTCAGCTTCTTTACTTATGTCGAAACCAGCTACAAATCCTTTTCCACTGGTAGGTTTACTTAATCCGCTAAGCATCCGCATGGCTGTGGTTTTTCCTGCGCCATTAGCACCCAGAAAACCAAAAATTTCACCGCGTTTTACTTCAAACGATATATTATCAACAGCAGTAAACGAACCAAATCGTTTGGTGAGTTGATGTGCGCTGATTACAGTATTATCTTGTTGTTGCATAGTTAGTTATTTTGTGATAATTGCATAAAACAATCTTCAATTCCGGGTTCAATCTGAGAAATAACCAATGATGAATGTCCTGTTTTCGTCAGAAAATCTATGATCTCTGTTTTTACATTTTCAACTGATTCATTGTTGTTTAAGTCAGTTTTTGGAATTGAAATATGATGTTTATCGCCAAATGCAAAACAGTTTTTTGTAAGTTCAAAGCTTCTTAAATCAGTTAAAAGCTGATGCATTTTATCACTTTCGGCAGAAAGTAAAGTGTTGGGGTACTGACGGATAATACCTGCGGGGCTGTCAATTGTCAAAAAACTTCCATTTTGAATCAACGCTATACGGTCGCATAGCCCTGCTTCGTCCATGTAAGGTGTCGATACCACGATGGTAATGCCTTCCTTTTTCAGATTTTTGAGCATTCCCCAGAATTCTTTTCGCGATACCGGATCAACTCCGGTGGTAGGTTCGTCAAGAAACAATACCTGAGGTTTATGTATTAAGGCACAACTTAAGGCAAGTTTTTGTTTCATCCCTCCCGATAATTTACCTGCTCTACGGTTTTTAAATGGTTCAATTTGCTGGTAAATATCTTTAATCAGCATATAATTTTCTTCAACAGTAGTATTAAAAACAGTTGCAAAAAATTGCAGGTTTTCTTCAACGCTTAAATCCTGATAAAGTGAGAATCGTCCGGGCATATACCCCACATGTTTACGAATTTCGGCATAATCTTTAACCACGTCGTATCCTACAACAGTTGCGTTTCCTTTGTTGGCTAAAATCAAAGTTGATAGTATACGAAATAAGGTGGTTTTACCAGCGCCATCGGGACCGATAATGCCAAAAATCTCGCCTTTTTCAACTTCAAAACTGATGCTTTTCAGAGCTTCAACCTTTCCGTACGATTTGCTGATTTCCTCACATTGCACACTTATGTTTGAGTTTATTTTATTCATTTTAATTCACAAAAGTTATTACCTCAGTACTGATTTTGCACTATATATCCATCTTTCGGGCAGATTATTGGAACTTTACGTTACCATACATACCAATTTTCAGATACCCGTCGTTTACAACAGCAATTTTTACTGCATAAACCAAATTAGCACGTTCGTCGCGGGTTTGAATTGTTTTAGGAGTAAATTCAGCTTTGGGCGAAATCCAGTTTACAACTCCATTGTACTCTTTGCTTTCGGTTTTTCCCAGGTCGCCATAAACTTTTACTTTTTGTCCTATTTTAACTGTTGTCAGTTGGTCTGAACTAACATATGCCTTCAAGGTAATATTTTTAATGTCAGCTATTTTAAATATAGCTTTACCAGTGGAGGCGAGTTCGCCCGTTTCGGCATATTTGGCTAAAACAGTTCCGGAGATAGGAGCTACAATCCGGCACTTTTGTAGCTGATCGTTAAGTTGTTCCACCTGCATTAACAATGCTTTATCTTCATCGTTCAGGCTGTTTGTGGTAAGTTCAAGAGTGGATAATGTAGCTGTTCTTTGCTTTTCGAGTACTGCAATTTGAGCATTTACATCGTCGAGTTGTTTTTTGTTAATTGCTTCAGATGCAATTAATTTTTCAATTCGTTTTTTCTCTGTTTTTGCCGTGGCAATCTGCTCATCAAGGGCTGCAAGCTGTTTTTTAATGTCAGGCTTTTTAAAATTCAGCGCTTTTTTGCTAGCCAGCAATTGTTCTTTTTTTAAATAAATCTGCATGCTGTCTATGCTGCCAATCTGTTGATTTATTGTTAATTCTTGTCCTTCTTCAACGTTCAGGGCTATGATTTTGCCTACAGCTTCGGCCGATACAGTCACTTCGGTTGCTTCGAAAGTGCCGGTTGCATCAAAAGCTTCTTTGTTACCTGAACAGGATATAACAGCTGTTGCAATACTTGCTGATAAAAGTATTTTTGTAAATAATTGAATCGTTTTCATATCGGATTGATTGTTATTTATTTATTGGTTTGATTTTTTAATTGATAAACTGCGATGTATAACTGTATTTCATGCATTGAACGTGCCTGTCGCGCCAGATTTTCGGCATTCATATCGCGGACAAGGTCGGTTACTGTGGCTGTACCATTCTCAACACGCGATGAAGTAGCTGTTTTAATTTTTGTTCGCAGAGCTATGATTTTGTCATCATTTAATATTGTTGTTTTTAATTTGTTTATTTCGTTCATTTGCTGCTGGTTTTGGAGTTTGTTATTGAACAAAAATGTTTCTTTTTGTACTTCAACCGATTTTTGATTTGTCGAGATTTTGCTTAAATCGTTTTTGCGGGTGTAAAGGTTGCTGATATTCCATGATAAGCGTAGGCCGCCCAAATAATAGGCTGAAAATCCATCGTATAGCATGTTTAATCCGGGGCGACCATAACCTCCCTGAGCAAATAAACCTAAACGTGGCATAGTGCCGGCATTAATCATTTTACGCTGACTGTTGTACATGCTTAATTGCGACTCGAATAGTTTTAATTCAGGTCGGTTATTAATGCTATCGGTAATAATTTCAGGCAATACAGGTTTTTCAAGGCTGTTTTTATCAGTAATAGTTAAGCCGGTAAACGATGCCAGCATATCAGCAAACGACTTTCGGGTGGCTAATAAGTCGGTTTCGCGTTGCTGAGCATTGATTATTTCTACGTTCATTACATCAATGTCGGTTGGCATAGCCATACCATTCACTTCGAGGGCTTTTATCTTTTTTAAATTTGTAGCCAGGTCATGTAGAAGTGTTTTTACCTGCGAAAGTTGCTCATTTATAAGCAGTATTCCGAAGAATAATTGATTCACACGGTCGCGTATAGCATAAAGATCAACTTCAGCTTTTTGTTTTTCAGCCTCCGATTGTGCTTTAATAATACCTTTCTGTGCTTTTGTAATTCCACCATCCCATACTGTTTGTGTTACATCCAATGCCACGTTGTATTGGTCTTTGGATTGTTCCATATTCAGATTGATGGGTGCAGGTAAAGAAATCTTTATTGCATCCGATTGATAGCTGGCTTTAGCCGTAAGGCTGAGTTGAGGAAGCCATGCTTTGTTGGCATTTGATAGTTGGTAGGCTGTGCTTTGTTCAATCAGACCCACTTGCTTAATTAATGGGTAGTTTGCACGGGCTTTCGCCTGACATTCATCGATACTGATATTCTGAGCTTGCACAGTAACTGTTACTAAAGCTAATATCAATAAGGCTAATTGCTTATTTAAATAAATCATATTCATTTGTTTATAGTTTATTTTATGATAATGCTGTTCAAGACAAAACTAACATGCTCTTTACGTCGGTGCATTAGCAATGCCGTTTTTTGGTTTTCGTCCATACCCAGTACAAGTTTTAGAATTGGCATGGCCACAAATAGAGCTATATTTAAAGAAATCATGCTTATTAACAAATCTAAAATTGAAATTTCTCTAATATTCCCTTTTTTTATTTCGTTTTGTAATTCTGTATTAAATACTTCTAAAAACCTTTCTGGTATATTTTTTAATTTGTTTTTCAGTATTTCAATATTTTCGGTTTTACGCAGTAATTCTGAAAAAATCAGCATGGGCAATTGCTGATTTTCGAGCAGGAGATCAAAATGCTTCTCGATTATTAGTGTAAGTTTTTCAATAAAGTTCAGATTATGTTCTTGTTGCGATAACTGTATCGATTCAAAAAATAATCTGAATTTACTTTCGAAAATGGTGTTGAAAAGGTTTTCCTTAGTTCGAAAGTAGTAATGTACCAAAGCCTGATTGCAACCACATTCGCGTGCAATTTGTACAGTTGATACTGATGCGAAGCCTTTTGCAAGAAATAGTCTTTCGGCTGTTTCCAGAATTAATACCTCCATGGGTTTATCTGTTATTGTTTCCATTCTAAAAAAATTAATAGTATGCTTTAATAGATTACTTTAATAGGTCTATTAATTACGATGCAAAGGAAACTGTTTTATTTGAATAATGTGAATATAAGGACATTAAATATTTGTTAAAAAAATAAGCCACTAAAATCGAATTGAATTTTAGTGGCTTATTTATAAATGTAATTTATTGTTATTCAGATACTTTATCTTTCAGTAGGGCATATTCAATTACTTCCATAATGTCTGTTACAAAATGGAACTTTAATCCTTTCAGGTAGGTAGCTTTTATTTCTTCAATATCCTTACGGTTATCTTCACACAGAATTATATCCGTAATACCGGCACGTTTTGCTGCTAAAATCTTTTCTTTAATACCACCCACCGGAAGTACTTTTCCCCGTAAAGTGATTTCGCCGGTCATGGCAAGATTTTTTCTTACTTTTCGACGGGTAAAGGCCGACGATAGAGCTGTGACCATGGTAATTCCTGCCGAAGGCCCATCTTTTGGAATTGCGCCTTCGGGTACGTGTACATGCACATTCCATTCGTCGAACATTAAAGGATCAATATCGAGTTTAGTGGCATGCGATTTTATATATTCCAATGCAATAACAGCTGATTCTTTCATTACATCACCCAAATTTCCTGTCAGGGTTAGTTTGGGAGATTTGCTCTTACTTAAACTTGACTCTACAAACAAAATTTCGCCTCCAACCTGGGTCCAGGCCAAACCGGTAACAACTCCGGCATACTCGTTGCCCTGGTATTTATCCTTGCTGTAACGTGTTGTTCCAAGATATTTTTTTAAATCGTCTACGCTTATTTCGGTATTGTATTCTTCATCGGTAGCCACCATTTTGGCAATTTTACGCATAAGCGAAGCGATTTGTCGGTTTAATTCACGTACGCCTGATTCGCGGGTATACGATTCAATTAATTGTGCAATAACCACTTTGCTAAGTTGAACGTGCTCAGGTTTTAGTCCGTGGTTTTCTAATTCCTTGTTGGTAAGGTGCTTGCGTACAATCTCAATTTTTTCTTCCTGTGTATAACCACTCACTTCAATTAACTCCATACGGTCGAGTAGGGGACGTGGTATAGTATTCAGGTTATTGGCTGTAGCTACAAAAAGTACTTTCGAGAGGTCGTAATCTACGTCCAGATAATTGTCGTGGAATGCAAAATTTTGCTCTGGGTCAAGAACTTCAAGTAATGCTGAACTTGGGTCGCCTTTGTAGTCGGCAGTAATTTTATCAATTTCGTCGAGAACAAAAACGGGATTCGACGTTTCTGATTTCTGAATATTCTGCATGATACGTCCGGGCATAGCACCAATATACGTACGACGGTGTCCGCGAATTTCGGCTTCGTCGTGCAATCCACCCAGCGAAATACGCGCGTATTTACGGTTCAATGCCTTGGCTATTGACTTGCCAAGTGAAGTTTTTCCGACTCCCGGAGGGCCATAAAGACAAATAATAGGCGATTTCATATCTCCTTTTAGTTTAAGAACAGCTAAATGCTCTATAATACGTTCTTTAACAGTTTCAAGTCCGAAATGGTCGGCATCCAGCACTTTTTTTGCATTTTTCAGGTTGAAATTATCTTCGCTGTAATGATTCCATGGCAAATCGAGCATGGTTTCAATATAATTCAACTGTGTAGAGTAATCAGGTGAATGCTGACTGGTGCGTTCCAGCTTTTTTAATTCTTTATCAAATGCCTTGGCCACTTGTTCCGACCATTTTTTACCGGCAGCTCTTTTCTTGAAATCCTCCACATCCTGTTCCGGCGAATTCCCTCCCAATTCGTTTTGGATGGTTTTCATTTGTTGCTGCAGGAAGTATTCACGTTGTTGCTGATCAATTCCTTCTTTGGCCTTGTTCTGAATCGACATTTTTAATTCCAGCAATTGCGATTCCTTGTTCAGTTGTTGGAGCAATTCGTAACCTCTGTCGAGTACATCGTCAATTTCGAGCAGTTTTATTTTGTCAATCACACTTATACCGAAATTGGCACAAACATAATTGATTAAAAAAGTCGGATTTTCAATATTGCGGATTGCAAAAGTGGTTTCGGGAGGCATTACACCCGAATTTTGAATTATTGTAGCAGTTATGTCTTTTATTGACGACACCAATGCCTGAAAAACACTGTCTTTTTTGTTCTCGGGAGTTGCATCGGTCAGAGGATATACTTTAGCTTTCAAATATGGTTTAACAGCTACCTGTTCGCCTAATTTGAAGCGCTTTTTCCCCTCCAGAATAACCGTGGTTGAGTTGTCGGGCATTTCGAGAATGCGAACAATTTGAGCCACAGTACCATATCCAAACAAGTGTTCAAGTCCCGGATCGTCCAGTTTTTTGTCAATTTGCGTACAAACTCCAATCAAAGTATTGTCTTCGTGAGCTTTACGTATAAGTTTAAGCGATTTAGGACGTGCAACAGATACCGGCATTAATACTCCCGGAAAAATAACCATGTTGCGTAGCGGCAAAATTGGTAAAACCTGCCCTTCACTTACTTCAACTTCCGACGATCGTTCATCCAGCGAAATGATTGGAAATACTTCAGCCGATTCCATTATGCCATCACTCAAAAAATTGTCAAAATGTTTGTTCATATTTTGGTATTCTTTAATTATTCCTGCCAAATTGGCAAAAAATAATTATATAGCAGGATTATAACTGCAAATTTAGTTCGTTAACTTGCTGTTTTCCTGATATATATAATTTTTATTATATCCTACTTTTAATATAAATCAATCATTATGCCATAAAATTATTTGTCATGGGTTTAAAAAATCGGGATGCAACATCAAATACTAACTCAAAGCTTTCATCTATTGCAGGGCGTTGGTCATTTGAGTTTTGAGGAAAAGGTTGTTCGTGCGAATAATCATAACCAAAATCAATGTATTGAAAATTTGAGTGTGCCAATTCATAACCAACAGCCTGCTCCAAACCACTAAAGGACATTACCTTATCCTTTTTAAGCAATATGCCGGATATTCGATGACTGTTTTTTGAAAAGAATGATTTTCGTATATCTCTGAAATTGTTTTCATCAATCATGGCTTTAAACGAAACTTCCAACGGATCGGTTAAAGTGTCATTTGCTTTGAACTGACTTGAATAATAACTTGTTAGCTTTTCAAATGCAAATCTGTCAATAATGGAACGTGAATTGCCTGACATTGAATTAAATGTACCTCCGCCACAAAAAATAAATAATTTTGAGTCGGAATACAGGTTGTTTTTGTTCTCAATTAAAGCTATTTCGGCTAAAAAAGCACCTATTGAATATGCAAAAATATCAAACCCAGTATTTTTTCCGATAAAGCTGTGTTTCCCATCCTGTATTATACCAATCAGCTTTTCAATATCCTGAAGCGTTTGTTTCCCAGAGTGAAAAAAACGCAGCGGGTTCTCCCATAATCGGCTACTTATTGCCATATTGGCATAACTGACACTCCTGTCTGGACCTAAAATAGTCTTTCGGAGACTGTAAAGTTTTTCAAGATACCGTGGGTTCGACCATGATTGCGGTGAACGGTTTATATGAAATGCCAATGGAAAAAGAATAACGGTGCGTTTTGTTTTCTGACACAATGAGTATGCCCAACTATAATATTTGTTCCAGTTACGCTCATTTAATCCGTGAAGTAAAATGATAGCTCTGCTTTCGTCAATCTTATTTGTTGGAGAAAATACGGGATACCTGAAGATTTTGTTTTCAATAATTTCATCGCTCAGTAAACTAATTGTTTCTTTGTTCGTTTGATATTCGGGTATAATGTCACTTTCAAAGTTACACCAATTAAGTACTATCTCATCAAACTGAGTCGATTCTGATTGTAATTTTTCAGGATTTTGATTGATTAATGTTTGAAAATTGCTGTAATTCATATTTGTAAGTGTTTGAAATTCAGAACAAATTAAAGTTTAAATTATCAAACAATACACTAAATGGGAAGATTATCAGCACTTTGTGTCAAAATCAAAATAGGGGGGTGTAAATCAAAATAACGGGGTGAAAAAAATATGGATGGGGTAAAAACAGTTGTTTATATGGCTTCAAAAATATACTTTTGCATTCAGAAAATTTCCCGAGAATATGCAATCAAAAATTCCGCCATACATGTATGCAAAGAGCAATGTCACACGCTTGATATTGTTAACAGCCGTGTTTGCTCTACTTTTTATTAATATTTTCAAACCATTTAATTCAACTGAATGGTACAAGAATATTTCTGAAATGAAATATTTTTTCTTCTCAAGTTTACTCATTTTAACGGGTATGCTTGTAGTAGTGATAAGCCGGTTGATAATGATGCGTTATACACGCAAACATGAGCTTTTTGTATGGCAGTTTGCCCTTCACGTGTTTGGTGAAGTGGTCAGTATGTCGTTCTTTTTTACCGTATATGCCGTAATTTTTCCTCGTGCAGGTGATCAACGCGATGTGTTGGACATCTTTTTTCAATCGTCAATAAATACTGCATGGATGCTTTTACTTCCATATTCGATATTATGGTTGTATTTCTCCTGGCTCGATAAATCGGCGTTAATCGAAAAACTTAAAAATAAGACACCCGACACAGAAGGTGTAAAACGCAATTTAATAGCTTTTCCGGACGAAAAAGGAGAGTTGAAAATTTCCATTGACATGGAACATTTATTGTTTGTGGAGTCTGCCGACAATTATGCTACAATACATTACCTCAATAAGGCCAAACACTCACAGTTTTTACTACGTAATTCGTTGAAGTGGATGGATGAAAACCTTACAAAAGATACTTCACTTGTTCGCTGCCATCGTTCGTTTATTGTTAATCTGGATAAGGTAAAGGTAATGCGCAAAACCAAGGATGGTATATTCCTGGAAATGGATGCCTTAAATACGCCTGATATTCCGGTTTCCAAAACTTTTTATCAGCGTGTAATGGAGAAGTTTTCTAATTATTCGGTTTAGTTGTTTAATCCTCTTTTCGGGTAGCGGTAGGTTTACAACAAACTACTGTAATGTGAAAGCACGATTGTTTTCGTTCTTTTACAGCCAGCAATTTGCATTCTTTCCGCATTTCGAGCAAAGTTTTCATTAAAGCCTGAATCACCTCCCATTTTGGTTCAATAGAATCGTTGTCGTTATTGTAAAAGTGTTTGTACGAAATATCCACTGTAGTGCCATAATAATGAGCAGTATGGTCGGAAGCATTTCCGTTACGCCGACTCAGTTTTTCCTGTGTTTCAACGGTGCGAAGAACTGATGTAAGAAAAAAACTGTAATTGCCGATTTTTTCCGATTTTAATCGCTCCTTAAAGCGTACGGCAATTTCATCGAGCATACTTACTGCTTCAGGTATTAAATACGGATGTGAATGTTTTAGTGATTTTAATCTGTAAAGAGGATTATCTTTTAATTCAACTAATTCAAATTTTTCAACCATTTTTTTGTACGTTGTGTCGAATTCCAGATTAGTTTCAAATGGTTTTTTTAATCCATTGACTTGTGCATGTAGTAGGTGAATTTCATTTTTATCAGCTATTACATCTGCAGGTTCAATGGGTGCAGAGGCATTTTGACGCTGATTACACGAAATATATTTATTTTCACGTTCGGGAAGTTTTATTTTTTTCGGTTGATTGTAAAAATATATTGTAATTAAAATTGCTATTAACAGAATTCCAATAAATGAATAAATGTAGAGTTGCTTTTTTGATAATTGTGTCACCTTTTTGATAATTATTTTAATTGGTTTTCAACAAAAGTATTACTTTTTGGTATGATTACAAACAGTATCTGAATTATTTTTATCAACAAAACATGTAAGCCATTGCCAGTAAGCAACTTTATATATGTGTTCATAAATAACTGATTAGTTATTGATATTGGTATTTCATAAACCGAAACATTTGAGTATTTTTGCGCTGAAAACTATAATTAAATATTCTTAATTCAAAAACCCGATTGAGCGATTGTTTGAATAGAACGTTATTGTGTTTTCATTCAGCTTAAAATCAAATATTAAAATATGAAACCAACATTATTTGTGCTTGCTGCCGGCATGGGAAGCCGTTACGGTGGATTGAAGCAGTTAGATGGGCTTGGCCCTAATGGAGAAACAATTATGGATTATTCCATTTACGATGCTATAAGAGCCGGATTTGGAAAAGTAGTTTTTGTTATCCGTAAGAGTTTTGAGGCCGACTTCAGAGAAGTAGTGGTAAACAAATTCAAGAACCTGATTGATGTAGATGTGGTTTTTCAGGATATTACCAGTGTACCTGAAGGATTTACTTACAATCCTGAACGTGAAAAGCCTTGGGGCACTAATCACGCAGTGTTGATGGGAAAAGATGTTATAAAAGAACCTTTTGCAGTTATTAATGCGGATGATTTTTATGGTAAAGAATCGTTTCAGGTTCTTGCTGATTTCTTAACATCGGTTACCGGAAAATCCAATGAATATTGTATGGTTGGTTACCATGTAGGCAATACACTTTCCGAAAGTGGTTCTGTTAGTCGTGGTGTATGTGTAGTGGATGAAAATGGTAATTTGTTGAATGTGGTTGAACGTACACACATTGAAGAAAAAAGCGGAGCAATTATATATCTCGACGAAAAAGGAGAAGAAGTGTCTATTCCGGCAAATACTCCTGTTTCCATGAATATGTGGGGCTTTACACCCGATTATTTTGATTATTCTATGGAATTCTTCAAAGAATTTTTAGTTGAAAATGGTCAAAAACTTAAATCGGAATTTTATATACCATTGGCAGTTAATAATTTAATTGTTGACGGAAAAGCATCATGCAAAGTGCTCGATACTACATCGAAATGGTTTGGTGTAACCTATGCCGAAGATCGTCCACAGGTTGTGCTTAAGATTAATGAACTTATCCGTAAAGGTGTATATCCAAATCAATTATTTAAATAACAAACAATTATGGCTAAAATTTTAGTAACGGGCGGAACCGGTTACATTGGTTCACATACAGTTGTTGAACTTCAAAACGAAGGTTATGAAGTGGTAATTGTGGATAATCTTTCGAATTCAAATATCGATGTATTAAACGGAATCGAAAAAATTACAGGAAAGCGTCCTGCCTTTGAAAATATTGATTGTATCGATTATGTGAGCATGGATCGCATGTTCGAAAAATATCAGAATATTGATGCTATCATTCATTTTGCGGCCAATAAAGCTGTGGGCGAATCGGTTGAAAAACCATTGATGTATTACCGTAACAATCTTGTTTCGTTGATCAATATTTTACAATTGATGCCGGTACATAAAATTAAAAGTTTGGTTTTTTCGTCGTCTTGTACAGTTTACGGTCAACCCGATGTGCTTCCGGTAACTGAGCAGGCTCCTATAAAGCCAGCCCAATCACCTTATGGTAATACAAAACAAATCAGTGAAGAAATAATTCATGATACTCTGAAAGCAAATCCTGATCTGCACAGTATTATTCTGCGTTACTTTAACCCAATCGGGGCTCATCCTTCGGCTGAAATAGGTGAACTACCAAATGGTGTTCCAAATAATTTATTACCTTTCGTAACTCAAACGGCTATTGGCTTAAGAAAGCAATTGCAGGTATTTGGCGATGATTATAATACACCTGATGGTTCGTGTATACGCGATTATATAAATGTGGTTGACTTAGCCAAGGCACATGTTGTTTCAGTGAAACGAATGTTGAATCAAAGTGGAACAGCACAGGTAGAAACCTTTAATCTGGGAACCGGACGAGGTCTTTCGGTATTGGAAATCATTCATTCATTCACCAAAGTAACCGGCGTGGATGTTCCATATAAAATTGTAGGTCGTCGTAGTGGTGATGTGGAAAAAGTGTGGGCCGACCCTACATATGCCAATACAGTTTTAGGTTGGACAGCTCAGGAAACAGTTGAGGATACTTTGAAGAGCGCTTGGGCGTGGGAGCAAAACCTGGCACGCAAAAACTCGTAAAATCAGAAATAGGTATTATAAGCAGGTGAATAATTTTTGCCTGCTTTTTTTAAACCCTTAAATGTATAAGATATGTTGTATCCTTTAAAGTTTAAACCTGTATTGAAAGATAAAATATGGGGTGGTAGCCGTTTAAATCAACTTTTTGGTAAGAATAATAATTCTGATAAATTAGGCGAAAGCTGGGAATTGTCGGGTTACGAGAACGATGAATCTGTAGTAAGTAATGGTTTTCTTGAAGGAAATAACCTAACGGAGCTTATTGAAATCTACATGGGCGAATTAGTTGGCGATAAAGTATACGACGAATTTGGTTTGATGTTTCCTTTGTTGTTTAAACTTATTGATGCCAACGAAAATCTATCCATACAGGTACACCCGGGAGATGAAGTAGCCGCTGAGCGACATAATTCGTTTGGAAAAACAGAAATGTGGTACGTAGTGGCTGCTGAGCAAGGTTCGGAATTAATTATTGGCTTTTCAAAAGATTGTACATCCGAAGAATATCTGGATGCGCTGGAAAATGATAAGGTAGAAGACTTATTGCAGCGTGTGCCTGTAAAGCCGGGTGATGTGTTATTTATTCCGGCAGGCTTAGTACATGCAATTGGTAAAGGTGTGGTAGTTGCTGAAATTCAGCAAAGCAGTGATATTACTTATCGGATTTATGACTATAAGCGGGTTGACGATGCCGGAAATGAACGGGAATTGCATACAGATGAAGCATTGGATGTAATAAATTTTTCTGCTTCGTTGAATCCGAAAACAGAATACCCGTTGCTTGAAAATCAGATAGTTCCGTTGGTTAGTTGCGAATATTTCACAACCAATATAATAAAATTTGATCAAGCACTGACACGAAATTATGGCGAAATAGATTCATTTGTTGCATATATGTGTTTGGAGGGTAGTTTTATTGTTGAGACTGCCACCCAAAAGACTCCTGTAAACAAAGGTGATACCATTCTGATTCCGGCATGTATCAATGAAATAGGATTAATTCCAAATAGTGAAGTAACATTGCTGGAAGTTCATTTATAATATAAAAGGAGAATAATTAATTATTCTCCTTTTATATTTGATTTTCATAAATGAAAATTTTGTTGAATTTTATCGGCAATTGTTTTCATTTCATCAGGGCTTATTTCAGGCCTTTTTTTATGAAAACTCATATCCGATTCTGTATTAATTGGAATCAAATGAATGTGAGCATGAGGGACTTCCAGACCTATAACGGTAAGTCCAACTCTGTTACATTCAATACTTTTTTGTATGGCTACCGATACTTTTTTTGCAAATACTATCATCATTGATAAGGTAGTATCATCCAGATCAAACAAATAATCAATTTCCTTTTTTGGTACCACCAGCGTATGGCCGGCATTTAAAGGTCGAATATCCAGAAATGCAAAAAAATCGTCGTTCTCAGCTACTTTATAACAAGGAATTTCGCCGGCAATTATTTTACTGAATATAGTCATTACAATATAATAGTATTTATAAACTAATTTCCAGAATCTCAAATTCCATAACACCTGATGGAACATTCACAGTAGCTTTATCGCCAATTTTTTTACCAATTAACCCTTTTGCAATAGGCGTGGTTACTGATAATTTTCCTTCCTTTAAATTTGCTTCGCTTTCCGAAACAAGCATGTATGACATTAACTGTCCGGTTTTTGTGTTTTTAATTTTTATGCGAGTCAGTATCTGCACTTCGTCGGTATTTATTTTCGATTCGTCTATCATACGTGCCGAAGCTACAGTGTCTTTCAACATTGCAATTTTCATTTCAAGCAGCCCTTGAGCTTCTTTGGCTGCATCATATTCAGCATTTTCAGACAGGTCGCCTTTATCGCGTGCTTCCGCTATTTGTTTTGAAATGGCAGGACGTTGTACACTCTCCAATTCATTCAGTTCAGCAACCAGTTTTTTATAACCTTCAGCGGTCATATAAGTAACTGCCATAATTTTATTTTATTAAGTTAGACATATGTGTAAATAAAAAAGAATTCCGACATAAGCCGGAACTCCCGTTTTCAATTATTTATTAGTACAAATATACGAGCAATTTTCAGATAAACCAATTATTTTTGCCAATTAATCTTAGAACAGGCACTTAAAAATTAATATTTCCGATTAAATATTTCAGATGAAATAAACGCCGCTCTTGCATCATTCAGCTCTCTCAAATCGAAGGAATAATTTACTTCATCCGTTATTTCTGATTCTTTAATTTTATCAGTCGTTTTTTTCGATTCCTTTTTTGCAATTGGTTTTATTTCACTTTTGTTGAAAGTGGATGGAATAACCTCTTGCGAATAGAGAGCATCGTCGTTTATTGCAATCGATTTTTTTTGAGGTTCAACTTCGGGATGCGTTTGAGGTTTGTTCATATCGAACAGTTCTCTTAAAATATCGCCAGTGTTTATTGGTTCGTCGTCCAGCACTTCTTCGGCAGTCGGTTTTTTGGATTTCCCGGTTTTTTTCAGTAATCCACCAACTCCGGCAATAACAATCAATATAAGATACAGAAAATCTCCGATATTATCCATTTTTTATGCATTTAAGTGTTTAAACCGTATTAATTATTGAATAAAATGCGATTAAAATCAAGCCCGGAATATAAAAAACACAATGGGCAACTTCACAGCCACCCATTGCCACATTTTAACCTAAACCTTAACTATGAAAAATTTATCTGTTTGTTTACGTTTCAAAGATACATCCCGAGTAAATGAATTGCAAATTATTATAGTTAAAGTGTGTTAATTGAGTCACAATAATTTAATATCAAAATATGTAGGTATATTTTTAGTAATAGGCAGAGTTCTTGTGCAAAAATATACTATTTTAGCAATATAAAGCAGCGATGAATAAATATTAATAAGCATGAATATTTTTTTGAAGCGGGTGGCCGCACTTTTTCTCGAAAAACAATCGAATGGTATATCAGATTTCATTTTTGTCTTCCCTAATAGACGAGCCGGGCTGTTTTTCCGACATTATTTATCTGAGTTAGCTACAACTACTTTTTTTGCCCCCACTATAATTACCATAAACGATTGCTTTCAAGCAGGATCAGATTTACAACGTGTTGATAGAACTGAAAGCTTATTCCGCTTATACGAACATTATAAGAAAATAAGTGGTTCCGACGAAAGTTTTGACACTTTTGTATTTTGGGGCGATATGTTGTTGGCCGATTTTAATGAGGTAGATAGATATCTGGTAGACGTACATCAATTATACATTAATATTAAAGAACTTAATGAAATTGATCAATTGTTCGACACATTAACTCCGGAACAAATAGAGGCCATACGTGAGTTTTGGAAAACATTTAATCCGGTGAATAACCAGGATTTTAAAGCTACCTATATGTCGACCTGGAAAATAATGTCTGAACTTTACGAGGCCTTTACTTCCGATTTAATTGAAAGTGGCCTTGCTACCGACGGTATGATTAGTAGGATACTGGTAGAAAAACTCAAAAACGGTCAGGTAATTGAAGAATGGAGAGATAAAAAATTTGTTTTTGTTGGTTTCAATGCACTCAATCCTTGCGAAAAATCACTTATGTCGGAATTAAATAAACGTCAACAGGCTGATTTTTATTGGGATTACGATTCAGCTTTTTTGCGTGATCCAGATAATCCTGCTTCACATTATTGCCTTGATAATTTGAGAAATTTTCCATCGCGTCTGCCATTAAAACCAGTACCTGAAGATTTGCAGAAAAAACACTTTCAGCTGGTAAGTGTTCCTTCAACCGTGGGGATGACAAAATACGTGTATGAGCTTTTAAACAGCAGTAAATTAACGGATAACTGGATGAAAACTGCCGTGATATTACCCGACGAAAAGTTGCTTTTACCGATGCTAAGTGCTTTCCCTGAATGTATTGAAAAGATAAATATTACAATGGGATATCCACTACAGCATACTCCTGTTGCTGGTTTTGTAAGTTTATTGTTCGATATGTATCGTAGAATCCGGATTACTTCAAACAAACGCTACCTTTATCATAAAAGTGTTTCGGATGTATTAAACCATCAGTTGGTTTCGCAATTGTATGTAAACGATATTGCCGCTATTCAAAAAGATATGACTATTAACAACCGGATTTATGTGGATGATGAAATATTTGCGGCTAATCAGTTTTTATTCAGGCTTTTTTCGTTTCCGGATAGTGTATACGAAGTGTTACCCTATTTACAATCAGTTATCGATGGACTTATAGTAGAATGGAAAAGCATTTCGACACCTGAAACCCC
>RRZU013200060.1_pt1 | contig 17470 bp, 24 predicted proteins | sample 2165561 | NCBI WGS metagenome assembly RRZU01 (sample SAMN10456909, study PRJNA506462) | wastewater metagenome | isolation source: wastewater sludge | place: USA: Moscow, Idaho | reverse complement strand
TTTATTTCTAATATGCTTTTAATCGCCCTTGGATTTATATTAGAAATTGAAATAGGACGTCTTTTGATTGCGCTTGTTTTACATACAAGTTCATTTGGACCCGTCATTGCATTATCAAATCTTGCGAATAATATGTATCATACACTTGCGAGTGGCGAACGCGTGTTAGATTTACTTGAAGAAAAACCAGTTGTTGAAGAAGTGATAAATGATGAACCCTTTAGCCATGGTCCTATAGAACTTAAGGATGTAAACTTTAAATACGATGAATCTCTCGTTTTAAAAAACTTGAACACTCATTTTAATGAACATAAAATTATAGGTATCCAAGGGCCATCGGGTTCTGGAAAATCCACCATATTAAAACTACTCATGCGCGTATATGAAGTCGATAGTGGAGAAGTTTTAATACATAACACGAATATCAATGAGATTGATAGTAAAGCTTTAAGAACATCACAAGCACTCATGTCTCAAAATACTGATTTATTTGAGATGAGCATCTATGATAATATTCGTCTTGGTGCCTGGAATAAGCCAGATAAAGTTATAGATGCTGCTAAAAAAGCTGGGATCCATGATTTCATCTTGAGTTTAAAAGATGGCTATGATACAAAACTTGCTGAATTTGGCTCATCTTTATCATCGGGTGAAAGACAAAGAATTGCCTTGGCACGTTTATTTATGGGGGATACAAGTTTACTTATTTTTGATGAACCTACAAGTAACCTCGATAGCTTAAATGAAGCAATCATCCTAAAAAATTTACAAAAACACAAAGATGATAAAACAATCATCCTTACTTCACATCGTTTATCAACCATGAATATCGCGGATGAAAGATATGAGTTTATTGATGGTGTTTTGTCAAAACTAGAACATTGAGCCCTAACTTTAATGGGTTAGAAATATTGAACCATTCTGATGTGATACCATAACAAATTAAATAAATGAAGATTATTTCAAAACCTCAGAACGATATTCAATTTTCCCATCAATAACATCATCATAGAAAGAAATTTTATCTTCAACAAATTCCAATGAAGCCGAAATAAGTTCTAAGTTTTTCAATAATTCTTGCTTTGTTTTTTGCAACATCATCTTTCGTGCTTTAATTGTTTGCGGTCCTTGATAAACAAGTGAAACATATTTTTTCATATCTTTAATCGACATTTTACAGTTTCTAAGTTTTAGCAATCCTTCAATCAACGCGAAATCTTGTGCGTCAAATATGCGATAATTATTGTAATCACGTGTATGGTTTGGAATTAAACCTTCGTTACAATAATATTTTAAGGTTGCATAAGTGATATCCAGTTGTTTCACAATATCATTCATTGTATATTTCATGATTCCTCCTTGCATGGAAGCTACTTCCGTGTTCTATAATAAGTTTATAATGATTTGTTTAGAAAGGAAAGGATATGATGAAAACAATTTATTTAATGCGCCATGGTCAAACTTTGTTTAATGAACAAAAAAAAATTCAAGGTTTTTGTGACTCACCTTTAACTCAATTAGGAATCATACAAGCTCTTGAAGCTAAAAAGAGACTTATTAATTTAGATATTCATTTTGATGATGCCTATAGTTCAACGTCAGAAAGAGCCATTGATACATTACGACTTGTTACTGACATTCCATTTGAAACTAGAAAAAAATTACGTGAATGGAATTTTGGGAGACTCGAAGGTGAAGGAGAACATTTAAATCCACCACTTCCTTATGGCGATTTTTTTGTGCAATTTGGTGGTGAAAGTCAAGTAGAACTCAGTAAAAGAATTAACGATGAGGTTATGGAAATCGCACAAAGTAGCAAAGGTTCTCATATCTTTATTGTGAGTCATGGTGCTGCCATCGCAAATTTTTACTTACATTGGGAAAGCTTTAGTAGTGTTAAAAGAGAGTCATCAATAAAGAATTGTTCTATCTTTAAATATGAATATATAAACAACGAATTTATTTTAAAAGAAATTATTGCTTAATTTAATGTATACTCAAACCTAGATATTTATTCTATGACCCAACAAAGAGTAAAATTTAATCAGCTAAATTACTTTTATTACTTTAAAAATTTGCTTAAAAACCGCTCAATTCGCTTTGATTCTCAAACGAAAGAGCGGTTTTTATAATATACTTTAATAGGAAAAGGCTTATCTTGAATTGAAATGTAGAATCTTTGCATTGGATTTTTCCTTAATGCAAAATGTGTTCAATTTCAATAATTTCAACCATGATATTTTATAAGTGAGGAAGATACTATGATTACCAACAGAAGAATTATAATTTTTGAAACAATACTTAAATCAGATCAATTTGTACAATTGCATGATTTAACCCATCTCCTAGAGAAGTTCTAACGCATATCATTGATAATACATATGAAGTGATACCGCAAAATTTAAACACATTAAATTATGTTTATGAGCTCTTTGAATTTAACGATGATACTTTGGAGCAAGAAATCTATGATGCACTAGAGTTTCTTAAAAGATACAACATCATTATTAAAGAAGTTGATTTTGAGTCAGAAACATTGGATCAATTACTGGATGATATTCGAAGCTATATAGAAAACTCACCTTATGCTTTTGACTTAGAAACGTTGATTAAAGACTTGAGATATCACTTTCAAACTTTGGAAAATAGAGAACAAGACTTTGAAGATGACCATTTGGTATAAAATGAGATCAAATTTAGATATCAAGAATACTATGAAATTGGAAGAAAAATTGGTCGAATCTTTGAAACATACTTTAAACCCTTATCAGATTTAGAGGTTGCTTATATTACGATTTACCTCTATAAAAATAGTTTAAACAAAACACATCGAAAACGCGTGATTGTGGTATGTGCCACAGGTAAAGGCCTGTCAACACTTCTTGAAACAAGAATACAAAGGATCTTTCCAAGTATAGATATCCTTGCCATAAAGTCTTACTACCAAATGACTAATTTTTAAAACTATGAAGCAGTAGACTTTGTTATTACAACGATTCCTTTAAATCTAAGAAATGTTAAAATGGTCAATATATCTAACGTGTTATCTAAAGCAGACATACGAAAAAGTCGATATTTGATGTATGATTCAATGGATTCATTAATATATCTAAAGATGGACATGTACAAGATTTTGTTTTAGATGCAAGAAAGCGCGGTGTGCTTTTTGATATTGGTCATGGTAGTGAAAGATTAGCTTTGGTGTTGCACAAAAGTCGAAAGAAGTTGGATTTGAAATGGATTCAATATCAACGGATATTTATATGAGAAATCTAGAAGATGGTCCCGTATTTGATTTTGCGACAACCATGAACAAATTCCTTTATTTGGGTTATAATAAAGAAGAGATTATCAAGAAAGTCACTCAAATTCCAGCAGCGATGATTGGACTTAAAAATCAAGATGAAATTAAACCATCATATTACCCAGACTTCACAATTTTTAAATTTGATAAACCAAAACATCCGCTGATTGACTCAAACAAGGTTGAAGTGACACTTGACAAAGGGTTTGTACCAACAAAAGTTATTGTGAAAGGAGTACTCTATGAAGTTAAGTAAAATTATCAATGCGGCTGGAAAAATGACGGTTCTTGGGGGAAGTGCAGTCAGTGAAGAAGTTTCAAACACACTTAAAGAAGCCAGTAGCTCATTCTATCTTATTGAAGAATTAACCGATGTTTTAAGCAAACAAATTGCCAAGATGAATGGTGCAGAAAGTGCACATATTGTACTCAGTGCTTCCAGTGGGATTGCTCAAACTGTTGGTGCCAGTATCGCAAAAGACAATTTAAGATTAATTTTAAATCCATATGACATGACACATACAAAAAGAGAAATTCTAATTGCGAAAGGTCATATTGTTGATTATGGTACAACCATTGAAGTCCCAATTAGAATGGGTGGTGGTGTGATTGTTGAAGCTGGTTTTTCAAATGGCTGTACAATTGATCATTACGAAACTTTAATTAATGAAAATACGGCCGCAATTCTTTATGTCATTTCACATCATGCCGTTCAAAAATCTATGGTTGGTTTAGAACCCGTCATTGAACTTGCCCAAAAGCATCATCTTCCAATCATTGTGGATGCAGCGGCTGAAGGTGACTTACGTAAGTATACAGAAATGGGCGCAGATGCCGTCATTTATAGTGGTACTAAAGCACTAGAAGGCCCTACTTCAGGTCTTGTTTTAGGTAAGGAAGCATTTGTAAAAAATGTTAAACTTCAATACAAAGGAATTGGACGCGTCATGAAGATTGGTAAAGAGGGCATGATGGGTTTATATAAAGCCATTGAATTATACCTTAATAAAAAACCAGTCACAAAAGAAGTACAAGTTGCACGTCTTGAACCCTTCAATGAAAAGATTAATAATATCAAACACTTAAGTGCAACCATCACTCAAGATGCAGCTGGAAGACCCATTTATCGCGCGTCAATTCGTTTTGAAAAAGAAAACCAAGGACTTCTTGTGAATGAGAAACTACAAGAAGGCGAGCTCAAAATCTTCACAAGAGACCATAAAGCAAATGAAGGCATTTTAGAGATAGACATCCGCGATCTCAGTGATGAAGAACTCAATACAATTTATAAGAGAATTATAGAAATTATGGAGCAACTCAATCATGAAATATAAATCATTATTTCTAAATGATAAGATCTGTTTAAACGTCTTATCACATGATTCACAAAACGCAAAAGATATTTATAAGATAACCGATGGTCATGTAATTATTGGGATGTTATCTAAAAACTATGATACCAATGAAGCGGCCATTGAAGCCATGAGCAAACTTGCGAAAGAAGTGGATAATAACCTATCCGTTGGGCTTGGTGCAGGAGACCCCAACCAGTGGAAAATGGTTGCAGAAATCTCAAAAGTTCTTCAGCCAAAGCATGTCAACCAAATTAACACAGCTGTTGGATATACACGTGGATTATTAGGACAAGATGATACCATAGTGAATGCACTTGTATCGCCTACTGAAAAAGTTGGATATGTAAATTTGGCAGTGGGACCACTGGCTTCAAAAGAAGAAATTACCATGATCCCCATCAAAACAGCCATCGCCATGTTAAAAGAAATGGGCGCAAGTTCTATTAAATTCTTCCCGATGAATGGTTTAAAAACGAAAGAAGCTTATAAGGCGGTTTGTGAAGCTTGTGCAGAAACAAACTTCATGTTGGAACCAACAGGGGGGATTGATCTCACAAACTTTGAAGAGATACTTCAAATTGCACTGGATGCAGGGGTGCCACGCATGATCCCGCATGTCTATTCATCAGTGATCGATAAAGAAACAGGCTTAACACGCTTGGATGATGTTCAAAAACTTTATGATATCATGTTAAAACTTACAAATAAGTAATATAAACACAAAAAAAGGTCGGAATTATCCGGCCTTTTGTGTGTAACGATTAATGATAGAAATCAAAGTATTAAGGTTCAAGGATTTTCAGAATATAGCCATCATCTGCATAGCTTATGACCATATCTTTAAGTGGCTTGGGATAATCAAGTGAAGTATCAGTGTCATAACCACCCATTGCATAGCCTTCTTCAACCACAAATTCATTTTCAGAAATAAACTTTATAATGCTGCCTGGCCCCATCTTATCAGGAATCGTTTCACTATAATAAACATGGTCTTTGTCTAATGCGAAATATGAGAGCGTGGGTTGTTGTTTTAGTTTTTCATTATCTGCCTTTAAAAGTGCAACATCTTCTTTAAGACTCTCTAGTTGTGTATTTAAATTGGTGATTGTTTTGTTTAATTCCTCAACGTCACTTTTTGTGCTTGCTTGATTTGAGCATGCTGTTAATGCCATCAAAACAATCAATAAAGCACTCATTCTTTTAGCCATCAATAAATCCGCCTTTCATCTTAATTCTAGTGTATCATATTCATTTTTAATATACATGAATTATTTTATAAACTATGACTGTTGTAATTGTATAACTCTTTAATACCATTTTTAGAAGGCAAGACGATAAATAGAATACTTAATAAATAAAGTATTTGACACCAAACAATGACTGTTTGAAAGGGGAAAATATCTCCCAGATATCCAATCACAAGTTTCCCTAATATAATCGAGATTGAAAATGAAATAGAAAAGAAACTGTTCACTTTTGCTCGATGTTTTGGATCAAGGCGGTGTTGTACAGCGGTGGTTCGAATAATGGCACTATTCATACCGGCCAAACCAAGGACGAAGCGGGCGAAACACATGAGTGTAAAAGGCATCAATAAAAATGTGGCGTCTAAGAAAACGAAGATGAAATAAACAAATACCGCATCTACATAACGATGATGATCATTAATCACCACAACTGAGTGAAGTAAACCACTAAACATATACATAGCAGAGCATAACGCACTGATAATCTCAAAATCATAAATGGTTAAAGTATCACTGGTCGCAAAGAATGGATACCATAAATTAGAACCAGCATTTGAAAACATCACAATAAAAAAAAAGATTTAAACACTGGTTAATTTTCGATCATGTCTTAAATAAGCCAAGCCTTATTTTAAATCTTCAATTAAAGTGAATCCTTCAGGTGTAGGAACTGTATTAAAAACAAAATCATATTTGATATTACTTTCGATGATGACATCAATCGTACTTAAAATGGTGTAGATAAAGAATAAAGTTGCCAAGCCATAACGATTGTATAAAAATAAGGAGATGGGTGAGACAATCACCTGACATAAAGGATAGATGGTCGACATCAACGCAAACCCACGGCTATAGTTCTTTTTATCAATAATCTGCGCTGAAATACTTTGCGATGCAGTATCAGAGATAATCCCAAACAAACTGATGATTGAAATAATCCCTAAATATGTCCAATAAGAGAACCAATAAAAATGCACAAAAATTCCCGCAAATAAAAACATAAGAATAAGTAGCTTCTCATTTTTTAAGAGTACTTTTAAAGGGTCGTGTCGATCAATATAAGGTTCCACTAATAGGGAAAAAAGAATGCTTGAAATCATACTGATAGCAGTAAAAATTCCAGAGACAAGTGTTGATTTTGTATTATCAAATATAACCGAACCAAATGCAATGGTAGCCCAACACCACCCAAGACAGGTATAAATGTTCCAGTAATCATTAAGATACTATCTTAATAATCTTTATGATCGTTACCAAAAGCCAATTTTCATCGTAGAAAATGGTTTGGGTGCAGAAGATACACTCATCACACTTGAAGATGGCACAAAGACTGTTGAAGAAGCACATAAAGATGGTGTTGAAATCATGGGTTATACAGCTTGGGGTTGTATCGACCTTGTAAGTTTTACCACTGCAGAAGTGAGAAAGCGTTATGGCATGATCTATGTTGATTTACAACAAGATGGATCTGTGTCATTAGACCGTTATAAGAAAAAGAGTTTCTATTGGTATAAAGATATCATTGAATCCAATGGTGTAAACTTAAAGAAGTAATCACCACACAACAAACAAAAACACCTTGAGTGACACATGATTCAAGGTGTTTTTACAGATGTAAAAATATTGTTTTTTTCTATTAAATAAGATATAATCCACTTTATGTTTACAAATAGAAGAAGGAATTTTATGATACAAAAACTAAAGCACGAACACTTTGACCAAATTTATGATCTTTTAGAAGCAAATTTTATACCTGAAGAATACAGATCTTATGAAGCACAAAAAGAACTTTTAAATAATCCGTACTATACAATCTATGCACTTTATACTGAAGATGATGAAGTAAAAGCATTTTTAAGTGTATGGGACTTTAAAGATTTTGCGTACTTTGAACACTTTGCGGTAAACGCAAAACATAGAAATGGTGGTCTTGGCGGAAAATTTCTCAATCAACTGATTGAAGAAATAGACAAAGATGTCTGTTTGGAAGTTGAGATTCCAACATCTCAAGATGCACACAGAAGGATTGGGTTTTATGAGAGAAATAACTTTTTCCTCAATGAATTTCCTTATGTGCAGCCTTCATTAAGAGGCGGAAGTGATGCGGTACCTTTATACATAATGACGACTTCAAGTAAGATAGTTTCGAAAACTTTTAAAAACATCAAAAAAACACTCTACAAAGAAGTTTATGGTGTTATTTAATCATTTCTAAATGCTTAAAATATATGAAAGTGTTTACATAATAAAAAATCTGTGCTAAAGTAACTTCATGGATAGTGATTGTTAATAAACAAGCTAAACCTACATCTGAAACCCAAATGGGTCTTTTGTAGGTTTTTTTATTTGAAAGAATGTGAAAAAATGATCATAAAGAAGATTCTAAACAATAACGTGATTGTTACTGAAGATGAAGAACAACATGAAGTTATTGTGATGGGTCTTGGTATTGGATTTCAGAAAAAAGTCGGATTGGAAATTGATGAATCTAAAATCGACAAAATATTTAAAATCCAAGAAAAAGAAACTAAAAATGCGATTGATATATTAGAGTCTGTACCGGTTGAGTTTTTAGAAATCAGCACAAAAATCATCAGTTTTGCAAAAACACTTGTGGGAAAACCAATGGATGACATTATATTTGTATCGCTTGCGGATCATATTCACAGTTCTTTAGAAAGATATAAAGAAGGTGTTGTCTTAAGAAATGCATTACTTTGGGATATAAAACAGTTTTACAAAGAAGAATACAAAATTGGTTTATATGCAATCGATCTTTTGAACGAAAAATTTGATGTAGAATTATTAGAGGATGAAGCAGGGTTCATTGCACTTCACTTTGTGAATGCACAACTTGAAGAAAGTGTTGAAAGTACCATGCAGCTGACAGAAATAATTCAAGACATCACCAACATTATTAAATATAATTTCCAAGTTGAAATCGATGAAGATTCAGTCTATTACTATCGTTATATTAATCATATTAAATCTTTCGCACAAAGACTTTTGAATAATAAAACATATGATACGGATGAAGACTTAGAAATTCTTGATCTCATTAAAGCAAAATATTCGAATGCTTATGCATGCGCAATGAAAGTTGGAAATTATATTCAAAATAAATTCAACTATACAATCAGTATGGAAGAAATGGTATATCTAACAGTCCATATCCAACGCTTAGTATATTTAAAGTAAAGGAGGAAAAAACATTTAAATTAGTAAATGGATGGTGACATTGAGTTGGCCAAACCTTCACCCAATACAAAAAAAGATGGAGGTATAAAATGGGTAAATATAATGAATTAGTCAATCAAATCATTCGTAACATCGGTGGTAAAGAGGACATCGCACAAGTCAGACACTGTGTCACAAGATTGAGATTTAATCTTGTTGATGATGGTGCAGCAGATGAAGTTGCGATTAAAAACATCGATGGTGTTGTCACAGTTGTAAAAGGTGCAGGACAATTCCAAGTCGTTATAGGAAATCATGTACCGGATGTTTATAAAGAGGTTTTAGAAGTAACAGGTATTCAAAATCAAGATGTAAGATCTGCTCAAAAAGTCAGTTTTAAAGATAGAGCCTTTGACTTGGTGACAGGAATGTTACTGCCTTCAATTTCTATTTTGAGTGCTTCAGGAATTATCAAAGGGATCGCGGCCATTCTTGTTGCGACAGGTGTTGTAGCGGGTGATAGTTCTGTCTATACACTTTTAGATGGTATTGGTAGTGCCATGATGTTTTTCTTCCCAGTATTTGTTGGGTTAAACACATCACGTAAACTTGGTATGAATGAAAACTTAGGTCTAGCAATTGGGGTTATCTTAACCTTACCTGCTTTAAATGGTGTTGACCTTACATTCTTTGGAAAAACATTCAACGTAACCTATACAGAAACAGTGCTTCCTGCATTCTTAATTGTTCTAATGGCAGCACCCTTAGAAAGATTCTTCAATAAAATCATTCCAGATGTTGTGAAGAGCTTCATCACACCTGTATTTGTATTATTGATCTCAATTCCAATTGGATTTCTTCTAATTGGACCATTTGCTAATTTAATCAGTTTATTCTTAAGTGATATTGTTCAAAAACTCATCGCATTCAGTCCAGTATTAGCCGGTTTAGTATCAGGTGTCTTTTGGCAAGTATTTGTCTTGTTTGGGGTTCATATTATGGTTCTAATTCCATCCATCACAAATTTAATGAGTGGTGTTCCCGATCAATTTATAGCATTTATTACTGTTGTATCATTTTCACAAATGGCGGTTGTTCTTGCAATTTGGATTAAATCTAAAAATAAAAAGCTAAGAGAAATTGCGCTTCCTGCTTGGATTTCAGGAATCTTCGGTGTTACAGAACCTGCAATTTATGGTGTAACACTTCCAAGAATTAAATACTTCTTTGTATCCATGATTGGTGGTGGCGTTGGTGGTGCACTTGTTGGACTTCTTGATGTGTATGCTTATAATATGACCGGAATGGGTGTCTTTGCGTTAGCAGGTTTTATTCCTTTAGAAGGTGGATTTAAAAACTTAATTAATATTATCATTGCTGTTGTTGTGGCATTCTTAGTTGGTTTTGTACTCACAATGATTATGTATAAAGATGAAGGTGATGATTTAGAAGTTGCGTCACTTGAGCCTACATTAAATAATGAAAAAGTTCAAAGTCCCTTAATTGGAAAATTAGATAAATTAGAAAAGTCAAAAGATGATGCATTTGCAACAGGTGTTTTAGGCAAAGGAGCTTTAATCACACCTACAGAAGGCAAACTCTATGCGCCTTTTGATGGTATTGTTACAGTGCTTTTCCCAACACTACATGCCATTGGTATGATTTCTGATAATGGTACTGAAGTTTTAATTCACGTAGGGATTGATACTGTAAATCTAGATGGCAAACATTTTAAATCACATATCAATCAAGGTGATGTCGTGAAAAAAGGCGATTTACTTTTAGAGTTTGATATTGATGCAATCATAAGTGAAGGGTACAGTTTAGAGACCCCGGTAATTATTACAAATACAAACGATTACTTAGATATTCTTGTAACTGATGTTCAAGATGTCGGTTTAAATGATACAATTATTACAGCAATAATGTAAAAAAATCCAAGTGATTAACAAGCTTGGTAGAAAGGATAAAGTATATTCTTTGTTTGAATATACAAGGTGAAAATAATGAGTAGATTTCCAGACGGATTTTTGTGGGGCGGTGCAACAGCTGCCAATCAATTAGAAGGTGCTTATAATGTAGATGGACGCGGTCTTGCGAATGTGGATGTAACACCACATGGCGATGAAAGATTTAAAGTCATTTCAGGCGAAAGAATTATGCTTGATTTTGAAGAAGGTTATCACTATCCAGCTAAGGAAGGCATTCGCTTCTACGAAAAATTTAAAGAAGATATTAAACTCTTTGCGGAAATGGGATTTAAAACATTCAGACTCAGTATCGCATGGACGCGTATCTTCCCAAATGGTGATGAAGAAGAACCCAATGAAAAGGGACTTCAGTTCTATGAAGATGTCTTTAAAGAACTTAAAAAATATGATATTGAACCTTTGGTCACCATTACACACTTCGATTTTCCAATTCACTTAATCAAAGAATACGGTGGTTGGAGAAATAGAAAAGTTGTAGGTTTTTATGAAAATTTAGTCACTGTTCTATTCAACCGCTATAAAGGTTTGGTAAAGTATTGGCTTACATTTAATGAAATTAATATGTTGCTGCATGCACCTTTCATGGGCGCAGGTATCTTGTTTGAAGAAGGCGACAATAAAGAACAAGTTCTTTATCAGGCAGCACACCATGAACTACTCGCAAGTGCACTTGCAACAAAAATAGCACACGAAGTAGATCCAAATAATATGGTTGGATGTATGCTTGCTGGTGGTGAGTATTATCCAAATACCCCCAATCCATTGGATGTTTTTGAAGCAATGGAAAAAGACCGTGAAAACTACTTCTTTATCGATGTTCAATCACGTGGTGCTTATCCTGGATATGCTTTAAAATATTTTGAAAGAAATAATATTGAAATTGAAATGGAAGAAGATGACTTACAAATATTAAAAGAGAATACGGTTGACTTCATTTCATTCTCTTACTACTCATCAAGAGTTGCATCAGCAGATCCTGAAGTCTTGGATCAAACAGCTGGTAATATCTTTGCAAGTATTAAAAATCCATACTTAAAAGCATCAGAGTGGGGATGGCAAATTGATCCATTAGGATTTAGAATTACCATCAACAAGCTCTATGATCGCTACCAAAAACCACTCTTTGTAGTTGAGAATGGTCTTGGCGCAAATGATGTTGTTGAAGAAGATGGCAGCATTAATGATGACTATCGTATTGCATACCTCAAGGCACATATTGAAGCCATGAGAGATGCGATTGAATATGATGGCGTTGAAATGTTAGGTTATACATCATGGGCACCCATTGACCTAGTTTCAGCAAGTACAGGTGAAATGAGCAAGCGTTATGGCTATATTTATGTAGATCGTCATAATGATGGTTCAGGTACTTTCAAACGCAGTAAGAAAAAATCATTTGATTGGTACAAAAAAGTCATTGCTTCAAATGGTGAAGACTTAGATTCATAAGTTACATAAAAGGTTCAGTGTTTATTCGCTGAGCCTTTTTCCTTTCTTGATTAAAGGGTTCAAAGTTCATATAATATATGGGTTAATGAAAATGTGGATTTTATATGAAAGAATTAAACCAAATACTAAAGTTTATAGAAGAAGTTGAAGGACTAATATCCGTCACAAGAACTGCATAGACAAAAGATGGAAGACGCGAAAGCACCACGGAGCATTCATGGTGTTTGACAACTTTTACATATCTGATTTCATCATAAAGTGACATGCTACCAAAAGACTTGGGGTAAAGTTGATGAGTGTTTGGGAAGAATACGAGACGGCACTACTCCTGAAGCAAAGTTTGTTAAAGCACTTGATAAAGCCGAAACAATCATCCAACATAATCAAGGCGACAACCCTGAAATCTTTGATTACGCATTTAACTTAGAGTATGGTAAATCGTATTTTGAAGAAGGTGCATTACTAAGCGCTTTAAGAAAAGAATTGGATGACAATACATTGCAAAATAAAATTAGTAAACAGTAAAAAATCTCACACCGCGTGAGATTTTTAATTAAACGATTATTTTAAGATGTTTCCAAGTTAGATATAATTGAATCATCGTAATCACAAGAAATAAGACTACTACAAACACAATGACATTTGTGAGAGGTGACATGCCCAATAGGATAATCAAGCCACTCAATAGAAATGACATTATTATTAATGCATTCTTTTCTTTTATTAAAATATCTTCATCTCGATCTCTAAAAATATCATCTTGTTTTTTAATAATATAATACATGACCAATATTTCTGAAACGTATAGTAAATAAAAGGCAAGCAGTAGTAAATCAAAAAAGTATACAGCAATCACAATAAAGCCCAAAAGCATTAAAGTAATCAATGCCATGAAGTGATATAAATCTTGTCTTTGTTTGTATCTTAGAAAGAGTTTATCCATAATGCCTCCCATCACTTAAAAGTAAAATCAAAAAATATCTATTGATACATTATAGTCTATTTTAAAACTTTAAGTAAGGAAGGATTTTAAGAATTCATTAAATTGCTTAAGATCGAAACACTTGTAACGGCTTATAATTCCCAAACTAAATTTCTGAACACAGATTTTAAAACGATTATTTCACATGATATATTATAAATAAGGACCAGAAAAATGAGCATCAGTATGAAAGAAAAAGAACTGATTGAACAAGATTATCGTAAGTAAACTGGAACGAAAATTGATGTATTTTCAACAGAGACATGTGTGAACATTCTACAATTTGTGTCACAAGCTTACCAAAAGTTTTTAACACAAGTAGAAAAGCATGGATTTTACCAGATAATGCGGATGAGAATGCGTTAATGGAAACCATTGATCGCTGTCCAAGTAAAGCACTCAAATATATCGTTAAGTAGAAAGGATATCATATGGAATTTAAAAAAGGAGAAAATAGATATTACGTTTTAGATGGTGATAAAGAAGTAGGACAAGTAACATATTCTGTTGCGGAAGATACAATCTTAATCATTGACCATACAGAAGTTGGTCGCGCATATGGTGGTCAAGGGATTGCAGGTAAACTTGTGAAACTTGTGGTGGACAAGGCCATCGCTGAAAACAAACTCATCATCCCACTGTGTCCCTTTGCGGCACGTGAGTTCGCAAATAATCCAGAGTATCAAAAGATTCTAAAAAGATAATACGCAAATAAAATAGCCACTCAGATTTCTAAGTGACTATTTTTATTTTATTCAATATGCATTACTTCATAAATGAGAAAATCATTGCCATCTTTAAACTTGTATAAGGGTTCTGTATTGAGGTGTCTCTTCACCGAGCCATCTTTTTTACGATACTCAACCAAGAAATAATCATAACTTGCTTCGAAAGTTTCAAGATCATCAACGGTTAATGTATTTCTTAACTCATGTTTTTCATCATACTCATAAATCATGATTGAATCATCTTTTGTTTGTGGTTGTACAAGCACCTCAATGTTGAGTTGTAGATCTTTGTCATCTTGTGTATAAGTCAGTGCACCACCCATTTCATTTTCAAAGAGATAATTAGATGATACTTTTTCTAAAACAATTTCGTCATTTATTTTATACATGAGGCTAATGGAGTAAAGAAATGTCTCCTCATCTGCGTAGGGATAAACGGCTGCTTTAATATTTGTGATATTATTTTCATCTTCAATTGAAACGTGGTGTTCTATCATAAATACTTCATCTGGGACTTCATAATCTAAAGTCTTAGAATAAAGAATTAAGTATTGATCATCTTCTTGTTGGTCATTGTTTAACGGTACATAAGTTAAAGCAACACCAATAAATTTTTCTGAATCATCTTGTTGAATGTAAGCATCACTTGCCAGTTGGCATCCTGTCAGTAAACTTAAGATTGCTGTAAGTATTACTCGTTTTATTTTATTCATCATCAAATCCTCCATCAAATTCTAAAATATCTTTAACATCACATTCCAGGTAATAACAAATTTTATTGATTGTATTGAACCTTACACCTTTAACTTGACCTGTTCTCAGTAACGATAAATTGGCTTCGGTGATCCCAATTAAGTTCGCAAGTTCTTTAGAGGTCATATTTTTTTCTTTTAAGACTTCATCCAGTTTTACAAGAATCGCCATTAGATGAATTGCTCATTTTCTTTCTTCACCGAAATCGCTTGAATCAAGGTCTTAACATAGATGTTGATAAACACAGTTATTAAAATCATTGAAGTTGGAATGTTAAATGAGACATGCGCATCTCCACTAGTACTGAGTGTGATAAAACTTACTAAAGTAGAGGCAATCAATGTATATAGTGTGATTGCAAGGACACGCATTGCAAGTTTCTTTAAGTTGATGAGTGATTCTAGTGCATCCTCTTTTAAAGATTCATAAGCCCTCGTTGTAATAAACGTTCTTAAATTGATCAATAAATGAAGATTTACTAAAATTAGCAGTATCGTGGATAGTGGATAAAATATATTGAATATTGATTCTAAATTAGTTTTGAACAGTATAAATATTTTAAATCCTAATAAAGACGCATACGCGAATATTGAACTCAGTGTCAGAAGATTTAATAGAGTATGAAGATGAGAATCTTTAATAAAGTAAACTTCAAAATAGATACCAATAAAAATACTGTAGTAAAAAATACTGAGCGCTAAGATTTTATATTCTTGAATGATATTCAGATGCGCTTTAGGGTTTAATACTGAGATACTTAGAAGTAGAAAAATTATAGAAAATAAAAAATAAACGAGTAATTTTAAATCTCTCTTTTTATACTTTGATATAAAGAAAAGAAAAGGTAAAGATGAAATGATCACTAATAGTATCCATGATAGGATATTAAAAATACCAGACTTCAAAGATAAATACGCAATCCTATCCAAACATGTTTTTAAAGGCAATGATATCAGTGTGAAGAAATTGGAAACGAAAGGGATAAAAACAAGTCCAAATATGATTCCTAAGCCAATGATAATAAAGTTCTTTTTGTTCATAAAACACCTCCTAATTATTGTTTGACGATAATTGCATCTATAATATATAATGATAATTATTGTTTTACAATAATTTATTTAAAAGTCAAAGCAATAAAAAACCACGAATTTGGCTTTCTTACTCATTTTCATCAGGAGTTACACTAAATCGGTTGTTGTATAGATATCTGATTGCATCTTTTTCTTTTAATGGTTTGGCAAAGTAGAACCCTTGAATGATGATATCTCCTATTTTTTCTATCCAATCTTTTTGGGTTTCAGTTTCTATGCCTTCCGCAATTACTTTATAGTTTAAGTCATATACCATGGTGAAGATTGTTTTTGCCATTTCATGGTTTGTCTCGATCATATCCGCAAATGACATGTCAACTTTGAGATAATCAATGGGTAGATATTTAATGCGCTCTAAGGATGAGTAACCACCCCAAAATCATCAAGGTAAATGCTGATGCCTTTATCTTTAAGCATCTTTAGCTTTTTATTAATAACATCGAAATCATCAATTAAGATTGATTCAGTAATTTCAATACCGATGTTTTTAAAAGCAACGCGGTACTCTGTCGCAAGTTTTATAAATTTTGAAACAAAATCTTCTTCTTTGATTTGTGCATAAGAGACATTCACAGAAACGATAAAGTATTTATAATCTTATTTGTATAAGCTTTGAATGAATTGTAGTGCTTCTTCATAGATAATCCATCCCAGTGGAATGATGCGACCTTTTGATTCAGCAATTGGAATGAAGACTTCAGGTGATATGAAACCAAGGGTTGGTGATTCCATCGACTGAGGGCTTTAAAGCCAACGATTTTATTTTTTTGGAATCAACCTTTGGTTGAAATACCAAATAGAATTCTTTATCAAAGAGTGTATCGTTAGATTTGCTGAGTGAGTTTTGAACTTCTTGTTGGTAGATGAGTTTATCCCATAATTCATTCCCAAAGATTGTGAAACTATTTTCTGCATCTTTTTTAAGGAAACTGGTCGCATTATCAATGTTTGACTTTATAATGTAAGGAAATGCAAAGGCTTTGTTTAATCTGATAACACCTGTCTTTGAAGTAAAATGGATATCATCAAAATCAATGTTGTTTTGAATCTCTTTACCAGTATATACTTGATGTTGATTCACTAATTCATCATCATTTAAATAAAGGTTATAAAGTAATACCAGTGAACTTTCATCATATTCGAAGATTTGTGACGCTGAATTTACGAGTATTTTAATTTCATTTTTATATGCAAGAACAATCTCATTAAAGATATCTTCTTCCATCGTTAGTATTAAGTTGTCATAATTATTAATGTTCACAAGTCCAAAGAGATATGAACCATTTGTGATTTCTTCATAGTGATCATCAATATATTTATCAAGATATTTACGGTTATGAATACCAAGAAACATCTGTATCATATATTTCTTGTTGGGATTTTTCATCTTTTA
>RRZU010978710.1_pt1 | contig 17472 bp, 15 predicted proteins | sample 2165561 | NCBI WGS metagenome assembly RRZU01 (sample SAMN10456909, study PRJNA506462) | wastewater metagenome | isolation source: wastewater sludge | place: USA: Moscow, Idaho | reverse complement strand
CGAAAAGCGCACGACCGGCCTGCGCCGCCCGGAGACCGCGCCAAAGGTCGCGCAGAAGACCCAGAAGGAATTCCCGGACGGCATTCCGGCCTACGGCACCGACGCACTGCGCTTCACCTTCGCCAGCCTCGCCACGCTCGGCCGCAACATCAACTTTGACCAGAAGCGCTGCGAGGGCTACCGCAACTTCTGCAACAAGCTGTGGAACGCAACGCGCTTCGTGCTGATGAACGTCGAGGGCAAGGACTGCGGTCAGGACGAATCGCTGCCGCTCGAGTATTCCTTCGCCGACGAATGGATCGTCGGCCGCCTGCAACAGGCCACGCACGACATCAGCCTTGCTTTCGACACGTTCCGCTTCGACCTGGCCTCGCAGGCGATCTATGAATTCGTCTGGAACGAGTACTGCGACTGGTACATCGAGCTCGCCAAGGTGCAGTTGCAGACCGGCAACGAGGCGCAGCAGCGGGCAACGCGCCGCACGCTGATCCGCGTGCTCGAAACGATCCTGCGCCTCGCGCACCCGATCATTCCGTTCATCACCGAAGAGCTGTGGCAGACCGTCGCGCCGCTGGCCGGAAGCAAGACGACCGATTCGATCATGGTCGCCCGCTACCCGGTCGCCGACCTCGGCAAAATCAACCCGGCCGCCGATGCACTGGTCGAGGAGCTGAAGGCGCTGGCCTTCGCCGCGCGCAACCTGCGTGGCGAAATGAACCTGTCGCCGTCGCAGAAGACGCCGCTGTTCCTCGAAGGCGCGGGCGAACTCGCACAGTTCGTCCCATACCTGCTGCCGCTCGCGAAGTTGTCCGAAGCCAGCATCGTCACGAAACTGCCCGAGGACGATGCGCCAGTCGCTGTTTCCGGCCAAACCCGCCTGATGCTGAAGGTCGAGATCGACAAGGCCGCCGAAACCGCGCGCCTGACCCGCGAAATCGCCAAGGTCGAGGACGGCATCGTCAAGCTGACGGCCAAGCTGGAAAAACCCGGCTATACCGACAAGGCGCCGGCGCATCTGGTCGAAAAGGATCGCGCACAGCTCGCCGAACAGCAGGAAAAGCTCGTCAAACTGAAGCAGCAGATCGACAAACTAAAGTAAGCATGTTGGTTTCGGCGAAGTGGTTTTAAAAAGTCATTATAAATCAATTACTTACAAAATCCGCTTCGCTTGCGCCCGCCGGGGCTCCCCGGCAAAGAGAGATTGATGTATTCCGTACGGCTGAACGGCAACCGGCTGCGCGATCTGCGCCGTCGGCTGCACGATTACACTTTTTCCCGAACCTTCGCCCGCACGATCGGCCTGCTGACCTTTGCCTCGCTCATCCTGGCCACCGAAGTCGTACATCGCGCGCATGTCCGCCAGACTCGCGCCGAAGACCGGGCCGAGGCGCTTTCCTATGCGAGCAACCTGCTTGCGCACGCCGAGCGTGAACTGGCCACGACGCTGGCGCTGTCGCGCAGCCTGTCGAGCTATCTGGAAGTCAATCAGGGCGAAGCCCGCGCCGCGGAATTCAATACACTGATGGCCAATCTGTTCGCCACCAGCCGGCATCTGCGCCGTTTCACGATTGCCGTCGGCCATCGTGTGGCCAATGTCTATCCCCGGGCCGGCAACGAACACCTGATCGGCAGCGACTACGCAGAAAACCCTGCGGTCTGGGAATATGTCAAACACGCAATCAACACCGGCCAAGGCACATTGGTCGGGCCCGGAAAGCTGGTCAAGGGCCATGGGTTTGCCTACCGTCTGCCGGTTTTCATCCGCGACCAGTACTGGGGAATGATATCGAGCGCCATCGATGCCGAATCCTTCTATGCCGCCGCGTTCGACGAAATCCGCTCCGACCGTTTCGAATTTGCGATCCGCGGCAAGGACGGACTCGGCGAACGGGGTGAAGTCTTTCTGGGCAACCCGGCGCTGTTCAGCGACCCGAAAGCGGTCCGGCTCGAATCGGTCGTACCGAACGGCAAATGGATCTATGCGGTGCGGGTCAAGCCGGCATCCGGATTTTCGCTATCGATCGACGGCGCCCTCAGGATCATGAGCTGGCTGCTGGCAGTGGCGCTCGGGCTGACGACCGCGACCGTGCTGCGCCAGCGCAGCGAGCTGGCCCGACTGGCCGGCCACGACAACCTGACCGGCCTGCCGAACCGGCAGCAGCTCGACGTTCACCTCAAGCGAGCCGTCAGCGCTCACGCCCGTGATGCCAGCCGCCAGGTCGGCGCGTTGTTCATCGACCTCGACAATTTCAAGGAAATCAACGATACCCAAGGGCACGCGAGCGGCGATATCGCCCTGCAGGTCGCCGCCGAGCGCATCCGGGCCGAAATCCGCAACAGCGATACGCTCGCACGCTGGGGCGGCGACGAATTCGTCGCTGTGATCGAGCAGGCCAACGAAGCCATGCTCGAGCAGCTGGCCGAGCGGCTGATCGCGCGCATCGAGCAGCCTTTCGCCGCGTTTGGCGTTACGCTGCGCATGTCGGCCTCGATCGGCCGCGCGCTGCTGCCGGCCGCTTCGGCAACGCCGCAGGCGCTGCTCGAGCTCGCCGACCGCCATATGTACGAGGAAAAACAGCGGCGCAAGACGGACTGCCGTTAATGAAAATACCATATAAATCAATAAGTTATAAGCAAAATGAGGTCCGCATGAAAAAGATCGTTATTGTCCTCGCCACGTTTGCTTCGGCTTGCGCCTTTATCGAGCCGAAACCCGGCGCGGAAAAAGTCGTGCTGTTCACCGCGGAACAGGCGGGCCGCTGTACGCCACTGGGTTCGACCAAGGTCAGCGTACTCGATCGCGCCGGTTTTATCGCCCGCGACCGCGCCAGCGTGCGCGCCGATCTGCAGGCGCTCGCCCGCAACACGGCCGTCGAGATGGGCGGCGACACGATCGCAGAAGCCGGTCCGGTCAGCGAAGGTCAGCAGACTTTCAACGTATACCGCTGCCAGTAAATCCTATTCGCGCATCCGCGCGAGCAGGCCGCGAACGGCTGCCGACCGCTCGATCCGGCGGTGGATCACGACCAATTCCGAGCAGGGCGTGATGTCGCGCAAAGGCACGTAGCGCACGCCCGGCAGCTGCAGATGCGCAACCGTGGCCGGCATCAGACTGACGCCGTGGCCAGCCGCGACTAGGCTGATCAGCGTGCCGATTTCGCTGACCCGCAGACAGATGTCCGGCTCAAAGCCGGCTTCGCGGCACAGGCTCAGCACCGCATGGCCAAGACCGACGCCGGGCGGATCATCGAAGGACAGGAACGAATCCCCGGACAGGTCGGCCAGTTGCAGATCCTGCGCTTCAGCCAGCCGGTGGTCGCGCGGCAGCACAACGACCAGCCGTTGGGATGCAAGCACGAAGCTTTCCAGCCCTTCCGGCAATACGGCCGGCAACGGCGAACGCACGATCGCGATATCGAGATGCCGCGCGGCGACCTGCTCGATCTGCAGCAGCGGCGCCATTTCGTGCAGCAATAGCCGCACATCCGGCCTCGCATCGCGGTAATCCTTGAGCAGCACCGGAAACCGCGGTTCGTACATGATGCTGCCGACGAAACCGATGTCGATCGTGCCCGATGCGCCGCGCGCGACGTCCTGCGCAACGCGAACCGCCTTTTCCGCGCTTTCGAGCGCCACGCGCACCTCAACCAGAAACACGGCGCCCGCCTCGGTCAGTTCGACCCGCCGGTGCGCGCGATCGAACAGGCGAACCCCCATCCGTTCCTCTAGCGAGCGGATTTGCTGACTCAAGGCCGGCTGGGCGATGCCGAGCCGTTCGGCGGCGCGCGCGAAATGCAGCTCCTCGGCTACGGCGACAAAATAGCGGAAATGACGAAAATCCATGGCAGGCTCCGCGGATCAATCCATATTGATCCGGCTTGATCATGTTTGAATGGGTCGCCCCGGCGAAAACCGGGGTCCAGGGGGCCCCGTTGCTGGATGCCGGCCTTCGTCGGCATGACGGAAATTTCAAACTTCACTTGGACAGATAAATAAGTAAAACTTATCAATAATGCGCGAACAATACAATTGATATCAACCTGCCGAGTTAGGATAATAGTTTCCAGACGCGGTCGTTTCGCGCCATCTTTTTGCAACTGCAGCAAGGAATCCTTCCGTGAAATACCATCCTTTTTTCAGCAACCGCAAAGTCGTTTTCCTGCTGGCCATGGCCAGCTGCATCCTCTGGGGCAGCGCGTATCCGGCGATCAAGAATGGCTACGCGTTGCTTTCGATCATGCCGGACGACATTCCAGGCAAGATGCTGTTCGCAGGCTACCGCTTCCTGTTCGCGGGCCTGCTGCTGCTGATCCCGCTGCTGTTCACACGCCCGGCTTCGCTGAAGCAGAATGCGAAAAGCCTCGGCCAGCTGACGCTGCTCGGACTCACGCTGACCTCGGTCCAGTACGTGTTTTTCTATATCGGGCTCGCCTACACGACCGGCGTGAAGGGCTCGATCCTGAACGCGACGCAGACCTTTTTCAGCGTGCTGCTCGCGCACTTCCTGTACCACAACGACAAACTGACCCTGAACAAATCGATCGGCTGCCTGATCGGCTTCTTCGGCGTGATGGCCGTCAGCTTCAAGCCGGGCCAGCTCGACCTGAACTTCACGCTGCTCGGCGAAGGTTTCGTGATCATTTCCGCGTTCATGCTGTCGGCCTGCATGATCTACGGTCGCAAGATTTCGCAGAAAATGGATTCGGTCGTGATGACCGGTTACCAGCTCTCGATCGGCGGCGCCGCGTTGGTGGTTGCCGGCTATGCCTGCGGCGGCCAGCTCGGCGAATTCGGCTGGAAAGCCTCGGCGCTGATGGGCTACATGGCGATCCTGTCCTCAGCCGCATTCGCAGTGTGGGCGGTCCTGCTCAAGTACAACCGCGTCGGGCTGGTCTCGGTCTACAACTTCATGATCCCGATCTTCGGCGCCGTGCTGTCGGCGATCTTCCTCGACGAAAAGATCATGGAATGGAAGAACATGCTCGCGCTGCTGCTCGTCTGCGGCGGCATCTGGCTGGTCAACCGCGAACCGGAAACCGCTGCAGTCAAGCCTTAACACCTGTCCAGCCAATGAAAAAGCCCGGCCTTGGCAGCCGGGCTTTTCATTGGCAGCAATACCGTTTATTCGACCCGCTCGCCGTGCAGCGTGATATCGAGGCCTTCGCGCTCCTGATCTTCCGCCACGCGCAGACCGATGACGAAATCGATCACCTTCAGGATCACGAAGGTCAGGGTCCCGGAGTAGACGACCGTGAACAGCGCGCCCTTGAGCTGGACGATCACGCTGCCGTCGACGCCGCCGATCTGCTTGACGGCCAGCGCGCCAGTCAGGATCGCGCCGAGGAAGCCGCCGACGCCATGCACACCGAACGCGTCGAGCGAATCATCATAGCCGAGCATGTGCTTCAGGTAGACCGCGGTCCAGTAGCAGACCAGACCGGACAGCAGGCCGATGATCAGCGCGCCCTGCACACCAACGAACCCGGCAGCCGGCGTGATCGCGACCAGTCCCGCCACCGCGCCCGAAGCGATGCCCAGCACCGAAGGCTTGCCCTTGGTGATCCATTCGGCAAACATCCAGGACAGGGCCGCCACGCCGGTCGCCACATGGGTGACCAGCATCGCCATGCCGGCACGGCCATCAGCGGCGACCGCAGAGCCGGCGTTGAAACCGAACCAGCCGACCCACAACATCGAGGCCCCGACCAGCGTCAGCACAAGGTTGTGCGGCATCATCGGTTCGCGGCCGTAGCCGATGCGCTTGCCGAGCACCAGGCAGCAGACCAGGCCCGCGACACCGGCATTGATATGCACGACCGTACCACCGGCGAAGTCGAGCACGCCGTCGGCGAACATCCAGCCGGTCGGTTCCCAGACCATGTGCGCGACCGGGACATAAACGAGCAGGAACCACACGCTCATAAAGACCAGCATCGCGGAGAACTTCATGCGCTCGGCGAACGCACCGGTGATCAGCGCCGGGGTGATGATCGCAAAGGTCATCTGGAACATTGCGAACACCGATTCCGGAATCGACGGTGCGAGGTTATGCACGGAAAGCTTGCCGGCTTCCTTCAAAAACACGACCCCATCCATCATCACGCGGGAAAACCCACCGAGAAAACCGTTGCCCGGCGTCAGCGCCAGCGAGTAGCCGACCACGACCCACAGCACCGTCATCAGCGCCGTGATCGCGAACGACTGCATCAGCGTCGAAAGCACGTTCTTCTTGCGCACCATGCCGCCATAGAACAGCGCCAGGCCCGGAATCGTCATAAACAGCACGAGTCCGGTCGACATCAGCATCCAGGCAGTATCGCCGGAGCTGATGTTCTTCGCTTCGGTTTCAAACGGCGCGGTCGGCGCAGCCGCCGGAACCGCGCTGGCAGCAACCTCGGAAGCCGTTGCGACAGACATCGCCGCCTCGGTTGCCGGCACGCTGGCCGAGGCTTCATCAGCCAACGCGGGCGCAGCCCACAACATCGCGCCGGACAGCGCGAGTACGGCAAACAGCTTTCTGATCATTGAAGTTCTCCTTTGTCTTCCGGTTCAGATGGCCGCAGCGCCGGTTTCCCCGGTGCGGATCCGGATCACCTGCTCAAGATCGTAGACGAAGATTTTGCCATCTCCGATCTTTCCGGTATTGGCGGCCTTTTCGATCGCTTCGATCGTCGCATCGAGCTGATCCGCGCTGATCGCAACCTCGACCTTCACCTTCGGCAGGAAATCGACAACGTACTCGGCGCCACGATACAACTCGGTATGCCCCTTCTGGCGACCGAAACCTTTCACTTCGGTGACGGTCAGGCCGTGCACACCGACTGCTGACAGCGCCTCGCGAACCTCATCGAGCTTGAACGGCTTGATGATCGCAGTAACGAATTTCATGGGAGGACTCCTTCACGGTTATGGAAACAGGTGCTCCTCCTGCAGCATAAGGCGTGCCAGACTAAATAGTTGTTAATAATCAATAGTTTATAAATATACCGTGCCAAATTTGCACCAAACTGGCTCACCGGGAGCAGCTGACCACGGAACAAAGGGAAAAACTGGTGCGGCGCATCGTAAAGCCGCATGCTCTGCTAAACTGGGATCATCCAGGGCAAAAGGAGCACGACCATGCTGAAAGACAAATTCTTCGATGAAATCGCCGGCAAGATTTCCGCTGCCATTGCGGCAAGCCCGGCCAAGGATGTGGAAAAGAATGTGCGCGCGCTGATGGCCGGCACCTTTGCCCGGCTTGATCTGGTGACCCGCTAGGAATTCGATATCCAGCAGCAGGTATTGGTGAAATCGCGTGAAAAACTCGCCGCACTGGAAAGCCGCGTGGCGGAGCTGGAAGCCAGACTGAACGCCGGCAATCCGCAAGACGAACTCTAAGCGCCTGTTCAAAGTCTATAGCAAGACTATGACTGGAAACACCCAGTCGCTCTGCCACTCTGCGACTGGGTAATGGCGCGCCGTCACCTGCTTAACGGCGGCCAGTTTGAATTCTTCCGTGTAACGTTGTGCCCATGGCGCCTCCAGAATAACCTCAGCTTGCGGTGTCGAGAAAAGCTGGGGCGATTCATGTCTTTGGTCAGCTTTTCAGCAATATGACCAGCCTTTTCTTTGTTAGACTCCACCCCAAACCGCACAAACAGCAGCCCCAACCCTAGTTCGCTCGCGAATCAGACCGCCACCATGACAACTCTGGAAAAACCCACCCTCGCACCTGCTGCCCTGCAACGCCAGCTGGAAAAGCCGGCGCCACTGGATAAAAAACTGGCGCTCGTCCATGACGTTGTCCGACATTACTCGGACGATATTCACCGCATTGCCGTGGCCCTTTATGATCAGGACACCGACGAGATTTCAACCTTCCTTTACAGCAGCCACGAGAACAGTCCGCTGCTCAACTATTCGGTAAAGCTGGCGGAAGTTCCTTCGCTGCAAGAAGTCGCCAGACAAGGTCATCCCCGGGTAATCAACGATCTGGGCGCGCAACTCGGAAACCACAAAACACACAGTGTGCGGCTTCTTGCGCATGGCTACCATGCCGGACTGACCATCCCGGTCTACCACGCCGACGCCCTGTTCGGTTTTGTCTTTTTCAACTCGAGGCGGAAGAACATCTTCACCTCAAGCCTGCTTGATCTGCTCAATCTCTTCAGCCTGATTCTCGCCTCACAGATCATCCGGGAAATTACGCATGTCCGGACGATGACAGCGGCAATCCGCACCACCCAGAACATCACCCGTCACAAGGATGAGGAAACCGGTGGGCATTTACAGCGTATGGCACATTACTCCAGGCTGATCGCCGCCACACTGGCCGAACAGAATGGATTCAGCGACGAATTCATCGAATACATCCTGCTGTTCGCGCCGATGCACGATATCGGGAAAGTCGCCATTCCGGACGTCATCCTGTCCAAGCCTGGCAAGCTGGAACCCGAGGAATTCAACGTCATGAAAGGACATACCAGCATCGGTCGCGACATTATCGATAACATGCTGGAGGAGTTCTCATTCTGTGAATTTCTGCATGTCGACATGCTGCGCAACATCGTCGAGCTGCACCACGAGGCTATCGATGGCAGCGGCTACCCGTACGGTTTGAAAGGTCAAGAGATTCCGATCGAGGCACGAATCTGCGCCGTCGCGGATATTTTCGATGCGCTCACCAGCCGCCGTCCCTACAAACCGGCTTGGAGCAACGAAAAAGCCTGCGCCACGCTGCAGGAAATGGCTGGCACCAAACTGGATAGAGACTGTGTGATGGCCCTGCTCAACAACATGGAAAAACTTCAGGAGATACAGACTCATTTTGGTGAAGAGACCGGAAATTCCGGACTCTGATCAACAAAACGAGAGGCGAAGTCATGCTCCGCCCTAAAAACCTGACACGGGCGCGCAACCGGCGCGCCCGTATCTTTTGAAAAATCAGCCTGGCAAGCCGACCATCTCGACCATGATCGGATCCTGTCCTGCCTCTACGCGCTGACGCGCTTCGAGCCGGCCACTCTGCGGGTCGATTGCATACAGCGTCAGATGATGGGACAGCTGCCCTGTCGCGGCCAGCCAGCGGCCAGAAGGATCGATCGCCAGGCTGCGCGGTTGGATTTCGGTCGGGAAATGGCCGACCAGTTCCAGTCGCGCCGTTTCCGGTTCGACGGCAAACGCGGCAATCTCGCTCGCGGTCCGGTCGGTCGCATACAGGAAGCAGCCGTCCGGCGTCGCGCGCAATTCGGCCGCCCACGGCTTGCCATTGAAACCCGGCGGCAGCATGTTCACCGACTGGCGCATCGCCAGCCCTCCCGCGTCAGCGTCGAAGTCGAACATATCGATCGTTCCGTCGAGCTCGTTCAGGCACCAGACATGCCGCCCGTTCGGCGAAAAAACCGGGTGGCGCGGCCCGCTGCCAGCGCGCACGGATACGGTTGTGTACGCCGTCAGGCCGGTTTCTCCGATCCGGTAGATGCGGATCGCATCCTCGCCCAAGGCCGGCACCAGCAGCCAGCGGTTGCCGGCATCAGCCAACGCCGCATGCGCGTGCTCAATGCCGTTTTCGCACTGGATCATCGGCCCAGGCACGCCCCGCTCATCCAGCGGACACACGCACAGCGTGTTGCCGCCCCAGGAGGCGGAAAACACCATGCGGCCCGCCCGATCGGTCGAAACATAGGTCGGGCCGCCCTCGACCTGGCTGCTGCCGAGCCTGCTCAACTTCCCGTCGTGCGGATCGATGCCGAGCGCAACAAGGGTATTGTCAGGACGCAGGCCCGTGTACAGCACACGTCGGTCGGGGCTGACGCCCAGCGGCTGCGCTCCGCCCGGCAGCGGCAACGACTGGATCTTCCTGACTTCGCCACGCGCGGCATCAAGGTGGTAAACAAGGATCTCCCGGCTTTGCGCGCAGGAAACATAAATCACGGTCTGACTCATCGGCTGCCCTCCTGAAATGTTTCAGAGACAGCATACGCGCTGACGGCGGACAAAAAAATGCCCCGGCGATTGGCCAGGGCATTTTGTCGGCAGGCAGAAGATCGTCCCGCCTTCGGGAAATCACTTTTTCTCGGCAACATACGGCTCGTGCAGATGGACTGGAGCGACCTTCTTGCGCATGCGGATATTCAGCATTTCGACGATGACCGAGAACGCCATCGCGAAGTAGATGTAACCCTTCGGGATGTGGCCACCGAAGCCTTCGAGCAGCAGCGCAAGGCCGACGATAATCAGGAACGACAGCGCGAGCATCTTGATCGTCGGGTGGGCGGACACGAACCGACCGATATGAGAAGCGAACACCATCATCATGCCGACCGAAGCAATCACCGCGGCGATCATGACTTCGACTTCATCGACCATGCCAACCGCTGTGATGATTGAATCGAGCGAAAACACGAGATCGATAATGATGATCTGCAGGATCACGGCCTGGAAGGTCGCCTTGACCGCGCTCGATTCATGGCCTTCCTCGCCCTCCATCAGTTGGTGGACTTCACCGACGCTTTTCCAGATCAGGAACAGACCGCCGGCGATCAGGATCAGGTCGCGGCCGGACAGGTCAAGCAGCAGCTCGGCGTTTTCGGGTGCTGCGCCCATGGCCATATTGAAACCGTCCAGCGTGTAGACCGAGGCGATCGGCTCGACCAGCCCTACGATCCAGGACAGCAGCAACAGCAGGCCGATCCGCATGAACATCGCGAGGAACAAGCCCAGACGACGGGCAAACTCGCGGCGCGCGGCCGGAAGCTTGTCAACGAGAATGGAAATGAAGATCACGTTGTCGATGCCCAGAACCAGTTCCAGGCCCGTCAAGGTGAAGAAAGCGATCCAGGCTGAGGGATCCGTCAGTAACTCAAGCATGCGAAATGCTCCTTGTTGCGTTTATAAAACCGGCGGAATTGCCAATGCGACCGTAGTTGACCCGGTCATGCCATTTTGGTTCACACAAATCCGCAAAAAACCGTTTTTTTGCCCAATCCGCTCCTGAATCCCGCTCCGCCGGCTTGAAAACTCAGCAACCGAGCCTCTGCTGCCAGCGTGCAATCGCAGCGTGAACCTGATTCGGCGCGGTGCCGCCGATATGATCGCGGCTTGCCAGCGAGCCTTCCGGCGTCAGTACCGCCATCACGTCGACCGTGATCAACGGCGAGAATGTCGCCAGTTCAACCATCTGCAGTTCGGCCAGATCACGCTGCTTTTCCTCGGCGTAGCGGACGACGCGGGCCACGACTTCGTGCGCATCACGGAACGGCAGACCCTTCTTGACCAGATAGTCGGCCAGATCGGTCGCCGTGGCGAAACCCTGGCGCACCGCCTCGGCCATCGCGTCCGGCTTGACCGTGATGCCGCGCATCATGTCGGCATAAATGCGCAGCGTGTCGGTCAGCGTATCGACCGTATCGAACAGCGGCTCCTTGTCTTCCTGATTATCTTTGTTGTAGGCCAGCGGCTGGCCTTTCATCAAGGTCAGCAGGCCGACCAGATGACCGTTGACGCGACCGGTCTTGCCGCGAACCAGTTCGGGAACGTCCGGGTTTTTCTTCTGCGGCATGATCGACGAACCGGTGCAAAAGCGATCGGCAATGTCGATAAAGCCGAAGCGCGGACTCATCCACAGGATCAGTTCTTCGGACAGGCGCGACATGTGGGTCATCGCCAGCGAACTCGCAGCGGTGAATTCAATCGCGAAGTCGCGGTCGGAAACTGCGTCGAGCGAGTTTTCGCACACGCCTTCAAAGCCGAGCAGCTCGGCGGTCAGATGGCGGTCGATCGGATAAGTGGTTCCGGCCAGCGCGGCGGCGCCGAGCGGCAGCCGGTTCACGCGACGGCGGGCATCGGCGAAGCGTTCGGCATCGCGGCCAAGCATTTCGACATAGGCGAGCATGTGGTGGCCAAAGGTAACCGGCTGGGCGACCTGCAGGTGGGTGAAGCCCGGCATCACGGTTTCGGCATGCTTCTGCGCCAGTTCGAGCAGGCTGATCTGGAATTCGCGGATCAGTCCGACGATATCGTCGATCGCGCCGCGCAAGTACAGGCGGATGTCGGTCGCGACCTGGTCGTTGCGGCTGCGGCCGGTATGCAGGCGCTTGCCGGCGTCGCCGATCTTCTCGGTCAGGCAGCGCTCGATGTTCATGTGCACGTCTTCGAGGTCGATGCTCCAGTCGAAGCGGCCTGCGCGGATATCCTGCAGGATTTCGCTCATGCCACGCTCGATCGCAGCACGATCCTCATCGCTGAGCACACCGACCTTGTTCAGCATCGCCGCATGCGCGAGCGAGCCCTGAATATCGACTTCGGCCATGCGCTTGTCGAAAGTCACCGAGGCGGTATAACGCTTGACGAGTTCGCTCACCGGCTCGCTGAAGCGGCCGGACCAGGTCTTGTTGGCGGATTCCATTCCGAATACCCTACGCAATCAGAAAAATCCGTCGATTATACGCAGGCGAAACCGGGCGTGCATTAGCCGTTCATAGGGATGCCGCCTGAACATTTATTGCCGTCGTCTGGCGGCACAAGCTGCATCCTGCGGCCGGGCACCGTATAATCCGCCGATTATCCAATGCACAAGCCAGCCGCATCATGTCGCCATTCGATTTCAAGCAGCACCTGACCGAACTCCTCGCCGACGCCGTGAAGGCCGTCGCTCCCGAAGCCGCCGACACCGCTTTCGTCGTCGAACGCCCGAAGGATGCCCGCCACGGCGACTACGCCACGAACCTCGCGATGCAACTCGCACGCCCGCTGCGCCAGAATCCGCGCGCGCTGGCCGAAAAACTGATCGCCGAGCTGCCGCTGTCCGAGTGGGTCGAAAAAGCCGAGATCGCCGGCGCCGGCTTTATCAATTTCACGCTGAGCCACGCCGCTCGCCAGCGCATCGTCGCCGACGTGCTCGCCGCAGGCCCGACTTTCGGCCGCACGAACTTCGGCAAGCAGCAGAAAGTGCAGGTCGAATTCGTTTCCGCGAATCCGACCGGCCCGCTGCATGTCGGCCACGGCCGCGGCGCGTCCTACGGCGCCAGCCTCTCCGCGCTGCTCGACATGGCCGGCTTCCAGGTCCAGCGCGAATATTACGTAAACGACGCCGGCCGGCAGATGGACATCCTGGCCGTGTCGACGTGGCTGCGCTATCTCGACCTGCACGGCGTCAGTATTCCGTTCCCGCCGAACGGCTATCAGGGCGACTATGTGCGCGACATGGCGATCCAGATTCAGGCGCTGCACGGTCAGGAATATGTGCGCCTGGCCGCCGATGTGCTGAAAAATGTTCCGGATGTCGACGCCGACAAGGAAGCCCACCTCGACGCGCTGATCTCGAACGCCAAGGCGCTGCTCGGCGATGCCTGGCACTACATCCACAACCATGCGCTGACCGAGCAACTGAACGACGGCCGCGACGATCTGACCGAGTTTGGCGTGACCTTCGACTGCTGGTTCTCGGAAAAATCGCTTTTCGAAACCGGCCTCGTCGCCCGCGTTGTCGAAAAGCTCGAAGCGGCCGGCCACATCTACGTGCAGAACGGCGCCAAGTGGTTCCGCTCAACCGCGTTCGGCGACGAGAAGGACCGCGTTGTCCAGCGTGAAAACGGCCTCTACACCTACTTTGCCTCGGACATCGCCTACCACCTGAACAAGTTCGAGCGCGGCTTCGACAAGGTCATCAACATCTGGGGCGCCGACCACCACGGTTACATCGCCCGCGTGAAGGGCGCGCTGACCGCGATCGGCCTCGACGCCGACAAGCTCGACATCGCGCTGGTCCAGTTCGCGAACCTGGTCCGCAACGGCCAGCAAGTGCCGATGTCGACGCGTTCAGGCTCGTTCGTCACGCTGCGCGACCTGCGCCACGAAGTCGGCAACGACGCCGCGCGCCTGTTCTACGTACTGCGCAAGTCCGACCAGCATCTCGACTTCGACCTCGACCTCGCCAAGTCGCAGAGCAATGACAACCCGGTCTACTACATCCAGTACGCGCACGCGCGCATCTGCCGCGTGATCGAGGAATGGAACGGTTGCCGGAAGGATCTGCTCGGGGCGAACCTCAGCCTGCTGACTTCCGAGCACGAAGCCGCGCTGCTGCGCCGCCTCGCGGACTTTCCGGCAACGATCGACTCCGCCGCGGCCGAATACGCGCCGCACACGATAGCCTTCTACCTGAAGGACCTCGCCGCGGACTTCCACAGCTACTACAACGTCAGTCGCTTCCTGACTGACGACGAAGACCTGACCTATGCCCGTCTGGCGCTGATCGCCTCGATCCGGCAAACTCTGGCCAATGGTCTGGCAATTCTCGGCGTTTGCGCCCCGGAGAAAATGTAAAACATGGCGAAAGACGTAAAGCGGCCACGCGGCGGCGGGAACCATGGCGGTAAGGGCGGCCTGATGACTGGCCTGCTGGCCGGCCTCGTAATCGGCGTAGCCGTTGCAGTCGGCGTCGCGATGTTCATCAACCGCGGCGCCAGTCCGTTCAGCGACAAGGTCGCTTCGGCCACCCAGGCCGTCGTGGCTCAGATCCCTTCCGCGCCGGAAGTCTTGCGCCCGGCCGGCAGCGGTGACGACGTGCCGACCGTCGCTTCAGCTCCGGCTTCGGCGCCAGCCCAGAAAGCCAGCGAAGGCGAACGTTTTGATTTCTATACGATGCTGCCGGGCCTGTCGGAAAAAGACGGCAAGCCGGCAAAGCCTGCCGCATCGAAACCCGCCAGCGCACCCGCCAAGATCGAAACCCGCGCCTGGCTGCAGGCTGGCTCGTTCCAGAATGAACAGGATGCCGACAACCTGAAGGCCAAGCTCGCGCTGCTCGGCATCGAGGCACGCATCCAGACCCAGGAAATCCCGGAAAAGGGCCTGTGGCACCGCGTTCGCATCGGCCCGTTCACTAATCCGGCCGAAATCGACAAGGTTCGCGCGCAGCTGAAAGCGAACGGCGTCGAAAGCAGCATCGTCAAGGCCAACTAACCCTCCGCCAAGGAAACCGCATGAAGATCTGGATCAGAACCCTCGCGCTCGCCGGCTTGCTGCTGGCGGGTCTTTCCCATGCCGAAATCAAGGAAGGCACGGATTACAAGCTTTTACCAAAAACCCATGCGGTTGAAGTCCCGGGCAAGCTCGAAGTCATCGAATTCTTCTGGTACACCTGCCCGCATTGTCGTTCGATCGAACCGACGGTCGCTGCCTGGGCCAAGAAGCTGCCCAAAGACGTGAACTTCCGCCGCATCCACGTGATCTGGCCGGGACGCCCCGACATCGAAGCGCACGCGAAGATCTTCGTCGCGCTGCAAGCGATGGGGAGCGATGGCAAATACCAGCAGGCCGTGCTTGATGCCATTCAGGGTGAACGCCTCGAACTGCGCCGTGACAACGTGCTGTACCCGTGGCTAAAAAAGCAGGGCATCGACGAGGCCAAGTTCCGCGCCAGCTACAACGGTTTTTCCAGCAACATGGCGCTGAAGAAGCTTGCCCAAACAACACAGGACTATGCCATCGACGCAGTACCGGTATTCATCGTCAACGGCAAGTACATGACCGGTCCTTCGCAGAATCCGGCATTCACGACTGTGATAGACGAGTTGCTCGCCAAGGAACGCCAGTCAGGAAAGAAGAAATAAGCCGCAACGCGCCAAACAAAACGGCCGCCCTTCAAAGGCGGCCGTTTTGTTTGTAACTTATTGATTTATATGAATTTTTAGGCAAAATCCGGCAGGTCGTCAGCAAAGGCCTGCCGGTATTGCTGCGCGAGACCGGCGCGGTCGAACGCATGGTTCTGCCCGCCGCGCTGGCCGATCTTGATCGCGCCGAGCAGGCTGGCGAGCCGGCCAGTGGTCGGCCAATCCCAGCCCTGCGCGATACCGTACAGCAGGCCGGCACGGAACGCGTCGCCGCAGCCGGTCGGATCAACGATCTCGCCGACCGGCGCCGCCGGGATGTCATGGCGTACGCCTTCGGCATAGATCTGCGCACCATCGCCGCCGCGCGTAACGACCATTGCCTTGACCTTCGCAGCCAGCTGCTCGAGTGTCAGCCCGGTGCGCGCCTGCAGCATCTGCGCTTCGTAATCGTTCAGCGCAAGGTAATCGGCCAGCTCGACCATGCACAGCAGTTCCTCGCCGGCGAACATCGGCATGCCCTGGCCCGGATCGAAGATGAACGGGATGCCAGCCTCGGCGAGTTGTTCGCAGTGCTCGAGCATGCCCTGCTTGCCGTCCGGCGCGACAATGCCAAGCGCGACCGGCACGCTCACCTCGGCGACACAGTTCTCGTGCGAGAAAGCCATCGCGCCCGGGTGGAAAGCGGTGATCTGGTTGTCATCGAGATCGGTCGTGATGAAGGCCTGGCCAGTGAAATGTTCGGCCAGCTCGCGAACATGGTCGCGCTTCAGGCCGAGCCGGTCCATGCGGTACGCATACGGCCCGAAATCGCTGCCGACCGTTGCCATCACCAGCGGTTCGCCACCGAGCAGCTTCAGCGTGTACGCGATATTGCCGGCGCAGCCGCCGAATTCGCGCCGCATCTCGGGAACAAGGAAGGAAACCGACAGCGTATGGATCTGCTCGGGCAGGATGTGTTCCTTGAAGCGGTCGTGGAACACCATGATCGTGTCATAGGCCATCGATCCGCAGATCAGGATATTCGGTGCGGCGGACATGGAAACCTCCGGCAATGGAAAGGCCGAACTATAGCGTGTTTCCGCACCATTGCGGACCGGCCCCGCTGGACAAATCCGGTCTTTGCGGCCAGATTATGATTTTCCAGCCGCCGCCTGCCGCCATGATCGCAATCCTGCGCAAACATTCGTTCCCGACCCTGTTTCTGCTGATGCTGGCGCTGCTCGCGCTCGACTACGGCGGGCTCGGCCTGACGGAAAGCGTCGATCAGCGCGCCGGCGACGTATTGCTCAAGTGGCATGCGCCGCGCCGCGCCGCGTCACCGGATATCGTGATCGTCGACATCGACCAGAAAAGCCTCGAGGACATGAACGAGGTCGCAGGCAGCTGGCCTTGGCCGCGTGCGGTCCACGGTGAACTGATCGACGCCATCGCGCGACAGAAGCCGCGAGCAATCGTCTTCGACATCTTTTTCAACGAAGCGGATACCTTCCGCGCCGACAGCGATGCCTCGTTCGCGGCCGCGGTCAGCGTGAATCCGCAGGTTTACCTGCCGAGCGTATTGCTCGACAGCGGCGCCGGCGCGCGGCTCGCGGAGCTGCCCGCCATCCTCGGACTGCAGCGCACGTCCGGGGCCGCCCCAGACGCTCGCGCGCCGCTGCTGCTGCCGCTCGTGCTGCCGCCCGAAACCTGGCGCAGCGGCCTCGTCAATTTCGACAAGGATCGCGACGGCATCGGCCGCCATTACCTGCTGCACCGCGAGATCGCCGGCTGGCGGCTCAGGTCGCTGCCGGCCCGGCTCGCGGACGACCTCGGCTGGCGGCGCCCGGCCGGCGAACGGCTGATGCTGAACTGGCTGAGCGGTCGCTCTCACCTCAGCTAT
>RRZU011788565.1_pt1 | contig 17478 bp, 10 predicted proteins | sample 2165561 | NCBI WGS metagenome assembly RRZU01 (sample SAMN10456909, study PRJNA506462) | wastewater metagenome | isolation source: wastewater sludge | place: USA: Moscow, Idaho | reverse complement strand
TCGCTTCTGTAATAGATCCGATTCGGGTCATTGGGGTCGTCGAATTTATAATCCAGTGTTAGCTGTGTATACCTATGGTTCATTCCTTCATTGATCACAGGCAGATCGGTACTGATTTTGTCATGTCCCACCACATAAACATAATTCAACGTATCTTCTTTCATTCTCTCCGTATCAATACGGCCGATCATATCGATGTTCAGGTCCACCGAGGTTTTTTCAAGCGGAAATACCGGGTGGTCGCTGTAATATTCGCTTCCCCATAATCCCTTTTCTTCACCACTGACAGTCATAAATACGATATTCCTCCTTGGTCCCTTTCCTTCCTCCTTGGCTTTCATGAATGCTGAAGCAAGTTGCATGACAGCAACCGTACCGCTGCCATCATCATCGGCACCATAATAGATCTTGCCATCTCTTTTTCCCAGGTGATCGTAATGTGCGGTAATAAAAACATACTCATCCTTTTTATCAGTTCCTTCCAGGACACCGAGTACGTTGGTGGCCTGGATGATGTTTTGTTTTTTCGATACAGTGAAAACGGACTTTTGTTTTGATTCAAAAGCGACTTCTTTGCTGAATAAACCGCCGGCCTTGCTGGTTTTAATGATGGTATCGATGGGCTGGCCAAAAACCGATGCGGCAAATGCATGGCTCAGAACCGCGTAATTGACCTTTTTGTTTTTGGTATCGCGCGGATAATAAACGTTGGTCTTCTTGCTGAGTTCTGCGGTTTTTGTGGCAATGCTGTCAGTGGAAGGATTGATCACAAATACAGCAACCGCTCCTTTTGATGCAGCCAGTTCGATTTTTTTACTGAGACCGGGGTAGGTCCAATCACTGGTTTTACCTGTTCCGCTGACCAGGTATTTTCCATCCGATTTCGGTTCTCCCAGCACAATGAGTACGATCTTACCTTTTACATCCAGACCCGTATAACTGTCATAATTTTTGTCTTCAATACCATAGCCGGCAAAGACAACCGATTTACTTTTTATCTCGCTGTTGTCGGTGGCGCCTGCAGGGCTGATGAAATCCAGGCCATAGCGACCGGTGATTTTTCCAATGGTCAGGCTGGATGCGAGGAGCGTGTCCTGGTGCAGGGGATAAGCCTGCTGAAACCCACCAAGTGCGGGCGGATATGTAAGCCCAAGGTTTTTAAAATGAGCTTCGATATAAGCGGCTGCTTTTCGCTGCCCTTCTGTACCGGTTTCCCTGCCCTCCATGTCTTCTCCTGCAATGACCGTCAGGTGTTTTTTTAATTCAGGAATACTGATTGCACCGGCAAATCGGGCAGATGCGTTTTCCTGGGCATAGCTGTGAAAACCGGCAAGCAGTAAAAGGGGAAGTAATATCTTTTTCATCAACTGAATATTTATAGAAAATTATAAGAAAGCCCGGATATGACCGGGCAAAAAAATGATTAGTGGCAAAAATACGGTTCACTCATCAGCAGGGGATCTTATTGACCCGGTTACTATGCCTGCCTCCCTCAAATGGCGTGTTCATGAATGTATCCAGCATTTTTTCGGCATCGCCATCCCTGACAAAACGGGCCGGTATGCAGAGTATATTGGCGTTGTTATGTTTGCGGGCAAGGGCGGCCAGTTCGTCTCCCCAGCAAATTGCGGCACGGATGCCTGTATGCTTGTTGGCCGTGATCGCAACGCCGTTTGCGCTGCCGCACAGCAACACCCCGAAAGAAGCTTCACCCTGTTCTACCGCACTGGCTACCGGGTGTGCAAAATCAGGATAATCAACAGAATCTTTGTTGAATGTTCCGTAATCCTTGTATGCCATCCCTTCGCCTTCCAGGAAAGAAATCAGGTCTTCTTTGCAATCAAATCCGGCATGGTCGCAGCCGGTGGCGATGGGTTTTGTTTTGTCGAACACGTACATGATGCAATTAATTAAGCTTGGTGTAAAAGTACAATTTAGATCCGGTTGAACGGGTCATCGTTTTATCAGCTCCATTCAGCTTCTTTCTTTTTATTATCCTTATCAATGCGTGCGGCTATGATCACGCTGATCTCGTATAACAATAATAAAGGGATGGCTACGATCACCTGGCTGGTCCAGTCGGGCGAAGGGGTGATGATGGCGGCCAGTACCAGGATGATCACAAAGGCATATTTTCGGTAAGTGCGGAGAAAGCCGGATGAGATCAGTCCGATTTTGGTGAGGATATAAGCCAAAACAGGTAATTCAAAGGCGATACCGCAACCGAGGATGATATTATTGAGTGTATCTATATAATCATCCAGGGTGGGCATGTATTTGTAAAGGCCTGCTGATCCCAGGGTGAAGTTGGCCAGGAAATTAAATGTAAATGGCGCTAATAGAAAATAGCCGAAGGCCGCACCGCTGAAAAAGCAAATGGACACCCAAAAAATACTGCCCCGGGAATACTTGATCTCTTTGGGTGAAAGGGCAGGTTTGATGAACTTCCACAATTCCCAGAACAGAAAGGGGAAGGCGATGACGATCCCGCCGATCATGGCAATGGAGATGGCCGACATAAAGGGGCCTGAAATCGTATTGCCCTGTAAGGGTATGTCTACCGGCGGCATACAGAGCGATTCACCCAGGTGCCAGGAATGGCTGAGGCGGCAGAGGAACCCATAGGTAACGAAATTGGAGCGTGCCGGGGCGTAGATGATATTATCAAAAATCCAGTCGATCTTGATAAAGATGCCTATGGCAGCCAGTAACCAGACGATAACAGCCCTGACCAGGTGCCAGCGTAAAGCTTCGAGATGATCGATGAAACTCATTTCGGCTTTTTCTTTCTGGTCGCCAGGTCCTGTTTGCCTGAATGTCTGTTGTTCGTCGCTTCCTGCTGCCAAACCGCTTGATTTAAGCTGCGAAGTTAACACAGAGCGAGCGATATGTAAAACAATCAAAATCAAAAGCCCCTGTAGAAACAGGGGCCGTTTACCAAAACTAACTGCTTATGAGAAAATTGAAAAAACCTATCTAAAAAACCATGTCATAACATATCGTTCAAACTCGGTGCCAAAAAAAAGGATAACCTGTTAAGATTATGCAAACATTGAAAAGCTGTTTCACATGGCGTTCTTACATCAATATTACAATCGGGGAATAAAAATGTTTAGTTGCCGGATGGCATGAAAATTTTCTCGATGAATGATTCAGCGAACAGAAGCGGGTTTCATTAAACAGGCAGGGTCACAACAATTACTGGGTGGTCAGTTTTTCGGCATTTTCGGCAAATTGCAGGGCTTCGATGAATTCCTGTATATCGCCATTCATGACCGCGTCGAGATTATATACGGTAAGTCCGATCCGGTGGTCGGTAACACGGCCCTGGGGATAATTATAGGTTCTGATTTTAGCGCTTCGGTCACCGGTGCTTACCAGGCTTTTACGTTGACGGGCAATGGCTTCTTCTGCTTGTCTTACCTGTTCGTCGTACAGTTTTGTCCGGAGCATGTCCATGGCCTTTTCACGGTTGGCCAGCTGGCTGCGTTCTGTTTGGCATACGACGGTGACGCCCGTTGGTTTATGGGTCAGAAAAACCTTGGTTTCCACCTTGTTGACGTTTTGTCCACCGGCTCCGCCACTTCGGGCGGTTTCCATTTTCACATCACTTTCTTTCAATTCAAAATCGACCGGGTCGGGCTCAGGCATAACGGCCACGGTAGCGGCGCTGGTATGAACCCGGCCGCTGCTTTCTGTTTCTGGGACACGCTGCACGCGGTGCACCCCGCTTTCGAATTTGAGGGTTCCATATACATCATCGCCTTCCACTTCCACCTGCACTTCTTTGAAGCCGCCCACGGTGCCCTCGCTTTCACTCAGGATGGTCGTTTTCCAACCCTTTTTTTCACAATACCGGAGGTACATGCGAAAAAGGTTGCCGGCAAAAAGAGAAGCTTCATCGCCACCGGTGCCGGCCCTGATCTCCAGGATGGCATTCTTTTCGTCAAAAGGATCTTTGGGTATGAGTAGGTTACGAATTTGTTTTTCCAGTTCTATCTGTTTTTCCTCGAGGTCGGGTAATTCGGATTTGGCAAGTTCCCTCATTTCATCATCGCCGGAGTACAGCACTTCTTTATTAAATTCTATGTCATCAAGCAGTTTCACATAAGCATTGCGCACGTCAACGATCTTGTTCAGGTTCCGGTATTCCTTGCTCATGGCGCTGAATTTCTTATTGTCCGCCACGATCTCGGGATTAGTGAGCGCCACTCCCAGTTCATCAAATCTTGCCTTGATGGCATCCAGTTTATCTAACATGCTGTATTTTTAATTTTCCGCTGTCGGCCCGGTATTTGTAAAGAATGCCTGCGGGCCGCAAATTTACAGTATAACCAGCATTCATTTTGTACAGAAAGTTCATATCCGACAGGATTTTCAATGGTTACGATTTCCTGCCAGGGGATTCCGTCCTGATCACCCGTCATTCGGGGGAAATAGTGGATTGTGTGCCCAGGGAACAGGCGGGCGATGATATCCAATACCTGCCGGGTTTGCTGATGCCCGGTATGGTCAATGCGCATTGTCATATTGAGCTCAGCCATATGAAGGGGAAGATACCGATGCAAACAGGCCTGGTTGGCTTTATTCAGCAGGTATTGTCGGGCCGGCAGGCCCCGGATGAGGAAAAGCAGGAGGCCATGAAGCGGTCTGAGGAAGAATTGTTTGCCAGCGGAACCGTTGCCGTGGGTGATATCTGCAATACTCCAGATTCCATTGCGCTGAAGAGGAACAGCAGGATGTACTGGCATAATTTTATCGAGGTCACGGGTTTTGTTCCTGCCACTGCCAACAGTCGTTTTCAGGCGGGCTCAGCACTTGCCGGTCAGTTCAGGGAATTACTTGATCCGGAGACCGTTACCCTGGTTCCACATGCCGCCTATTCCGTATCTGCCGATTTATTTCATTTGATTAACCGGGAAACGGATGGCAGCCTGATTAGCATCCACAACCAGGAAAGCAGGGAGGAGAACAGGTTGTTCCTGGAAGGGCAGGGGCAAATGCGCGATCTCTATCGCCAGTTAGGCATCGATATTGGTTTTTTCAAGCCCACCGGAACAAGCAGTTTGCGTCACTGGCTATCTTTATTGAATCGCGGGCAAAAGATCATTTCCGTTCATAATACCTTCACCAGTGAAGACGATACGGCCTTCCAGTTGGAGTGCCGCCGCGCGGGGGGCCTCAGCGAAATGTATTACTGCCTGTGTATCGGCGCCAACCTGTACATAGAAAATGCCTTGCCCGATGTGGAGATGTTCCTGGGAAAGGGGCGGCGTATGATCATTGGAACCGACAGCTATGCCAGCAACACATGCCTCAATACCTGGGAGGAAATAAAAAGGATCCGGAATTGTTTTCCACGGATACCCGAAAACCTGGTTTTACAGTGGGCGACAAGCGAAGGAGCGCAGGCCCTCGGCATCGGCAACCGCCTGGGGAGTTTTGAAAAGGGTAAGGAGCCCGGCCTGGTGCATGTTTCGGGGGAAGTGTCCCGCAGGATTTTATAAGCCCCCTAATCCAGCACTTCCTGTAAGATCCGCAAGGTTTTCATTTGTCCGAATTCGGGGATATGAAGGGTGTAAAATTCCTGGTACTTCTGCAACAATTGCCTGCGAATATTCCTGTTCAGTTTGATTTCTTCCAGTTCGGAAGGTTGCATCACTTTTAATAATTCGGCCGTCAGCCTGGCCATTTCGCCTTCCATGACATGAGGATGTTCGGGTTGTTCGTATGTGAAATGCCCGTTGAGCAGGTCGAGGTACAGTGTCGTTTGTTCGTTACCGGTAGTCGTGTCGTCCTGTATCCGCAAGCCAAAGAAATGAGCAAGGTGTAAGGAAAAATAAAGAGTGAAATTGGCGGTTACGGCTGGCCCTGCCTGATCGAGCTGCATGAGGCTGTCTTCGCAGAAATCGAATAGGTCGGCATTTTCCTCCGGTTGTTTAAGTGTTTTATACATCAGTTCCAGCATGTATAGTGAGATGCTGTGTTTGATGACATCGTTAAAGGTATGTTCGTATAAATAACCCCAGGAGTATTCTTTTATCCGTTGCATGGATTTTTGGGGATGATGGTAGACTTCCATGTCGAGTATGGCCCCGGGTTGCAGCATGATCGCTTTCGAGCCCGATCTTTTCTCAGTGCGCACGCCGCTGACCAGGTATGTTTGCACGCCCAGCCGGCTGGTGAAAATAGTTGCCACCAGGCTGGTGTCGCCATATTTAATGGTTCGTAAAACAATGCCTCGTGTTTTATGGGTCATCAGGATAAATTCATGTTAACCGTTCGCTAAGTGGTCAGTTTATGGATAATGTCAGCGGCTATTCCGTTCAAATAGGTTTTCTTTGCACAAATATTCAAATACCTGCGCAATATTCAATAAGATGTGGAAACGGCTCGGACAATTCGTGATCAGGTACAGGCTTGTGTTGCTCGTAAGCCTGGCGCTGGCCACCGGGGTGATGGCATACTTTGCTTCAAAGGTGAAACTCAGTTATGAATTTTCAAAGGCTATCCCCACCGATCACCCAAGGTATCAGGATTATCAGTTTTTTAGAAGCATTTTTGGCGATGATGGCAATATGCTGGTCATCGGCATTCAAACCGATTCACTGTTCAGCCTGCGTGTATTCAAGCCCTACCAGCAACTGCAAGCCGGGTTAAAGGGCCTTCCGCATGTGGAAGACATCGTTGGCATTCCCGGCGCCGTCATGCTCCAGAAGGACAGCCTCGCCGAAAAGCTCAATGCTGTGCGTATTTTCCCGGATGTCATCAATGATCAAACGGTCATGGATAGTTGCCGTTCGGTTTTCCTGAACCTGCCCTTTTACCGGTCTGTTCTGTATAACCCAGACACGCATGCTTACCTCATGGGTGTAAAGATCAACCGCGATATCCTGAATTCGCCGAAAAGGACAGAAGTGGTGCAGCATATCACGAGTTATGCTGCCGGGTTCAGCCGCCAGGCCAGGGTAAATGTTCATTTGAGCGGACTGCCCCTGATCAGGACGGTAGTGGCCGACCGCATTCAAAAGGAAATGCGTTTCTTTTTGATCGGATCGCTGGTATTGAGCGTGCTGATCCTGTTTGCTTTCTTCCGATCCCTCAGTACCACCCTGATTTCGCTGGCCGTAGTTATTATCGGGGTGATCTGGACGGTAGCCACCATCCACCTCTGCGGCTACCAGATCACGTTACTCACTGCATTGATACCTTCATTGGTGGTTGTCATCGGGATACCCAATTGTATCTATTTCATCAACAAATACCACAGCTCGTATAAACAGGACCTGAACCCCGTGCTGCAGGATCGGAAAAAGGACGCGCTGGTGAACATGGTCAGCAAAATGGGCATCATCACCCTTTTCTGCAACATTACGGCAGCTATCGGCTTTGCCGTCTTTGCCCTGACCAGGAGCGCCATCCTGAAGGAGTTCGGCGTGGTGGCCGGGATCAGCATCATGATCATTTTTGTGGTATCCTTTATCCTGTTGCCGGCAGTATTAAGTTACCTGCCTGTGCCAGGCCCATCCCAACTCAAATACCTGCAGAATAAATGGATATCCCGTTTCCTGATCAGGGTGGAAGGTTGGGTGCTGCATCACCGGAAAACCGTCATCGGTATAACCTGTGTTGTTTTGCTGGTATCCGTAGCCGGTATGTTCAGGCTTAAATCGGTCGGATATATTGTAGATGACCTCCCCAAGACGGATAAGATCTACACCGACCTCAAATTCTTCGAACATCATTTCCATGGCGTCATGCCGCTGGAGATACTCATCGATACCAAAAAGAAGAATGGACTGGCAGGGGCCCGCGCCTTATCTGTTTTTGAAAAAGTAGATTCCCTGTCAGCTTACATCGGTTCGCTATCTTCCATGAACCGGCCATTGACACTGGCGGAAGGATTGAAATTTGCCAAGCAGGGATTTTTTGAAAATGATTCCACCCAATATGGCATGCCGAATGCTTTTGACGGCGCTTTTCTGAGCCAGTACCTCAGGCCCGGCAAACAGGAAGCGAACAATAATTTCAGCCGGATGCTGCGTTCGTTCATGGACAGCACGAAACAATATACGCGCATCAGCGTGAGTATGGCCGACGTAGGCACCGCCAGATTGCCCTTGCTGCTGGACAGTATCGATAAGCGAAGCAGGGAAGTGTTTGACAGTACTAAATTCAGGGTCATGATGACGGGCACCAGTATCACATTCCTGGAAGGCAGCCGGTTCATCATCAACGGACTGAAGGAAAGTATCATGTGGGCATTCGTCCTGATCGCCATTTGCATGCTGTATCTGTTCCGTTCATTCAGGATACTGTTTTGTTCTCTCATCCCTAATATCATTCCCCTCGTTGTCACCGCCGGAATCATGGGCTGGGCGGGAGTTCCGCTGAAACCGTCTACCGTTTTGATTTTCAGCGTTGCGCTCGGTATCGCCATCGACATCACCATCCGATTCCTGGTCAATTACCGCCAGGATCTTCCCGTTTATAAGCATGACGTGGAGGCCACGGTCAGAAGCACGGTAAGCCAGACCGGGTTGAGCATCATCTATACGGCCATGGTACTGACCGCCGGATTTATTATTTTTTGCGGCAGCAGGTTCGGGGGAACATTTGCACTGGGATGGCTCACGTCTGTTACTTTGCTCACATCCACCATCACGAACCTGGTATTGTTACCTGTTTTACTTCTGCTTGTTCAACCCAGGCGCACAGGCAGGCAATAAGCCTGTTTTTATTTAATCCACAATCTGCTAAATGATGTTGATAAGTGCAGCCTAAGGGCTTGTATTGTTGTCATCCTGTTAAACTCAGACATTTTTATCTAATATATTTGCCACATAAACTAATATACCATACATATGAGAAAAGCCCTATTGTTCCTGTCGGCCATGTTCCTGATGCTGGCAGTTACCTTTGGACAAGACCGGACCATTACCGGTAAGGTCACAGATGAAAAAGGAGAACCGCTTCCCAATGTATCGATCGTAGTGAGAGGCACCAGCAAGGGTGCAGCAACAGCAGCTGACGGAACGTATTCCATTTCCATTCCGAACAATGCCAGGGTGCTGGTATTTTCTTCCGTCAATATGCAGACACAAGAGATCAGCATTGGCAACAAAGGCATCATCAATGTGGGCATGCGGGTAGATGACAAACAATTGGGCGAACTGATCGTTACCGGTTACACCACCCGTAAAAAAACGGAATTCACCGGTGCCAATACCAAGGTTTTATCCAAGCAGATCGAACAGGTTCCCGTGGCATCATTCGAACAGATCCTGCAAGGTCGTGCGCCAGGCTTATATATCGCTTCCGGTTCCGGACAGCCCGGAACGGCCGCCCGTGTGAATATCCGTGGCGTGGGTTCCATCTCCGGAGGCAGCGACCCACTGTATGTTCTGGATGGTATGCCCATTGAGGCAAACGTGTTCCGTTCGCTCAACCCCAACGACTTCGCCACCGTGGATATCCTGAAAGACGCAACGGGTGCAGGTTTGTATGGCTCACGCGGCGCCAATGGCGTGATTGTGATCACCACTAAAAAAGGGAAGGCCGGCAAAACCCAACTCCAATACCGCGGACAGGTTGGTTTCTCCGAAGCGCCTTCACTCAATAACCTCAATCTGATGAATACCCAGCAAAGGCTGGATTATGAAGAGAATGTACTGGGCGGGCCTGCAGGCATCCTCCCTTCCACCGGCATCACCGGTTTCCCGGGATGGGATTATAGTCCGAAAAATCCCCGCTACCAATCGCTCACCCCGGCACAACGTGCGGCAGAAGCCTTGTTGCTGGACTCGATCCGTGGCATCAATACAAACTGGGCCGACATCATGTTCCAAAAAGGCAAATTCACCCAACAGGAGGTCAATGCTTCCGGCGGAAACCAGAACTTTAATTTCTATACTTCCCTGGGGTATTACAAGCAGGAAGGTATCATCGTTCGTTCAAACCTCGATCGGTATACATTCCGCGCCAACATCGATTTCAAAAGCGATAAACTCACGGTGAACATCCGCTCATCCGCTGGTTACAGTTCGCAAAGCAATATCGAATCGGAAGCCGGTGTGGCCCTTGCCAACCCGGTAGCGGCCGCTTTTCTTGAGCTGCCTTACCGAAAACTGACCAATGCAAGCGGTAAGAATGATGTGGGCGCCGGTAAAACAGGGGCCAATGCATACGACAGGATATTTACCACAAATGCCATCAGCAACCAGTTTAAAGGAAACCTCGGGGTAACGGTGCAGTATGACCTCTTTGGCGGACTCGCCATCCGTTCAACCAACGGTGTAGACTGGAGGAATAATAACCAGAGCCGTTTTGTTGATCCGGCTTCCTTTGCCGGGCTCAGTGTGGCACAGGGCGGACAGGGTTCATACGGCGAAGGAAATTTTGAAAACCTTCAGTTGATCACTACCAGCGGACTGGTGTTCAATAAAACATACAAAAACAAGCATTCGATCAATGCCACTGCCATGGTGGAAGCGATACGCAACCGTTCCCGCGGCTTCAGCGCAACCGGTTTCGGTGTCATCACTCGCTTGCCGAACACGCCGGCCGGCATCACTCCGGGATCGCCAACGAATAACTATATCCCCATCTTTGGCGGTGCATTCCTGCCAGGAAATGGCAAAACGGTGAATGGCCTCTTCTCCGTGTTTACCACGGTCGATTATACATATAACCGCAAATACACATTGTCGGCCAGCTTACGTAAAGACGAACCTTCTCAGGTTCCGGAAAACAACCGCAGCAATGTATTCTGGTCATTGGGCGGAAGCTGGAATATTTCAGCCGAGCAGTTCATGGAAAAACAAAATATCTTCCAGGACGTTCGCCTGAGGGCCAGCTACGGTGAAACGGGTAATGTGAATGGTTTCACTTCTGATTTCGGATATCTCGAAACATACGGATCCGGCGGATATGCCGGTTTGCCGGGCACGATCCCTACATCGCCGGGTAATCCGAACTATAAACTCGAAAGCCAGGTGATCACCAATGTGGGCGCTGATTTCAGTCTCTGGAAAAAGCGTATACGCGTAGGAATTGATGTGTATAACAAAGAATCACGCAACCTCTTCGTCAGCCAGAACCTTTCCCGCACAAGTGGTTTCACCGCGCTTTCCACCAATGCGGCCAAGATGCGCAACCGCGGTATGGAATTCACCCTCGGCATAGATGCCATCAAAAAGGAAGACCTGACCGTCAGCATCGGATTTAACGGCGCCTTCAACAAGAATAAAGTACTCGACCTGGGTGGGCTCCAGGAGATCCCCCAGGGTACCGGCATCATACGCGTTGGCCTGCCATTGGGCACGCACTATGTAGTGGGCTGGCTGGGCGTGGATCCGCAATCGGGTCAGCCTGTGTATGAGGACATCAACGGTAACCCTACCAACGTATTTTCCGCGGCCAATAACCGCGCCACTTACGGAACCGTCCTTCCAGATTTCACCGGCGGCGCCACATTGGATATCAGCTGGAAAAAATTTGATGTATCCGCGCTCTTCTCAACGGCACAGGGTGTGAAGAGGTTCAACAATGAATCATTCTTCTACGAAACAACCAACTCCAATGTGAGCTTCAATAAGCGGATCGAAATGATGCAGACCTGGCAGAAACCCGGCGATCTGACCGACTACCAGCGTATTTCATCTGCCCGCCAGTTCAGCAGTAAGGATATCAGGGACGCTTCGTTTGTGCGTTTCCGTAACCTGCAGGTGGGATACACTTTCGAGCCTAAGAATGCGAAATGCTTCAGGAGCATGCGCATCTGGGGACAGGGGCAGAACCTGTTCACCTGGACCAAATGGACGGGATTTGATCCGGAGGAGAGCAATAACATTGCCACGTATGAGTTCCCGAATCCTAGAACGTATTCACTCGGTATAGACATCAATTTTTAATTAAAACAACTTGATCATAATGAAAAAGCTGACTAAAGTATCCCTGTTTTTGGCGACGTTCTTCAGCCTGATGTCCTGCCGTAAGGATGTAGTGAACGTCAATCCGATCGATTCTATCCCGGTCGAACAGGCATTCCAGAATATGAGCGACGTCAATAATGCCGCCAATGGTGTTTACGGAACCTGGCAGGCGCGCCGCACCAATTACATCAGTTCCTTTATTTCCGATGAGGTCAGGCTGGGAACGGGAACGGAATACAGGAATATTGGTAATATCCTTTTCAACTGGCAGCATGTTTCTGATTCACAGGACTGGAGGGATGCGGAGACCGGCGGTGTATGGACCAACCTCTATGCCGTCATTGACCGTGCCAACCGGGTGCTGGAGCGCATGATCGCCGTACCGACAGCCGATGCGGCAGAGGCAGCACAGAAAACAAGGATCCGCGGTGAAATGCTGGCCATCAGGGCAATGGCTCACCTGGAACTTTTAAGGAACTACATGTATACTGCTGAATATACCGCTAACGAACCTGGGGTTGTCATTCAACGTAATTACTCTAAAGACGTGGCCACTTATTTCCCGGCCAGGAATACGCAGGCTGAAGTGGTTGCATTCATTGATTCAAACCTGAGCGAAGCCCGTACGTTGATCCCTACTTCTTATACGGATATCAGCCGGATCACCCGCAATGCGGTGATCGCTTCCCAGGCCCGCCTGGCCCTGATTACACGTAACTGGCAAAAAGTGATTGACTCTTCCACCGTTGTACTGACCAATGTACCCATCACTACCGATCAGACGGCTTATCAAAACCTCTGGAGGAGTAAGACGGTACCTTCCAATTCGGAAGTGATCTGGAAATTGAATGTTACACCCGCCAACCTCGGCAATGCAGTAGGCTCTCTTTGGCAAGACCTGAATGGAGCCGTTCAGGCATCACCGGCCGTGAAGTTGCTCAATTTATTCAATCAATCGGCGGATGTCAGGTACAGTACATTCTTCCGCACCACCACCACCACGCCATCAGCTACGCGAAACCTCATTGCCAAATATGGCGTTGTTCCCAATACCTTCCAGAATCCGGAGAACTTTGAGTATGATATCAAAATGATCCGCTCTTCAGAACTGCTGTTGGCCAGGGCCGAAGCTTATGCTGAATTGGATATGCTGACGGAATCTAACAACGACCTTGCCGCCTTGCGTTCCGCACGCATCACCGGGTATGTTCATACGCCCATAACGGTTAAGGCAGATTTGATCAATGCGATCATTGAAGAAAGGTATAAGGAGTTGTGTTATGAAGGCCATCGTTATTACGATCTCAAACGCCGCAGTATTACCATTGCCCGAGACCTGGCAGACGTAGTGAACAATACGGTCATACAAAACCTTCCTGCAACAAACGCCAAGTATATCCTTCCGATACCGCAGCAGGAAGTGTTTGCCAATCCGAACATGTCGCAAAACGCCGGTTATTAATTGTCAACAAAACCCAACACATTACCACAACATAACGCATCACATATGAAAAAACTACTTGGGATTTTACTGGCCGGATCTTTCTTGGCCGGTTGCGGGAAAGTAGAAAAATATTCCAATGATTTTGGAAGTGCCACCTTTCTGAACGTGGTTCCTTTCAGCCCTCCGCCGCCGGGTTCCCTGGCTGTTACCATGAGGGTTTATGAAGATACCCTGATGCGCACAGCTTCCGGGATTTCCTATCGTGGTACTTCAGGTTACCTGGCATTTGCACCGGGCACCAAGACCATTCAACTTCGTTCCTCAGCCGATCTGACAACGGTTTTTGCTGAAGCCGCCGATCAGTCATTCGAATTCAATAAAGCGTCTACATACCTGGTGTATGATACAGTAAATAACAGCACCGGGCGCGCGAAGATCGCGAGGCTAAACGACACACTGACAACGCCCGGATCGGGATTTGTAAAACTCCGCTTTTTACACCTTGCTAAACTGGCCCCTTCGGTGGATGTGACTTTTGTCAGAACCAGCATCACTCCGGCTGACAGTGTAACCTTCTTCAACCGGTCGTATATTGGAGAAAACCCGACAGAAGATGAATTAAGGGCCTTATCCGCTTTTACCACCATACCATTGGGTACTTATTCCGTTAAAGTGAAATTGGCCGGTACGCAAACCCTGGCTTTGCCACCGATTGCAGTTAGTACGGCAAACCTCGCCGGAACAGGCGGTATAACAGGTATTGCCTCATTCTATTTATCCGGAACCGTTAAAGAGCAGCCATTGGCTCCGGGCATTCTCAGGCATTATCCATAAAATGCGGAAGCGTTTGAATTGTTTCAGGGCCGCCCATCAGGGTGGCCTTTTTTTTGTGTTGAAAGCTGACGGATTCAAGTGATATGGCCCTGCCATGTTGTACAAAAACAAACTCCCGTATTATTTCCGTCTCCTGTGATCTTTTATCTATGAATGTAATTGAAGGGGAACAAAACACAGATTCGGTTCTGCCCTAAAACCAGGAAGGTGTCACGTAATGCGACACCTTCCTGGTTGGTGGAGTTTCTATACTTCCAGTATCATCAAAGCATTTTCCTGATCGTATCAACCAGTTCGCCTTTGGTGATCGGGGTTCCTTTTATCTTATTATATCCTTTTGCATCCACCATAAACTGGTCGCGGATGATCTTCACGAGTTGACCGTTATTGATCTCTGGTACCAGAACCTTTTCAAACCGGCTGATGATCTCGCCCAGGTTTGATGGGAAGGGGCGGAGGTAACGGATATGCGCATGCGAAACGGCATGTCCCTCTTTTTGCAATTCGGAACAGGCGCTTTTGATTGATCCGTATGTACTGCCCCAGCCAAGAACGAGTACCTTGCCTTTATCGGCGCCACTGTCGAGTTCCTGTTTGGGGATGTAATCAGCGATCCTGTCAACTTTTGACTGGCGGATCTTTACCATATGCTGGTGGTTTTCCGCATCGTAACTGATGTTGCCGGTGACGTCCTGCTTTTCCAGTCCGCCTATGCGGTGTTCCATGCCTGCAGTGCCGGGTATCACCCAGGGCCTGACGAGCTTTTCATCTCTCAGGTAAGGAAGGAATTTCTCCTCGTTATCATTCAATTTGGTTTTGAAATGGACCTCAATGGGTTTAAGGTCGGCCGATTGTGGGAATTTCCATGGTTCGGCGCCGTTGGCAATATAGCCATCGCTGAGCAGCATCACCGGGGTCATATGTTGTATGGCAATCCGGGTGGCTTCATACGCCACATCAAAACAATCACTGGGGGTAGAGGACGCTATAACCGGCATGGGACATTCTCCGTTACGGCCATAATAGGCTTGCAACAGATCGCTCTGTTCCGTTTTGGTTGGAAGGCCGGTACTGGGTCCGCCGCGCTGAATGTTGACAACCACAAGCGGGATCTCCAGCATCACTGCCAGGCCCATGGCTTCCGTTTTCAGGGCTACGCCCGGTCCTGACGTTGTGGTTACGCCGATTGATCCTCCATAACTGGCGCCAATGGATGAAGCAATGGCGGCAATTTCATCTTCCGCCTGGAAGGTCTTCACGCCAAAATTCTTATACCGGCTGAGTTCATGCAGGATATCCGATGCGGGGGTGATGGGGTAACTACCGAGGAAAAGGGGAAGTCCGCTTTTATCGGCTGCCGCAATCAACCCATAAGCCAGCGCCTGGTTGCCCATGATGGAACGATAGGTGCCCGGCTCCATTTTGGCTTTTTGAACAGAGTAGCGGGTGGTAAAGGTTTCTGTTGTTTCACCATAGGCATATCCGGCCTGCAGCACTTTCAGGTTGCTTTCCAGGATTTCGGGTTTTTTACCGAATTTTTCTTTGAGGAAGGATATGGTGTTGTCCATATCGCGGTTATACATCCAATAGAGATAACCCAGGACGAACATGTTCTTTGCCCGGTCTTTTTCCTTGGTGCCCATTGTGATATCTTTCAGGGCTTCCCGGGTCATTTTTGTAACATCTATCTTGATGACCTCGTAATTGGTCAGGCTGTCGTCTTCCAGCGGGTTAACGCCTTCCGGATAATTGGCCAGCCTGAGGTTCTTACTGTCGAATCCGTCGATATTGGCAATGATCCTTCCTCCCGGTTTGAGGGCGGTCAGGTTCACTTTCAGGGCTGCCGCATTCATGGCTACCAAAACATCACAGGCATCACCGGGCGTATAAACCCTGTCGCTGCTGAACCGAAGCTGGTATCCGCTCACGCCGGGCAGTGTACCGATCGGGGCGCGGATCTCGGCAGGGAAATCGGGGAATGTTGCCAGGTCGATCCCTAAGAGTGCGGTGTTGTTGGTGAATTGATTTCCGGTTAGCTGCATACCGTCGCCGCTGTCGCCGGCGAATTTGATAACTACGTCTTGTAAGACTTCTAATTGATCGCTCATGATTGAAAAGAAATTAAAAAGGTCTGCTTGTCAGAGCCTGCACTAAGTTACTGATACTGTTACCAAAAAAATCAAAAAGACCAAAAAAATCCACTGCTTACGGGCGGAATTCCAATATAACAGTTAGGTTTGCCCAAATTTTTTTTCATGCGGGATCTACTGGATTTTCTTTCCCCCATCGCGCTGCCTGAACTGGATGAGGAGAATGGGTATACCGATGGGCAGTATGCCAAGCACATGTCGATTTTTGTAACGGATTTCCCCGATCTGTCGGAGGTGGACATCATCCTGGTTGGGGTCAATGATATGAGGGGCGCCGGGATACCTTCCACGACGGGTGATGCAGCCATGGCCATCAGGAATGAATTCTACCGCCTGCATTACTGGCATCCGGATATTAAGATAGCGGATATCGGGGATGTGAAAACAGGATCATCCCTCAGCGATACCCATGCCGCCCTGAAAACGGTCTTACAGGAAATGCTCCGGTTGGGAAAACCTGTGGTGGTCATCGGCGGATCGCACGATCTTACACTCGCACAATATGAAGCCTGTAAGGCCCAGCATATGGTCATCGACGCAACAGGCATCGATGCCCGGATCAACCTGAGAGGCGAAAGCCAGATACGCAGTGAAAACTTCCTGCTGGACATGCTCACTTCCGAACCCAATATGGTCAGGCATTACAGCCACATCGCATTCCAGAGTTATTTTGTGCACCCCCGCATGCTTGAAACGATGGATAAACTGCGGTTCGATTGCTTCCGCGTAGGAGTGGTGAAAGAGCATATCGAAGAAATGGAACCCGTGATCAGGCAAACCAACCTGCTCAGTTTTGATGTTTGCGCTATCAAACACAGCGATGCGCCGGCAAACGGCGAGAGCCCGAATGGACTGACCGGCGAAGAGGCGTGTACACTTACCCGTTATGCTGGCATGAGTGGCAACCTCAGCAGCTTTGGTATATATGGTTATAACCCCGACCTGGATAACAATGAACTCACGGCCAAACAGATCGCCCAGATGCTTTGGTATTTTATCGATGGAAAGAGCAGGAGTAAACAGGAAAGCCGTTTTGATGAGAAGCATAATTTCAATGAATACCATACTGCTTTTGCAGAAGTAGATACTGTTTTTCATCAAAGAAAAAAAACAAATC
>RRZU010929604.1_pt1 | contig 17480 bp, 9 predicted proteins | sample 2165561 | NCBI WGS metagenome assembly RRZU01 (sample SAMN10456909, study PRJNA506462) | wastewater metagenome | isolation source: wastewater sludge | place: USA: Moscow, Idaho | reverse complement strand
TGCTTCCTTATATTCTGGAAAAAGATGCTTTCGAAATTTTAAAGTACATTCTTGCAACTCCTGCTTTGTTAATGAAATTGTCATATATATCACCGGAAGACCGTTACCGTATTAAGAGAGATATGGCCAATCCCCGTTTCAATAACGAAACCATGAAGCTTTTTAAAGAAAATTTTTCTGGTGCACTTACACTGCATAATTAATTCCCTATTTTGCAACATAAAACAAACATAAATGACATTGAACATGACCCTAACACTTCCCGGCAACGCAATCACTTTCCCCTGGAACAGATTCAAACTCCCAAAAATCTCTTGGCCCGCTCCGGCGAAGAAGAAAAAAAAGAAGTTGAAAAAGAAATAGATTGTTTGAGTCTCAATACTGGAATTGACGATATTAAATCTAAGAACAAAAAAACTGCTTGAAATAGTAACTATGAATAATAATGAGATTTCTGCTTTCTATAAAAACACACTTGCGAAAATTGCACGCAAGCAATCGTCATTGCATGATTACGAGTTTAGAAGATTGGTCTTATATCTTGTTTTTTATCGTTTTTTGCTAACTCCTGCTAACGCTGATATTAGGGATGTATTCAAAATACAATATCACCAGGTGATAAAAAATCATATAGGTAATTTCTTTAATGATACACTTTTTAATTTAAAAAGCTTTTTTCTAAAACTTGAGCAAAATAACATCCATCTTGCAAATATAGGCGCACTGGAGTTTTTTCAGATGTTGGAGAATAAAAACAAAGATGGTGAGCTTTCACATCTTGCTTATGAAATATTGCAAAGTTTTGATACTTTATCCGCATCTTATAAAGTAGAAGCTACAAATTCACTCTGGAAGAATCTCTTTGAGTATATTCTTTACAACGACGGAGTATTTGATAAAAACTTGCCGGGGTCTTTCAGTACACCAACCACTCTGGGATCGTTAATAGGAGCACTGGTGCCTTCTGCAATGCTCAATAAAAATATTTCATTGCACGACCCGACTATGGGCGTTGGTAAATTATTATTATCAGTTGGTAAAACTTTTCAAGGTAAAGTCAGTTATTTCGGTCAGGAGATAATGCATGAAGATCTTGTGTTGGCAAAAATGAACTTCATTATAAATGGAGTCCAAGATTTTGATTTACGAAGTGGGAATACGCTTTCAAGTCCTGCATTCACCAACAATAATCGGCTATCAAAATTTGATATTGTTGTTTCTCAGCCCCCATTTGGTTGTAGAAATTGGCGTCGTACAGATGAATTGTTTGATGTATACAATCGTTGGAATGATTTAACAGGACTTCCATCTAATTCATCTGCAGACAGCGCATTTATACTTCATGCGTTATCTTCTTTAAAAAATAATGGTACCGCGGTTATTATTGTTCCATCAGGTTTTGGTTTCAGATCCAATTCAGATATGAATATCCGCAAGTATTTAATTGAAAATGGATTCCTGACTGCTGTAATTTCTCTGCCGGAAAAAATTTTCCCTGCTTTCCTAACCAGAACAGATATTTTAATTCTGCAAAAAAATCATAACAACCATAATAAAGGGGTTTTTATGATTGAAGCCAAAAATGAATTTGAATCTACTCGATTTTTCAATTACTTTAATGATGCAAATATCGAGAAGATTGCAGAATCATTTCAAAACAAAAATCCAATTAATGGTTTTTCAAAATGGGTCACGTTAAATGAGTTTAGGGAAAATATGTATGGTTTTCAAACTTATAAATACTTTCCTGTATTGTCTTCAAAAGAAATTCCTGCAGACTACGAACTTCGATCGCTGTCAAAGATGTTGAAAGTATTGAAACTGGATTCTTCAAAAGCTAAAATGGGTCACTATCTGCCTATTAAAGATATGTCCAATGATGCCTTTGCTTATGTTAGAGAAACCAATAGTATTGAGATTCAGGAATTGCCTAAAGGCGTTAAGAAATTAGAAAAACCCGCTCTTCTGCTTTCCAGAATCGGAACAAACTTAAAACCCACGTTTGTCGCAGCTTCTTCAGGTAATCCAATATTTGTATCGCCTGAAGTACTTGCATTGGAATTGAAATCTGAGGATATAAATTTATCGTATTTAGTCAGTCAACTGCATTCAGATTTGGTTGCCCAGCAAGTCAATGCAAGAGCTTTTGGTGCTGCACTTGTACGCCTCACCGCTGAAAACATACTTGACATTCAAGTACTTATCCCTTCTCTACAATCCCAAAATTCGTCTCTGATTCAAAAAACAGCCGTTGAAGCTGCCCGCAGACAGGCTGATCTTGCCAAGATCAAGAACTTTCAGTTAGAAGAGACGATTAATAAACTGTTACAGGAAAGAACAAATGATTTCCAGTGGCAGTTGCACGACCTGCGGAACGGTGAACTTTACGGAGTAGGATCACAACTGGCCCTCCTTAAGAAATATTGCGAAAAAAATCCTGAGGAACTCAATCAACCTCTAATTCCGGGTGATAAGGATTCTCTAAGAGATATAATCATGTCCACCTACAAAAACTTTGTTGAGTTGAGAACCAAATTGGATGAACTGTATTCCTCAAATGAGTCATTTGGTTCAGTAGAAAAAATTGAATTAATTGATTTTCTAATAAACTACTTTAATAATTTGCAGGAAAAATATAAAAACCTTTTTTCTTTTGTATTTCCTAATCAGGGAAATTACAAAAGAGATAACAATATTCAAGGGGTAACGATCTCCGCTAACAGACGGGATATTGAAAGAGTTATTGACAATATTGTAGAAAATGCAATTACCCACGGAGGATTTAGAGATAATATTGGTGACAATAAATTTTTGATCGATTTAAATCTTCACTCAAAGGATTTTACTGTTACTGTTGAAATTCTTAACAACGGCAATCGTTCTGAGATTTCCGAATCAGATTACTTTTCCGATGGAGGCAAACAGGGAGCGCATGCTAAATCAGGCAAAGGGGGTAAAATTGTGAAAGAGTTAATTATTCGTAACGGCGGGACTCCTTTTCAGTATAGTTATGATGCTCCACTGGATGATGAATATACTTTTGGCGTTGGTTTCACATTTCCTTTAGAATCCTTAACCTTTTAAATATACCCACCTATGAATTATAAAGTACTTTGGATAGATGATAAATTCGATGATGCGAATTTAAAGCATTTCAAAACGTTAGCGAAAATGGAAGATATTGAACTTATTGAAGAGCGCTTCCATTTTAATGGAATGGAAACTCTTAAAAGAGATCATAATTATGAAATTCAAGCTGTGATTTTAGATGCGACAGGCTATAATAAAACAACTGAGGAAATAGCTGAATCAAATATAGGTTTAAAAAATTCACTTAAAGAACTTCTCGAGCTACGTAAAAAAAGAGTGATTCCTTGGTTTGTATATACTGGTGCACCCCGTAATATTGATAATTTTGAGTTTCAGGAAGAGTTGAGATTATATCAGCAGGATATTGCCTTTGGTTCTAGTCCATCAATTTATTATACGAAAGTGAATGATGATGATTCACTCCTTCATGACATTAAAACCGAAATTGACAATCTCACGAATAATCAAACAGAATTCAGGCATAAAGCTGTTTTCGATGCCTGTCGCAGAATCAACTTACCGCAAGCCGATAGCCAAACATTTTTAAATATTTTGCGGTCTGTGGAAACAAACGATTTTAAAGTGGAGTCTTCAGTTTACTTCAATGCAATGCGGATAATATACGAATATGTCCTGAGAGATGCCGCTAAAAATGGTTTACTTCATGAAAAATGTATTGATGATAAAGGAAAAATCAACTTAACGGACAGCAGAAGATTTCTTGCAGGCCAACCTGCAAAAAACTGTAAGGTGATCTGTAAAAAGGCACATCTGCCGAAAATTTTGGCTGACAACCTTAATAATTTCTTGCAGACAACCGGAGCCGCATCTCACACTTCGGACGTTAATCAAACAATAAATTACGACTACCAGTCATACAGACAATCTATTAATACACCATACCTGTTAAACTCTCTGGTCTTTATACTTTGCGATTTTTTAATTTGGTATGATACATATCTCAAACAAAATAGTGATATAGAAATGAATAAATCACTTTGGAAAAACTGGACAGATGTTTCCGGAGAGTGGATCGAAGGTTACGTAAGTGCTGTACAACCTAACGGCTACGGTACTTTTACTCCAAAAACCGGAGGCTTTACTATTGGCATTAAACCGGAAACCATGAGGTCACATCAACTAAAAATTGATGACCCAATAAAAATCACTTTAAAGGAAGAAAAAAACAATCACATAAAAGAATTGGAAAAGTTAAATTTGTAATTCCTTTTCCTTCAAATTGTATCGTTATAAAACTATACAGTAATAATAAATCACTCCACACTCCTATAATGACAAACGAACAACTCAAAAAACTAGAAAAAGACCTTTGGGATTCTGCCAATTCACTCCGTGCTTATGGCGGACTAAAAGCTGCTGATTATGCAGTGCCAGTTCTAGGACTTATTTTTCTACGATTTGCAGAAAACAAATACAGCCACTACGAGCCAGAAATCCTCAATGAATTCAATGCTGAAAAAGGAACAAGATTAGAAAGACCAATTGAGTCAATTGCATTATCAAAATGTGGTTTTTACTTACCTGATTATGCTCGTTATGATTATTTATTAAATCTTCCTGGTGATGAAAGTTTAGCAAAAGCATTGCGAAAAGCTATGGAAGGAATTGAGAAATATCAAGACGATAAATTCAAAGACGTACTTCCAAAAGAAGCCTACTTTGATATAGAAAAAAAGAAAGCAGATATACTACCTCAATTACTTAAAACATTCTCCGACATTCCTAAAAATGCAACTGGAGATATCTTTGGTAAAATTTACGAATTTTTCCTTGGAGAGTTTGCAATGAGTGAAGGACAAAAAGGAGGAGAATTCTTTACCCCAACTTCTGTAGTTCGTTTTATTGTAGAAGTCATCGAACCGTATGCCGGAAAGATTTATGATCCTGCTTGTGGTTCGGGTGGTATGTTTGTACAAAGTGCCACTTTTGTTAAAGAAGCCAATCACGACCTGAATGATATTTATGTTTACGGACAGGAATATATGGGCGAAACGGCACGTTTGGCAAAGATGAACTTAATGGTCAACAACATTCGTGGTGAAATTACAGAAACCAACTCCTACGAAAATGACCCGTATGAAGGATTAGGAAAGTTCGATTTTGTAATGGCTAATCCGCCATTTAATGTAAAATCAGTAAAGGAAAGTACCGTTAAAAATGACGAACGTTTCTATAAATACGGCTTACCAAAAAACAAAGGTAAAAATACCAACGACAGCATTACCGATGCCAATTACCTTTGGATTTCATTGTTTGCTACTTCGTTAAACGAAAAAGGTAGAGCTGGCTTTGTAATGCCCAATTCGGCTTCTGATGCTGGAAATTCAGAATACGAAATTCGTAAAAAAATTGTAGATACTGGTATTGTAGATTGTATGGTTTCAATGCCTTCCAATATGTTTTTAACAGTTACCTTACCCGCAACACTTTGGTTTTTTGATAAACAAAAAGTAAATACAGACCGTAAAGACAAAATTCTTTTTATAGATGCCAGAAATACGTACCATCAAATAGACCGTGCTCATCGTGAATGGAAAGAAGAGCACATTCAAAACCTTACAGCAATTGTGCGTTTGTACCGTGGCGAAAACGAACGTTATCTTGAATTGGTTAGTCAGTATATCAACCAAGCCAATGAAGCTATGGAAAAAGTACCGACAGCTTTTAATGACTATTGGACTATTGTACAACAAACAATAATCAGATTACAGCATTATACAAGAGATAGTAAAACCAAGCACAAACCTGAAGCATACAAAAAAATCGTAGAAAGTGGTTTGCTTGATAAAATAAGCAATTTATCATTACCCCATTCTTCATTGCCTGTCACACTGAGCGTAGTCGAAGGGCAAACGAACGAGCAACAATTGGCTTTTGCAAAACATTTAGAAAATTACACCTCCCAAGTAAAAGAAATAGATACTGCCCTTAAAACAAGCAAAGATAGATTGCTAGAAGTTTTAGCACTTGCCGACAAACAAGTTAAAGTAAAAAATGATAAAGACTGGAATGCTCTAGGTTTAAATGCTGCAAAACAAATAGAAGAACTGCAACAAAACTGGAAAAGTAAAGTTGAAAATGTTATTTATTGGCAAAGTAATATCGATTGGCTGCAAAGCCGTTTCCCAAAAGCAAAATATACCGATGTAGTGGGGTTATGCAAAGTAGCCGATAAAACGGAATATGTTGAGGAACAAGATTATTCCTTGAATGCTGCGAGATATGTGGGTGTAGTAAGTGATGTTGAAAAAATCACTAATGAAGAATTTAAACATCGAATTAAAATAAAAAGTTTAGAATTTAGAAGAATGTCTGAAAGAGCATTAAAGTTAGAAAATTCTATTGAAAACAATTTAAAACATTTGTTTTAATGGAGCACCGAATAAAAATAGGAGATTTAATAAAGCAAAAAAAAGCTCATTCTCAAACTGGGCCGTTCGGCACACAATTAAAAGCCTCTGATTATGTAGATGAAGGTATTCCTGTAATTAATGTTAGAAATATTGGTTTTGGTGATATTCGTGAAAATCAATTAGAATATCTTAATGACGAAATGGCTAAAGTCTTAAAATCTCATAGATTAATAAAGAATGATATTGTTTTTGGAAGGAAAGGAGCTGTAGAAAGACATTCATTAATTAGTTCTAAGGAAGAAGGTTGGATACAAGGTTCAGATTGTATTAGATTAAGGTTTTTGAATAATGAATATAATCCAACATTTATATCATATTTTTTTAGAACCGAGCAACATAAACAATGGATGATAAACCTAGGTTCGTTTGGTGCAACTATGGGTTCTTTGAATCAGGAAATTATTTCTAAGATCGAAATCCCTGATTTACCATTATCAATCCAGAATAAAATCGCTTCCATTCTCTCTTCGTACGATGAATTAATAGAAAACAACAAACAACGTATCAAGCTATTGGAAGAAATGGCAGAAGAAATTTATAAAGAATGGTTTGTCCGCTTGCGTTTTCTGGGTTATGAAAATACTAAAATTGTAGATGGATTGCCGGAAGGATGGGAGAAAAAACCAATTAATAGTTTTATAAATATTATTTCGGGTTATGCATTTAAAACCGAAGCTTTTGATAATGAAGGAATTTATAAATTGGTAACAATTAAAAATGTCCAAGATGGTTTTTTTGTCACACAAACAACAGATTACATTCATGAATTACCGAAGAATTTAAAAGAAGATTGTAAGCTAAAAGATAAAGATATTATCCTTTCATTGACGGGTAATATTGGAAGAATATGTATGGTTTATGGTGAAAATTATGTTTTAAACCAACGAGTTGCAAAACTAAAACCAAAGCAACAAAACTATTTTGAATTCGTTTATTTAATGTTTAGAAGTAGTTTTTTAAGAGCAACTTTAGAAAACCTTTCAAATGGCGCAGCTCAACAAAATTTAAGCCCAATTGAAATGGGTAAGCTTGAATTTCTTTTTCCATCAGAAAAAATAATCAATAAGTTTTCAGAATTAACAAAGTCGTTTTTTGATGAGATAATTACTCTTAATAAGAAAAACCAACTCCTTCAAGAAACTCGAGATTTGTTATTGCCAAGATTAATAAGCGGTAAGTTGAGTGTGGAGCATTTAGTGGAGAAAGAATTAGGAATGGTTGAAGAACCTACAGTAAACTATCAAAAAACAAAAATGGAAGAATAAATGGAAGTAGTAACTGTTCAGTCTGTAGCAAATAAAGATATTTTAAATCTTATACAACAAAGGCGTAATACCTATATCAATGAACCTCTTTCCATTGTAGAACATTTCAACAATGAAAATAAAAACATTGATGAGTATGATGGACGCCAATTGTTAGAAATGATTCAAAATGCAAATGATGAATGCGTTACTTCTAAAACAAAAAAAGTACTAATTAAATTAGAAGATACTACTTTACTTATTGCTAATAATGGAAATCCATTTTCTTTGGGAGGAGTTGAATCATTAATGTACAGTGATTTGAGCCCTAAAGTGATGGAAGAAAACAAGGTAGGTCAAAAAGGGCTTGGTTTTCGTTCTGTGCTTAATTGGTCAAAAGAAATTTATATAGCAAGTTATGATTTACACATAAAATTTTCAAAGGAGCATGCAAATAACTTTTTAGAAGAGATACTTCAGGAAAAACCACAAATTAGAGACATAATTAAACGAAAAACTAAAAAAGCTTTTCCAGTTTCTATTTTACGTTGTCCGTATATTGAAGAAGATAAAAGTCTCAAAAAAGAAGTTGATTACGATACTGTTATTGAGCTTACTTTGAAGGATAATGTGGAAAAATTCATCAAGAATCAAATTAATGCTGATATAATTCCTGAGATTTTAGTTTTCTTAAATAAATTAGAAGAAATTGAGGTTAAAACAGATGAACATCATTTTGTTATAAATAAAACGCTTCAAGACAATACCATAATAATTACCAAAACGGATTATTTAAATAACGAAAAAAATGGTAGTTGGTTATGGTATAGTATGGAAGATATAGGCGTAATAAGTAATGCTGAGGGGTCCAAAAATTATGAAATTAAAATAGCTTACAATCCTGACATAATTCCATCTGTACAAAAATTATTCTCGTATTTCAGAACTGATGTCGATTTTCCATATCCTGTTTTGGCTCATGGATCATTTGAACTTTCATCAAATAGAAATCAATTATTGACTTTAGAAAATGGATTCAATAAACAACTCATTGATAAGCTAGCCAAGTTATTAGTTGAATGTGCAGTAAATTTAACTGCCAATAATAAATGCAATTATGAAGCATTGAAATTAGTCATTCCTTCAATTTATAACAACAGTACTTTAAACAATGCTCCTTGGTTTTTAAAAGATTCTATTGAAAAATACATCAGAGAAATCGCAATTTTTCCATCTATAAACAACAAATATTTAAAACTTTCAGACAACATCAAGTTTTATGAAGTGCCTATTCAAAATAGCATTCCTAAAAAAGCATATCCGCTATTTAATACACTTTTGCAACCAACTTCGGATAGAGAGATAATCCACTACCTATCAAATTTAAATATTAATTTAAAATACCCAGATAGTGAGTTTACCAATAAAATCAATCAAATTATTGACAATGATTTTTTAACTGAAAAACAACGCATCGATTGGATTTATTTGGTTTGTGAAAAAACGAAAGAGATTTATAATGGTAAAAATCCGGCTTTGCCATTTTTACTTATTAATTCAGAAAATAAAAAAATCAAAAGTTTTGATACGGTAATTGTGCCACCCAAAGAGGTTACTTACAAACTTCCTAAAGGCATTAAATTACAATTCCTAAACCAAGAGTTGTACAGAAGAATTAGATCTCGATTTGGTAATATACCATCTCGTCAAGTAATTGAAAAATTGAGTCAATACAACGTGGCAGAATATGCAATGAATGTTGTGGTTCAAAAAATTATTTCAAGTACAAATGAAATCATTAGAATAGGGAAAAAGGACAAAGCCAATGCAATTGTAGAAATGCACAAAGCTTTATTTAGTATTTATAACGCATTAGATGACAATACCGAAGCTAAAAACACTTTCCCAGTAACATTAACTTCTCCATATTTATTCACAAGAAATAAAGAATTAAAAGAAGCAAACAAATTATATTGCGGTAAAGAATATACATTAGGGTATTTAATGGAAGATTTACTAAAAGAGGTTAAAGAAGATGTTTTTGTGGGGACTTTTGAACAAAACGAATTAGTTCAAGAACCGCAAAAATCAGAAACTTTAATGTCAAATCATTCTGTAGAAAAATACTTAAAATGGTTGGGTGTTGCCGATTTTCCAAAGAAAGAAATAAAAGAAATAAAATCAAATTCGTTCAGCAATGATGATTTTTTAAAATTTATTATAACATCGATAAAATACCCATTCACAACTCAAGGGTATAATGAAAAAATAGAAAGCATTGCAGAAATGAAAAACTGTTGGGATTTTAAATGCAATGTTTTATGGTATGAGCATTTTGATGAAATAGTTAGCGGGGCATCTTTCGAAAGTTTATTAGCTTGGTTCTTAAAAGATATTGAGCTAAATAACTCATTAGTTACAAACCAAGAATTTGCATCAAGTGAGCTTCGATTTGCGTATCGTAAAAAGCAGTATTACCGCCACATACCAAAATCGTATATAAAATCATATATTAATTTCATACTTCAAAAAACAGCTTTTATTCCTGTTGAAAACGGCGAAAAATCAATACCTAATAATTGTTTGTTGGACAGTAATAATTTGAGTCCATTAGTTAAAACGCCTAAAATAAATTATACAGCAACACCTTTCATTAACAACAATATTGATGAAGAACAAATCAATTATTTTTTAAAAAGAATAGGATTAAAAGACAGTTTAAAAGATTTATCTATACAATCACTTTACACATTATTAAACCAACATAATACACATTTTTCAGATGCAACGAGTAACATTCAAAGTTTTTATACGGCTATTCTAGAAGCTACTAAAAATAGAGAGTTTATCGAAGATTGTACCGAAAAGAAGCAATATATTGAAACAGGTCAGATTTATGCTCATTTTGAAGGAAAGAATAGTTTTTACCCTGTAAGTGAAGTAACCTATGTAGATAATCCAAATTTTAGCCAGGAGTTATTAAAGAAATTAAAGATTGCCAAGTTGCCACATCGCGCAGGTAATCAACGAATTTCTAGTCTGTTTGGTGTACAACCATTAGATTACATCAAATTTAATGTTCAGAAAAATGTCGAATCCAATCATAAGCTCAATGAAGCTTTCATTGGAGAGTTAAATGAAATGAAACCCCATTTATTTGCATACCGTTTTCAAAAAGGATTAAAAAAATCCCAATTAGAATCTGAATTATCCGCAATAAAAAACATTAAGATTATAATAGCCTTTAATATTGATGTAAAGTACCGTTTAAATGGCATTGATAATGATTTGTCATTGAATAAATACGAATACATCCAAGACGATGTTTCAAAAATATTTTATATCAAATTGGATCGTGACAATTCCAATTATCAAGAATTAAAAAAGGACTATAGACTAAAAGAAACCATTGCCGACATTATTTGTGGTGCTTTAAAAGTAACCGAAAACAGAAAAGATTTTATTTTATTACTGGGCGAAAGTCCATCAAACTGGATTCATCTTTTAAAAAGAGAGTTTGAAGATTATGAATCTATTGAAAAAGAAATTGTAGGAAAGTTTGAAGGAGTCTTATCAGCAGAACAAAGGTTTTGGAAAATAATGTTGGATATAAAAGAAATAAAATTCAAATCCGAAATAGATTTGAATAGTGATTTTATTCACAGTAAATTATTTGCAAAATTAGATAAAGATGAGTTTTTTGATATGTTCAGAAAGTTAGATTACAATAATCTTTCAGACCGTAAAAACTTCTCATACATCCAAAAAATATTCCAATACATAAAAATTGATTTAGCTGATTTTAATGCTTTCGGCTATAAAATTTTAAATTTTGAAAGCCATTTAGAAAATCAATTATATACTTATCATAAAGTTTTTTCGGAAAAATACGCCTCATTTTTATTCAACAAAAAGCAATCAAATGACTTTATAGAAAAATGCGAGCAGCTATCTAAATTTAATTCTTTTAAAGTAAGTAACTCGATAAATTTTGTAGTTAAAAAGGCCCATAAATTAGCTGTATCTAAAAGCTTTTCAGAGATTAATTATGAAGCTATTGAAGCTACTGTCAAGATAGATTTAGAAACAATCTACAACAGAAATATCAAGGCATTAGAATCTGAGTTGAGATTGTTGCCAAATTTTAATGATACTATTTTTAATGATAATAAATATGAAACTGATTTCAGAAATGCCGTATATTTTAATGAGATAGAAAATATAAAAACAGATTTAATTCAAAAATTCAATAGTCTAACTAAAGATGATGGGAAGTCTCAAGTAAATATTGGTAATACTTCGGTTGCTTTTTCAAACAATAATGTCAATGATTTATTAGATTTTATTGAAGAACAGGTGAAAAATAATGATTTCAAAATGGAACATTACGATCCTACAAAAGTTCCGGAAACAAATAATAGTGGAAAAGGGAATAGTTCAACTGGGCAATCTTTTAATGGTAAATCTAAAAAATACAAAAATGAAGATATTGGTTTTATTGGGGAGAAATTTGCTTTCGAATTATTAAAAAAAGAATTTGATAGTGTTGAATGGGTTTCGGAGTACGCAATCAAGGCTGGTTTTCCTAACGGGAAAGATGGTTTAGGATATGATTTTGAGTGTAAAAAAGGAGAAGAAACAAGATTTGTTGAAGTAAAAAGTTCGGTTACAAAAAATTATTCATTCAACATTAGCACTAATGAAGTTAAAATAGGACATTCAATAGAAAAATCATTTGATATACTTTTAATAACCAATCTTTTATCAGAGGATATTAATTTCAAATATTTAAAAAACATATTTGATTATACAAACAACGAAAGCTTTTTGGATAACAATAAGTTTCTTGTTGAAAATGACAGTTATAAAATTAAGTTTAAATAGTAAACTATGGCATATCTAAACGAATCACATATTGAAGTAGCCGACATCAATTTCTTTACAGAAAAATTGGGTTACACGCACATCAATGCTTGGGAGAAAAAATTAATCGGAAGAGAAACGCTCAAAGATGTAGTGTTACTCGACCGATTACGAAGTAGTTTAGAAAAGCTAAATAAAAAGTTACCGTCAGAATGTATCGACCATGCCATTTATGAACTGACAAAAAGTAGAGCGACACATACGCCCATAATGGCTAATAAAGAAGTCTATGAGCTAATAAAAAACGGGGTACAGTTGTTTATAAAAACGAATCAGGTCGTGAAGAAAATGATTATGTAAAAGTTATCGATTTTAATGAAAAGACAGAGAATGATTTTTTATTGGTTTCCCAATTAAGTATCGAATACCAGGAAACACAAAACATCACACGAAGACCCGATTTACTGATATACATCAATGGTTTACCATTGGTAATGATTGAACTAAAAAACGCTACTGAAAAAGTAAAAGTAGGGTTTGACAAAAACTTAAAAGATTACAAACGAGATATTCCACAATTGTTTTGGTACAATTTGTTTGTTTGTGTTTCTAACGGAATCCAAACAAGAGTGGGTAGTTTCAACGCACCTTGGGATCATTTCTTTTCTTGGCTAAAACTTACCGATACAGCCATAACGCACGACCAACCAACAAAAGAAGAAATCGAAATTGAAAGCCAAAGAACAGGTGAACATTTAAGTCTAAAAATCTTTGGTGAAGGACTTTGTAGCAAAGAAAACCTATTGGATTATTTTGAAAACTTTGTGTTATACCATAAAAACAAGGTTAAAATTATTGCTAAAAACCACCAGTTTTTAGGAGTCAATAATGCCATACTTGCCTTGCAGAACAAAGAAACCAACAAAGGAAAGTTAGGAATATTTTGGCACACACAAGGTTCTGGTAAATCCTATTCGATGATTTTTTTCTCAAAAAAAATCCATAGAAAAGTTACAGGTAATTGGTCATTCTTAGTCATAACTGACCGTAAAGACTTGGATGTTCAGATTTACAGAAACTTTTTAGAAACAGAAGTTATTGTAGAAACCAAAGACCAAAAAGAAAACTATTTCAGACCAAAAGACAAGGAAAAACTACGAGAATACCTGCAATCCAACAGAGCCTATGTTTTTACATTGATTTTTAAATTCGGGATAGAAAGTGGTAAAACATATCCACAATTAACAGATAGAAAAGATTGGATTGTAATTGTAGATGAAGCTCACAGGACACAATACAAAAGCTTGGCAGAAAATATGCGTATTGCATTACCTAATGCACAATACATAGCTTTTACAGGAACACCATTATTAAAAAGCGAATTAACCAAAGATTGGTTTGGCTCCTATATTTCTGAATACAATTTTGCTCAAAGTATAGAAGATGGCGCAACTGTACCTATTTTCTATAAAAAAAGTGTACCAAGGGTGGAACAAGTTAATCCTGATTTAGTAGGAGAAGCTGCTGCAATTCTAGAAGAAGAAAATCTTACTGAAGAACAAAAAAGTAAATTAGATAAAGAATTTTCTACCTTAATGAATGTGGTTAGAAGAGACGATCGATTAGAAGAGATTGCAAAACATATTGTTAAACATTTTCCTTATCGTTTAGATGTTGAAGATGATGAAGGAAGAAGAAGACCAATGAAAGCTATGGTTATCAGCATTGATAAATTTACAGCGGTCAAAATGTATGATAAAGTGCAATACCATATAAAAGAGGAAATTAAAGAATTAAGAAGGAAAATAATTACTGAAAAAAATCCAGAGCTAAAAACAAGATACGAGAAAGCAATTGCTTTTATGACGGAAACCAAAATGGCTGTAGTAATTAGTCAAGAAGGTAGTGATAAAGAAGAGGAAAAAGTTTTTAGTGAAGCAGGTTTAGATATAAGACCACACAGACAATTATTAGATCATCCAGATGAGGATGGTCGAAATATTGAAGATTATTTTAAAGATCCTAACAATACCTATCGTATCGTTTTTGTAACAGCAATGTGGATGACCGGTTTTGATGCACCATCGGTTTCTACACTTTATTTGGATAAACCATTACAAAACCACACGTTAATGCAAACCATTGCAAGAACTAATCGGGTTATTGAAGGAAAGAAAAATGGTTTAGTAATTGATTATTTTGGAGTTTTCAGAAACCTTAAAATAGCTTTAGCAGCCTATGCAGAGGGAACTAAAGGTAGAAAAAATGAAGACGAGGAAGACGAATATCCAGCAAAAGAGTTTGAAGAATTATTATCATTATTAGACCAAGCAATAGTAGAAGCAAAGTTATTTTGCAACGAATTGGGAGCTGATTTAGATAAAATTCTATCAATGGGCGAAAAAGGCTTCAAAGAAATAGAATTGTTTCAAGAATATGCCAACATTATTTTGGCCAAGGATGAACACCGCAAACAGTTAGGATTATATGTAAATACAATTGTATCTCTGTATGATTCAGCAAAACCCGAAGTGTATGAATTACCGAAAGTAAAAATGAACAGAGATGTTTTGCAATATCTCAGAGACGTGGTTGACAGGAAAGTGGATCAGGATGAAGCGGTAGAGCGGGCGAAGAAAAAAATTGAAAATCTACTGGATACAAGTATCATTGGTAAAGGTGATCTAAAAGATCCAAAAGCATCATACATCTTGGATACCTCGAAACAGATTGATTTAAGTAAATTAAATTTCGAATCGTTGCGAAATGAATTTCCGGAAAAAAAACATAAGAATATTCAGTTTGCTGATTTAAGAGAATTGTTGGAAGTGAAGCTAAAGCAGATGATGGCTCAAAATAAAACAAGAGGTTCATTCCTGGCAAATTTCCAAAAAATAATAGATGATTATAATTCAGGTAGTTTGTCTATCGAAGAAGCTTATGAAAAATTATTGAAGCAAGCCGAGGCGATGAGTGCCGAGCAACAAAGAGCGGCAAAAAATGAAATGACCGAGGAACAGCAGGAGCTTTTCGATTTGTTGAAAAAAGAAAAATTGACTAAAGAAGAAGAGAAATCAGTACGTTTAGCGGCGAAGTCTCTATTGGAAAAATTATATGATGCAAATAACAAAATATTAATTCAGGAGTGGCATAAAGAAAAAGCAACTCAGGAAAAAGTCAAACGGGAAATCCAGTTAGTTTTGGGCAGCTTATTGCCGGAAAAAAGTTATGATCGGTTGGTCTTTTCACAAAAAGTTGATGTAGCATTTCAACATTTTTATGAATTAGCTCAGGTCGGTCGTGGCTTCGCATATTAAGACTGTAGTAATGCGAAAGTCTGAAGTCTCCAAAAACTTTCAATTATCGATGCTGTGATGAGCTGTCTTTTTTTTATGATATTACCTAAGCTAATTTATTGATAGTGCGTCGCACTGCGTGCCTGTAAGTTTTTAATTCTAGCAGATATTAGGTGATAAAGATTTCCAAAAAAATTTAAAATGCAAGAAGACCTGAAATACCCAATCTACTCCCCCGCCTCAGTGGTTGGCTCATTCAATAACGCGCTGATAATCCCTCAGACGCTGAGCTTAATATATCTAAAAGGACGCTATACCGCTGGGCAGGGAAAATCATATGCCGGCTATTATTACGATCTTTTCTATTCCGAATCCGATACCACCAGCATCAGCGTAAAGCTATCCGGTATACTTCGCTCCAAATTGGTAAATGGTGAAGTATATATACTCAAAGGTTTTATTGAAAAAAGTGTCAGGAACTCCTGTATTGATTTACGGTTTGCAGCAGAAGAAATAGTACAGCAGGAGGAAAGACAGTTTTCAGAAGAAGATTTAAAAAGATACGACTTAATTCAGGCAAAACTCGAAAAAGGTTCTCGCGACTTGGAAACATTCATCCGCGAAAAAAAACTGCGTAACGAACCTATAAAAATTGCAAACATCTACGGCCACTCCGCAATAGTTCAGCACGATTTCAACGAAGGATTAAACATCTCTTCCGATGAATTTGAAATCACCGATTTCACCTGCAATATCACTTCAGCAACTTCCATCATTCAGAAATTACAGGAATTGAAGCCATTGCAGTTCGATATTATCGCACTGGTTCGCGGCGGTGGAGACCGCCAGAGCTTTGATGTATTCAGTGATGTGGATCTTGCCAATGAATTTATTAACCTTGAAAGCATCACCATTACAGCCCTGGGGCACACCGTTGACGAAAGTCTGCTCGATAAACTGGCAGACCGCAGATTCCACGTTCCGCACGACTATGGCGATGGCCTTCATAAAATCATCGAGAAGCTTAGAGAAGAGAAATCAAACTCCCGAGCAATCCTGATTGACGAAGTCAAAAAGGACATTACAAAACAGTTTGAGGAGCAGGTGAAAACTTTAACAACTCAACTAGGCAATAAAAACAGAGAGTTTGCAAAATTGCAGGACGACTCTGCCAAGCAGATAAAAGATCTGACAGAGAATACACAAAAGCAGCTGAAAGCACAGTCGGATGAAATGGCAAAATACAAAACGGATATTGCCGATTTGCACGCAAAAAACCTAAAATCCGCCATTCAGTCTCAAACTGCCACTTTAAATGCCACAATTGAATCAGTCTCCAAAGAAAATGTTCGATTGCAGGAAGAATTGTCGAAGAAAAAATCCAGTATGCTCTTCTATGTGGTTCTGCTCGTAATCGGAATAATCATTGGCTTTATTTTAACCAAACTCTAAAAAATATGGCTGTAGAAATTACAAATTTAAACGGGTTATCGCCCTATATTGACTACGCAACCCTACAAAAAACCGCTGAAAGATTGTTTTCGGATGATGCT
>RRZU013352214.1_pt1 | contig 17482 bp, 13 predicted proteins | sample 2165561 | NCBI WGS metagenome assembly RRZU01 (sample SAMN10456909, study PRJNA506462) | wastewater metagenome | isolation source: wastewater sludge | place: USA: Moscow, Idaho | reverse complement strand
CGCACGCACTACAGGACGTAGTAATACTAGTGAATAACAAGTGCGGTTCTGCTGGCATAACAATTTATCAATTTCTTCTTTCTAACAAGGAATATTTTTTATGAAACCATTAACTGAACTTCAACAACAAGCGTGGGCAGGTTTTAAAAACGGCGATTGGCAACAAAATGTCAACGTGCGTGACTTTATCCAATTAAACTACACCCCATATGAAGGCGACGAAGCTTTTTTAGTCGGTGCGACTTCAGCAACAACCGCACTTTGGGACAAAGTGATGGACGGTATTAAGGAAGAAAACCGCACTCACGAACCGTTAGATTTTGATACCGACTTGCCATCAACAATTACTTCTCACGCAGCCGGTTATATCGAGCAAGATTTGGAAAAAATCGTTGGTTTGCAAACCGACAAACCATTAAAACGTGCAATTATCCCATTCGGTGGCATTAAAATGGTGGAAGGTTCTTGCCAGGTTTACGGACGTCAATTAGATCCGCAAGTCAAAAAAATCTTCACCGAATACCGCAAAACCCATAACCAAGGTGTTTTCGACGTTTATACTCCAGATATCCTACGCTGCCGTAAATCAGGAATCTTAACTGGTTTACCGGATGCTTATGGTCGTGGTCGTATCATCGGTGACTATCGCCGTGTTGCACTATACGGAATAGACTTCCTGATGGCAGACAAATTCAAACAATTCGGTTCGTTACAAGGTCGTCTGGAAAGAGGCGAAGACTTGGAAATGACCATTCAATTGCGTGAAGAAATTGCTGAACAACACCGCGCATTAGGTCAAATCAAACAAATGGCTGCGAGCTATGGTTATGATATTTCCGCTCCGGCAACTAACGCTCGTGAAGCAGTACAATGGACTTACTTCGGCTATTTGGCGGCAGTAAAATCACAAAACGGTGCGGCAATGTCATTCGGTCGCGTCTCTTCTTTCTTGGATATTTATATCGAACGTGACCTGAAAGAGGGCAAAATCACTGAGCAAGAAGCACAAGAACTAATCGACCATTTAGTGATGAAATTGCGTATGGTGCGTTTCTTGCGTACTCCTGAATACGATCAACTGTTCTCCGGCGACCCGATTTGGGCGACCGAATCTTTAGCCGGTATGGGCTTAGATGGTCGTACATTGGTTACCAAAAACAGCTTCCGTTTCTTGAATACCCTTTATACTATGGGGCCGTCTCCGGAACCAAATATGACCATTTTGTGGTCTGAAAAATTACCTGACGGTTTCAAACGTTATTGCGCCAAAGTTTCAATTGATACTTCTTCAGTACAATACGAAAACGATGATTTAATGCGTCCGGATTTCAATAATGATGATTATGCTATCGCTTGTTGCGTCAGCCCGATGATCGTCGGTAAACAAATGCAGTTCTTCGGTGCGCGCGCTAACTTGGCAAAAACCATGTTATATGCAATCAACGGCGGTATCGATGAAAAATTAAAAATGCAAGTTGGCCCTAAATCCGAACCAATCACTGCTGATGTATTAGAATTCGATGATGTTATGGGTCGTTTAGACAACTTTATGGATTGGTTGGCAGTTCAATATGTCACTTCTTTGAACATCATTCACTATATGCACGACAAATACAGCTATGAAGCCTCATTAATGGCGTTGCATGATCGTGACGTTTATCGCACCATGGCGTGTGGCATCGCTGGGCTATCTGTTGCGGCTGACTCCTTGTCAGCAATCAAATATGCCAAAGTTAAACCGATTCGTGACGAAGACGGCATCGCTGTTGACTTCGAAATCGAAGGCGAATATCCGCAATTCGGTAACAATGATAGCCGTGTAGATGACATCGCTTGCGACTTGGTTGAACGTTTTATGAAGAAAATTCAAAAACTGAGAACCTACCGCAATGCCGTGCCGACACAGTCCGTACTAACTATCACCTCTAACGTAGTTTACGGTAAAAAAACCGGTAACACTCCAGACGGTCGTCGTGCCGGTGCGCCATTCGGACCGGGTGCTAACCCAATGCACGGCCGTGATCAAAAAGGTGCGGTCGCTTCATTAACCTCCGTTGCCAAACTGCCATTTGCCTACGCGAAAGACGGTATTTCTTACACCTTCTCTATCGTACCAAATGCGTTGGGTAAAGATTATGAAGCGCAAAAACGCAACTTGGCCGGTTTAATGGACGGTTACTTCCACCACGAAGCCAGCATTGAAGGCGGTCAACACTTAAACGTCAACGTGATGAACCGTGAAATGTTGTTAGACGCAATGGAAAATCCGGAAAAATATCCGCAATTGACCATTCGTGTTTCCGGTTATGCGGTACGTTTCAACTCACTGACCAAAGAACAGCAAAAAGATGTGATTACCCGTACCTTTACACAAACGATGTAATAATTTGTACGTTTAATTAATTGGCTTAAGCCCTACCGAGATTCGGTAGGGCTTTTTTTATTTTTAACTGATGATTAGGCAACTTGCCTGTCTGTCCTGCATGAAGATTATCTAATTAGAATAAATCTTACACAACTGCTCAAGTATTACTTCAAACCAGTTTTTATCGCAAATAAATCTGCTTTCAGGTAAAATTACCGCACTTTTACTTTACTCTTGTTTATTGGTGTTCCTATGACGATTAAAGCTCGTATTCACTCTTTTGAATCCTGCGGTACGGTTGACGGGCCGGGAATCCGTTTTATTCTTTTTTTACAAGGCTGTTTGATGCGTTGTAAATATTGCCACAACCGTGATACTTGGGACCTGGACGGCGGCAAGGAGATCACCGTTGAAGAGCTGATGAAAGAAGTCGTTACCTATCGTCATTTTATGAATGCTTCGGGCGGCGGTGTCACTGCTTCCGGCGGGGAAGCCATTTTGCAAGCGGAATTTGTGCGCGACTGGTTTCGTGCTTGTAAAGAACAAAATATCCATACTTGTTTGGATACCAACGGTTTCGTGCGCCGCTACGACCAAGTGATTGATGAATTACTCGATGTGACCGATCTGGTGCTGCTGGATTTGAAACAGCTTGACGATACGATTCACCACAATTTAATCGGCGTACCAAACAAGCGTACGTTGGAATTCGCCCGTTATTTGCAAAAACGTAATCAACGCACCTGGATCCGCTATGTCGTGGTGCCGGGTTATACCGACGATGATCATTCGGTCACACTGCTCGGCGAATTTATCAAGGATATGCAAAATGTCGAGAAAGTCGAACTGTTGCCTTATCACCGCTTAGGACAACACAAATGGGAAGCCATGGGCGAAAAATATGAATTGGAAAATGTTTCGCCACCCAGCAAAGAAAAAATGGATCATATCCAAACAATTCTTTCCCGCTACCACAATAATGTCATTTACTAGCCCATCTTATTAATAGACAAAAACAGCAAAATAATTCATGTATTTTGCTGTTTTTAGATCTTGATCACACTTTAACACCTGATAACCGCACTTTTATTGCTAAACTAAACCGTTTTAGCTAAAATTTTAATCATAATTTTCTCTCTCTTCTCCATAAAAGAATTCACAGTAGAAACAGCAAAAGGATAATAGTATGAGACAAAAAGTTTGGGTTTTAGGTGATGCCGTTGTCGATTTGATTCCTGACGGCGAAAATCATTATTTAAAAGCGGCTGGCGGTGCACCGGCAAATGTTGCGGTTGCCATTGCCAGATTGGGCGGAAGAACAGCTTTTATCGGCCGGGTCGGCGATGATCCGCTCGGTCGTTTTATGCAAAAAACACTGAATGCAGAAAACGTCAACACTGATTTTATGCTGCTCGACCCATTGCACCGCACTTCGACGGTCGTGGTCGACCTCTCTGAAGAAGGCGAAAGAAGTTTCACCTTTATGGTCATTCCAAGTGCGGATCAGTTTTTACAAACCGATGATCTACCGCAATTTAATCGTGGCGAATGGCTACACTGTTGCTCTATTGCCTTGTTGAACAATCCATCGCAACAAGCGACCTTGAGTGCGATGCAGCAAATCAAGCAAATCGGTGGAATGGTTTCATTTGATCCAAATCTGCGTGAATCGTTATGGGAAAATGAAGCCATTATGCGCATGACCGTAATGCAAGCGGTCGAACTTGCCGATGTGCTGAAATTTTCACAAGAAGAGTTAACGCTGCTGACCGAAACCGAGACACTGGAACAGGCTTTGCAAACCATGACTCAATATTATCCGCAAAAACTAATTATCGTCACCATGGGCAAAGACGGTGCTTTATTTAACTTGAACGGAGAACAGCAACTGGTTAGCGGAAAAGCAGTACAAGCGGTTGATACCACTGGTGCCGGAGATGCGTTTGTCGGCGGATTACTGGCAGGATTATCGCAAACACCGGACTGGCAAAAAACGGAAAACTTAATCCCGATTATCCGTCAAGCCAACGCTTGCGGTGCTTTGGCAATCACTGCCAAAGGCGCGATGTCAGCATTGCCGGATCAAGCGCAATTGGAACAGTATTTGCAACAACTTTAAACCGCTCTAACGCAAGGATTGATTATGCTGATCTTTAATCAAGGAAAATACAAAAGCCTACTCGCCGCCCAAGAGGGCGAACTGCAAACCATCGCCGAACAAGTGGCTGCCGATCAGGATTTCCGCCCGAACTACCATCTGGTAGCGCCGTTCGGCTTGATTAATGATCCGAACGGATTAGTATTCGACGGTGAAAAGTATCATATTTTCTGTCAGTGGTATCCTTACGGTGCGCTGCACGGCATGAAACACTGGTTGCATTACACCACATCCGATTTCCAAAATTTCACCGTCGCCGATCCATTAATTCCAACTGAAATGTTTGAATCTCATGGCTGTTATTCCGGCGGCGCGCTGCTGATTGACGATTATATCGCCGCTTTTTATACGGGTAACACCCGTCGCAGCAGTGACAATCAACGAATCCCTTATCAAAATGTCGCAGTATTCAGCAAAGACGGCAAATTATTGGATAAATATCCGCTACTGACTTGCGCACCAACAGGCTATAGCGAGCATGTGCGCGATCCGAAACCTTATTTCAACGAACAAGGAAAAATCCGTTTTATTTGCGGCGCGCAGCGCAGTGATTTGAGCGGAACCGCACTGATTTTCGAGATGGATAATTTAAATACACCACCGGTTTTATTGGGGGAATTCGCTTTAACGGATAGTGATAACCAACCGATCACGATGCCGAAATGTTTTATGTGGGAATGTCCCGATTTGCTGAAAATCGGTGAGAAAGATCTGTTTATCTGGTCGCCGCAAGGTCAACAGCGAGAAGCCTATCAATTTCAAAACAACTATCATGCCACTTATGCAATCGGTAAATTAGATCAACTCAATTTCGCAGTCGAAACATTTGCCGAATTGGATTACGGTTTCGATTTCTATGCACCGCAAACCTTTGCCGGTCTGGATAATAAACAATTAAATAATCACGCAAGTGCGGTGATGATCGCATGGATCGGTTTGCCCGATCTACAATATCCGAGCGACGAATACGGCTGGCATTCCGCTTTGACAATGCCCCGCCGCTTAACTCTGAAAAATAACCAAATCTACCAAAAACCGATCGAGCAAGCCTATCCGCAAACGCTGACCGCACTTGAGATCGAACATGAAATGCTGATTCAAGGATTAGATTCGAGCTATCTTGCGTTTAATACGGCACAACAAAATTTTGAACTGGAGCTATTTAGCAACGATAAACAGCAGCACTTGACGATTAGTTACCAAAACGGACTGTTTTGCCTCGATCGTAGCGCCAGTGAACAGAGCGAAAGTATGCTAAGTTTCGGTGAAAAACGCTATTGTGAAATTGCTAAGCTGCAACGGGTTGAAATTTTTATTGATCGTTCCGTGATCGAAATTTTCTTAAATGACGGTGAAAAAGCGCTAACTTCACGCTTTTTTATCAAAAATCGGCAAAATTGTGTCAAAGTGTCACGGCCGTTACGGATTCAAACCGGCGTTATCAAACCAATTACCTATTTAGCCTGAACGTTGGCATAAATATGAATATATAAACGATCATAAAAAATGAATACTAAAAATAATAACCAGAAACGTTTTACCTTAAATGATATCGCCGAACTGAGCGGTGTTTCCAAAACCACAGTCAGTATGGTGCTCAACGGGCGCGCCGATGAGTTTCGGATTAAAGAAGAAACAAGACAAAAAATCCTGCAAATTGCCACCAATAATCGCTATCGTGCCAATCTGTACGCCAAAGCGTTGCAATCGCAACGCACCAATACTATCGGTTTGGTGATCCCCGATTTCTCTAATTTCGGTTTTGCCCAAACCAGTAAAACCTTAGAACGCCTGTGTCGAAATCACGGTTTGCAGTTGATTATCAGCTGCTCCGATGAAGAACCGCACTTGGAAGCCAAAGCAATTGAGAGCCTGCTCGAAAGGCAGATCGATCTGCTGATCACAACGCCTATCTGCCAAAACCAAAAAGATTATCCTTATTTGGACAGCATTCCGACCATTCAACTCGATCGCTTTATCAAAGATGCCCCGCATATCCCTTATGTAATTACCAATGATCAAAGTGCGGTCGAAACTTTGGTTAGTGATATGATACGTAAATACCGACTGGACGAATTCTATTATTTCGGCGGTTTGTTGCAGTTAACGCCAAGCGAAGCGCGCTTGCAAGGCTTCAAGTGCGGTTTGCAACAAGGCGGTTTAACGTTGCAAACCGATTGGATCAGTCATCGTGATTACCACTCCGAATCAGGTTATCTGATGATGGAACAATTGTTGCAACGGCTAGGACGTTTGCCACAAGCGATTTTTGTTGCCTCTTACGGTTTATTAGTCGGTGTGCTGCGTTTTTTAAATGAGCGACAACTACTCGATCAACTCAGCAACCAAACCTTACATTTGGCGACGTTTGACGATTATGAACTGTTGAACTGCCTGCCGTTTAAAATCAACTCCATTCGTCAACAGCACGATCAAATTGCCAATGAATTGTTTGCTTCAATTTTGAATATATTAGAGAAGAAACCAGTCGAAAATAAAACTATCGCTGCCAAATTGTGTTGGCGCGATTAAAACTAAACCGCACTTTTGTGAGAATCTGCATATTCTTTCTTTTTTCACGCCCTGCACGCAAAGTGCGGTATCAAGATCAACATGCGAAAAGACTGGTAATCCTAAGTTTAAATAGATACAATCGGACTGTTTTTGGTTAGCAAATTGTTAACTGAAACATCCTTTTTTTATTCCTATTTATAAGCAGATCAAGTTAGAAAGCAGACATTCGGCAAACTGCCGATGTTCAGTTTTTAACTGACGGAGAAATCTATACTATGTCGTGGAATGGTTCTGATAACAACCATAATTCAGATCAAGACCCTTGGGCTAAACCGGGGCAAACAGGACAAAAAAAGCCTGAAAAAGATCAAGATTGGCAAAACAATCCTGAGCCTGATAACCAACAAACCGGTCAACGCAACAAACAGCAAGGTCCGCCTGATTTAGAGGAAATGTTCAATAATTTATTGAAAAAAATGGGCGGCGGTAGCGGCCAAAAATCAGGCAATACGCCTTCTTTCAACGGATTGGCTAAATTACTCCCGATTGCAATTCTGGTCGGCGTGGTATTTTGGGCAGTCAGCGGTTTCTACACCGTCAAAGAAGCAGAACGTGGCGTAGTATTGCGTTTCGGCAAAGTCAATTCGATTGTACAACCGGGTTTGAACTGGAAACCGACTTTTATTGATCAGGTTGTTCCAGTCAATATCGAGCGAATCAGTGAGTTGAAAACCCAAGGCAGTATGTTGACGCAGGATGAAAATATGGTTGTGGTGGAAATGACCGTACAATATCGGGTCAATAATCCTGAAAAATACCTGTTTAGCGTCACCAATGCGAACGATAGCTTATCACAAGCCACTGATAGCGCCCTGCGTTATGTGATCGGTCATATGAGTATGGACGATATCCTGACTACCGGTCGTTCCGTGGTGCGTGAAGACACTTGGCGCTATTTGGAAAATATCGTAAAACCTTACGATATGGGATTAGAAGTGATTGATGTCAACTTCCAGTCCGCCCGTCCGCCGGAACAAGTAAAAGACGCGTTTGACGATGCAATTAAAGCGCAAGAAGATGAACAACGCTTTATCCGTCAAGCGGAAGCCTATGCCCGTGAAGCCGAACCGATTGCGCGCGGGGATGCACAACGCATCGTTGAGCAAGCCACCGCATATAAAGAACAAGTGGTTTTGGATGCACAAGGGGAAGTTGAACGCTTCCAACAACTATTGCCTGAATACAAAGCTTCACCGGAACTGTTGCGTGAACGTTTGTACATTCAAGCAATGGAAAATATCATGGCGGAAACGCCGAAAGTGATGTTGGACTCGACCGGTGGCAACAATCTGACCGTTCTACCGTTAGAACAAATGTTGAATCAGAAGAAAGTTACTGAAAGTGCGGTTGCTAACAACGACGAACCACAAGCAAAAGGTGCCAGTTCCAATACTGCACCGAGTGGAACAGCGCCAACACGCCCAGCGAACGCTTCCAATTCTGCAGCAAGCAAAAACGAAACCGGTTATATCGGTACACAACAAGATCAACGCAATGACAGTAGCACTCGCCAAGGGAGATTCGAATAATGCGTAAGTTTTTATTACCAGTCATTATTCTGGTGGCTGCAATCCTTTACTCCAGTATCGTGGTGATTAACGAAGGTTCACGTGGCATTATGTTGCGTTTTAGCAAAGTATTGCGTGATTCCGATAACAAAGTCGCGGTTTACACCCCGGGCATTCATTTCAAAATTCCGTTTATCGACACGGTAAAAATTCTGGATGCACGAATTCAAACGCTAGACGGACAAGCTGATCGTTTTGTGACTATTGAGAAAAAAGACTTATTGGTTGATTCCTATGTTAAATGGAAAATCAGCGACTTCGGGCGTTTCTACACCAGTACCGGCGGTGGCGATTACACTTATGCCGACAATTTGTTAAGACGTAAAGTCAATGACCGTTTGCGTTCCGAAATCGGTTCAAGAACGATTAAAGATATCGTTTCCGGCACGCGTGGCGAATTAATGACCGGTGCTTTAAATGCCCTGAATACCGGTGCGGATAGCGCTTCTGATTTGGGAATTCAAGTGGTTGATGTACGTGTTAAACAGATTAACTTGCCACAAGAGGTTTCATCGTCTATTTATCAGCGGATGCGTGCCGAACGTGATGCCGTTGCGCGTGAACACCGTTCTCAAGGTCGTGAAAAATCTGCATTTATTCAAGCGGATGTCGATCGTAGAGTGACTGTTATCTTGGCAACTGCCAGCAAAACAGCGCAAGAACTACGCGGTAGCGGTGATGCGACAGCAGCAAAAGTTTATGCTGATGCATTCCGCAATGAACCGGAATTTTTCAGTTTTGTGCGTAGTTTGAAAGCCTATGAAAAGAGCTTTAAAAACTCCGGCAATATGATGATTCTGAAACCGGGCAGCGATTTCTTCCGCTATATGCAACCAGAGCAATAGTGCAACCGGAATAATGATCTCCGCTTGCCACAATCAAGCCCTATGACCGTAATCTTAGGGCTTTTTATTTTCTGGCTAAAAGACAAGATAAAAAAGTGGTTTTTAACCGCACTTTGATTGTAGTTAACAGCGGAAAATAGTAAAGTAAACCATTCGAGTACATCCATTTTCAAATTTTAAAAGGTAAAAATTATTATGGGGAAAAGTGTTGTTATCCTAGGCGCCCAATGGGGAGACGAAGGTAAAGGCAAAATTGTTGACCTGCTGACTGACCGTGTAAAATATGTGGTACGTTATCAAGGCGGTCACAATGCAGGTCATACATTGATTATTAACGGTGAAAAAACCGTTTTGCGTCTGATTCCGTCCGGTATCTTGCGTGATAATGTCACCTGTTTAATCGGTAACGGCGTGGTGCTTTCTCCATCGGCTTTAATGCAAGAAATGGGCGAATTGGAAAATCGTGGTGTCAACGTGCGTGAGCGCCTGTTAATCTCCGAAGCCTGTCCGTTGATTCTTCCTTACCATGTTGCAATGGATCACGCGCGTGAAGCGGCACTCGGCAAAAAAGCTATCGGTACGACCGGACGTGGCATCGGCCCTGCTTATGAAGACAAAGGCGCCCGTCGTGGCTTGCGTGTCGGTGATCTGTTCAATCGTGAAACTTTTGCGGAAAAACTGAAAAATATCCTTGAATATTACAATTTCCAGTTGGTGAATTATTACCAAGCCGAACCTGTCGATTACCAAAAAACTTTAGACGATGTCTTTGCCGTTGCCGATATTATTACCGGAATGGTCGCAGACATTAGTACTATTTTGGATACCGCGCGCAAAAATGGCGACAACATTCTGTTTGAAGGTGCACAAGGCACAATGCTAGATATTGACCAAGGAACCTATCCTTATGTTACCAGTTCCAATACCACTGCCGGCGGCGTTTCCACCGGTGCCGGTTTTGGACCGCGTCATATCAATTATGTGTTGGGTATCGTCAAAGCCTATTGCACCCGCGTCGGCGGTGGTCCGTTTGCAACGGAACTTTTTGATGAAGTCGGGCTTGAAATTGCCAAAAAAGGCAACGAATTCGGCGCAGTCACCGGTCGTCCACGTCGTTGCGGTTGGTTTGATGCGGTAGCAATCCGTCGTGCCATTCAAGTTAACTCCATTTCCGGTTTCTGTATGACCAAATTGGACGTGCTGGACGGCTTTGATGAAGTGAAAATTTGCGTGGGTTATAAAATGCCAAACGGGGAAATAGTTGAATATGCGCCACTTGCCGCCAAAGACTGGGAAGGTGTTGAACCGATTTATGAAACCATGCCGGGTTGGAAAGAAAATACTTTTGGCGTCACCGATATCAACCAACTGCCACAAACCACTCGTAACTACATCAAACGTATCGAAGAAGTCACCGGTGTTCCGGTCACTATTCTCTCAACCGGCCCGGATAGGGTTGAAACCATGATTTTGCAAGACCCATTTGCGTAAAATACAAATTGTCGTTTCAATTAAAAATGGGCGATCCGATAGGTTCGCCCTTATTTTTACCGCTCTTTTATCTATGATGCCTTTTGCCTTAATTAATACAATCCGATAATATTCCACCATAACATACCAATCAAAAAGGTAATGGCAACGTTAATCGTCACTACCAACAAATTAATTCGGTAGAATCTTGGGCGATTGTAATAACCTTGGCCAAAATAAATCGGTCCCGGTCCGCCGCCGTATTCGGTATTTCCCCACATTAAGTTACTGAAAATCCCGAAACAGATTGCCACCATCATCGGATTGGCGCCAGCTGCTATTGCTGTTGCAGCAAATGGGGCATATAGTGCCGCCACATGACCAGATGCCGTCGCAAACAAATAATGGATATAGATATACAACAACCCCAACAGAATAAATGCTTGAATCGCCCCTACACCCTCCATCAAACCGGCTAACTGAACCGTCATCCATTTGATAAAGCCTAAATCAGATAATCCGGTTGCCAAGCTAATAATCGCACCAAACCAGATCAAAGTATCCCAGGCTGCAGTATCTTTCAGCAAATCCGCCCATTTCACTGAATTCGAAGCGAATAGATAAGCAGCCAATCCCAAGCCGACGGCGGTCGCCGATAATCCGGTGAGTAAACTGGTTCCCCAACCGACTAATGCCAAAATAAAGCCGAGCAGCACTTTTTTCTCGACCAATGTCAATGCACCTAATTCATTCAGGGATTTACGCCCCATCTCTTTTGCTTCCGGTGTCTGCTTCAATTCAGGATTGACGACTTTATAAACTACAAGAGGCATTAATACAAAACAGACCAGCGCCGGCACCACTGCCGCCAAAAACCAGCCGCCCCACGAAATATCAACCCCCAATGTCGATTTTGCCAAACTGCCGACTAACGGGTTTGCCGCCATACCGGTTAAAAACATTGCGCCGGTAATTGGTGTGAACTGAAAACAGACCATAATCAGAAAATCACCGATTTTTTTACCGCTTTCACCCGGCTGAGAATCCAAAACATCATTAATTGAGCGCACGACCGGGAAAATAATTCCGCCGGAACGTGCAGTGACCGACGGCATCGCTGGTGCCATAATCAGATCGGCAATTCCCAACGAATAGGCGATCCCTAAACTGCTACCACCGAATAAAGAGAGTAATTTATAGGCAATGCGCTTGCCCAAACCCGACTTGACAAAACCCAATGATAGAATATAGGCACAAAAAATCAGCCAGACCGTACCGCTGGAAAATCCTTCCAATGCTTTGTTGGTAGTCAAGGTATTTGTAAAAATTGCTACGCACAACGCAATCAGCATAATGGCACCAGATGCGATCGGTTGTGTCAAAATCCCGACAATGGTTGCGGCAAAAATGGCGAACATATGCCATGCTTTAGGCTCCAATCCTTCCGGAATCGGAATCAGCCAAATAACGATACAGGTGAGAATCGGCAATAATGCCTTAAAGAAGATATTTCGATCGAATGTTGTGGACGACATAGCGCCTCCTCATATTTAAAGCGGGCAAACGATCTGAAATCGTTTGCCCTTTCAACTCGTTTATCCCAATTTTGCTGAGTTGGCTAAAACCTGATCCACCATCTGCGGCGCCATACCCAAATAATTTTTAGGATCAGTCAATTGTTCGATAATTTCCGGTGCTAAACGGCTGGAAATACTCGGCATGCCATTCAGTACATCAGCCAAGCGACCACCCTGTTCATTCACCACACGGCAAGCGTCATATACCACATCATGTGCATCTTGGCGCCCAATATATGGCGCCAAGCCCATCATTACTGCCTCGGCAACAATCAAGCCTTTGGTCATATCCAAATTTCTTGCCATGGCTTTTTCGTCAATAATCAATCCGGACAACATAAATTTTGCCTGATTTAATGAACCTGCCGCCAATACAAAACTTTCCGGAATCGCGATCCACTCTGCGTGCCATGGCCCGGTAGCACGCTCCAGATCCTGAACCATCGCATCTAACATTAAGCCCGCTTGTTGGCGTACCCCTTTGGCACAAGCCAGCATCAACTCACTGGAAATCGGATTACGTTTCTGCGGCATGGTACTGCTGGCGCCGCGTCCTTTGACAAAGGGTTCATACAATTCACCAAATTCATTGGATGCCATCAACATCACGTCATACGCTATTTTACCGAGTGAGCCGGTTACCAAACCCAAGAAGTTAATCGCTTCGGCAAAACCGTCGCGCGCAACATGCCAAGTTGAAACCGGTGCGCCCAATCCGAGCACTTCCATCATCACTTTTTGTACATCTAGTCCTTTATCTCCCAAAGATGCCAGTGTCCCAGCCGCACCGGCAAATTCGCCGACCAAGACGCGTGGTTTTAACTGTTGTAACCGTTCTAAATGGCGATCAAACATATCTAACCAAATCGCTGTTTTATAACCGAAAGTAACAGGTAAAGCCTGTTGTAAATGGGTGCGACCTGCCATTGGGGTATCGCGATAGCGGGTGGATAAATCAGCTAAAATTTTACGTAACTCGTTAATGTCATTTTCAACGATCTCCAGTCCATCACGAATTTGCAGCGCTACGGCAGTATCCATAATATCTTGTGTTGTTGCTCCCCAATGCACATAACCACCCGATTTCCCCGCCTGCTTAGAAATTTGGTGTACCAGCGGCAGAATCGGATAGCCGACAATTTCGGTTTCATGGCGTAATAAATCAAAATCCAGTGTATCCGCATCACAGGTTGCCGCGATTTCATCCGCGGCTTCTTGTGGAATCACACCGCACTTTGCTTCGGCTTTTGCCAAGGCGATTTCCACCTCGACGTATTTACGGATTAATTCACGATCATCGAACACCGCACGCATCGCTGGTGTACCAAAGGAATCACGAAACAGAACAGAATCAAGAACATTTGACGGCATAACACACCTCTTTTAAGTTGAATGTAAGTTAAAGTTAATAATATGTACGAACATATTATTATGTCCGAACATAAAGTCAAATCTTTATTTTTTGTTTTTTGACGCAGGTCAAAGTCTGTTAACATAGGAAGAAAAAAATAGGAGCCGGCATGGCACTCACAAAAGAACCAATCTACGCCACTATTGCACGTAATCTGGCACAACGTATTTCCAGTAAAGAGTTTCCTGTCGGCTCGCTTTTACCGACCGAACAGCAATTGTGTAGAGAATATGATGTCAGTCGCCACACTATTCGTGAAGCCCTGCGGGAGTTAAGTGATATCGGTCTGGTATCTCGTAAAAAACACGTAGGCACCACCGTTGAAGAGATTAAACAGGTTTCGCGCAACGAACATTCGATGGCAAGTTTGGAAGACCTGATCACGTTGGCCAATACCCATATTCGAGTCGTTTTGGATATTGAAAATGTGATTGCGGATCAAGAGGTAGTAGATTTAATCGATTGCCCGCTCGGTTCCCGTTGGTTAAAAATTATTAGTTTGCGTGAAAATGATCAGGATAAACAGAACCCGATTTGCATTACACATAGTTACGTCAGCGAAATCTATGCTGAGATCGGCAAGATGGTACAAAAAGATCCGTTTGCCCTAATCAGTGACTTGATTGAAAAGCAGTACGGCCGGCGCAGTGTCGAAGTTCATCAAACCATTACTGCCGTTGCGATTTCGGAACAAGATGCCCAAACCCTTAACGTTACCCCGTATTCACCGGGATTAAAAATTATCCGTCGTTATATGGATCGACAAAATAAAATGTTTGAAACCACTGTTTCTATCCACCCGATGGGGCGCTATTCTTGCTCGATTATTTTGAAAAGAATCGATAAAAAATAGCCCCGTTGCAATGTCGCAACAGGGCTAAACCTTTACCTGAATAGGACTGTTAATCCTCCAATCCTAAAATCTGATTAACTTCACCTTTATAGAGCACAGCTTTAGCACCGAAAATGGCTTGGATGCCGCCGCCGACTTCCAGTACGTCAATCGCACCGATTTTTTTCAGCGCTGATTTATCTACTTTTTTCCGGTCCTTTAAAGAGACTCTTAAACGAGTAATGCAAGCGTCAACGTGTTCAATATTCTCTTTTTCACCCAGTGCGGTAATGATTTTTATCGCATCTTGGTGCAAGCTGTTGTTGCTGGAAACCGCACTTCCTGTCTCTGGAACTGTTGCTTGAGCTTGGCTTTCATCATCACGCCCCGGGGTCATCACATTAAACTTCATGATCAAGAAACGGAAGGTGAAATAATACAGTGCTGCCCAAGGAACGCCGACCAAGACCACGCGAATCCAGTTGGTTTTCGCATCGCCTTGTAAAATACCGAATAATAAGAAATCGATAAAACCACCGGAGAAAGTATTCCCGATAGAGATATTCAAAATATCGGCAATATAGAATGAAACACCGTCAAAGAAAGCATGGATCACATATAACCAAGGCGCGACAAACAGGAACATAAACTCAATCGGTTCGGTAATTCCGGTTAAGAAAGAGGTTAAAGCGACGCCTAAAAATAGGCCACCAAACAGTTTGCGACGGCTTTTCGGTACACAGTGATACATTGCCAAACAGGCTGCCGGCAAGCCGAACATCATGGTATCGAAGCGTCCGGCAAAAAAGCGGGTGCCTTCGGTAAACAGTCCTTGATGATTCGGATCAGCCAATTGGGCAAAGAAAATTTTCTGCGCCCCGACAACCGTACTTCCGGCTACTTGCTCTACTCCGCCCAGTTCGGTGTACCAAAACAGCGGATAAATCATATGATGCAAGCCGATTGCACCGGATAAGCGCATCAGGAAACCATAAAAAAAGGTGCCGATTGCGCCCATTTTGGCAATACTTTCTCCGGCACTGACCAGCCATCCTTGAAAAGTTGGCCAAACCAAGAAAAAGAATAGGCCGACAAAAATAGCGGCAAATGCGGTGACGATTGGCACAAAGCGAGAACCGCCGAAAAAACCTAACATCTGTGGTAATTGAATATTATGATAGCGGTTATGCAGCCAAACGGCAGTCAACCCCATAACCAATGCGCCAATCACGCCCGTATCAATGCCACTAGCATCCGGTGTAAAAATCTTCAATAGCGCACTGATTGTACCGACCATAATTAAATAGCCGACCACCGCCGCCAATGCCGCCGTACCCTTGTCGCGATTTGCCAACCCAATGCCCAAACCGATACACAATAGTAATGCCAAGTTGGCAAAAACCACCGTCCCGGCAGCTGCCATCACCTGAAAGATGCTTTGTAGAAAATGATTATCCAAAACAGGATAAGCCAAAATAGTGGTTTGATTAGATAATGCCCCGCCAATCCCAAGCAATAGACCGGCCGCCGGTAAAATCGCAATCGGCAGCATAAATGCCTTGCCGATTTTTTGTAATGTTTTGAACATAATATGCTCCTTGAATTGGATTAAGAAACAAAAAAAGATGAACCACGCCCGGCTCATCCTTATCATTCAATTGTCTATTTTTCCAGTGTAAATAGATTATCTATGATAGATATTTCGCCTTTAATTCTTTTGCGACTGCAACTTGTGCTTCTGTCAATTCTTTCGTCATCGGCTCACGACAGTAACCTGCATCGACACCCTGTAATTTCAACAGCTCTTTAATAGTTAAATATAAGCCGTTGCTCAAAATACCTTCGATTAAATCATTGGTGACATGTTGAATTTCCAATGCTTCTTGAATTTGTCCGGCTTGGGCTTTTTCAAAGATTTGACGCGCGCGAATACCGTTGACATTGAAGGTACTGCCGATAGCGCCATCAACACCCAGAACCGCCGCAGGCAGCATCATTTCATCAAAGCCAGCCCAAATTAAATGTTTCGGATACGCTTTTTTCAAGCGCTCCAGCAGATAAAAATCGCCCGCGGTAAATTTGACCCCGATAATTTTTTCATTTTCATATAGCTCACCAAATTGCGCGACACCGATATTCACCCCGGTCAAAAACGGAATCGAATAAACGATCATACGGTTGCCGGTCGCTTCGATAATGGTGTTGTAAAAATGTTTGATTTCCGGGAAAGTGAATTTGTAGTAGAACGGTGTAACCGCAGATAAGCAGTCATAACCCAATTCAGTGGCATATTTGCCTAACTCAACCGCTTCTTTCAAGTTGACGCTACCTACTTGTGCGATTAAGGCTATTTGATCTTTGGCTTCGTCTTTCGCAATACGGAAAATCTCTTTTTTCTCTTCGGTAGATAACATAAAGTTCTCTCCCGTGCTGCCGCCGACATATAATCCGTCCACTTTCATTTTATCAATGTTGTGACGTACAATTTGGCGTAAACCTTTTTCATTAATAGTGCCGTCCGCATTGAAAGAGACTAATAACGCACTAAAAATGCCTTTTAAATTTTTCATTAAAACTCCTAGATCCATAATAAATAATTATTTAATTCTTTGTTCAAGAATCACATTTAACGTTTTCTGTTTTTGACTCATGGAATTATCCGGCTCCGCTTGAACCAGCAGT
>RRZU011587611.1_pt1 | contig 17483 bp, 16 predicted proteins | sample 2165561 | NCBI WGS metagenome assembly RRZU01 (sample SAMN10456909, study PRJNA506462) | wastewater metagenome | isolation source: wastewater sludge | place: USA: Moscow, Idaho | reverse complement strand
GCCACCGCTATCCGAAGTAGGCGTTGTCGGAGTAGTAGTCGTCGTCGGCGTAATCGCCGGGTCGGTCATAACAACCACCGTAGGAGTAGATGAAACAGTTGCGCCTCCCATTACCATTACGCCTCCGCTTTCGAGTTTTGCGCTTGTAGTTCCGTTTGAAAACTGAAACTGTGTACCGTCGGAGTCTCCTTGCAAAGGTATAGTTGTGACTAGCGTACCGTCTTTATACACACCCATTTGATTGCCGATTTGAGCGTATTTATAGTCGCTTGTGGCTCCTGAAAATACTACTTTTTCGACGTTTTGGTCTGCTATGACATTTGTGACGCCGGAGGCGATAGTAACCGTCTGATTGTTGTTGGCGCCGTATACGACCGTATTGCTGTTGTTTACTATAAACGATGTGTCTGTAGATTCTAGGTAGACTTTTGCCATGTTTTGGATTCCCCTTTGCTTTGTTTTGATTAATTTACTTGGAAGCGCTTTCTTGAGATTTTTGGATAAGAAAATGCGTGAGATATAAGCGTCGGTTGGTTTATGATTACTATAACCGACTCTAAAAGTATTCTGCCCCCCCCGCTTATAAAAAGCTTAAGTTTTTTCGATGGGTATTTTTTTTGTTGCAAATAGATTATCGCGACTTTTTTCTTAATTTCACTCACTTAATAGTGATTGTTATATGAGTGAGTAAAATTGTACATTCTCGCAAAGATTTATAAAAGCAGAGAATGCAAGATATAGAAGAGCAAGAGATTGAGAAGCTTTTTGATTATGTGACCGCTAGAGTCAAAGAAGAGCGTAAAAAACGCAAGATAAGTCAGTTAAAGCTTGCTTTACTGCTTGGTCATAACTCTACCTCGTATGTGGCTAGAATAGAGTTGCGACAAGACGGGGCGAATTATAATTTGGGGCATTTGTATATTATTGCGAAAGAGTTTGGTATGGAGATGGGGGAGTTTTTGCCGAGGGTTGGGAATGATGAGGGTTTGACTGGTTTATGATGTTAGGCGGAATTTTTATTTTTACTTTACTTTTTGGCAAAATATCTAGTCCTAACGTTGCTTAACAAGTTGAAGTAATTCTATTATTTCTGAGTCCGGCACATTATCTAATTCAGATTTTGAATAGATGGTAAGAAGATAAACGTTATTTTGGGAGTCAACATAATAGGTGATTACTCTAAATCCACCACTCTTTCCTGTTGGAACAGATGAGTTGGGTAGTCGTATCTTGTAGCAACCGCCGATGATGGGAGTACCTGTTTTTGGATTCTCTTTTAGCTGAGAAATCAGCTTATTTAAATCAATTTTGATATTTTGATATTTTTTCTGTAATCTCTTAATATCTTTATTGAAAACGCTAATTGATACAATATCACAACTCATTCAATAGCTCTTCAATTGGCTTGGCTTTGAGCTTACCTTCCAGTACAAGGTTTAATTCTCTCACGGCTGCCGCAATATTATCTTTAACCTCTGAGGGCGATAAATGACTCTCTTCATCGCCTCTATCAATAATTTTAACTTCAGATTTAAAACTATTTAACATATTCATAAATTTATCCAGCGCAGATTCTTTAACATCGATAGTTAGCAGCATCTTCGACCTCTTTTTTGAAATTAATTTGCTTATATTACAATAACGTCTCCACAAGCTCTCTTGCGATTTTTTGATAATGTTCTTTACACTCCTCGTCGGCGTGCGCGACAGGCGGCATACCATCGTCGCTAAGCTCTCTTATCTGCATCAAAAACGGGATTTGTCCTAATAGTTTTACGCCGTAGGTTTTGGCTAGCGCCTCTCCGCCTCCGCTTCCGAAGATGTCGTATCTGATTTTTGTGTCGGGAGCTATAAAGTAGCTCATATTTTCCACTATTCCGGCAATCGGCACCTTAATATCCTGAAACATTCTTATTGCGCGGCTTACGTCGTCAGTCGCCACAGCTTGCGGGGTTGTCACCAAGATACCCGCTGATATTTTCATCTCCTGAGCCGCGGTAAGCTGAATATCGCCCGTGCCGGGAGGCATATCGATGACAAAAAAATCAAGCTCCCCCCACTCCACGTCCTCTATTAGTTGCACAAGAGCGTTTACGGCGACAGAGCTTCTCCATACTAGCGGGGTGTCGGGTGTTGGGGTTGTGATTCCTACCGACATTATTTTTATTCCGTAGTTTTCGCTTGGGATTATCTTGTCGTTTGCGCTCCATTTGAGCGTTTCGTCTCTGATGTTAAGTAGTCTTGGAATATCGGGACCATAAATATCAGCGTCTAATATTCCGACCCTTTTGCCCATTTGCGCAAGCGCCACCGCAAGATTCGCGCTAACAGAGCTTTTGCCTACGCCGCCTTTGCCGCTTGTCACGGCTATGACGTGTTTGGCGAAAGATGCTCTGTTGTTTGGGGATTCAAATGTTCCGTATGTTATTGGTTTTTTAGGAGATTGATTCATTTTTTGCCTCTTTTATCGCATTTTCTATTTTTCTTAACGCTCGTTTTGCTTTTATTTGCCACTCTTCTATTGGGTCTGCGGCTTTTTGAAATCTCGCCGCCAACTCGTCATATACCGCGATTCTGGCGTTAAAAAGCTCTTTAACAAGCTCCAAAGCCTCTATCATGCGCCCCTCGTGTTTTGCGATTTTTAGTATTTCACCGAATATTTTATGGTTATCGACGAGTTTTACATCAAATCCCAATCTGTCAGCGACGCTTTTTAGTTCAAAAGAGGAGATATAAACGCCGCTATAGTCAGCGCCTAAAAGCTCGTATAGGTAAAAACCAAAAGAGTTTGAGATTAAATTTTTATTATTATCATTAGCAATATCCATCATAAGCCTTACTTACTTTAATTTGGTGTTTTTTGTATGAAATTATCTTAACCAAAAGAATATGAATAATACGAATCAAAATACGCTCAAAGCTTTAGCCCTTATAATCAAGACGCTTTAGCAAATAGTGTTACTTATTGGCGTTCAAATAAAAAATCATAATAACTTTAGTTAATAAAATTAAGACTTCATTAAGAGAAGTTTACATAAAATTTGTCTCCTTGCAAAAAAAGCAAATTGAAAAGTTAAAAAGAGCAAAAAGAAGGAGTGTTTATGAAGAAGCTACTGGCGTCACTGTGCCTATTTTCTTCGGTTGCCGTTGTCTCTCTTTTGGCGGATGATATTACTATCTCCGCAAAAGAAGCAAAAGAGTTGTTCGGCAAGCCCGGAGTTGTTTTCGTAAGCGGCGATAATACCGATGTTTACAATCTAAATCACGTTGAGGGCTCCATGAATATGGACGCTCACCACCTGCATCACTCAGATATTACAGGCGATATGCACTGCGCGCCGCTGTATATGTGCATAGACGAAGCTGAGAAGTTTATCGGCTCAAAAGGAATCGACAACAAAACTATGGTTATCGCATACGACGACTTTAAAGGTCCAAACGCTTCGGGCGTATGGCACTACTTTAAGAGCTTTGGGCATGATAATGTAAGATTTGTAAACGGCGGTATAGCGCAACTTAGAGCCGAGGGCGTCAAAATAGTAAAAGGAACCGAGCCTAAGGCCGCTCCAAAAACTTTTAAGATAGACCCGAAAAAAATCAACCACAAAATATCTGTTGATAAGCACGAAGTACTAAAAGCCGTAAAAGATATAGAAATAAACGGCGATAAGTCTCAATATGTAATCATCGACACTAGAAGAATTGAAGAGATTATAGGCGTTTCAAAGCTGGATAACGTAGCCAGAGGCGGACACATTCCAAACGCAAAATTTATAGAGTGGACAAATTTTAGCGACGCTACAAAAAAATTCTCATTCAAAACTCCTGAAGAGATGCAAGCTGTGCTTGATAAAAACGGTATAACAAAAGATAAGACAATTTATACGTACTGTCACGTGGGAGCCGGAAGAAGCTCTTACCTTATGACTGTGCTTGAAAAATTAGGCTATAAAAACGCAAAAGTCTATGTCGGCTCATGGGATGAGTGGGGCAATGACTGGAATATGCCGATAAGACGATGAGGGAGAAAGTAACAATGGTAAAAACAAGAAGAGATTTTTTAAAAGCATCGGGTCTAACAGCGGCGCTTGTGGCGGGGCAAGGTTCGCTATTTGCAAAAACAAACGTTATGAAAGTGGAAAACGCTAAAGAGGCGTATCCAAATGCAAGTTTTACGGAAAACCTGTATAGAAACGAGTTTAATTTTACATACGGCAAAAAAGAGGAGCATGGCTTTGCTTATCACTGCGTAAACTGTCAAGGTAACTGCGCGTGGGAAATCTGGTCAAACAACGGCGTTGTAACAAGAGAAAACCAATCAGCTAGATACCCTGTAATTAGCCCAAGCACGCCGGACTTTAATCCAAGGGGCTGTAACAAGGGCGTAGAGCACTCTCAAGTAATGTATGAAAAAGATAGAATCCTTTACCCAATGAAAAGAGTTGGCAAAAGAGGAGAGGGCAAATGGAAAAGAGTTAGCTGGGATGAAGCTACTACTGAGATAGCCCAAAAACTTTACGACAACATGATAGACCCGAAAAAAGGACCGGGAAGCATCACGGTGCACGCCGGAACGGGGCTTTTGACTGAAGGTAGAAGAGGCGGACCACTTAGATTTTCAACACAGCTTGGAGCGGTAAGAATCTATCCGGCTTCATATCTTGGCGATATGTTCTCAGGCGCGGCTGTGGCGTATGGCGAGGGCAATATGGGTTGTACGTTTGACTTTATGTACAATGTAAACGTATCTATCATGTGGGGCGCAAACCCGTCTGCGACAAGAATTCCAGACGCTCACTTTGTATGGGAAGGCAAGTATAACGGCGCAAAAATCGTAGTTATCACCCCTGAGTTTAATGCGTCAGCTTCAAGAGCGCATCTATGGGTGCCAATTAAGCCGGGAACCGATAACTATCTTGCGATGAGTATCATCAATGAGCTAATAAGCAAAAAACTATATATGCCGCAAGCTATCAAAACATATACAGACCTACCTTTCCTTGTTAGAGTTGACAACAAAAAACTTCTTAGAAGATCTGATTTTGAGCACGCCAAAGACGCAAAAGAGCATCACAAATTTGACGAGCAGTTTTATACTTGGAACACAAAAACTTCATCTGTGGCGTTAATGCCGGGCTCTGAGGGAAGCGACCTAAAAAGCCTAAGACTAAAAGATAAAGGGTATGACATAGACCCTGCAATCGAAGGCGTTTGGGAAGTTAAACTTCTTGATGGCAAAACCGTAAAAGTAACAACCGTATTTGAGATGCTAAAAGCTGAAGCGGCTAAGTTTCCGGCTGAAAAAACTCAGAAAATGACAAGCGTTCACCCATCAATCGTAGAAGAGCTTGCAAGAGACATAGCTAAAGAGAAAGTAGTTGAAATAACAACGGGCTTCTCGCTAAACAAATACTTTAACGGTATTCTAAATATCTGGAACATCGCTTCAATCTGCGGTCTAACGGGCAGATATGGTCCAAGAGGCGGTCTAAACACAGAAAACGAGTTCCAGCTATCAGGTCTTGAGGCGCTCTCCGGTCACGCGGGCAAATATCAAGCTAGATTTGGTTCTGGATTCTTTGGCGAATTTATGTTTGGCAACGGTATGAAAGACTTTGATAAGTACTTCACCGACGCTGACCTCAAAAGAAGCCAAGGTATCGAGAAAAAAGAGTATAAAGCAATAATTGACCAAATGGTAAAAGATGGCAAAGCATACGCCGCCGACCCTAAAGGCGCAAAAAAAGCAAAACCTTTCTGGATGCCTGAAATAGCGCTTTTGGTTGCGGATTCTAGATTTAGAAGAAATAAGGGCGTAAGCTATAGAGAAGAGTTTTTGAAACTTACTAAATACTTTGCGTATGTAGACTATAGAATGAGTGAAACGGCAATATACGCAGACATCTTGCTTCCGGCAAAATCACACTACGAAGTGTACGACCTTAGAAGTTCTCCGGGATACCATAGATTTACAAACCTTGCGCACCCTATCGCAAACATGAAGCCTGTAGGCGAAGCGAAAGATGAGTGGAGTATATTTGAAATGCTTTCTCAAAAGCTTCAAGAGATAGCGATAAAAGGTCCTGTTCAAAAAGTAAAAGACCCGAAATTTACAAGAGACGGCGTAAGAGAGCTTGATAAGTTTCACTTGGAGTACACAAACCACGACGAAGAGTCGGAGGGTAACCTTGAACCGTATCTTGGAACCGACAAAATGGCTATTGAAGCGGCTCTTGACAAGTGCGAGCAGTATGCGCCGTACACGATAGAGAAGATGAAAAAATCAGGCGGCTTCTTGGTGCTAAACGAAAAAGCGGCAAAAACTTCTCCTCTTTATGCGGATAGACCGTTTAACTCATGGGAAGACCAGATGTTCAAATTTGAGAGATTTGAGACTATGAGCGGTAGACAGACGTTTTATGTAGACCACGAGATGTGGATAAAGCTTGGCGCAACAGTCAATACGGCAAGAGAAAATATCGCTCCCGTGACAAAATCATTTCCGTTTACGATGCTAACGCCTCACGCTAGATGGTCGATTCACGCCAACTACAAAAACTCTAAGTTTTTGATGAGACTCCAAAGAGGTAAGCCTTGGATAGCGATAAACGACAAAGTTGCAAAAATAAAAGGAATTAAAGACGGCGACGACGTAAGAGTCTATAACAACCTTGGTCAATTCTTTGCAATGGCGAAAGTGTCTCACTCGGCGCCGATGGATTCACTAGTTATAGAGGATGGTTGGGAGCCGAATATGTTTAAGGGAATGAGAGGACCAAACGATGTGGTGCCTATGTCTCTAAACTTACTTGAAATGGCGGACAACTGGGGACACCTCAAATTTGGCGGTCTTTGGGACGGTAACCAATACGCATACGACGCGGCCGTAAACATCGAAAAAGCTAAAAAAGCTTAAGGGGAGAAATTATAAATGTCAGAAATGAAAGCATCAAAAAGACAGCTTGCAATGGTCATGGACCTAAACAAATGTATCGGCTGTCAAACTTGTACCGTTGCGTGTAAAACGCAATGGACAAATAGAAACGGTAGAGACTATATGTATTGGAATAACGTCGAAACTTTCCCGGGAGAGGGGTATCCAAAGCAGTGGAGAACCTCGGGTGGGGGTTTTGACAAGGAGGGCAATCTAAAAGAGGGCGTAATTCCTGAAATAGAGACGGGTTACGGCACTCCGTGGGATTTTAACCATGAAGATTTGGCAAAAGGCGTAGAGTTTAAATCAAACGTCGCTCCTATTTGGGGACCAAACTGGGACGAAGACCAAGGCGCGGGTAATTTCCCATCTGACAACTACTTCTTTTATATCCCAAGAATCTGCAACCACTGCGATAATCCGGGGTGTCTAGCGGCTTGTCCAAGGGATGCGATATTCAAAAGAACTCAGGATGGCGTAGTGCTTGTAGACCAAGACAGATGCCAAGGGTATAGATTTTGTATAGCGGGTTGCCCTTACAAAAAAATATACTTTAACCCAAAAATCTCAAAATCAGAAAAATGTATTTTCTGCTTCCCGCGTATCGAAAAAGGTCTTCCGACAGCGTGCGCGCAACAGTGCGTAGGTAGAATCAGATTTGTTGGTTTCCTTGACGATGAAGAGGGACAAATCTACAAACTAGTAAAAAAATACAAAGTAGCCCTTCCACTAACGCCGGACGCAAATACGGGCGCAAATGTATACTATGTGCCGCCGGTTGCCGGACCGCTTAAGTTTGACGCAAACGGCAAGCCGATAGAGGGAAGCGATAGGGTTCCGCCTGAGCAGCTTGAAGCGCTATTTGGCAAAGAGGTTCACACAGCTATCAAAACTATCAAAGACGAGATGGAAAAAAGAAAAGCAACTGGAAAATCAGAGCTTCTTGATCTTCTAATCGCTTATAAGCACTCTGATATGTTTAGGCTAGACGCCGGTTATTACGCGCATCACAACAATTCGCTAAAACCGATAGACCATAGATATGACGCGGGCAAATTTACATCATTTAAGGCGGTGCACTAATGAATAAAACTGTTAAATTACTGACACTGACTGCGATTGCGGGCGTTAGCCTCGCCGCCGCCGATTTTATCAGCGCCGCAAAAACGGACAAAATAGACGTTTCAAAAATCAAGTTAGAGAGCGTAACGCTATATCCTCAAACAACTATCGGCAACAACGATAAAGAGGCTACGGCAAAAATGAAAGGGCTAAAAGCTCTTGAGGCGAAAGCGGGAGTCGCTTTTAACGATAAAGAGATGGTAGTGGTCATAAAATACAAAGACGCTACAAACTCCAAGCAAAGCCAAAAAAGTACAAAACTATTTGGCGACGCGGTCGCTATTCAGTTCCCAACATCTTGTATGGAAGCCGATAAGCTTCCATACATAGGCATGGGAAGCGAGAAAAGAGCGGTAAGCGTGCTGTTGCAAAAAAATGTTGACGCTCTTTATCCGGCTAGCCAAAACGCCGACGTTACTATGCAACAAGCAAGACAAAATCTAAACCTATTCGGCGATGATTTGAAGAAAAAAGAGTCGGCTCAAAAAGTTTTTGCTAGCGCAAAATACAACAAAGTGTTTGTTTCCGAGGGCTTTAGATCTATGACTGAGGTCAAAGACGCTAAGGGGTATGAGATGTCTATGAGCCACAAAGGCGGCGAATGGACGGCGGTATTTAAAAAACCGCTTAATGATGAGTATTCAAAAGCTTGCGACGCGACTCCTATGGCTATCGCTATATGGGACGGCGCTAAAGACGGTAGAAACGGCAACAAATGGCTATCAAGCTGGACTCCTGTCAATATGACCGGTAGCGCAAAAGCAAAAGCGGATATAGCAAAAATCACAGAAAAATCAAAAGGCAATGCGGCTAACGGTAAAAAACTAGCGGCTGATAACTGCGCGGCGTGCCACACAATGGGCGACGTCAAAGCTCCAATGGCAAATATGGCGCCTGAGCTTTCAAATATCGGCGGATACTCAACGGCGGCGTATCTAAAAGAGTCTATCGTGGCTCCTAGCGCGGCGATAGTAGCAGGATACAACAAAAACGCGCATCCGGCGACTCCTTGGTACAACGCGGACGATAAGGGTGTGAGAACTTCGACTATGCCGGCTTTTGATTATCTAAAAGCAAACGAAATTGACGATATAGTAGCGTACCTACAAACTCTAAAGGCGGGGGTAAAATAATATGAAAAAACTGTTTCTATCGTCAATGCTTGCGGTTTTAGCCGCAACTTCTTCTTTTGCGGCGGCGGAGGCTAAAGACGCCGCCCCGATGGCTGGCGAAGTGGAAAAAAAAGGGGTCTTGGTCACTGAAGAGTGCGTAAAAAAAGGCTACTTCAAAGATTGTAGATTGGACACTACGGCTACTAGCCCAATGGCTTTGTATGTACACTCAGAGGGTGTTATGTATAAACTTGAGGCTGTCGGCGTATCTATGCACGAACTTGACGAGGGCTTTGCTAAAAACAATGTAACCGTCATTGGAAAGCTAGAAAAAGACAACGTAATCAAAATTAGAGCGTACAAATCTCCGCCACCTGAGGGCAAATCGTTTTTCAAGGGCTGCCTATAATTAGTACGCCAAGACGGGCGAAGCCCGTCTTGGCGGCAGGGACATAAATGTCCCTCGCGACCCCAGCTGGGTCCCATTGCCGAGAGGCGATGGGTGGCTCTAGCTACCCGCTTGCGCGGGAGAAGGGGGACTTCCCCCGTAGGGTTTATTTTAAGACAAATTTTATCTAAATTGCTTTTAAGCCTATTGCCGTAAGCATTCTGCCGCATTTGCCGTTATGCGCCCTGTGTGAAAAAAATCTATCGCTTTCGCATGAGCTGCAAAACGGGCTTATCTCTATGTTTTCACGCACAATTCCAAGCTCTTTTGCTTGCGCCAATATGGCCGAGCCTATATCTAAATAGCTTTTGCTACTCCTGATGGTTACGGCGTTTTCATATCCGGTAAACTCCGCCGCCATTTCGCGCGGCAACTCGTAGCAACACCCTCTGATGTGCGTTCCGATATACATTTTTATATTTTCAGGTCTGGAGCCGTAAAGTTTTTGCATTTTACCGACACATTTGGAGAGAATATTTAAAGCCGCGCCTTTTCGTCCGGCGTGCAGAGCCGCTACCGCTCTGTTTTTTGTATCATAGAGCGTCACTCCCGCGCAATCGGCGCTTTGAATAGCCAAGACAACTCCTTTTTCATTTGAGATCATACCATCACCCTCTCCGCCAAACCAAAAGCCGCCCAAAATAGCCGATATATTAGAGCTTTTTATCTCCAAAATCTCATCGCCGTGTATCTGCTTTAAAAGCGCAATTTTTGCTCCGCTCTTTTGCGCCAACGCCTCTCGTCTACCGCGCAACAAAGTTGCGTCGTCGCCCGTATAGTCGGCGAAATTGCCGTCTTTTGCGTCTGTGCAAAAAGCGCTTAGCTCGTCAAACTCTTCAAATATTCTCATTTTTAGTCACCACCCTGTAAAATCTCTCTCAAAGGAATTATATTGAAAATAGCGATTATTAGACTCTCCGCCATTGGAGATATAGTGTTTAGCCTTACAGCGGCGGCTATGATTAAGCAGAAGTATACAAATGCGGATATTACTTGGATAGTAGACGAGAGGTTTGCGGAGGTTGTGCAAGATTCGCCGTTTGTAGATAAGATTGTGAGCTTAAAACTAAAACCTTTGAGCGTCAGTCTGATAAATCGCGAGGCGGCAAAGATAAAAGCTCTTGGCAGTTTCGACATTGCGCTTGATTTGCAAGGGCTTATCAAATCAGCTGTTGTGACAAGCTTTGTAAACGCCGAAAAAAAAGTTGGTTTTTCATACAAAAGCGCTAGAGAGGGCGCGGCGAGCCTGTTTTATACGCAAAGAGCCGTTAGCGACTATCAAAAAAATATCGTGGAAAGGTATGTGGATCTTTTAAACACGGCGTTTGGCGGCGGCTTTAGCATAGAAGGCGCGCGCGCAAAGCCAAAACTATTGGGATACAGCCAAGCGCATAACCCGATAGACAACGGCAAAAAAAATATTCTCATCAATATGTCCGCTTCAAAACCAAACAAAATATACCCTTGGGAGAAGATGAAAGAGGTTGCAAAAGCTTTTGAGGGCGAAAATCTAAAGATAATAGGCTCTGATACGCCAAATATGACGCTAAACGAAATAAAAGCCCTCATAGACTCATCAGATTTGGTCATCGGCGGCGACACGGGGATAACACACATGGCGTGGGCTATGAACACCCCCAGCGTCACGATTTTTGGGGCGACTCCTCACGAAAGAAACGCTTTTGCAACAGATAAAAATATAATGATAGGAGCCAAAAAAGAAGTGAACGCAAAAAAACTTGATTATGACGACTACTCTATAAACAACATAAAACCGCAAGAGATTATAGAAGCCGCGCGGAGAGTTATGTGCTAGATACTATATATCTTTTTTTATTTAGAGGTTTTGCTTTTTTTGTCAAAACAACTCCGTACTGGGCGCTATCGCCGATGTGTCGCTTTTTGGCGTTTTGTGGTGAGATAATCCTAAAAAAACACTCAAAAATTGTCAAAACAAATCTTGATTTTGCTTTTGGCGACGCTATGAGCGATAAAGAAAAAAGAGAGATAGTCGGCGACACCTTTAAAAACCTCTTTTTCTATCTTGCTGATTTTGTGCGAAATTTAAAAGCCGACAAAGAAAAACTACTCCAAAATGTAACCTTTACGCGCGGTGAAATACTACAAAAACTGCTAGATGAAAACAAAAAAATAGTCTTTATAACAGCCCATTACGGCAATTGGGAGTTACTACCAAAAGCCATTACGGCGCATTTTGCAATTAAAATGGCGGTCGTAGGCAGAGAGCTTGACTCAAAAAGCCTAAACGAGTATGTGGAGGAGTCGAGAAACGCGCTAGGCGTATCGCTAATCAACAAGCACGGAGCGATGCGAAAACTAGTAAAAGCCCTAAAAGACGGTAATACAGTAGGTGTACTAGTGGATCAAAACACAGCCGACGACGAAGGGCTCATAATAAATTTTTTCGGCAAAGAGGCAAGACAAACCCATGTCGCCTCAATACTAGCAAGACGCTTCGACGCCGCCGTCCTACCAGTCTTCATAGTAAGCGACGATAGAAAAAACTTCAGAGTAGAATTTTATGAGCCAATATACCCAGCCAAAACATCAGATAGCGACAAAGACATACTAGGGTGCACACAAGCCCAATCAAACGCCATAGAGGAGCAAATAAAGAAAAAACCAAACGAATGGTTTTGGCTTCATAAGCGGTGGAAGAATCGGTATGAGGGGATTTATAGGTAGTTTTTTGTATGTTATAATCAAATAAAGCGGACGCAGACACGCTAAACGAGATAGGCAAAAAATATATTCTAAAAGATTTGGTGTCTATATGAGCGCAAAGATAGAGTTTATGCCCAAAGGGGGCTTATAAGACTAGAAACTTTATAGCCCATGATTATGAGTTTGGGCTTCCTTGCGCAAGACGAATTTTCGGAACTTGTCAAAAAAATATCTTTAGTGATTGGGTAAAACAGATGAACTACAACAACCTCTTAGCAGGCAGACAAATAGGTCTAGCCGTAACCGCTTCCGTATCAATTTACAAAGCTTTAGAGCTCATAAGACTATACACCAAAGCCGGCGCCAAGGTGCGGGTTGTGATGAGCGAGGAGGCTAAGAAGTTTGTAACGCCGCTTATGTTTGAGTCTCTAAGCTCACATATTGTATTGCATTCAGGCGCTGAGAGTTGGGCGGATGAGAATAACCATATTGGGCTTGCCAAATGGGCTGAGGTGTTTGTCGTGGCTCCCGCAACCGCAAATACTATAGCCAAACTAGCTAACGCCATAGCCGACAATCTACTACTTCAGACGCTTTTAGCAAGCGTCGCGCCCAAGGTGTTGGCTCCGGCGGCAAATACGGCGATGATGGAGCATCCAATTACAAAAGCAAACCTCAAAATGCTCTCTCTTTGCGGCTACGATATTGCGGGTAGCGCGACAAAGACGCTGGCGTGCGGGGATATTGGCAATGGGGCTCTTGCGAATGTGGAGGATATTTTTTTGGCAACCGCTAGGGCTCTTTTGAAAGATGAGTTTTGGGAGTATAGAAACGTTGCAGTGACGGGCGGAGGCACGATGGAGCGCATAGACGATGTGCGATATATCGGCAACTTCTCAAGCGGCAAAATGGCGGACGCTTTGGCTACGGCTCTATATATCAAAGGCGCGGATGTGAGGCTGCTAAGCTCAAAAACAGCTTTGGAGGAGTCGGCGCTCATCAAAACCATACGCTTTGAGAGTGCAAAAGAGCTCTCGGAGAGATTAAGCTCGCTCTTGGAGGGCGCAAGACTACCCAAAAGCACAAAACCAAGCCTTCTGACAAGCGAACCAGTGCGTCACATATCCAAAGAGCCTTATCTATTTATGGCGTCCGCTGTTGGAGACTTTGCGCCCGCACAACAAGTAAGCGGCAAGATAAAAAAAGAGGGGCTTGAGACGTTCGCGCTAGAGCTTGCCAAAACGGACGATATAATAAAATCACTACCAAAAGAGAGTATCAAAACAGTAGCCTTTAAAGCTGAGATGGACGGCGCAAACGCAATGTCCGCCGCTAAAGGCGCGCTCACTTTAAAAGGCGTAGACGCAGTTTGTCTAAATGTATTAGGCGGCGATATAAACTTTGGAAGCGATGAAAACGAGGTGGTTTTTGTGACGCAAAAAGATGAGATAAGAATAGAAAAAGCGGATAAGCTAAGCGTGGCGCTTTCAATATTGGAAAATGCAAAAAGATTATGATAGACGCAATAAGAGGGGTTAGCGCGTTAAGAGAGCTGACGGCTCTTGTGCAAAATTTGGATAAAAAGCTCTCTTTGCCGATTACGGTCGAAATTTTGCAAAAGATTGTGGATACAAAAGACGGCTTTAAATATTTTGCAAATATCGACGGGGTAACCACGGAGGTGTTTAGTCGAAAAGAGCTTGAGCTTGGCGCGAAGTATTGGGCTGACGGCGTAAAAAAGCAAAACCTTATCGCGCTTGAAAATCTCGTAGAAAAACCGCAAATACTTTCAGGCTCTGTTTTTAAAAACGACGTTATCGTAAAAGCCTTAGGTTTTGACAAGCTTGTAGAACTCATCAAAAACAATGAAGCCGCAGAGACCCCGCCACTCGCCGCAAAAGCGCAGGAGCAAAAACCCTCAACCTCGCAAGCTCAGCAAAAAACAGAGTCCGCGCCAACCCAAAGCGGCGCGCAAAAAAGCGTAAGCGTCGAAAATCCAAACCTAGCGCGAACAGCGGCGGCAGATACAGAGCTTGCAAAGTCCGTAAACGTCAAAACAGCCGATGTAAAAGTCTCAAACAAGCAAGACGAGCCCAAAAAAATAAATGAACGGGCGCTTCAAGAGAGCTTTGAAAAGATAAAAAGTATTAAAGAAGAGGCAACTAAAGAACTTGCCGTAATACAAACAAAAATTCAAAAAGAGAGCGCTCCAAATATCATAAAATGGAGCGTAAAAGAAGAGCCGACGCAGACGCAAAAAGAGGCGATAAAAGAGACGCCAAAGCAAGCGGCAAAAGAAGTTGCAAAAGAGGCGGCGCCCCAAAAGACAAGCGATGAAAAACCAAATTTGCAAAATATCAAAGAGCGGCTAAATGAGTTTAAAAACGTTCAGGCGAGTCTGCTTACAAAAGAGGAGAGCGAAAAAATAAAAGCGGACGACAACGCCGCAAAAAAACAAACAGCGATTAAATCAAGCGGCGCGGAGCCGCAAGCGGGGGCGCTTCATCACCACAAAGGAGCGCACGACGTAGCCGCCGCGCAACGAGAGCAAAAACTAAACGTCATGGAATTGGCGGCGGAGCCAATAAAAGCCGATACGATGGAGAAGATAGCCGTTACGCTAGCGCAAAACTTTGAGGGCGCCACGCAAAGCGCGCTTTTAGAGGCGACTCAACAAATTATGGACGCAATATTTGGAAAGCTTCCCGAACACGACGCCGACGAGGTGATACTAAAAATTTTAGAGCAGCTAGAAAAAAAACTAAACGAACAAGAGGTAAAAGGCGGCGGTAAAAAGAGAGTCCACGACGCCTTGGACGACGAAAAGCAAAAAGAGCGTGACGCGCAAACCTCAAATGACGAGAGCGACATAGACGACAGCGCAAAATCGAAACCAGACTCTCCAGTCTCGAAACTAAAAGCGCAACTATTAGAGGAGATAGCAAAAACAAATTCAAAAAGTGATTTTCAGATACTCTCAAACGTCGCCATATCAATGAATAACGACGTTTTTACCTTTGTTTTAAAAGACAAAGGGGTGTTGCAGTTTAAAAAAACGGGTAACAATGAGTTAATCGCCAAAACGGTACAATTTTATAGCGCATTTGAGACGCTTGGTCCCATCGGCGGCGAGATAACGCACGTCAATGGACACACCTCTCTTAGCATAGAAGTGGAGTTTGAAAGCTCATACCGATTTTTAAAAGAAAACTTAAAAGAGCTCTCGTTTTTTGACCGCAAAAACGTATCAATAAAACACGGAATAAAAGAGATTCAGGAGATAAAAAACTCCTTTTTAGACGCCATTGGATAAATTAGATAGTCCAATTAGCGCCTAAATTCCTCTTACTCTCCCGCACCTGTGCGGGTAGCTTTAGGGGGTCGTAGGGACACTCGTGTCCCTACCCATAAGTAGGGGCTTTGCCACTGCTTATGGGTAACATCATCAGCGGATAATAAACTTTGATAAAAAACCTCACAATAAAACAACAAACGCTAGCTATAGCGGCTATTTTTGGAATATTTGCCGCCGTATACAACGCATTTTTACCAATCTATATAGACGAGGCGTACTACTGGCTTTGGAGTAAACATTTGGCTCTTGGATATTTAGACCATCCGCCGATGATAGCTTATTTTATTAAGCTTTTTACAACGTTTGGCGATAGCGTCTGGATGATACGGCTTGTTAATATCTTCTGCTTTTTTGGGGCGGCTTTTTTTGTTTTTCAAACGGCAAAGTATCTATTTGATGAAAAAAGCGCGTTTTATGCGTTTTTGATTTTTATCTGCTCCCCCGCCGTTACGATGGGGCTTACAATTACGACGCCGGATAGTCCTCTTATCTTTTTTTGGTCGGCGTCTCTTTATTTTGCCGCAAAAGCTTTTTTTGAAGACAAAACACTAGATTTTGCCCTTGCCGGGGCGCTTGGCGGAGCGGCTCTTTTGTCCAAATATACGGGTATTTTGCTTATTTTTAGCTACTTACTATTTATCGTTTTAAGGCGGCGAGAGCTTTTTTTATCCTCAAAACTCTATATTGCGATTATTTGCGCCGTTATCGTGTTTTCGCCGGTTATCGTTTGGAATATTCAAAACGGTTTTGAGAGCTTCGCTTTTCAGTACAACCACGGAAGCGCCGCTGGCGACGAGCCTATTAATCTAAAATTTAATTTGGAGTTTTTCGGCGGAATGTTTGCCGTGTTTGGCATTGTATTTTTTGCGCTTTTGCTTTATGTGTTTATAAAAAAAGAGTCTTACAAGGATGAAAAACTGCTTTTTGTACTACTCCCCGCTCTTTTTACAATACTTTTTTTTCTATACAAAGGGCTATACAAAAAGATGGAGCTAAACTGGGCGGCTCCGGCATTTGTCTCCGCATGCGTCGTTGTCGGCTACTTGATAGCAAAAAAAGAGATGAAAAAAACATTTATCGCAGGGCTCGCCGTCTCGCTTATTGTTGTCTTTGCGGCTAGATTTCCGCTTGCTCTTGGGCTTGAAAACGCAAAAAATCCGCATGAAAGACTGTTTGGCTATGAAGAGGTCGCTTTTCGCATAGGCGCGATGGAAGCGCAAAATGTTTTTGCAGATCATTTGACATTAGCGTCGGCTCTAAGCTATCATCTCAAACAAGATGTTTTTATCCCGACCGAGACGAGAAAAAGCGAGTTTGACAGATGGCAAAAAGGGGTGAATTTCGCCTCAAAATCGGGCGTTTACGTCTCCAAAGACGATAGAGCTGGCGAGCTAAAAAAAATATGGAAAAATGCGACACTCATAGAGGAGTTTAAAGCTAAAAAAAGCGGCTTCAGAGATAAAACTTTTTATATTTATAGGGTTTCAAATTGACTAGACTACTCAAAAACGAACTATTCAAAACAAGCGTCAAAATCGGCTTTGCCGCTCTTGCGTTTTGGTTTTTATCAAAAAAACTAAACTATTCACAGCTTCCGGAGCTATTTTTTTCGATGAACTACTATTTGTTGGCTCTCGCTGTATTTTTACAGTTTGCCTCTATCTCAATAGCCGCTGTGCGTTGGAAAATCGTGATGAACTCTCTTAGTTTTGGCGGCGATTTTGCTTTTTACCAAAACCTATACTTTAAAGGTTTTTTCTTCTCGCAAGCCCTGCCTGGAAGCGTAGGCGGTGACGCGATAAGACTTTTGGCGTTAAAAGACGAGGG
>RRZU010199729.1_pt1 | contig 17483 bp, 12 predicted proteins | sample 2165561 | NCBI WGS metagenome assembly RRZU01 (sample SAMN10456909, study PRJNA506462) | wastewater metagenome | isolation source: wastewater sludge | place: USA: Moscow, Idaho | reverse complement strand
GGCCCTTGTCGCCGTCACGGCGCTCGGCCGCCTCGAAGGCGCCGGTCGAGGCGCCGCTGGGGACCGCGGCACGGGCCATCGTGCCGTCGTCGAGCAGGACCTCGACCTCGACGGTGGGGTTACCGCGCGAGTCGAGAATCTCCCGGGCGCCGATTTCTTCGATGCTTGCCATCGAGACACTCCTCCAAAATGCGGATGCAAAAGCGGATGGACGGTCGCCAGGTCGCTGGCGACCTTGTGGTTCAGGGACGAGCCTAGTGGCTCGACGCGCGCCATCGACCGGGCGTCCGCCCGGTCCTCAGGATGTGGACACGACCCGTGCGCAAGGGTGGGCGGCCCGGCCACGCGAGGCGTCGCGGGGCTCGCTTGAATGGGGCCCGACACCGCTTCGACAGGAGACCCCGATGACGCAGATGCACCCCCCGACCGGCCCCCAGCACGAACAGATGCTCATCGGGGGTGAGTGGGTCGACGCGCTCGCCGGCGAGACGATCGACATCATCACCCCGACCGACCGCAATCGGGTCATCGCGACGACCCCGCGGGGGCGCGCCGAAGACGTCGATCGGGCGGTGCGGGCGGCCCGCGCGGCCTTCCCGGGCTGGTCCGGCGAGCGCTTCGAGGTGCGCGCGCGGGCCCTGCTGCAGATCGCGGACCGCATCGAGGAGCAGGCCGAGGAGCTCGCGCAGCTCACGGCGCTGGATACCGGCAATGCCCTGCGCACCCAGGCCCGCCCCGAGGCCCTGCTCACCGCGCGCCTCTTCCGCTACTTCGCCGGGATCGCCGGTGAGGTCAAGGGCGTGACGCTGCCGGCGGGCGACGGCGAGCTGAGCTACACCCGCCGCCAGCCGCTCGGGGTCGTCGGAGGGATCCTGCCCTGGAACTCGCCGCTCATGATCGCCGGCTTCAAGATCCCGGCCGCCCTCGTCACCGGCAACACCGTCGTCATCAAGGCGGCCGAGGACGCGCCGCTGACGATCGTGGCGCTCGCGCGGATCTGCTCGGAGTTCCTGCCCGACGGCGTCTTCAACCTCGTGACCGGCTACGGCGCGGAGGTCGGCGAGGCCCTGGTCGTGCACCCGGACGTCGACAAGGTCTCCTTCACCGGCTCGACGGCGATCGGTCGCGGCGTCGCGGCCAAGTCCGGGGAGCGGCTCGCGCACACCTCGCTCGAGCTCGGCGGCAAGTCGCCCTCGATCGTCTTCCCCGACTACGCCGACCAGCCCGACCTCATCGGGCAGCTCACCGCGGCGACCCGCTTCGCCCGCCAGGGTCAGAGCTGCACGGCCGGCTCTCGCCTCTTCCTCCACGAGAGCATCTACGACGACGTGCTGAGCCGGCTCGTCGAGCACGTCGCGACCCTGAAGGTCGGCGACCCGCGCGACGAGGCGAGCGACATCGGCGCGGTCATCAACGCCAAGCAGCACGGCCGGATCGCCGGCTACATCGAGGACGGGCTCTCCCAGCCCGGTGTCGAGGTCGCCTACGACGGCCGCCCGGCGCTCACCGTCGGCGAGCCGGGCTTCTACCACGCGCCGATGATCCTGTCCCAGGTGCACAACGACTGGCGGATCGCCCAGGAGGAGATCTTCGGGCCGGTCCTGTCGGTCATCCCGTGGCGCGACGTCGACGACGTGATCCGCATGGCGAACGACACCCACTACGGCCTGGCCGCCTTCGTCTTCACCCGCGACATCGACAATGCGCTGCGCACCGCCGACCGGATCGACTCCGGCTGGGTGCAGGTCAACCAGGGCACCGGGCAGCTGCCCGGGCAGTCCTACGGCGGCTTCAAGACGAGCGGGATCGGACGCGAGTGCTCCCTGGAGGGGATGCTCGAGGGCTTCACCCAGATCAAGCAGATCAACGTCAAGCTGCGCTGACCGCCTGGCACGCAGCACGCGGTGCACGGAGGCATCCGGGTCAAGCCCTGGGTGCCTCCGCGCGGCCTGCGTGGCAAAGTGACGACGCATGCGGCTCAACTCCAGGACCCTGCAGGTCATCGACTCCCCGATCACGACGACGTACGAGCTCGTCCGCCACCGCCAGGACGACCGGGAGCTGCTCAACCTCGCCCAGGCCGTGCCGCCCTACGCCCCCGCGCCGGAGGTCATCGCGCACGTCGAGGAGGTCGCGCGCAGCGGTCTCGCGGGCGCCGGCTACACCGAGGTGCCGGGCCTGCCGAAGGTGCGCGAGGCCTTCGCCGCCGAGCTGAGCCGCGACTACGCCGGGACCGTCGAGCCGGGCAATGTGCTCGTCACCGCGGGCTGCAATCAGGCGTTCTGCCTGCTCGCCTCGACGCTGTGCGATCCGGGCGACGAGCTCATCGTGCCGGTCCCCTACTACTTCAATCACGAGATGTGGCTGCGCCTCGACGGGATCCGGCCCGTCTATCTCGAGCCCGGCCCGGATCTCGTGCCGCGGGTCGAGGACGCGGCCGCGCTCATCACGCCGCGCACCCGCGCGATCCTCCTCGTCACGCCGGGCAATCCCCATGGCCTGACGCTCTCCCCGGAGACGATCGCGTCGTTCGCGGCGCTGGCCCGGGAGCGTGGGATCGCGCTCATCCTCGACGAGACGTATCGCTCGTTCCGCGACACCGGCGCCCCGGCGCACGACCTCTTCGCCGACCCCGACTGGGGCGACGTGCTGGTCAGCCTGCACTCCTTCTCCAAGGACCTCGCGATCCCCGGCTATCGGGTCGGGGCGATCGTCGCCTCGCCGCAGGTGCACCGCGAGTGCGCCAAGCTCATGGACTGCATCGCGGTGTGCGCCCCGCGGATCGGCCAGGAGGCGGTGTGGGCCGGCCTGACCCAGGCGGCGGCGTGGCGCGCGGACCGGTCGGCCGAGGTGCGGCGCAACCGGCAGGCGTTCGTCGAGGCGATGACCGAGCGGCCCGGCGGCTTCGAGCTGCTGAGCAGCGGCGCCTACTTCGGCTGGGTCAAGCACCCGTTCGACGCCCCGACGATGGACGTCGCGCGCGACCTCGTCGCCCATCAGAGCCTGCTCCTCGTGCCGGGCACGGCCTTCACTCCCGACGACCGCGGGACCCTGCGCTTCAGCGTGACGAACCTGCCGCCGGAGTCACTGCAGGAGCTCATCTCCCGCCTGCGGGAGGCGGGTGAGCGGGCGCGCTGAGAACACCCCCGCACGCGGGGGCGCTCATCCAGAGGCGGCGACTACCGCGCCGGTGAACGAGCGCATCCGCGCGAGCGCCGGCGTCAGCGCGTCGTCGTGACGCTGCCCGAGGCCCGGGTCTGGCCGCCGAAGGAGACGCTCCAGGTGTAGCTCGTCTGGGCGCGCAGGCCGGAGGCCGTGAGCCGGACGTCGGAGCCGTAGGTGCGGACCCACTCCTGCGAGCGGACGCGACCCGAGGAGTCGCGGACCGTGAACGTCACGGTGCCCCGCGTCGCGGACGGCACGTCGACCGCGGCGCGCACGCTGGAGCGGGAGGGCGTCACGACCGTCGACCAACTCGACTGGCTCGGCACCGGATTCGGAGTCGGAGTCGGCGTCGGGGTGGGGGTCGGCGTGGGAGTCGGCGTGGGAGTCGGCGTCGGGAGACTCGTCGAGCCACCGGCAGGCGCCGGGTAGCGGTCGAGCTGGCCCGCGAGCACGGAGCCGAAGCGGGTGCCGAGATCGGAGTGGTTCACGCCCGCGGGCTCGACGCGGCTCGTCACGAAGCCGCGCGCCGCATACCAGGCGACGCCGCGCTTGGCGTCGGCCAGGGCGTTGTAGCCGTCGGAGGTGCCGGCACCGGTGTCGGCCGAGCCGGTGTACCAGAGCATCGGGAAGCGCTGCTGCATCGCCGGGTCGAAGGTCGCGCTCGCGCTCGAGGGCGCCCCGCCGCCCCCGGTGATGACCGCGCCGCCGCTGGTGAACATCCGCGCGTGCGCCGGCAGGAGGAACTGCGTGATGAGCTGCGAGCCGCCCGAGTAGCCCACGAGCCACACGTGATTCGTGCCGAGGTCAGCTGCGGTCTTGGCGGTCAGGGCGGCGACGTAGGCCGCGTTGACCCGACCGCTCTCCCAGAAGGTCGGGGTGCCGGTCGTGTCCGGCGTGCGGATCGACAGGGTCGCGTAGCCGCGGGAGGCCGCCTGGGCGACGACGCCGCCGGAGCCGCCGAGGGCCCACGTCGACGTCGGGTTCGTGTGGCCGCACATGCCGTCGCCGTCGAGGTAGACGACGAGGCCGACGGCCTTGCCGGCGCTCAGGCCGGAGGTGAAGAGGTGGTAGGTCGAGCGGGTGCCGGCCGCGTCGGTCCAGGTGGTGGAGCGGACGTCGGCGGGCAGGGCGGCGGCCTGCAGCGACGCCGCAGCGAGGGCCGGGGTTGCGCGCAGGGCCGGCGACGCGGCGGCGGGGTGAGCCAGAGCTGCGCTCGCGGGGGCGGCGCAGACGGCGGCGGCAAGGGTGAGGGAGACAAGGGTGGATGCGCCGCGGGACAGGCGTCGGATCGGCATAGGGAGGACTCCTGGGGGCTGTCGCCCGGCCGGGACGAGCCGGGTCTAGGGGCCCTCATCGACGGCGCCTCCGGCGGGCTGATGAGCCACCGCGATCCGGCTCGTCACCGGCCGTCCGGGACCCCCGATCCCAGGGCGTGGGCGGCGCCGAATGCCCCGCGCCCGGAGTCTGTCTCGCGTGAACTGTTAATGTCTGAGCCCTTTTCGATGTGACGGGAACCATGACGCTGAGATACATTGGTCACTCGTCCAGAACGCTCGTATTGGCGGTCGCCTCCGGCGAGATCTTCGGCGTCTCGACGAAGCGCTTGGGCACCACCGTGTCCTGCTGGCTGGGGATGACGCATCCCCCGAGCGCGCCGAGCGCCGTGATGACGAGACGTGACGTGCTCAACCGACGTGTCCGTGTCATGACCCCCCCCAAAAAAGGTCGCGCGCCCCTGTAGCGCATCGTCCACGCTATAACGCGCCGGTCGGCCCACCGGAGGGGGCTCCGGGGGTTCGGTGAGTCACTTACCTAAACAAGGGAGCTCGCCGTAGGAGAGCAGGTCGGCGCCCCATCGGTCAGGAGAAGCGCGCCTCCAGGAGGCGCAGCGCGTGGCGCACCTGCGCGCTCGGATCGGCGCCGTCGAGGGCCGCGGTCATCGCCTCGGTGAGGATGCGGGAGCCGGCGTCGTCGGGGAGCTCGGCCAGCGCCGCCCGCACCTCGCCCTCGAGCCCGGCGCGGCGCAGTCGGGAGGCGACCTTCGCGGCCCGTTCGAGCGGGGGCAGCCCGGCCGGCACGCCGTCCAGCGGCCCGGTCCGCTCCGGCTTCTCGGCCGCCTTGATCGCCTCCCAGTTCGCCTCGACGTCGGCGGCCGACGGGGCGTGCACGTCGGCGAAGACGTGCGGGTGGCGGCGGCGCAGCTTGGCGACGATGCGCCCGGCGACGTCGTCGATGTCGAAGGGCGCATCGGGGTGCTCCTGGGCGACCCGGGCGTGGAAGGCGACCTGGAGGAGCACGTCACCGAGCTCGTCGGCCAGCTCGTCCCGATCCCCACCCTCGATCGCCTCGGCGAGCTCGAAGGCCTCCTCGACGGCGTACGGCGCGAGGCTCTCGTGGGTCTGCTCGGCATCCCACGGACAGCCGCCGGGCGAGCGGAGGCGATCCATCACCTCGACGAGCTCGAGGAGTCGGGCGCCGCGCGGCGCAGGGTCGGCGCCAGAAGCCGTCGACGGGTCCATCTCCGAACCGTGCGTGTCGGTCTGGAATGTCGACTGGGGGTCGGTCACCGGCTCGGGTGAGCGATCAGGGGGTCGGCGCCGTGCCGGGCTCGGGAGCACCGGGGTCGGGGGCACCGGGGTCGGCCGGAGACGCCGGGGCGCTCTGGGGCACGATCCAGTTCTCCGGGGTGGCGACGAGGCCCTTGCCCGGCTCGTAGGTGCCGTAGCGCGGGTCGACCGTGATGTTCGCCTTCGACATCGCCTGGGTGATCGTGGCGATCTTCTGCGGGTCGAGCTGCTGCTGCAGCGTCGTGACCTGCAGGTACTGCACCGTCGCGTCCGAGACGCCGGAGACCTGCTTCTGGACGAGCTGGCGCACCCCCTCCTCGGAGAGGACCTGGCCGCTGCCCGACAGCGAGTCGAGCACGAAGGGACGCGCGACGAGCAGCGACACCATCTCGGTGCGCGAGGGGACCTGGGCGCCCTGCACGCTGGAGAAGTCGCGGGCGATGTCGTCGAGGTCGCTCTCGGTGACGACGAAGCCGTCGGACGTCGCGGCGACGCCGGGGCCGGGCGAGCTGCCGCAGGCCGCCAGGGGCAGCGAGACCAGCGATGCGAGGGTGAGCGCGGCGCCGACGCGGACCGCTCGTGCGCGGGAAACCTTCACCGGATGTACTCCTTCTGCTCGCGTGCTCGGTCGGCCCAGCGCTTCGACGCTACGGCCGCTCGAGGAGGGCGTCTCGACCGCCATTGTCGCCCACCGCGTGCGCGGCGCGCGCATCGCCTCCCCGCGAGTCGGCCTCGACCTCCCGCTCGACTCCCGCTCGACTCCTCTCGACTCCCGCGTCGGTTCCGGTATCGGCCGTTCTGTCGGCTTCTGTCTCGACTGCGCTGGCGACGGCTCTGTCGACGGCTCTGTCGACGGCATGGTCGATCAGGAGAAGTCGGCCATCGTGTCGCTGCGCAGCGCCTCTCCCATGCGCCGCAGGCCCGCCTCGTCGGGCCGGACGATCGAGGCGCCGCCGGAAGTCGAGCCGAAGCCGGCGTAGGGCGCGGTGTAGGTCTGGATGTCGCGGGCCCGCAGGTCTCGCATCGACAGGGCCTGGTCACGCAGGTATGCGGTCGTGAGGGTCTCGTCGAGCGTGAGGTGGGCGCTCGCCGTCTCGACGAAGCGCGCGAAGGTCAGCGGGTTCGTCAGGGTCTGCCGGCTCAGGGCGCGCTCCAGGAGCGACTGCATGACGGCCTGCTCGCGCCACCCGCGCGAGATGTCGCCCTCGGAGAGATGCTTGCGCTCGCGGACGAAGCGCAGCGCCTGCTCGCCGGTCATCTCCATCGGCCCGACGGCGAAGCCGGGGCTCGCCTCGTCGACCTGCACCCGGATGCCGCCGAGCGCGTCGATCATGCCGCGAAAGCCCCCCATGTCGATCATCGCGACGTGGTCGATCCGCGTGCCGAGCAGGCTGTGCAGCGTGGCGACGAGCAGCGGGGCGCCGCCGTAGGAGTAGGCGGCGTTGAGCTTGTCCCGCCCCGGGCGGCCGGGGATCGGCACGTAGAGGTCGCGGGGGAAGTGCACGAGGTCGATCGCGCTGCGATCGGCGCGGACGTGGGCCAGGAGCATGACGTCGGAGCGGCCGCGCTCGCCGTTCTCGCGCGGGTCCGCGCCGATGAGCAGCACGTTGAGCGCGCCGGCCGCCGACGCCGGGGGCTGGACGAGGGTCGCGGGCACGCCGTCGCGGCCCGACGAGGGCAGGAGCCTGGCGTGCTTGACGTTCGCGTCGACGGTCAGCCCGAGGAAGGCGACGTAGCCGGCCCCGAGACCGACGACGACGAGCGCGAGGACGGCGAGGAGGACCGCGACGACGCGTCGGGTCCGGCGGCGCCGAGTCGACGCGGGCGTGCGGTCCTCCTCGTCGGGCCGGCGACCGGCGACGCGTCTCTGCGGGACGTGCTCCTCTGCGAGGTGGCCCGATGCCGCGATCGTGTCGTCCTGACGCGCTGCGCTGCGCGGCGTGGCGTCACTGAATATCGTCCCCATGTCATCCCCCCGGTGACCGGCTCGAGGTCCCCTTCCTCGATGCCGCCAGGTCGACGTTCCGGCGCCCCCGCCTCGACCCAGCTCCCCTCCCTGCGAGGATAGAAGTCGGACGGTCGACCCACTGCGCTCCGGGCGTGCTGTTGTCGACAACAGCACGCCCGGGCACCGAGACACCCGCCGCCGCTGCGGTGGACGTGCGGCGATCGGGCTAGTGCGGGACCGGCCCCGGGCGGGGTCCGTTGCGATCGGCGTCGGCGAGGAGGGCCCGCAGGTAGGAGCCGTAGCCGGACTTGGCGAGGGCGTCGGCGCGCGCGGCGAGCCCCGCGCTGTCGAGGAAGCCCATCCGCCACGCGGCCTCCTCGGGGCAGCCGATCTGCAGGCCCTGCCGCGCCTGGATCGTGCGAACGAAGTCGCCGGCGTCGTGCAGGGTGTCGAAGGTGCCGGTATCGAGCCACGCGGTGCCGCGCTCGAGGACCGACACGCGCAGCCGCCCCTGGGCGAGGTAGGTGCGGTTGACGTCGGTGATCTCCAGCTCCCCGCGGGCCGACGGCTTGAGCTCGCGGGCGATCCGCACGACGTCGTTGTCGTAGAAGTACAGGCCGGGCACGGCGTAGTTCGAGCGCGGCTGCGTCGGCTTCTCCTCGATGGAGCGCGCCTGCCCCTGCTCGTCGAAGTCGACGACGCCGTACGCGGACGGATCGGCGACCCAGTAGGCGAAGACGACCCCGCCGTCGAGCCCGCGCACCTGCTGCAGCTGCGTCCCGAGCCCCGCGCCGTAGAAGATGTTGTCGCCCAGGACGAGCGCGACCTCGTCGTCGCCGATGAAGTCGGCTCCGATGGTGAAGGCCTGGGCGAGGCCGTCGGGCGAGGGCTGCTGGGCGTAGGCGATGTCGATGCCGAACTGCGACCCGTCCCGCAGCAGTCGCTCGAAGCCGCCCGCCTCGTGCGGTGTCGTGATGACGAGCACCTCGCGGATGCCCGCGAGGAGGAGCGTCGTCAGCGGGTAGTAGATCATCGGCTTGTCGTAGACGGGCACGAGCTGCTTGCTGATGCCCTGCGTGATGGGATGCAGGCGAGTGCCGGTGCCACCGGCCAGGATGATGCCGCGCATCCGCCCAGTGTGACTCGACTGCAGGTCAGAGGTGGGTATCGGCCTACCATGGGGCATGTCGAGGTTTCTCGTGACCGGGGGGGCCGGTTTCATCGGATCCAATTTCGTCCGTTATGTCCTCGCTCGCACCGATCACACGGTGACCGTGCTGGACAAGCTCACCTATGCGGGCGACCGCCGCTGCCTGGCGGGCCTGCCGGCGGAGCGCTGCGCGCTGGTCGTCGGGGATGTCGCCGACGCGGGCCTGGTCGGGGACCTCGTCGGAGAGCACGACGTCGTGGTCCACTTCGCGGCCGAGTCGCACAACGACAACTCCCTGCGCGACCCCTGGCCCTTCGTCCAGACCAACATCGTGGGCACCTACACCCTCCAGGAGGCCGTCCGCGCCCACGACGTGCGCTACCACCACATCTCCACCGACGAGGTCTACGGCGACCTCGACCTGGAGGACCCCGCCAAGTTCACCGACACCACCCCCTACAACCCCTCCAGCCCCTACTCCTCGACCAAGGCCGGCTCGGACCTGCTCGTGCGCGCCTGGATCCGCTCCTTCGGCATCGCCGCCACGATCAGCAACTGCTCGAACAACTACGGCCCCTACCAACACGTCGAGAAGTTCATCCCCCGCCAGATCACCAACATCATCGACGGCATCCGCCCCCGGCTCTACGGCGCCGGCCTCAACGTCCGCGACTGGATCCACGCCGAGGACCACTCCAGCGCCGTCCTGCGCATCATCGAGGCCGGCCGGCTCGGCGAGACCTACCTCATCGGGGCCGACGGCGAGGAGGACAACAAGTCCGTCGTCGAGCTCATCCTCGAGCTCATGGGCCAACCGACCGACGCCTACGATCACGTCACCGACCGCGCCGGCCACGACCTGCGCTACGCCATCGACGCGACCCGTCTGCGCGACGAACTCGGCTGGCGCCCACAGTTCTCCGACTTCCGCACCGGCCTGATCGACACCATCGACTGGTACCGCGCGAACGAAGCCTGGTGGCGCCCCCAGAAGGCCGCGACCGAGGCCGCCTACGCCGCAACCGGCCAGTAGGACGAGCCCCTCCCCGTCCCGCCTTGCCCCTTTCCCTGCGACGAAGGACTTCTCGCGTGACCGATCTCGCCGTGCACCCGACCGACATCCCCGGACTGCTCATCGTCGATCTGCCGGTCCACGGCGACAGCCGCGGCTGGTTCAAGGAGAACTGGCAACGGGCGAAGATGACCGCGCTCGGCCTGCCCGATTTCGCGCCGGTCCAGCACAACGTGTCGTTCAACGACGAGCGCGGCGTGACCCGCGGGATCCACGCCGAGCCGTGGGACAAGTACGTGAGCGTCGTCACCGGCGCCATCTTCGGCGCGTGGGTCGACCTGCGCGAGGGGCCCACCCACGGGCAGGTCGTGACCTGCGAGATCGGCCCCGACCGGGCGGTCTTCGTGCCCCGCGGCGTCGGTAACTCCTACCAGACGCTCGAACCGGCGACGGCCTACAGCTACCTCGTCACCGAGCACTGGAGCCCGGCCGCGCGCGACCGCTACACGTTCGTCGCGCTGCACGACACCTCGCTCGGCATCGACTGGCCGATCCCACTGGAGGAGACGATCCGCTCCGAGGCCGACCTGGGCCACCCGCTCCTGGCCGACTCCATCCCGGTCAGGAAACCGCACACTCTTGTGTTGGGTGCGGGCGGTCAGCTCGGCCGGGCCCTGCTCGCGACACTCCCGAACGCCGTGGGCCTGACCCGCGCCGAGTGCGATCTCGCCGATCCGGCGTCGGTCGATGCGCTCGACCTCGCCGACGTCGACGCGATCGTCAATGCGGCGGCCTACACCGCGGTCGATGCCGCCGAGACGCAGGAGGGGCGCCGCGACGCCTGGGCGATCAACGTCAGCGGGGTCGCCCAGCTTGTCCGGCGCGCCCGTGAGCGCGGCATCCCACTCGTCCACGTCTCCTCCGACTACGTCTTCGACGGCGCCGGCGGGCAGTACGACGAGGACTCCGCGCCGTGCCCCCTGGGGGTGTATGGCCAGACCAAGGCCGCCGGCGACGCCCTGGTCGCCACGCACGAGAAGCACTACCTCGTCCGCACGAGCTGGGTCGTCGGTGACGGCGCGAACTTCGTCGCGACGATGGCCTCGCTCGCCGACCGCGGCATCAGCCCCACCGTCGTCGACGACCAGGTCGGGCGGCTCACCTTCACGGCCGACCTCGCCGCCGGGATCGCCCACCTGCTGTCGACGGGCGCGCCCTACGGCACGTACAACCTGAGCAACACCGGCCGGAGCCAGAGCTGGGCCGACATCGCCGCCGACATCTTCGAGCTGCGCGGTCGCGACCGCGGCGACGTCACACCCGTCTCCACAGAAACGTATGCGGCGGGCAAGGCGATGGCGCCTCGCCCGCCGCACAGCACGCTGACGCTCGACAAGCTGCGCGCGACCGGCTTCGTCCCGGCACCGCAGAAGGTGCGGCTGCGGGAGTTCGTCGCCCGACTACCGCGGGCGTAGGTGCGGCGACATCGGCAGACGAGGTGCCGGTTGACCACCTCTTGGCCGCGCTGCGCGGTTCGGGTCACGCCCTCGAATTCGCCACAGACTGCTGTGCGATGAGGCCGGCCGGAGCGCGATCCGGCACCGTCGTCACGACCGCCGAGGCCCCGGCGATGACCTCGACGATCTCGTCCCGGTAGCGCACGAGCGCGTGCCGCTGCCGGGCCGCGTCAGAGTCGCGCACGGCCCAGGTCCGCCGCCGCGGCCAGTCCGTCGCGATGGCCGTGACGGCGTCGGCGAGCGCTGCCGCATCTCCGGCGCGCGTGCCGACGACGCTGGCGAAGCCCTCCCCCGCCTCGGACAGCCCGGCCTGATCGGCAACGACGACCGGCCGCTGGGCAAGCAGCGACTCGATGACGACGTTGCCGAAGGATTCGTCGGCGACCGAGGGCACGAGGGCGATGTCGGTGGCCTTGCGAAGGTCGGTCACGTCGTCGCGGAAGCCGTGCAAGGTGATCGCCGACTCCAGGCCTGCGTCCGCGATCGATCGACGCAGCTGGGCCTCGAAGGCTTCGTAGCCGGGGAAGACGGCACCGACGATCTCGAGGCGTGCCGACACCCCCCGGTCGCGCAGGAGCCGCATCGCCTCGACCGCGACGTCGACCCCCTTGCGCTGCGAGAGCCGCCCGACGTAAAGGAGGCGCACCCCGTCGTCGAGCACCTCGCGGGGCGGAGTCGCCGGCGGGCCGGTCAACCCGTTGAGGACGACCGGGGCGTCGGCGAGCCCCGGGCCGACCCCCCGGACCGCCGCAGCGACGGCCCGGGAGGTGCGGCTGTTGAAGACGACCGTGTCGGCCAGGCGCAGCGGCGCGGTGAGTGCCAGCTGCAGGTGCGCGGGAAGCGCCGCCTCCGCCTCGTGGACGTGGATGACGCTGCGCACACGCAGGCGCCGCGCGACGAGCAGCCACCACGGCATCGTCACCGTGTTGACGTAGAGGACGTCGGGCCGCCGCGCCTCGACGAACGCCCTCATGTCGGCCAGCGCCGCCGGGGTGCCCGCCGCGAGGCGGAGCAGCCCGGCGGGCCCGAGATCGCTCTTGCGCAGCACCGGGACCTCGACGCGGTGCACGTGCACGCCGACCTGCGTCAGCGCGTCGGCCAGCGGCCCGTCGCCGCCGAGCGCGGCATCGACGTGCCAGCCGCGCTCGACCGCCCCGGCCGCCGCCTCGAGCAGCATCCGATCCGACCCGTAGAGGTCGGCGGCCGGGTTGACGACGAGCAGCCTGGGCCTGCTCGCCTGCGTCGGACGGTGCGGACGAGTCGGACTCGCCCACCCCGCCGGGCTCGGCGAACTCGCCGAACCCGAGGGGGCCGAGGGGGCCGCGGCGGCCGATGAGGATGCGGCCGATCCGGACGAGGACAGCTGCGCGGTCACGGCGCCACCGGCTCGACCCGCAGGTCGTCGATCGCGTAGGCGACCGGGACCGTCGTCGCGCTGCCGCTGACGTAGGGGTAGACCGCAAAGGCACCCGGCGTCGCGAGCTCCGGCGTCACGTCGGTCGCGGTGACCGTCCACTCGGCCGGCTCGGCCTCGCCCTTCGTCCACACCTTGCCGCGCAGCGTCGTCGGGGCCGAGCCCACGACCTCGAAGCGCGTCATGAGCGTGTCGCCCGCGGCATACGTAATCGGCGTGGTCACCGCGGCCTTGACGGTGCTCTCGGCCCCACCGACCGACTTGGTGAGACCGGCCGTCACGGCGCCCGTGCTCGTCATCCGCAGGACGAGTCGGTAGTCCCCGGCGCCGGGGCGGTAGCGACCGAGCACCGAGAAGTAGAAGCCGCCGCCGGAGGCTGCCTGGTCGGTCGACACCGAGAGCGTCGTGCTCGTGTCGGCCTGCTCGATGGGCAGTCGGGCGTAGTGCCCGTTGCCCGCGCCGAGCGTCGCCACGCCCGCACCACCGGCCACCGACCAGCGGGTCGCCGGGCCGGTGTGGACCCAGGCGCCGCCGAGGTCGGCGCTGCCCCACGTGCCGGTTCCGGTGCGCTCGAAGGCATCGGTCGCGAAGACCGAGGGAGCCGCGACGGTCACGGACTCGGTCTTCGTCGCCGTCGCGCCGGAGTCGTCGGTCACCGTGAGCGTCACGTCGTAGCTGCCAGGCGTCGCATAGGTGTGCGCGGCGTTGACGCCGGTACCGGTCGCCCCGTCGCCGAACGTCCAGGCGTAGCTCGCGATCGTCCCGTCCGGATCGCTCGATCCCGACGCGTCGAGCGCGACCCCGAGGCCCGTGACGGTCGAGGTGAAGGCCGCGACCGGGTCCTGCGGCGCCGCCACGGTGACGGTCGAGGTCTTCGTCGCCGTCGCACCCTTGTCGTCGGTCACCTTCAGCGTGACGTCGTAGCTCCCGGCGGCTGCATACGTGTGGGTGGCGTTGACGCCGGTGCCGGTCTGCCCGTCACCGAAGGTCCACGCGTAGCTCGCGATCGTGCCGTCCGGGTCGCTCGAGTCGGATCCGTCGAGCGCGACCCCCAGACCGGTGACGGTCGAGGTGAACGCGGCGGTCGGCAGCTCGTTCTGCGCCTGTCCGATGCCGGCGAGGCGGTGTGCCTGGATGCGCGCGAGCGGGAGTGCGGTCGGGTAGACCGCGACCTCGTCGACCGAGCCGACGATCGACTGGTTCGAGGGCCGGTTGGCCAGCCCCACCGTGTTGTCGGCGCCGAGGCGCCAGTAGCCCAGGAGCTGTCGCGGCGCCGGCACGTTGTTCGTCTGACCCGAGAGCACCCCGTCGACGTAGACCGAGAGTCGGCCGTCGGCGTACGTCCCGACGACGTGGTGCCACTGGCCGTTGTTCACGGTGGCCGAGCTGCGGGCGGTGAACCGCTGATCGGTCATGACGGAGAAGTTGACCCGTCCGTTGTTGTCGAGGTGCAGCACGCGATCGCGGATGAAGGACGTGCCGGAGGCGCTGTCGCCGAGGCCGATGATCCGGCCGCCGCGGGTGTAGCGATTGGCGGTCTTGACCCACGCCTCCACGCTCACGGCGTCGCCGCTGTGCTCGCCGCCGCGGGTCGTCATCCGGCTGCCCGTCGCGGTGAGAGCGGCGGCCCGGTTCGCCGGGGTGAGTGCCCCGGCATCCCCGAAGGTCACCGACGAGGCGTTGACGTCGGCGTAGCCGATCGCATCCTGCGCCACGGTCGAGCCGTTCGCCTCGGCGAGGCGCCACAGGTGGGTCGCACCGCTGAGCCGCACGGCCCGCTCATAGGCGGACACCGCCGGTGCCGGCGTGCCGGCGACGATCACGGGGGCACTCTTGGCGCTCCACTGGGTGTTGCCCGCGCTGTCGGTGACGCGCACCTGGTAGCGGTGCGAGGCGCCGGGGGTGCGGCCGGTGTCGGAGAAGCCGAGGTTCGGCTGGTTCCAGAACCGGCTCTCGACGTCGCTGATCGTCGTGACCTTCGTGCTGTCGCGGTAGAGGTCGTAGGTGAGCGTCGCGTCGTCGCGGTCCCACAGCCCGGCGAAGGAGACCCGGACGACGCCGGCCTCGGTCGAGGTGGCGACGGGGTCGGAGCCGGGCACGTAGGTCGGGCCGATCTTGCGCGGCGCCGCGGCCGGCAAGGCGTAGCGCGTCAGCCCCTGCTGCGCGACGCCGTTGACCCGCGGGAACTCCCCGCCGAACGCGAGGTAGTCGCCGGAGCCGACGATCGTCCACGCCGCCTGCCGGCTCGCCGTGACATTGCCGAAGGCCATGCTCGGGTTCCACGCGAGGACCCCGGCGGTCGGCAGCCCGGTGAAGTCCCAGCCGTACTGGTCCTTGACGGTGATCGTGCCGGTCGCCGTGAGCGGGCTCGCCTGGGCCGACTGCCAGCGGGTCTGCGGGTCGGTGTCCGGGACGCCGCCGATCGTCGAGCAGTCGTGCGCGTGGCTCGCGGTGTAGAGGGCCCCGGCGAAGGGGTAGGCGTCGTACGTGTCGCCGAGGCAGTCGTTGACCCAGCGGATCGCCCCGGTCACCGGGTCGGCGGCGAAGCTGCCCTCGAACATCGCGGCCGCGCGATCGGCGTAGGAGTAGCCCGTGCCGTAGATCGAGGTGCCGTCGGTGCGCAGGCTCGTGATCGCCCCGTTGGACCCGGCGGTGCGGATCCGGGCGCTCGCGGCCCAGGGCAGCACGGCGCCGGTGGTCGCGTCGACCTTGCCCATGCCGTACTGCGGGGTGCCACCGAGCTGGGTGAACGAGCCGCCGACGACCATCGAGGCGTTGCCCGGGGTGGGCGCCATGGCCCACACGAAGCCGTCGTCGACGACCGGCGCCCATGGCCGGATCGCGCCGCTGCCGGCGGCGAAGGCGGCAAGACGGCTGCGCGGCTGCCCCGAGGCGGAGCGGAAGTTGCCGCCCGCGTAGACCGAGTCGGGTGTCGCGACGAGCGCCCGGACCTGACCGTCGGTCGAGGGCGCCCACGACGTGAGCTGACCGGTCGCCGTGCTGAAGGCGGCGAGGTGGTTGCGAGCCTGACCGTCGACCATCGTGAAGTCGCCGCCGATGTAGAGCGTCGACCCGTCCGGCGACACCTCGGCCGTCAGCGCCTGCCCGTTGAGCTGCGGCGCGAACGAGGCGATCCGCTCGCCGGTCGTGATGTCGTAGGCGACGATGTTGTGCGCATCGACCTCTCCGGCGCCGCCCGCGGGCACGCCCGGGGGACGCGTCTTGGTGAAGCTGCCGACCGCGTAGACCGTCGTCCCGGCGACCGCCTGCTTCCAGACGACGCCGTTGACCTGCCACGTCGGCAGGGCGTCGGTGGTGACCGTCGTCGGTGTCGACGCGTCCGCCTGGGCCGGTGCGACCTGCGGCAGCGTCGCTGCCTGGGCCGCGTGGCCGCCGAGCACGGCCCCCGCACCGGGCACGGCCATGGCCGCCCCGACCGCGATGGCCAGGGTGCGGCGCAACCGTGCGGCCCCCGTGATTCCGTTCATCGTTCCCCCCATGTGTGTGTTCCTCCCCATGCGCGCGTGGCCCTCCCAGATCACGCGAGAATTGCGGCCCCTCAGGGCGTGTGTGCGCCGACCTCCAGCGGCGGTGGCTGCGGCGCCCGCGCGAGCGGGCGCAGCACGAGCAGACGGACGAGCGCGCCCGCGAGCAGGAGCCCCGCGGCGAGCACGTACGGCATCGCGGCAGATGGCATCGCGAGCCAGGCGAGCCCGACCCAGAGCGCGGTCGGCGCGGCGACCGTGTCGACGAGCCGCACGGCGAAGACGCGCCGCTGCGCGCCCCGTGTCGCCGCCAGGCTCGCGAACGGCTGGAGCCACGCGGTCGCCGCCGCGACGCTCGCCCAGCCGAGGACGACGACCGGATCGATCGAGAAGCTGTTTCCGCTGACGATCGGGCCGAGCACCGGCAGGAGCAGGACGGCGAGGACGCCGAGCACGACGGCCCCCGCGGACAGGGCCGCCGCCGAGCGCGCGGCGAGTCGGGTCAGGTCGCTCAGCGGCGCGTCCGCGCGGCGCGCGTACGTCGCGAAGAGGTAGGAGCCGAAGCCCTGGACCGCGAGCATCGCGGGCGCCATGTAGATCCGACCGGCCTCGAGATGTCCCAGGGCCGCCGCGCCGACGACCGCCACGACGACGATCCGGGCTGCCGTCTGGATCGTCGGGGTGAGTGCGACCTGGGCGCCACGCCACAGACCGAAGGCGGCGACGACCCGGGCACCCGCGCGCCCCGGTCGGGTCAGGACCCGCTCCTGACGCGGCAGGAGCAGCCACGCGGCGACCGCGCCCGCGACCTGCCCGACGGCGATCGCCAGGAGGAAGGTCGGCACCGACGTGAGGCCGGACACCGCCGCGCCGACGACGACGAGCAGCGCTGCGACGAGCGCGACCGTGTCGATGACGAGCAGACTTGCGAATCGCAGGAGCGCCATGTGGACCCGGCGCAGGACGTCTTCGATCATGAACGCGACGAGGGCCGCGACGAAGGCGAGCGCCGCGAGCGGCGCCAGCGTGCCGGAGGCGATCATCCCCAGGCCACCGACCGTCGCGCCGACGAGGGCCAGGAGCAGGATCCAGGCGATGAGTCCACCGCGGATCCCGGGGTCGCGCCGGTCGAGCACGGTGAGCGAGTCACCGACGACCCCGCTGCTCACGGCGGTGGCCAGGACGAGGACGCCGCGGCACAGGCTGCCGCGCGCGAGCCCCGGCG
>RRZU013028535.1_pt1 | contig 17485 bp, 15 predicted proteins | sample 2165561 | NCBI WGS metagenome assembly RRZU01 (sample SAMN10456909, study PRJNA506462) | wastewater metagenome | isolation source: wastewater sludge | place: USA: Moscow, Idaho | reverse complement strand
GGTCGCTGCCAGCTCTTTGAGTTTTTACACACAAAAGCTTACCTTTTTACATCTTCACGGTGTAAAGTGGTAAGCTTTTTTTTTATCTAATATTTATTTATCCCTATGCATCTTACTTCGCACCTAAATATCTCTTTTTTTATCTTATTACTTTCTTTATTTCACTTTTTTATTACTCTATATACAAAATTGTCTTTATATCTCTTGTTTCTATTTGTTATGTATCAATAATATATATAAATATTAGTTTCAATCAGGTCAACTATATATTACATATATCTATATTCATATTATTACTATATATTTTTTAATCTATGAAGTTATGATTTGTTTTAGAAATACATTTTAAAAATGCTTTACTATTTGATTTTAGTTATGCTATCAAATATTTATATTATTTGAATTAGGAATTAGGGCAAAAAAGCCCTAATGTAGTTTTCTACTTTCTCTCTAATATCTCTATAGATATAATCTCATCTCTTTGTTTTATTTTATCAAGTACCTCAAAGCTCTCTGTATCATTTGGATTTATTTCTCCAAATACTGTATGATTTCTATCTAAATGAGGACAAGGTACAAAACAGATAAAAAATTGACTTCCACCAGTATCTCTTCCTGCATGAGCCATTGAAAGACTCCCTCTATTATGAACTTGTTTAGGAGCATTTACTTCACATTTTATTGCCCAATTTGGTCCACCTGCACCAGTTCCATCTGGACATCCACCTTGAGCCATAAATCCAGCAATAACTCTATGGAAGTTTAATCCATTATAAAAACCATCATTTGCTAATGTTGCAAAATTAGAAACTGTATTAGGAGTTTCTTCATTAAATAATTCAATCCAAATAATACCTTTACTTGTAGTAATTTTAGCAAATTTAAATTTTGATAATTCCTCTTTTGTATAGTTGTATTCTTTTAAATCTTTTTTAAATCTAAACATTATTTTCCTTTAAAATTTTTATTGAATTATACCCTCTTTAGGTATTAAATAGTTTAATTTAACTAAGTTTTGGACAATCTCTTTAAACACAGGTACAGCAGATTGTGATGCATAGTAATAGTACCAATTTACACCTGTTGAATTTGGGTTAAATACAGTAACTCCAATAGTATATGAGTTACCTTTATCATCATTTACAAATCCTACAAAAGAGGAAATATATTTTTTTAGATATTTTCCACCTCTTGCAATTTGTGCAGTTCCAGTTTTCCCACCAATTTCAAGTCCTGGTATCCTAGCACTTCTTCCTGTTCCTTCATCAACTGTTTTAACCAACATTCTTTTCATTTCTAGAGCAGTTTCTTTTGAAATAATTTTTTCAGGTTTATCATCAAATGGTTTGTATTTTTGACCATCATAAGTTATGTGATCAACTATTCTAGGTGTAACCATAACTCCATCATTATTAAAAACAGAATAAGATTTGATTAATTGAATAAATGTAGATGTCATACCTTGACCATATGAAACAGTTGCTTTAAAGATATTATCTCTTTTGTCTTTATCATTTGCTGAAAATTGCCATATTTTAGGCATTAAACCTTTTTTTTCATAAGGTAAATCTATTCCAGTTTTTCTTCCAAATCCAAATTTCTTCATACCTTCAAAAAATTCTGGACCAGTTAATCTTTGCGCAATTTGTAAAGTACCAATATTAGATGAAAAAATTACAATGTCATCAAGAGATAAGTAGCTTTTTGTGAATTTATGGTCGTCTTTAATTGTAAATCTTCCAATAGGATATGCACCTTTCCCTCCACCACTATTATATGCTGGAAAACTTTCATTCTTTTTGATTAAACCTTTATCCATGGCTAAGGAGATGGATAAAGGTTTAACAACAGAACCAGGTTCAAATTGATATTCTACGGCATTTACATTTAAATTTGGAATATCCTCTTGTCTAATTGATTCAGGATTGAATCTATTTGATGATGCCATAGTTAAGATTTTTCCAGTTTTACTTTCCATAATTGCAACAATTATCTCATCAGCATTTAGCTTTTTTTTGTGATTGTCAAGTGTAGTTTCATTATTTTTTTGTAATTTTAATGGAATATTTAAATTTAAAGTAGCTCCATCGACTCTTTGAGTCATTTCAGAATTTTTGTCAAAACTGACATAGTTTATAACGTCTCTTTGTCCTTTTAAAATACCATCTTTTACATTATTTAAATAAGTGTTGTAATATTTCTCTAAACCTTTAACTCCATTTACTTTAGTTTTACCATTATCTGTCTCAAACTTTGAAATATATCCAATAACTGGAGTTAATGTATTTCCGTAAGCAAAACCTCTTTTTTCACCACTTTCACTAATTGTTAATCTCTTAACTAGTTTTGATCCATTTACCATTCTTGCTGTGAAAACGCCCAACTGACTTAATTTAAAATCTAATTCTTTTAAATTTTTTGCAGATCTTGAATTTATGCTATATGATAAAACTAGGTTACCTGGTGTTTTTTCACCTTCTGTTAATTTATCTTTTAAAGTTTTATAATCAATACCACTGTAAATAGAAAAAAGATTTAAAAATAGTTCTTTTTTTTCAGGGCTTATATGTCTAGTATCAATTTCAGCACGATATAATTTTTTTGATGTAGAAATTTTAAAATTATCTTCACTTATAATATCTCCTCTAACAGGAAGTTCTTTTTTTTCAGCTTTTAGAGAAATTGAATGTTTTTTATCGTTTACGGTTCTAAAAATTGATGTTAAAAGAAGAATTACAAAGAAAAATATAAAAGCAAAAAGTATTATTATTTTTTTAGTATTATCAATTTCAAAGATTTTATTTGATGACATATTTATCCATAATATTATATAATAAGATATGAATTTTAGCGAAAACAATATTAAACAAAACAATTATAATCCTATATTAGGACAGGCAGATTATTATCTGTTTATTTTAGTGTCAATTTTAGTAATAATGAGCATGATTTTTTCATACTCATTAACTGTTTATACAGTAGAATTTTTTGGTTATGAAAGATACCATTTTTTCTTAAGACAATTTGTTGTTGGTGTAGCATCAATAGCAATAATGTGGTTTTTGTCTAAATCTGATCCAGCTAAAATTTTAGGTAAAATTGGAATGTTTTGTTTTGTTTTCTTTTTTGCATTAATGGTTGTAATGCCTATTCTTCCAGGATTTTTAGTAACTGAGTCAGGAGGTGCTAATAGATGGATTAGGCTTCCAGGTTTTTCTCTATCTCCTGTAGAGTTTTTTAAAATAGGATTTGTATATTTTATCTCTTGGTCATTTAATAGAAAAGTTTTAAATCAGCCTAAAAAGGGTTTAATTGGTGACACTATAATTCTTGCTCCATATTTTTTATTTTTTATGATAGTTGTTTTTATTATTGCATTTTTACAAAAAGATTTGGGACAAGTTGTTCTTTTAGGAGCAATTTTAGTTGTGTTGATAATTTTTGCGAATAGGTCATTTAAAATATTTTTAGCTTTAGGTGGTTTAGCTGTAATTGGAGTTGTTGGATTAATTATTGCAGCACCTCACAGAATAAAAAGAATTCATTCATGGTGGTCAATGGTTCAAGATGGAATATTATCTGTTCTACCATCTTCTTTTGAAACATATTTAAGAATTGATGATTTACCTGAGCCATATCAAGTTTCATATTCATTAAAGGCAATAAATAATGGTGGTTTTTTTGGACAAGGAATAGGCTTAGGAGATGTAAAATTAGGTTTCTTATCTGAAGTTCATACAGACTTCGTTTTAGCTGGAATCACTGAAGAATTAGGGCTTTTAGGTTTAGCTTTTATAGCATTTATTATTTTAATGATTATTTGGAGAATATTTAAAATAAGTAGAAGAGTGGAAAATAAAATCTATCATCTTTTTACAGTTAGTGTTGCACTGATGATAATTGTAGCATTTATTATAAATTCTTATGGAATTTCTGGAATGATACCAATAAAGGGTATTGCTGTTCCGTTTCTATCATATGGAGGTTCATCTATGCTCGCAATGTCAATAGCTATCGGATTGGTTTTATCTATAAGTAGAACAATAAGATTTGATTTTAAGGTTAAAAATGGGTAATACAATTGTAATTACTGGTGGAGGTACCGGAGGGCATTTAAAAATTGCTGATGTCTTTATAGATGAATTTGTTAAAAGAGGATTTGAAGTTATTTATATTGGTTCAACTTCTGGACAAGATATTGCTTGGTTTGAAAATGATAAAAGATTAAAAAAAGCTATTTTCTTGACTACAAGTGGAGTTGTGAATAAGAAAGGTATTCAAAAGTTACTATCCTTATTCAATATTTTTAAAAGAACTTATGAAAGTTTATTGATATTAAAAAAATATAATGTTAATACTGTTATTTCTGTTGGTGGATTTTCAGCAGCTCCAACTTCTTTTGCTACAATTTTTAAAAAAGATTGTAATCTTTTTATTCATGAACAAAATTCTGTTATAGGAACTTTAAATAAAAAAACAATGAAGTTTGCAAAAGGATTTTATTCTTCTTTTTATAGTAACTCAGCAATAAAAGATTATCCAGTAAAAGAAATTTTTTTTGAAAAAAGAAGAGTAAGAAAAGAATTGAAAACTATAGCTTTTTTTGGAGGTTCTCAAGGTGCAGTTGCTATAAATAACTTTGCATTAAATTTAGCTTCTAGATTAAATCAAATGGGTATAAAAATAATTCATCAAACTGGAGCAAAAGATTTTTCTAGAGTAAAAAATGAGTATGAGAAATTGAAAATTGATGCCGATGTTTTTGATTTTACAAAAGATATTACTGAAAAGATGTATGAAGCTGATTTTTGCGTAAGTCGAGCAGGAGCTTCTACTCTTTTTGAACTTTGTGCAAATAATCTTCCTACTTTTTTTGTACCTTTTAAATATGCAGCTTCAAATCATCAATATTATAATGCAAAAGCTTTATTAGAAAAAAATCTTTGCTTTTTAGAAAATGAAGATGATTTAAATATTGATAAATTTTTTGAAATTTTAGACAAAGTAGAATTAGAAAAGATTAGCATTGGTTTAAGAGAATTTATTAAACCTAATGCTATAGAAAAAATAGTTGATGATATATTAAAACATTAAAAGAAGTAAAATTCCAAAGAATATCCTATATATTCCAAATGCTACAAATGTAAATTTTTCTAAGAATTTTAAAAATAGTTTAATAACTATCAATGCCACTAGAAATGATACTATGAATCCAATAGCAAGATTTAAAAAATTTCCATCTTGTAAAATCTCTTCGTAATTTTTGTAAACATCATAAAATGTAGTAGCACACATAACAGGAACTGCCAAAAGAAATGAAAATTCTGCACTAGCCTTTCTTGTAAAACCAACAAGCATTGCACCAATAATACTTGCACCTGCACGGCTAGTTCCAGGAATTAGTGCAAAAACTTGAGCTAAACCAATGTAAAAAGCTTGCTTATATGTAACATCTTCAACATCGCTAACATGCTTTTTATTTTCATCATAGAATTTTTCAATAATTAAAAAAACTATTCCACCAATTATAAACATCCAAGCAACAATTTCTATGCTAAACATAGCTTTTATTTGTTTTGCTAATAAGAATCCAACTATACCAAGAGGAATAAATGCTAAAGCAATTTTCATCCAAAGATTTATATGTTTAAATGTAAATTTAGATGGATATACAAAAACTAAAGCCATAATAGCAGCAAATTGAATAATAATTTCAAAAGCTTTGTTTACACTATTTTGTTCTACACCTAAAAATTTGCTAAGAGCTATTAAGTGTCCTGTTGAAGAAACAGGAATGAATTCTGTTAATCCTTCAATGATTCCTAAATAAATTGCATCAATCACTGTCATTTTATACCTTTATTTTTTGTTAGAGTTAAAAAAAGTTTTAAAGCTCTTTTTTCTTTGTATCCTATATCATAATCAATTTTTTTTAGATATTCTAAAATATCACCTTTTGATATACCACTTCTTTTAGAGTATTTTTCTAAAATATATTGTGGAATTTTTATTTTCTTTTTATCAAAGTTTTTTGTTAAATCTTTTAACCTTTTTTCATATTTATTGAAACATAAAACAGCAAATACAAAAGGTAATTTATATTTATTTTGCCAATATTTAGCTAAATCAATTATATATTCATTTTTATTATTTTTATTTTCAATAAAAAATTTTAAAGCTTTATCTCCAATAATTACTTCTCCATTTAGATTTAAAACTTTTGCTAAAGCATTTGAAGTTTTTGATTGAAAATCATCTTTTGATTTTTTATTTGGTAGAATTAAAACTGAATCTACTTCATTTCTAGCAATTATTCCAAAATCTAAATGTTTTTCATTTCTTGAACCAATTGAAGAGATAAAAGCGCTATGAACTTTTCTTTTTTTGAAATTGTTTGTAATAACTGATGGATATGATTTCTTGTATTCAATACTTGATTTAAGTTGGTTTGATTTTATATTTTTTTTGATATAAATATGGAAAGGTAACAAATTTATAAAATCTATTTTTGAGAAAATCATAAAATATAAGCCTTTATTTGTTTTAAATAAAGTTGCTATAATAATATAAAATTAATAAGAGAGGGTTAAAAATGGTAAAAATAGAGTTTTTAGGTCCAATAGATAAAGATGATATGAATTTAGATATAAAAGACTTGCAAGAGCTTTCTTTAATACTGCAAAATGATTCAGATGTTTCTTCATGGTTAGCTTCATGTGCAGTTGCAGTAAATGATACTTTAGTTTCTTCTAAAAGTTTTGAATTGAAAGATGGAGATAAAGTAAGCTTACTTCCTCCAGTTTGTGGAGGTTGATTTGTATAGTGAAGATTTGCAAGTTCATAATGGAGCTTTGGAAGTTGAAAAAATTCATAATGCTTGGTATAACAAGTATAAGAATTTGAATTATGGGGCTTTTATAACTTTTGTTGGAATAATTAGAGATGAAAATGAAATTGATGGTTTATCATTTGATGTTTATGAACCAATTCTGAAATCTTGGTTTAATTCATGGCAAGAAAGAGCAAAAAAACAAAATGCAATAGTTTTTTTGGCACATAGTAGAGGAGATGTACTGAATCACACAAGTTCATACATTGCTGGAATTTGTAGTCCAAAAAGAAGAGTTGCTTTAGAGTTAATAGATTTGTTTGTAGAAGATTTTAAAAAAAATGCTCCAATTTGGAAATATGATTTAAAAGATAAAAAAAGAGTTTATGCAAAAGATAGAAGTCAAGAAATTGACGGAGCAGGAATTTTAGCATGGTGAAAAAGAGAGTAGATTTACATAATCATACAATTCTTTGTAATCATGCAACAGGAAGTGTAGATGAGTATATACAAAGAGCTATAGAACTTGGAATTGATGAATATGGATTTTCTTGTCATGCACCTATGACTTATGATCCAAAATATAGAATGAAAATAGAAGAAAAGGCTATTTATGAAAAATGGATAAATGATGCAAAAGGTAAATATAAAGATGTTATAAAAGTTCTTTTAGCATATGAGGTTGATTATTTAAATGGTTATATGCTTGATGAAATATTAAATGCTAAAGTTGATTATTTAATAGGTTCTGTACATTTTCTGCAAAATAAGAATGAGATGTGGGGATTTGATAATCCCGAATTTATTGGAGTATACGCTAGTGTAGATATTGATAAGGTTTGGGAAGATTATTTTTTTGCAATAAAATCTATGGCAAAGACAGGATATTTTGATATAGCCGGTCATTTGGATTTAATAAAAGTATTTAGATTTTTACCTAAAAAAGATATAAGATTAATTGCAAAAGAGGCTTTAAAAGAGATAAAAAAATCAAATATGGTTATAGAGATAAATCCTGCTGGACTTAGGAAACCAATAGGGGAAACTTATCCATCAAGACAAATTTTAGAAGAAGCTTATGACTTAGGGATTAATATAACTTTTGGCTCAGATGCACATAGTATTGAACATATAGGTTTTGGTTATGAAGAGTCTGTATCTTTAGTAAGAGAGATAGGGTATAAAAGTTGTGTTACTTTTGAAAATAGAGATAGGAAATTGGTTGATTTTTAAATATATTTGCTTTAGGTAGTTTTTTTGAAAAATTAGATACAATTTAAGCTTAAAATTTTTGGAGTTATAAAATGGGAAAATTTGTAAATAGTATAGAAGAATTCTTTAGTTTTTGTAAAGAGAATGAAGTAAAATTTGTAGATTTTAGATTTACAGATTTAAAGGGTACATGGCACCATGTAACATATAATTTTAAAGCAATAAATAGTGATTTACTAGCTAATGGTATGCCTTTTGATGGATCATCAATTGATGCTTGGCAACCAATTCATAAATCAGATATGATATTAAAACCAGATGTTCCTACTGCTTTTTTAGACCCATTTACAGCTGATAGTACAATTATTGTTATTTGTGACGTTTACGATATTTATGAAAATAAAATGTATGAAAAATGTCCAAGATCTATTGCAAAAAAAGCAGTAGAACATTTAGCAGAAGCAAATATTGGTGATGTTGCTTATTTTGGACCAGAAAATGAATTTTTTATTTTTGATGATGTAAAAATAATAGACAGTGTAAATGAATCTTATTTTAGAGTTGATTGCGAAGATGGTGAATGGAATGATGCAAAAAACTATGAAGGTGGAAATATTGGGCATAGAGCTAGACTTAAAGGTGGATATTTCCCAGTAGCTCCAATTGACAATGGTGTTGATATAAGAGCTGAAATGATGCATGTACTAGAACAAGTTGGACTTGAAGTAGTACTTGGTCATCATGAAGTTGCACAAGGACAGCATGAAATTGGTATTGTTTTTGGTGATTTAATTGAAGCTAGTGATAATGTTCAAAAGTTAAAATATGTTATAAAAATGGTAGCACATTTAAATGGTAAGAGTGCAACATTTATGCCTAAACCACTTTATGGTGATAATGGAAGTGGAATGCATGTTCATCAATCTATTTGGAAAAATGGTAAAAATCTTTTCTATAAACAAGGTGAATATGGTAATTTAAGTGATGTTGCAAGATGGTATATTGGTGGAATTTTTAAACATGCTAGAGCACTTGCTGCATTTACAAATCCATCGACAAATTCTTATAAAAGATTGATTCCTGGATTTGAAGCACCTTCAATTCTAACTTACTCTTCTCAAAATAGAAGTGCATCTTGTAGAATTCCTTATGGAGCAGGTGAGAAATCAACAAGAGTTGAGATGAGATTCCCTGATTCTACAGCTTGTCCATATTTAGCATTTTCAGCTATGCTTATGGCAGGGCTTGATGGAATTAAAAATCAATATGAACCAATAGGTCCTATGGATGATGATTTATATGAACTTACTTTAGATGAGATTAGAGAAAGAGATATTCCTCAAATGCCTCATACTTTAAGAGGATCTTTAGAAGCATTAATTAGAGATAATGAATTTTTAAAACCAGTGTTTACTAAAAAAATGATAGATACATATCAACATTATAAATTTTCAACACAAGTTTGGCCTTACGAAGCAAGACCTACACCATTTGAATTTAAAACTATGTATTCTTGCTAATATTTGGGTATTAGGCTTTTATTAAAAGCCTAATACCCAAAACTCAAAAAAGTAAAGTTATTCTTTTTATATATTTTTAGCTTCTAAAGCAGGAACAAAATCCCACTCAAGTTTATTAGTATTTTAAAATTCCATAATATTTGGATCAGTGTTTGATTGCTCAATTATTATTTGTGAATCAATGTCAGGTAAAGGAGATTTATCTGTATAAAATTCAGATTTTCCACTTATTTCTCCAATGTATACATTTTCTGGTTTGGTAAATTTTCTTGGAATTTCAGGATGTATTTCAAGGTATTTTTTATAAAAATATGAAAAAGCAGGAGCAGCTATTGTTCCACCCATTTCAGCTCTTCTCATAGGTGTGTTATCATCATTCCCAAACCAAACAATAGTTTGAATTGATGGAGAATATCCACAAAACCATGCATCGATATTATCATTTGTTGTTCCAGTTTTACCTGCTAATTCTATTCCTGTAACAGCTGCTCTTTTACCAGTTCCTTTTGTAATTACATCTTGTAAAATAGATGTAGTCAAATAAGTTTGTTCAGGAGTTGTAATTTCAACTTTTTCTGTTTCAAATGTTGTTGTATTTCCATCTTTATCTACGATTTGCTCGACAATATAAGGTTTAACCATAGTACCATTATTTGATAAAACTGTGTAAGCTTGAGAAAATTCAATTAAAGATAAATTCATAGACCCTAAGGCTAGTGATAAATCTTGATTTACATTTTTAAATCCATATCTTTTTAATTCACTAGCAACTTTACCTATTCCTAAATCAGTAACTAAATTTAGAGTTGAAAGATTTCTAGAGTGAGTTAAAGAGTCTCTAAAGCTAACTATTCCTTGAAAATTTCCACCAGAATTTTTTGGTTGCCATTTTTTTTGTACACCATTTTCAGTATAAGTGTAAGTTCTTCCTATATCGAATAATTGACTTGCAGGATTATATCCTTCATCCAATGCAATTTGATATAAGAAAGGTTTTATTGCACTTCCCGCTTGTCTAACAGATTGAAAAGCTCTATTAAATACAGAAATTTGGTAATCAACCCCACCAACAAGAGCTAAAATTTTACCTGTGTTATTTTCAATTGAGATCATTGCGGCATTTAATTCTTTTGTATATGCATCATTTGTTGGGTTTTTAGAGTTCTGTCTTATGTCGAAATCTCTTTTTTTAGAATCCTCATAAGATTTTCTTATTGCTTCATTAGCAATTTCTTGAGCTTCTAAATCAATTGTCAAATATACTTTATATCCTCCTGATAATATTTCAGGAAAATCATTTGATAATTGATTTATTGCATAATCAACTGCATAAGGTGCAACATTTTGTGTTAATGTTTGATTGAAAATAATAGGTTTTTCATTTATATATTTCTCGTATTGCTCTTTACTAATCCATCCTAAAGTATCAAGCCTAGTTATAACTTGGTTTGCTCTAGCTAGAGAAACTTCTAAATTTTTTGTTGGATCATAGAAGCTAGGAGCCCTTGGAAGACCAACTAAAATAGCTATCTCTTTTAGGCTAAGTTCATATAAATCTTTTTTAAAATAACCTTTTGCAGCTGTTTTGATTCCATAATAACCATGTCCGAAATATACATGATTTAAATATCTCTCTAAAATTTCTTCTTTTGTAAGAATAGTTTCAAGTCTTATAGCTAAAAGAGCTTCTTTTACTTTTCTCATTAACTTTTTTTCTCTACTTAAAACTAATACTTTGATTAATTGTTGGGTTAGAGTACTTGCCCCTTCACTATATCCACCTGATTTTATATTTTTAATTAATGCTCTACTTATTGCATCAGGATTTATTCCAAAGTGTTCAAAAAATTGAGTATCTTCAATTGCAACTAAAGCTTCTATAATTCTAGCTGGAATATCATCATATTTAACATATTCTCTATTTTCATCTTTAAATGTGTTGGCAAGAAGTTTTCCATTTCTATCAAAAAATTGTGTACTTTGCTTTGGCTGATAGTTTACAACACTATCTATATCATTTTTAATTTCTTGATATAAATCGTATAAATAAACAGTTGCAGCAAGACCAATTATAATTGATAGTGCAAAAAAAAGTTTTATAAAGAATTTCATCATATTTTAAGTCCTAAATTTTTTGTTTCTAAAGCTAGAATCTAATAGTTTTTTTGTATAAGTATCTTCTGGATTAGTTAAAACATCTATTGTTTTCCCAAATTCAATAATTTTACCATTTTTTATAATAGCTGTATCTTCACATATATCCCTAATTGATTCAATATCATGCGTTACAAAAAGAATTTTAATATTAAGATTTTTTTGTAAATCTTTTGTTATATTTATAATATTCATTTTATTTTCAAAATCAAGCGCAGTTGTAGGTTCATCTAATAAAAGAAGTTTTATATTTCTACTCATAGCTATTGCAATAACTACTCTTTGAATTTGACCACCACTAATTTGAGAGGGATATTTTTCTAAGATGTCTAAAGAAAGATTTAGTAGAGAAAATGTTTCTTCTTTTTTTTCATGACTACAAAATATTTGATTTTTTATTTTAGTCATGCTTGATAAAGAAGTAAAGGGATTTTGAGGAATGAATCCAATAGTATCAAAATTTAATTCAAAATCACTTTTTATATCTTTTTCAAAAAATAAAGAGTTTGGTAAAAGGTTTAGAATCGCTTTTAAAGTAAGGGACTTCCCACTTCCACTTTCACCAATTAGTGCTAATGAATTATTTATAGTAAAAGTAATATCTACCAAGTTTTTACTATTAGAACTAATTTTTAACTTTTTTATTTCTATCAAATTAGTGGTTCATCCATTTCAATAGGAATTTCTAATCCCATTAATTTTAAAACAGTAGGAGCAATATTATTTAAGCTTCCTTCTTTTACCTTCTTAACATTTTGTGCAATAATAAAACAGTAAACATCTCCAACAGTATGATTAGTCAGAGTATTTCCATCTTCATCTTTCATCATTTCACAATTTCCATGATCTGAAGTTAAAATTATGTTGTAGTTTAATTTATTTGCTTCTTCTAAAATTAGACCTAGCTCATGATCAACTGCTTCAACAGCTTTTATTGCAGCTTCATAAACTCCTGTGTGTCCAACCATATCACCATTTGCAAAATTTACAACTATAAAATCTGTATTATTCTTCATTGCAGTTCTTACTGCTTCTCCAACTTTTGGAGCTGACATTTCAGGTTGTAAATCATATGTAGCAACACTAGGAGATGGTATTAAAACTCTAGTTTCATTTAAAAAAGGTTCTTCTACTCCACCATTAAAGAAAAAAGTAACGTGAGCATATTTTTCAGTTTCAGCTGTATGAAGTTGTGTTAATCCAGCTTTTGAAATAACTTCGGCTAAAGTATTTGTTGGATTATCCTTTGGAAAAATTACAGGAATTTCTATATTTTTATCATATTGTGTCATACTAGCTAGATTTAAATTTAATTCTTTTTTATTGAATTCTTTAAAATCTTTTTTTGCAAAGACACTTGAAAGTTCTCTTGCTCTATCACTTCTAAAATTACAAAAAATAATTCCATCGTTATCATTTATTCCATTGAAATCTTTAAAAGCTGTAGGAACTATAAATTCATCAAAAATTCCATTTTTATATGTAGAGTCGATAAAATCAAAAATATCATCTTCTATTTTTGGAGTAGCATAAGCCATTGAGTTATAGGCTTTTTCAACTCTATCCCATCTATTGTCTCTATCCATTCCATAATATCTTCCGCCAATTGTTGCGATTCTAATTTTATCATTACAACTATCAACAATTCGTTTAATGTAAATTTTCGCACAATCAGGAGCTACATCTCTACCATCAGTTATTAAATGAAGCCAAACATTTTTACCAAAATTTTCTGAAATTTTTGCCACAGCGATTATATGATCTATATGGGAATGAACACCTCCATCACTTACAAGACCAATTAAATGAATATCATTTGATTTTTTGATAGTATTTTTTACGATTTCATTATCTTTTAATGTATCATTTTTAATAGATAAATGTATTTTTACTAAATCTTGATATAAAACTCTTCCACTTCCAATAGTCATATGTCCAACTTCACTATTTCCCATTTGATTTTCTGGTAAGCCAACATGTTCTCCATATGTGTGAATTAAACTGTACGGAACATTAGAAAAAAGATAATCATAAGTAGGCTTTTTTGCATTACAAAAAGCATTAAAATTATTTGAACTATTATGTCCAATACCATCAGTGATAATTAATACCGTTTTATTACTCATTATATTTAAACCTTTTAAAATCTTTATTATATTATAATCGCGACTATTATATCAAAATCAAGGTTTAATTTTGTTTTATTGGCTCTATAGACATTTAGAAATCAACATCTTTCAATATATTTCAGTTCGTGCAGGAATTAGCTTCTTTTTAGCTTTTATATTTACTATGTATTTAATGCCAAAATTTATAAAATGGGCAAAAGCTAAGAAAGCTTCTCAACCAATTTATGAGTTAGCTCCAGAAGCACATAAGGTTAAGGCAGGAACTCCTACAATGGGAGGAATAGTTTTTATATTTTCAACAATAATTGCTACTGTTTTAACAGCTAAATTGAATAATTTTTATATTGTTGGGGGATTATTGACTCTTGCTCTTTTTTCATTGATTGGTATTCAGGATGATTATAAAAAAATATCAAAAGAGAAGAATAGTGCAGGTCTTAGTGCTAGAATGAAATTATTTCTACAGTTTTTAAGTGCAGGAATCGTTGTATCTATTCTTTATTATTTAGGGCATACAAGTGATTTATATACACCTTTTTATAAGTATCCTATTTTTGAAATGGGAGTTTTTGCAATAGTTTTTTGGATGTTTGTAGTTGTTGGTTCATCAAATGCAGTTAATCTTACAGATGGTTTAGATGGTCTTGCTACAGTTCCATCAATTCTAGCATTTACAACTTTATCTATTTTAGTTTATGTTGTAGGACACATAGGTTTTTCAAACTATTTATTAATGCCAAGCATTAGTATGGCTGGTGAATTAGCTGTTATGGGAGCAGCTATATGTGGAGCATTGATAGGATTTTTGTGGTTTAATGCTTATCCTGCTGAGGTATTTATGGGAGATAGTGGTTCTTTACCTTTAGGTGCATTCATGGGATATTTAGCAATCGTTTCAAAATCTGAATTACTTCTTCTAGCAGTTGGATTTATATTTGTTTTGGAAACTGTTTCAGTTATGCTTCAAGTTGGATCATATAAATTAAGACAGAAAAGAGTTTTTCTTATGGCACCAATTCATCATCATTTTGAACAAAAAGGATGGAAAGAAAATAAAATTATTGTTCGTTTTTGGATAATATCATTTATGGCAAATCTTATTGCCTTATCAAGTTTAAAGTTGAGATAAATTATGAAAAATATAGAAAATTTAAGAATTTTAGGTAAAGGAAAAACAGCACAAGCTTTAAAAAAAAGATTTGAAGATGCTAGACTTTTTGATGATAGTGATTTTGATATCTTTGATAAAGATTCCAATGATTTAACTATTGTAAGTCCGGGAATACCTCCTCATAATAAGTTAGTAACAAATTCTAAAAATATTGCTAGTGATTATGATTTATTTTATGATGAAATGCCTTTTTCTATTTGGATATCTGGTACAAATGGAAAAACTACAACTACTCAAATGTGTCAGCATTTATTAGAAAAATATGATTCATGCTATGGCGGAAATATTGGTGTTCCATTAAGTGGACTTGATAAAAATAAAAAAATATGGATTCTTGAAACTTCATCATTTACTTTACATTATACAAATCAAGCTAAACCAAATATTTATATTTTATTACCAATTACTGAAGATCATATAACTTGGCATGGTGATTTTTTAGAATATAAAAAAGCAAAGCTAAAGCCACTTACTTTAATGAATGAAAATGATATTGCGATAATTCCATTTGAATTTAAAGATTTTAAAACTAGAGCTCATGTAGTATATTATAATAATAGTGATGATTTATGTAAATATTTTAATATAGACAAAAATAAAATTAAATTTAATGAGCCCTTTTTATTAGATGCTATTATGGCAGTTGTAACTAGAAAAATAATTTTTGATAATATTGATTATGATTTAATTAATTCATACAAAATAGACAAACATAAAGTAGAAGAATTTAGAGATAAAAAAAATAGACTTTGGATTGATGATAGTAAAGCAACAAATTATGATGCAACAATAAATGCACTTGTTCCATATTTAGATAAAAATATTCATATTATATTAGGTGGAGATGATAAAGGTGCAAGCTTAGAACCACTTTTTGAAAATATAAAAAATCTTGATGTAGTAGTATATGCAATAGGTTCAAATGTTAAGAGAATTGTAGATTATTGTAATTCATATAATATTAAAGTTATAGAATGCAAATACTTAGAAAATGCAGTAAAAGAAATGGATAAAAATTTAAAAGAAAATAGTATAGGAATTTTGTCTCCTGCAGCCGCTTCTTTGGATCAGTTTAAGTCGTATGCTCATAGAGGGGATGAATTTAAAAAATTTGTACAAATTTTAAGTTAATATTAATATTAACATCTGTATAATTGCACTCCAATTTGTAGTGGTTCGATAGCTCAGTCGGTAGAGCAAAGGATTGAAAATCCTTGTGTCGACAGTTCGATTCTGTCTCGAACCACCATTTTGTAATATTGGTGCTGGTGTAGCTCAGTTGGCTAGAGCAGCTGATTTGTAATCAGCAGGTCGGGGGTTCGACTCCCTTCACCAGCTCCATTTTGTCTTGCGTAAGTTTAAAAAACAGCGCTTGACCAGAACAATAATTTTCAACGGTGAGGTTGGAGAGTGGTCAAATCCTGCGGACTGTAAATCCGCCGCCTACGGCTTCGAAGGTTCAAATCCTTCTCTCACCACCACGCAATGTTGCGGGAGTAGCTCAGTTGGCTAGAGCTTCTGCCTTCCAAGCAGACTGTCGCGAGTTCGAGTCTCGTCTCCCGCTCCATATTTATTGATTACTGGGAGCTGAGTTATAACGCAAATATTTTTATAACTCTTTTTTATTTATATCTCCCAATTAATTTAATTTTTAGTATTTAAGTAATATAATACGCATCACATTTGTGAATAACAAATCCCCTCTGAATAGAGAAGCCAAAGTAGGCTTATCTACTCAGAGGGCAAAATAAGCAAAATAAATTTAGAAGGGGAATTCCTATGGCAAAAGAAAAGTTTTCAAGAAATAAGCCACACGTAAATATCGGTACAATTGGTCACGTTGACCACGGTAAAACTACTACAACTGCTGCAATTTCAGCTGTATTAGCTTTAAAATATGGTGGAGAAATGAGAGATTACGATCAAATCGATAATGCTCCAGAAGAGAGAGAAAGAGGAATTACTATTGCTACTTCTCATATTGAGTATGAAACTGATAAAAGACACTATGCTCACGTAGATTGTCCAGGTCACGCGGATTATGTTAAAAACATGATTACTGGTGCTGCTCAAATGGATGGAGCTATTTTAGTTATCGCTTCAACAGATGGACCAATGGCTCAAACAAGAGAGCACATCCTTCTTTCAAAACAAGTTGGGGGTCCATATATTGTTGTATTCTTAAATAAAGACGATCAATTAGATCGATCTGATAAAGATGAGATGTTAGAGTTAGTTGAAATGGAAATTAGAGAGTTACTTTCTACTTATGATTTCCCAGGTGATGACACTCCAATCGTAGCAGGTTCTGCATTTAGAGCATTAGAAGAAGCAAAAGCTGGTCAAGCTGGACCATGGGCTGAAAGAAGCGTTGCATTAGTGGATGCAGGTGATTCTTACATTGCAACTCCAGAAAGAGGTACAGACAGACCATTCTTAATGCCTGTTGAAGATGTATTCTCAATTTCAG